>Ga0208393_100029_pt1 | contig 118934 bp, 119 predicted proteins | sample LakWasMet46_HOW7_2_FD_183884 | JGI IMG/M metagenome (GOLD analysis project Ga0208393, IMG submission 183884) | Freshwater sediment methanotrophic microbial communities from Lake Washington under simulated oxygen tension - Sediment Metagenome... | ecosystem: Environmental > Aquatic > Freshwater...
AGCCTTGTGGACCGAGCGGGCCGGTGGGGCCAAGTAAGCCTTGTGGACCGAGCGGGCCGGTGGGGCCAAGTAAGCCTTGTGGACCGAGCGGGCCGGTGGGGCCAAGTAAGCCTTGTGGACCGAGCGGACCGGTGGGGCCAAGCAAGCCTTGGATGCCTTCCGCACCCGTGGCGCCGGTGAGGCCGATGGAACCTTGAGGGCCGGTAGGGCCTGTCGCTCCGGTCGGTCCAGTAGAGCCTACTGCACCCTCTGTGCCTGCAACACCGGTTGTCGCAAAAACAATATTCAAGTCTGCGGCATTTCCGGCGGCCTTGCTCTCTTTGCTTTCGAGTTTGACATTGAGCGTGTCCGTGCCAATTAATGCAAATGCGATCTGTGTGTCGGGCGTGCCTTTCTCAATAGCGGCTTTAACGGCGTCGGTGACATCAAATTCCACCCATTGGTTGACGCTGGAGGTGTTGATTCCGCTGATTTCGCTGAGGGCGACAGTGTCGAGATTAAGGTTAGTGGCGCCGTTAACCGTGGATTCCTGAATGCTCTTTAGTGCGGTTTGATCAAGGTTTACGGTTTTGACTTGCAGCTTACCGACTGAGTTCTTTTTGATGCCGGAGACAAAAACTTTCAGTGTGGCTTTGGCTACCATGGCCGGATTCGGCGTGGATTTTTCCAGGTCGAATTTAAGAAAGCCATTGGATTTACCGGCTACCACTAGAAGCGCAGTTTTTTTGCCGAAATTTTTGGTTAAGCCCTTTTGGATGTCGACATAAGTATCAGCTACCAGCACCGTGTCGCCGAACGCGATCGGCGAAACTGCCATCGTGGTCAATGAGCCTATGACGGCCAGTGATTTGACGCTAAAACGGTCTTTTCTTTGGTGTATTTTATTTTTTTTCATGAGGATTGAAAATGTATCTGATGTGTGTGTGAAAATATTCAAGAATACAAGCAGCTATTTCATGATTCGCTCTCAGAAACATGCTGTTAGAGTGAGAAGCGCACATCATAGATGAATTGTATTCAAAAATAGTTATATTCAAGTCTAGCAATATTTGTTATTCGATCAGTTGGAATATATTAACTAATCGAAATGAAGCGTAGCACAGCTCTCTGAAATTGTAAGAGAGGGCTATGTTAGAGATAAGTGTTTGATATTAAGAATAAATTAAGGATGGATTGTAGGTATCGGAATGGCGGGAATTTGTATCGATGGATCAAAAAGATAATGCTTCCGTTAGCATAAAAGGGCTCGCAACCGGATTAATATTGGGTAGTCAAAAGTTTTTTCCGTGCATTTCAGAGTGGTTAATTGCCGTCTGCGGTCCTTTCGCCGATCCCCTGTCGCGAAAAATAATGCTAAAATGCAACGCTTTGAATCCTTCAGCGAGGCACCATGAACGCTCCCGCGGCGCTGTACCAATCGGCACTGACTTCCTTAAAACTCCGTGCGCGCGGCAAGGTGCGCGATATTTACGACATCGACGACCAGCACATGCTGATCGTGACGACCGACCGGTTGTCGGCCTTCGATGTCATTCTGCCCGATCCGATTCCGGGCAAAGGGCGCGTGTTGACGCAGATATCGAACTTCTGGTTTGCGAAAATGCGAGATGTGATTCCTAACCATCTGGTCGATATCCCTTTGGCACAAATCATTCCCGACCCGGCCGAACGCGCGCAGGTTGAAGGCCGTTCGATCGTCGTGAAGAAGTTGAAGCCGTTGCCGGTCGAAGCGATCGTGCGCGGGTATCTGATCGGTTCCGGCTGGAAGGATTATCAAAAAACCGGCGCGGTCTGCGGCATCACGCTGCCCGAAGGCTTGCAACAGGCTCAGCAATTGCCCGAGCCGATCTATACGCCATCGACGAAGGCCGAAGTCGGCGACCACGACGAGAATGTGAGCTTTGCGAAAACGGTTGAATTGATCGGCGAAGACCTGGCCAATCAGGTACGCGAGGCCAGCCTCAAACTTTACAAGGAAGCCGCCGCCTATGCGAAAGAGCGCGGCATCATCATCGCCGACACCAAGTTCGAGTTCGGCGTCGATGCGGACGGCACCCTGTATCTGATCGATGAAATCCTGACTCCGGATTCGTCCCGCTTCTGGCCGGCCGATCAATACCGGGTCGGCATCAGCCCGCCGAGTTTCGACAAGCAATATGTGCGCGATTATCTCGAAACGCTCGACTGGAACAAGACCGCGCCGGGGCCGTCATTGCCTGCCGAAGTGGCGGGCTATTGCGCGGCCAAGTATAAAGAAGCGGAAGTCCGCCTGACCCGATAAGAAAGTCATGAAAATCATTTCATGGAACGTAAACGGCATTCGCGCGGTGCAGGGCAAGGGCTTTGCCGACACGCTGGCGCGGCTCGACGCGGACTGCATTCTTCTGCAGGAAACCAAGGCGCAGGTCGATCAGATCGAGCAGGCGCTGGAAGGCATCGACCATTACCATCTGTATTCGAACTCGGCCGAACGCAAGGGTTATTCGGGCGTGTCGCTGCTGTCCCGTAAGGCGCCTATCTCGATCGCTAACGATATCGGCATCGAGGCGCACGACCGCGAGGGCAGGGTGCTGGCGGCGGAATTCGAGAAGTTTTATCTGGTCAACGTGTATGTGCCGAATTCGGGTCAGGAACTGGTCCGTCTCGACTACCGACAGACCTGGGATGCCGAGTTTCTGGCTTATTTGTTGAAATTGCAAAGCCGGAAGCCGGTGATCGTTTGCGGCGATTTCAATGTCGCGCACCATGAAATCGACATCGCGCGGCCGAAGCCGAATTACAATAAATCGGCCGGTTACACGCAGGTCGAGATCGACGGTTTCAGCCGCTTCATCGATGCCGGCTTCGTCGATACCTTCCGCCATTTTTACCCCGATACGGTCGCCTACAGTTGGTGGAGTTTCCGCGCCGGCGCCCGCGGCAAGAACATCGGCTGGCGGATCGATTATGTGCTGACCAGCAATCCGCTGATCGATCGTGTCAAACAGGCCTTCATCCTGCCGGACATCCTAGGCTCCGATCATTGCCCGGTCGGCATCGACATCGAGCTGTAATTGATGCTTATACAAGAACAATCGATGCGCGTGCATCGGGAAGCGCTCGCGGGCTGCAAAAAATGCCCGCTGATGATCGGCCCGGTGGTCAGCGGCAGCCCCGTGTTTTCGCCAATTTTGTTGATAGGCCAGGCGCCTGGGGACAAGGAAGGCGGCTTCGGCAAGCCGTTCGCCTGGACTGCCGGCAAGACGCTATTCAAATGGTTTGAACGGATCGGGCTGGACGAGGAAACCTTCAGAAGCAGGGTCTACATGGCCGCGGTGTGCCGCTGTTTTCCGGGTAAAAACCCGAAGGGCGGCGACCGGGTGCCGAGTCTCGATGAAATCGGCAATTGCGCGGCCTGGTTGAGGGCCGAGATCGACTTGATCAGACCGGCGTTGATCCTGCCGGTCGGCAAACTCGCGATCAGCCAGTTGATCGAGGTCAAAAAATTGAACGAAGTGATCGGCAAGGTGCATACGGTCAACTTTCACGGCCATCAAGCGGAGGCGATTCCGCTGCCGCACCCGTCTGGAGCTTCGACCTGGCACAGGATGGAGCCCGGCATTAGCTTGCTGGAAGAAGCCTTGTCGCTTTTGGAAGCGCATCCGGCCTGGCGGCAAGTCCGCAAAGGCTGATTCGTAACCGCATTCCGGCTTTCGTCTTCAAATCAAGCCATGCTCTGCGAACGAATAGGGCATGCCGTCGCCGATGATGAAATGATCGAGCACCCGAATATCGAATAGAGACAATGCCTGTTTCAATTTATCGGTGATCTGTCGGTCCGCCTGGCTGGGTTCGGCGATGCCGGAGGGATGGTTATGCGCGAAGATCACCGCCGCCGCGTTGTGATGCAGCGCTTTTTTCGCGACTTCGCGAGGGTACACCACCGCGCCGTCGATCGTGCCCTTGAACAATTCCTCCAGTTGAATGACCCGGTGTTGGTTGTCCAGAAACAGGCAGGCGAAGACTTCGTAGCTGTAGCCGCGAAGCTGCGCGCTCAAATAGGCGCGCGTCGCCTCGGGGCTGGTCAGTGCATTGCCGCGCTGCAGGACTTCCTTGAAATGCCGGCGCGCCATCTCCATCACCGCCTGCATCTGCGCGTATTTGGCGTCGCCGAGGCCGTTCGCCCGGCAAAAATGCTGGCGGTCCGCATCGAGCAGGGCTTTGAGCGAGCCAAAATCACTCAAGAGATCGCGCGCCAAATCGACCGCCGATTTGCCGGGCGTGCCGGTGCGCAGAAATATCGCCAGCAGTTCGGCGTCGGTCAGCGCGCCGGAGCCGCGCTGCAGCAGTTTTTCCCGAGGCCGGTCTTCCTCGGCCCAATCTTTGATCCCCATGCGCAATACTCCCGCTTAGTAAAAAAGATAAACCTTAGACGTTAAGCGTAGAAGAATTCGCGCATCCTTGCCATAATGCGCATTTTTGATCCAGTTCAGCATGAGCGAAGCGAAACGAATTTTAGTGGGCGTCAGCGGCGGCATTGCCGCTTACAAGTCGGCAGAGTTGGTACGGCTGCTGCGCAAACAGGGCGCCGAGGTGCGCGTCGCGATGACCCAAGCGGCCGCCCAGTTCGTCACGCCGCTGACGTTCCAGGCCCTGTCCGGCAATGCGGTGCACAGCGATCTACTGGATGCCGAAAGCGAAAACGCGATGGATCATATCAGCCTCGCGCGCTGGGCCGATGTGATGGTCATCGCGCCCGCCACGGCCAACCTGATCGCAAAATTGAGCCACGGCCTGGCCGATGACTTATTGACGACGCTGTACCTGGCCGCGACTTGCCCGGTCTATGTCGCGCCGGCGATGAACCAGGCGATGTGGGGCAAGCCTGTGACTCAGGAGAATGTTGCGACCTTGCGCCGGCATGGCGTGCAGCTGATCGGCCCCGCCCAAGGCGAGCAGGCCTGCGGCGAAACCGGTTTCGGGCGGATGTCGGAGCCGCAGGAGATTTGCGCCGCGCTCTTCGCGGCCCCCGCCGATCTCTGCCTTAAAGGCTTGAAAGTGCTGATCAGCGCCGGCCCGACGCGGGAACCCTTGGACCCGGTGCGCTACATCACGAACCGCAGTTCCGGCAAAATGGGTTATGCCTTGGCCGAAGCGGCAAGGAACGCGGGCGCAACCGTCACGCTGGTGTCGGGGCCGGCGCAGTTGCCGCCGCCGGAGAATATCGAGCTCGTTCTCGTCGAAACGGCCGCTGAAATGTACGCGGCGGTGATCGCCAGAGCTCCAACTTCGGCTATTTATGTCGGTGCGGCCGCGGTGGCCGATTACACGCCGGCCGAGAGGCAGCCGGAAAAAATCAAGAAACAGGGCGAGCACGTGACGCTTGCGCTGCAAAAAACCCGGGACATCCTGGCCGAAGTCGCGGCCTTGAGCCGGCGTCCCTTTACGGTCGGCTTTGCGGCCGAAACGACCGATCTGGAGGCTTATGCGCTGGACAAACTGGCGCGCAAGAATCTGGACATGATAGCGGCCAATTGGGTCGGACAGGCGCAGGGCGGTTTCGACAGCGAGCACAATGCGCTGGAGGTCTATTGGAAGGGCGGCAGCAAAACGCTCGCGATGACAGACAAAAAACGCCTGGCCGAACGGTTGATCGGGCTGATTGCGGAAAGGCTGAGGGTCAAGGCGCCGGCATCTTGAAACCTAGAAAAATCAGTTGAGCCACAAAACACACCAAAATCACGAAAAAATTCAGAAAGTTATTGCTTAGAAAAGCGACATCCTCCGGGTGATCGATTCACACGATCTACCACCTTGAATTATTTCGTGTCTTTCGTGCTTTTCGTGGACTAACTGCGGTTTTAAGGTTGAAAAGGATGCCGGCACAATTCGCATAATGGACTTACTCGCCGTTTTTCAAAGCCGCCAAGGCGGCGTTGATCAAATCATCGATCGTCTGGTATTGACTGTTGTCTGTTGCCGAGCCGATACGGAACGTCAGCGGCGTTTTAGGCCAGTCGGCCAGGACCGGCTTGACCGAAGCCTGAATCCTTTCCGCGATATGCCGCCCGCCTTTTTCATCGGTATTCGGCAGGATCACCGCGAAAAGGTCGCCGCTGTAACAGCAGACAAAATCGGTCGGTCTAGACGGAATGCATTCGATCGCGGCGGCGATCGCAGTAAGCTGCCGGTTTCTGGCTTCGTCTTCCTCCGCCAGGCCCGGCCCTGAGAGATTGCCGATTTCACAGATCAGCAATGTCAGCGGATGGCGTTCGCGTTTGGCCAATTTCTTTTCCCGGTTCAGGGTTTTCTCAAAGTAACGCCGGTTGGCCAGGGCGGTGATTTCATCAAACATGGATAGCTCGAGCAAAGCCCGGTTCGCGGCGACCAAGTCTTGGTTGGTCTGCAGAGTTTGCCGCGCAAGCGTCATTCTTTCGAGCGCGATCAATTGCATCAGGATGCGATGACGGCTCAAGGGCTTTGGAAGCAGGGCGTCGGCGCCGGCGAGTATCGCGCCTGCAAACGCTTCATCATCGTTTCCCGAACTCAGCGCCACGATCGGAAACCATTCGCCCTGATGCTCCATCCTGATCGCTTGGATCGCCTCGACGGCGCGTTCACGGCCGAAATCGATATCCATAAAAACGCAATCGACTGGATGGGAGAGCATGAAGGGCAGTGCGGCTTCCGCTTTGCCGGCATCGTGAAGAACATGACCGAGCGAGGTCAGGCATTGATCCAGAATGAAACGGCAGACTTCACTTTTTTCTATGACCAGAATATCCATCGCGGTGCGCAAATAAAATCGATACAACCAGTCTAGTCTATTTTAAGCCTTCGGTAAGGTCTAGCGCTTTAAATAGGTTTTCTGTCTGATCAGGAGGCAGGGACGGCATGCCAATCATTGACGTCAGGGAGTGAATGGCTGCCGTGCCAGATTTTTATTGAAATGCGCCTGCTAATCTTCTATGCTCGTTTGCCGAGGTCGAAACCGAATTAGCTCTGGCTTATCCAGCCCTTCCCAAAATACAGGAGACTCTATGAAGATTGGTGTACCTAAAGAAATTCATCAAGGCGAAAAGCGCGTCGCGCTGACGCCGGAGACCGCTGAGCAAATCATGAAGCTGGGTTTTTCGGTATGTGTTGAAAAAGGGGCGGGGCAGGGCGCAAATATTTCGGATGAGGCCTACCAGGAAGCGGGCGTCGAAATCGTTGATGACGCCAAGTCATTGTGGCAGGGCTCCGACCTTGTGATGAAGGTCAGGGCGCCCGAGCGCCATCCTGAATTGGCGATAGACGAAACCGATCTGCTGCGCGAAGGCGGCCATCTGATCAGTTTTATCTGGCCGGCGCAAAATGCGGCGTTGATGCAGAAACTGGCCGACAAACAGGTGACCGTGCTGGCGATGGACAGCGTGCCGAGAATGTCCAGGGCGCAAAAACTCGATGCCTTGAGTTCGATGGCGAATATCGCGGGCTACCGGGCCGTTATCGAAGCGGCTCAGCATTTCGGCCGCTTTTTCACCGGCCAGATTACTGCGGCCGGCAAGATTCCGCCGGCGAAAGTGCTGGTGATCGGCGCCGGCGTGGCGGGTCTCGCCGCGATCGGCGCGGCAAAAAGCATGGGCGCTATCGTCCGGGCGTTTGACACGCGTCCCGAAGTGAAAGAACAAATCGAGAGCATGGACGCCGAATTCTTGATGCTCGATTTCAAGGAAGAAGGCTCCGGCACCGGCGGTTATGCGAAAACGATGTCGAAGGAATTCATCGAGGCCGAAATGGCCTTGTTCGCGCGCCAGGCGATGGAGGTCGACATCATCATCACGACCGCATTGATTCCCGGCAAGCCGGCTCCGGAGTTGATCACGAAGGGCATGGTCGAGTCGATGAAACCGGGCAGCGTGATCGTCGATCTGGCCGCCGAGCAGGGCGGTAACTGTGCGCTGACCGAGAAGGACAAGGTCGTGGTCAAGCATGGCGTCACGATCATCGGCTACACGAACCTGCCGAGCCGGCTCGCGAATCAATCCAGCCAATTGTATGCGACCAATTTACGGCATTTGTTGACCGAATTGAGCCCGGAAAAAAACGGCGAGCTCAACGTGAACATGGACGATGAAGTGATCCGCGGCGCGACCGTGATCAAGGAAGGCAAGATCACCTGGCCGCCGCCGGCGCCGAAATTATCGGCCGCGCCCGCGCCGCAAACCGAAGCGCCGGCCAACCCCGGCGTGGCGGAAAAAGCCAAGGCCAATAACCGCCTGATTCCTGCCGCGGTCAGGCCGTTTATTCCGCTGGTGATCGGCGCCCTCGCACTGTACGGGCTAGGCTCGGTCGCCCCGGTTTCGTTCATGTCGCATTTCACCGTGTTCGTATTGGCCTGCTTCGTCGGCTACCAGGTGATCTGGAATGTGACGCCGTCGCTGCATACGCCGCTGATGAGCGTGACCAATGCGATCAGCGGCATCATCGTGATCGGCGCGTTGGTGCAGGTTTCCGCTCCCGACATCATGATCAGCATACTGGCAGGGCTTGCGATCCTGATCGCCTCGATCAACATCGCGGGCGGTTTTTGGGTAACCCGGCGCATGCTCGAAATGTTCAGAAAATAATAAGGAAAAAACATGTCACAAAGTTTAGTCACGATGTCTTACATCGCCGCGACGGTGCTGTTCATTTTGAGTTTGAGCGGCCTCAGCAACCAGGAAACCGCGCGGCGCGGCAACTACTACGGCATGCTCGGCATGGCGATCGCGATCGCCGCGACCGTGCTGAGCGGCTCGGTCACCGCGTATTCGATCCTGATCGCCGCCCTGCTGCTCGGCGGCGCGATCGGTTTCAAGGCCGCGAAAACGGTCGAGATGACGCAAATGCCCGAACTGGTGGCGATCATGCACAGTTTGGTCGGCCTGGCGGCGGTGCTGGTCGGCTATGCAAATTTCATGGATGAAGGCGGCACATTGTCCGGCGTCGAAAAGACCATTCATGAAGTCGAGATCTATGTCGGCATCCTGATCGGCGCGGTGACCTTCTCCGGTTCGGTGATCGCGTTCGGCAAGCTGAGCGGACGCATCAACGGTAAACCGCTGTTGTTGCCGGCCCGTCATTGGCTGAATCTGAGCCTGCTGGTCCTGGTGATTTATTTCGGCTATCTGTTTTTACAACAGGCCGAAAGCGGCGGCGGCACCGTTCCGCTGCTGGTCATGACCGCGATTGCACTTGCGTTCGGCGTGCACATGGTAATGGCGATCGGCGGCGCGGACATGCCGGTCGTGGTGTCGATGTTGAACAGTTATTCCGGATGGGCCGCGGCCGCGACCGGCTTCATGCTGAGTAATGACTTGTTGATCGTGACCGGCGCCCTGGTCGGCAGCAGTGGCGCGATCCTGAGCTACATCATGTGCCGGGCGATGAACCGCAATTTTGTCAGCGTGATCGCTGGCGGTTTCGGCACCGGCACCGGCGGCGCGGCCGCGGTCATCGAAGGCGACGTGCAGCCGATCGATGCGGAAGAAACCGCGCAGCAATTGCTCGCCGCGAAAAACATCATGATCATTCCCGGCTACGGCATGGCGGTCGCGCAGGCGCAGCACACGGTCAACGAAATCACCAAACTGCTCAGGGACAAAGGCAAAAAAGTCCGTTTCGGCATCCATCCGGTCGCAGGGCGCATGCCCGGCCACATGAACGTGCTGCTGGCCGAGGCGAAGGTGCCGTATGACATCGTTTACGAAATGGACGAAGTCAACGAGGACTTCCCGAACGTCGACCTGACGATGGTGATCGGCGCCAACGACATCGTCAACCCCTCCGCGCTGGACGACCCGAACAGTCCGATTGCGGGCATGCCGGTGTTGGAATGCTGGAAAGGCGGCATGACGATCGCAATGAAACGCAGCATGGCGTCCGGTTATGCGGGCGTCGGCAACCCGCTGTTCGTGCTCGACAATACGCGGATGCTGTTCGGCGATGCGAACGACAGGTTGCAGGCGGTGTTGAAGGCGTTGCGCAGTTGATGAATGCTTCGATCGGTGCCTGCGCAAAAGCGCGATCTTGTCGTGGTTTGCCGCTTGATTCTATGTTAAAGTCCGCCCATTCGTTTCCCTGCCGTATTGGCATGCGGCAGGGAAGATCGAGCGGGCGAAGCGCGATTTCTCCGGGTTTGAAAAGTTAAAGGGTAATGAAAAGCAGATGGCCGGTTTTGATGCATTAAAGAAGGTCGCTGTGCCGAAAGCGGCGGCGGTTTGTCGGGATATTGAACTCGATCCCCAGGCGGTCAAGTGTCTCGAAGCCGATCCTGAGCCGGTGGAGTTTTTGAATGCCTTGCTGGAACGCCAGCTTTATCCCGATGCGGTGCGTTTCCTGGCGCGTGCCTTGCCCAAACGCGAGGCCGCCTGGTGGGCGTGTATTTGTACGCGCGGCATGATGGCCCAGGATGCGCCGCCGTCCTCCCTTAAGGCGCTCGAAGCCGCGGAACAGTGGGTGTATAAACCGACCGAGGCCAATCGCCGGTTGGCGGAAGCCGCGGCGCAGTCCACCGCGTTTGACGGCCCGGCGGCATGGGCGGCGATGGCCGCGTTTTGGAGCGACGGCAGCATGGCCCCCGAAAATTCTCCGCCGGTAACGGCGCCGGAAAATCTATCATCCAAGGCGGTCGCCGGGGCGGTGATGCTGGCGGCGGTATCGCGCGAGCCGGAAAAAGCGGCGGCAAAATACCGCTACTTTTTGGAGCAAGGCGCCGATATCGCGAATGGCGGCAACGGCCGTCCCTGGCAAGGCTGAACAGGAGTGTAAACGATGGGCCAACCCGCGGCGCGAGTTTCCGACATGCATATTTGTCCGATGTTTAACGGCCCCGTGCCGCATGTCGGTGGTCCGATCCTTCCGCCGGGCGCGGTGACCACATTGATAGGCGGTTTGCCTGCGGCAAGGATGGGAGATATGGCGGTTTGCGTGGGGCCGCCGGATGTCATCGTGAAGGGTTCCGCTACGGTATTGATCGGCAACATGCCCGCCGCCCGCATGGGGGATTCGATGTCACATGGCGGCGCGATTATTTTGGGTTGTTTTACCGTTTTGATCGGCGGCTAGAAGCGGTGGTTCAGCGAGTCTTGTAAAGTATGCGGTTGCCGTTTTTATGAGATCGTCCGTCTGTTGGCAAAATTAAATTCGAATTGATCAGGAATTGTTTATGCCCATTTCTCAAGTTGGCCGTAGTGCTTCCGTTAAGACGCCTTTGGGCGAAAATGACTTATTTCTGTGGCGCGTGTCCGGCAGCGAACAGCTCAGTCAATTGTTCGAGTACGAGCTGGATCTGCTCAGCGAAAAAAATAATATTGACTTGAAGCAGTTGCTGGGCAAGAACATGACCGTCACTTTACATTTGCTGGAAGGCGGGCAGCGTTTTCTGCATGGCATAGTGACACGGGCCAGCCGCAGCGGCATGATGGGGCGTTTTTATCATTACCGGGCGACGCTAAAACCCAAGGCCTGGTTATTAACGCGGCGCAGCAATTGCCGGATCATGCCAACCGAAAAGTCGGTGCCGGATATCGTCAAACTGATCCTCAATGAGCACGGGGTTTCGGATGTCGGCATGCAGCTTTCCGGCACCTATTCGCCGCGCGAATATTGCGTGCAATACCGCGAAACCGATTTTAATTTCATCAGCCGGCTGCTGGAAGATGAAGGCATTTATTACTATTTCAATCATAGCCATTCTGCCCATACCCTGGTGCTGTGCGATTCGGTCGCGGCGCAAAAAAAAGCACCGGTCAATGCGAACATTCCCTTTTTTCAACCGGCGAATCAAAATCGCCGCAAGGAAGGGCACCTTTATGAATGGAATGTGAGCCAGGAAATCCAGTCGGGCAATTACGAATTGGACGACTACGATTTCGAGGCGCCCAACACCGATCTGACGGCGAAGTCGTCCAAACCCGGAGCGCATACGGAAAGCGGCAAAGAAGTTTACGATTATCCGGGCGGCTATAAAGAGAAGTCCGACGGCGAGCAGTACAGCAAGGTGCGTCTGGAGGAGTTGCGCAGCCAATTCGAACAAATTGCCGCGCGCGGAAACGCCCGGCAATTGGCGGCAGGTATGAAGTTTAAGTTGGTCGATTTTCCGGTGGCGGATCAAAACCGCGAATACGCGATCGTGTCTTCGAGCCTTCAGCTGCAGAACAATGGTTATGAGTCGGATGGAATTACCGATTGCGAGGAGGAATACCAGTGCGCCTTCCGGGTGCTTCCCGCCACGGCGGAAAACCAGTTCAGGCCGCCCCGGCTGACGCCTATGCCGATCGTTCAGGGGGTGCAGACCGCAATCGTGGTCGGCAAGAAAGGCGAAGAAATTTGGACAGACACATACGGACGGGTCAAGGTCCAGTTCCATTGGGATCGACTCGGCAAGAAAGATGAAAACAGTTCGTGCTGGGTGCGCGTCGCGCAGGTCTGGGCCGGTAAAGCATGGGGAGCGATGCACATCCCGCGCGTCGGTCAGGAGGTGATCGTGGATTTTTTGGAAGGCAACCCGGACCGGCCGATCATAACCGGACGGGTCTATAACGCCGAGCAAATGCCGCCCTATGTGCTTCCGGACAACCAAACCCAGAGCGGCATCAAATCCCGCAGCAGTAAGGAGGGGGGCGCGGATAATTTCAACGAAATCCGCTTCGAGGACAAGAAAGGCGAGGAAGAGCTTTACATCCATGCCGAGAAAGACTGCACCCGGATCGTCGAGAACAACGACGTGCAAAAGGTCGGCTTCGACAAGAAGGATCAGGGCAATCAGACGATAGACATTTACAACGACCGGACGGTGACCCTGGATCAGGGCAATGACAGCCTGACGGTAAAGACCGGCAATCGTACGGTCAGCATCAATACCGGCAATCACGAACTGACGGTCAAAACCGGCGATCGATCCGCCCGCATCGATACCGGCAATGACAATTTGACCGTAAAAACCGGCAACCGCGCGGTCAGCGTCGATACCGGCAATCATGACCTGACGGTCAAAACGGGCAATCACACGGTACAGGTCAATCTTGGTAGCATCGAGGAATCGGCGATGCAATCGATCGAGCTGACGGTCGGATCAAGCAGCGTCAAGATCGATCAGAGCGGCGTGACGATCAAAGGCCTGAATATCTCGATCGAGGGATCGCTGCAAACGGATGTGAAAGGCTTGAAAACGTCGGTCGATGGAAGCGCGATGCTGACAGTGAAGGGCGGCCTTGTGATGATCAATTGATGCTTGTCGCAGGTTAACTTGGATGAAAAATGCAGCGCTTTTTAGAATGGATCAAAAATGGGAGATGAATGAATGAACCGGTTCGGTTTTGTATCGATGGGTGTGCTCGCGTTGCTGCAGGCCTGTAGCAGTCCGCCGCCGGCGCCTCCGGCGGCCGCGCCCGAGCCGCCGACAATCGTAAATCTGAAAATCAGCAGCGCCGCGAATGTGAACGCGGATGCGGGCGGCGCCGGCGCGCCGGTGATGCTGCGGATTTATCAATTGCGGGAAACCAGCGCCTTTAATTCTGCCGACTTTTTTTCGCTGTTCGATAAGGATCAGGCGACATTGTCCGCCGAAATGGCGCGTAAGCAGGAATTGTTGATCAAGCCGAACGATCAGCAGAGCTTGTCGCTGCAGCTCGATCCCGACATCAAAACCTTGGGGGTCTTTGCCGCGTTCAGACAACTGGATACCGCGCAATGGCGCGCCACGCTGCCGGTGGCGGCCCATCAAACCCGCTCCGTGGCGATCAAATTGCAAGGCAATGAAGTGCGCATCGAGTCGGTTAAAAAAGAGCCGTAGGGAAATGGGCTTGTTGAAAATGTTGCAATGTTTGTATCATAAGCATTTTTAACGGTTGCCCCTTCTTCCCAATCAATGACCCGGCTGGCTATCCTCAACATTTCAATTGATTCATCGGCGGCTTCGATTTTGCCGGGGGCCTTTCAGCGGCGGGAGCGGCTATGACTTTGATCATTAAAGCGGTCAGTTACAAGGGTATGCCGCTGGCCGAGGAGATCAGCGCGCGTTTCGATGCGCAGGGCGGATCGATCGGCCGTTCGTCGGATAACCGTTTGGCGTTGCCGGACCCGGAGAAATATATCTCCCGCCGGCATGCCGAGATTCAATACGAAGGCGGGCAGTATTTCATTCAGGACAGCAGCGCCGCCGGCACCTACCTGGAACCGCAAGGCCAGTTGCTGCAACAAAGCCGGGCGGTTTTGGCGGACGGCGACAGGCTGCGCGTCGGCGAATATGAATTGCAGGTCTCGATCGTCGAGTCCGCGCCGGCGTTTTCGGAACCTTATGCCGCGCAGCCGGTTCGCCAGTTGGATCTCGCCGGCGGGGGGCCTCTGGACGGCCCGTTTGCTGCCCCGCAAAAGCCGGCGCCGGAGGCAGATAGGCAGAAAAGTTTCATCGAGCAGCCCGACTCCTCGATTTTTCATCAAATCTTTACGCCGCCGGCAGTGCAGCCCGCTGCGTCCGTTAAGGGAGGTGCGGCGGATGACCTGGACGTCGGCGATTTGCTGTCGACCCTGGATAATTTGCCCGGCTCTCTTGCCGCGCCGATAGCCGGTGCTCCGCCAACGGCGAGCCCGTCGCTGCCGCTCGATTTCCCCGAATTGCCGGCCGATTTTTTTGCCGAAGAGAGCCAGACGGCAGCCGATTCGGCGGCAGTATCAGACGCGCCGCACGCGGAGTCGGAGTTGCCGTTTTCTCCTTTCTCCGAGCCTGTGGAGTTGAAAGCGGAAACCGAGCCTGCTCCGCCCTTGCCGGCAAACTCCTTCGATCCGGCCGGCCCTGCTCGCCAGGCCGGCGTAGCAGCACAAATAACGCCGGCTGCCGTTACCGGCGCCATCAAGCCTGAGATTCCGGCGGCGCCTGCTGCAATGCCCGAAGCGGCGCCGGTTGAGGCGCCCCGGCGCCCGCCCGAGCCGCAGCCAAGCGTTCCTGCGGACAGCGAATTGATTCGCGCGTTTTTAGCCGGCGCGGGCATCGACGACCCGCAGTTTCTGCCCCCCGAACAGTGGCCTGAACTGCTGAGAACCTCGGGCGAGCTGTTGCGCAGCATGGTGGACGGGCTGATGTGCGTGCTGCGCGCGCGCGCGGAATTGAAAAGTCAGTTTCGCGTTTCGGTGACCACGATGCGTTCGGTCGACAATAATCCGCTGAAATTCACCCCGAATGTCGATGACGCGATCCAGCTGATCCTGGCGCCGACGCATCCCGGCTTCCTGACCCCGAAAGAAGCGGTGCGCGAAGGTTTTAGCGACATCATGAATCATCAAATGGCGATGACCGCCGGCATCCAGGCCGCACTGGCGGACGTCCTGCGCGGCTTCGATCCCGAATCGATCGAGAAAACGCAAGGCGAAGGTCTGCTATTTCAGAAAAAAGCCAAATGCTGGGAGCACTATACGATCCTGTATCCGAAGCTGAAGTCCGCCGCTCAGGAGGATTTTTTCGGCGATGCATTCGGCGATGCCTATGAGCAGCAGATGCAATTGCTGAGCCGCTCGTCAAAACGCTAACCATATCACCGCATTCCTGCCGGGAACCAAAAATATGTCTGAAAACAATAGGGTAGTCTGGTCCGAGGGCATGTTTCTCCGGCCCCAGCATTTCCAGCAGCATGACCGTTATTTCGAAAGCCTGTTGCATGGCTTGTCGCTCGCTGTACGCGCCTATTCCTGGGGCTTTGCGAGCCTGAAACTCGATCATGGCTGTCTGGCGATCGGCAAGGTCGGCCTCAGCGAGTGCAGCGGCGTGTTTCCGGACGGCACACCGTTCAGTTTGCCGCAAGACGATGAACTGCCGATACCCCTGGATGTGCCGGAGAACGAAAAGGCCAGCGTCGTCTATCTGGCGTTGCCGCTGCGCCGGCCGGATTCGACCGAGGTCGACAGCGAGTCCTTTCCGGACAACATGGCGCGTTATCGTCTGACCGAGCGCCAAGTCCGCGACCATAACAGCGGCTCGGACGGCCGTTACGAGGTGCAGATCGGCGCGCTGAAGCCGCGCCTGATGTGCGAAAGCCAGGAGCGATCGGGTTATGTGTGCCTGGGTATCGCCAGGATCATTGAAGTGCGCGCCGATAAAACGGTGATCCTCGACAAGCAGTATATTCCGCCTGCCGTGCATTGCTCATCTGCAGGACTTTTGGGCGGCTTTGCCGGGGAGTTGCAGGGCCTCCTGCATACCCGCGGCGAAGCGTTGGCCGGCAGGGTGGCCGGTAGCAGCCAGGGCGGCGTCGCCGAAATCGCCGATTTCATGCTGCTGCAATTGATCAACCGTTACGAGCCGCTCCTGGCGCATCTGGCCAATGCCCAGGTGCTGCATCCGGAAGATTTTTTCCGCCTGTGCCTGCAAATGGCCGGCGAACTGGCGACCTTTTACCGGCCGAACAAACGGCCGATCGCCTTCCCCGACTATAAGCACGACGACCTGAAAGCCACTTTCATCCCGTTGATCGACGAATTGCGCAGCCTCCTGAGCATGGTGCTGGAACAGAACGCGGTGCAGTTGCCGCTCGCGGAAGCCCGGCCAGGCGTGTATGTCGCGAAACGACCGGAGCTGACGCTATTGGAAGGCGCGATCTTCGTGCTCGCGGCGAAGGCCCAGGTGTCTTCGGAGCTGATCCGCAGCCATTTTCCGCCGCAGGTCAAAATCGGGCCGGTCGAAGATATTCAGACGCTGGTGCGTTCGGCATTGCCCGGCATCGCGATCCAGGCCTTGCCGGTCGCGCCGCGGCAGATTCCTTACCATGCCGGTTATTCGTATTTCGAGCTGAACAAGCAAAGCGAGCTATGGGCGAAGATGGCGGCTTCCGGCGGCTTCGCGATCCATATCGGCGGCAGTTTTCCGGAACTGGAACTTGAGTTTTGGGCAATTAGAAAAGGTTGAACGGCATGAATCCAAACGATCCTTCAGGTCCCTTCGATGACGGCGACCGCACCATCATCCGGCCGATGCCGGGCGGAAGGCGGCCCGCGGCCGCGCCGCCGGCTGCGGAGACGCCGCCATTCTCTCCGCCGCCTCCTTCTCCGGCCTACCGGCCGGTTACTTCGGCCGAACTGCCCGCCGCCGAATTCAAGGAAAATCCTGTCGTCGCGGCCGCCTTGTCGCTGATTTCTCTGGCCGGGCGGCTCAGGCAAACCGCGATGTATCCGGCGGTCGATGCGCTGCGCCAGCGCGCGACCAGCGAAGTGACCCTGTTCGAAAACCGCCTCCTGCAAGCCGGCTTCGGCGCCGATCAGACCCGCATGGCCAGTTACGCGCTCTGCAGCTTTCTGGATGAAGCGATCCTGAATACGCCGTGGGGATCGCAGAGCAACTGGGGGCATCAGAGCCTCCTGATCTCCTTTCACCGGGAAGCCTGGGGCGGCGAGAAGTTTTTCGACATCGTCGCGGCGCTGGTCAAACAGCCGGCGCAAAACCTGGCGCTGATCGAACTGGCCTATCTTTTCATCAGCCTCGGCTTTGAAGGCAAATACCGGGTACTGACGAACGGCGCGAACGAGTTAGAAAAATACCGCGCCGAGCTGTATCAATTGATCCAGCGCGTGAAGGGCGACGGCGAACGCGAACTGTCGCCGCGCTGGCGCGGGCTGAAGGATGTGCGCAACGCGCTGGTGCGCTATGTGCCGCTCTGGGTGGTCGGCGCGGTGCTCGGCGTGTTGTTGCTCCTGGTCTACATCGGTTTCGTGCTGGCGCTGAATGCACGCTCGGACCAGGATTACAAGGAACTGTTCGCGCTCGCCAAACAGCCGGTCGAGATCGCGCGCGCGGCGCCGATCGTGAAGCCCGCCGACCCGGATCGGAAAGAGCGCTTCAAACGGGTGCTGGCGGCCGAAATCGCGAAGGACATGGTCGAGGTGGTCGACGACAGGCTGCTTCGAATCCGCAATTCCTTCGCCTCCGGCAGCGATCAGTTAAAGCCCGAGTTCATGCCGATGCTGAAAAAGATCGCCGACGAGTTCGCGGTGGGCAAGGACACTGTGCTGGTCATCGGTCATACCGACGACAAGCCGATCGTCTCGGCGCGGTTTCCATCGAATTGGCATTTGTCGACCTCCAGGGCGAAAAAAGTCAGCGAAATGTTGAACGATCTGGCGACGCAGAGCGGCAAGATCCGCTTTGAAGGCCGGGCCGAGGGCGAGCCGTTGGCGCCCAACGACACGCCGGAACACCGGGCGATCAATCGCCGCGTCGATTTACAGATTCAGTGAGAGCACAGATGGGAAAGCTCAAGGCATTTTTTACGAATAAGTGGGTGATTCAGTTTTTGGGTCTGGCGGCGCTGAGCTGCCTGATCTGGCTGGCGGGACCCTTGATCGCGATCGCCGGCAGCGTGCCGCTGGAATCGGTGCTCGCCAGAATCTTGGTGATTGTCGCCTTGTTCGTGATCTGGATCATTTATCGGCTGGTCATGCAGCTGCGTGCCGGCAGCGCCGAAAAACAACTGGTCGAGCAACTGGTGGCGGCCGATGCGGACCATGTCCAGGCCGCCTCGACCGACGAGGTCGACACGCTGCGCAAGGGTTTCGAAGAAGCGTTCGCGGTGTTGAAGCAATCGCGCAAGGACGGCAAGTCCGGCGGCCAGTTCGTCTATCAGCTGCCCTGGTATGCGATCATCGGCGCGCCGGGATCCGGCAAAACCACCGCGCTGGTCAATTCCGGCCTGCATTTTCCGTTGGCCGAAACACTCGGCAAACACGCGATCAAGGGCGTCAGCGGGACGCGCAATTGCGACTGGTGGTTCGCCGACAATGCGGTGTTTCTGGATACCGCCGGCCGCTATACCACGCAGGAAAGCCACAAGGCGGTCGATGCGGCCGGCTGGGTTGGCTTTCTGTCGCTGATCAAAAAATACCGGCCGCGTCGGCCGTTGAACGGGGTGATTGTAGCGACCAGCCTGTCGGATTTGCTGCAACAGTCCGAGCAGGAGCGCCTCTTGCACGCGAAGGCCGTGCGCGCCCGGATTCATGAGCTGTATCAACAGCTCGGCGTGCGCCTGCCGGTCTATATGATGTTCACGAAGGCCGACCTGGTGGCCGGCTTCAACGATTTTTTCGCCGATCTGACCCAGGAGCAGCGCGCGCAGGTATGGGGCGAAACCTTTGCCGCCGACACCCTGAGCGGCGAGCCGGATTTGCCGGCGCGTTTCGGGGATGCCTATGAAGAATTGCTGCAGCGTTTGCAGAGCCGGACGATCGGGCGCATTCAGGACGAACGCGACGTGCGCCGGCGCGCGAGTATCCTGGATTTTCCGCAGCAGATGGCGCTGGCGAAACCTGCGATGGTCGACTACCTGCAGACGACTTTCGCGGCGAACCGTTACGAACAGCCGGTGCTGCTGCGCGGCGTGTACTTCACCAGCGGCACCCAGGAAGGCACGCCGATCGACAGGATGCTCGGCATTCTGGCCGGCGCCTTTCACCTGGACCGGCAGGCGGCTCCGATGTACAGCGGACAAGGCAAGAGCTACTTTCTGACGCGTTTGTTGCAGGAGGTGCTGTTTCCGGAAGCGGAACTGGCAGGCACCGATCCGAAGCTCGAAAAACGCACGCGCTGGCTGCAGCTCGGCGCCTACATCGGCGCGGGCCTGGTCTTTCTGGTCGTGATCTCGCTGTGGACGGTCAGCTATTTCAATAACCGCTCGGCGCTCGAAAAGGTCGAGGAACAGATCGCCCAGTACCGCTCGCTGAAGCTGAACGCGAGCGACAGCCAGGATAATTTCCGGGTGCTGTTGCCGCGCCTGAACATTCTGCTGGGGGTCGCGGAAGTCTACCAGGACGGCGGCCTGATGATGGGATTCGGCCTGTCGCAGGGCGACAAGATCGAGGCGGCTGCCCACCATACCTACGATGCGATGCTGCGCGAGTATTTCCTGCCGGCGATCATGCAGCGTCTGAAGGAAAGGATGCAGGGCGCGGAAGGCAACAAGCTCGACGTGCTGTATCAGTTGTTGAAGGTCTATCTGATGTTCAACCAGACCGAGCGGCTGGCGCCGGAAACCGCGATGACCTGGATCCGCGCGGACTGGGACCAGCACTATGCCGGCGATCCGGAGGCCGTCGCCCAGTTGGTCCGCCATCTGGACAACTTGCTCAAACTGGAACTCGACCCGGCGCCGATCGACGACGTGTTCGTGAACTCGGTGCGCGGAAAACTGACGCAGGTGCCGTTGATCGGCCAGATCTACTCCCGCTTCAAGTCCGAAGCGGTGACCGAACAGGGGCACGATTTTGAGTTGGGCAAGGCTCTGGGCGCGGACGGCGCGCGCGTGTTCGCGTTGGCGGACGGCAAGGATTTTTCCTCCTATGCGATCCCCGCGGTGTTCACCGGCTACGGCTACAAGGAATTGTTTTTGACCCAAAGCCGCGACTTCGTGAAGGACGCGGTCGAGCAAAATTGGGTCTTGGGCAGCCAGACCCGACTCGACATCGCGGAAATCGAAAAGCTGCATGGCGAATTGAAGAAGCTCTATATCGACGAATACAAGACGGTATGGTCGGACCTGTTGGCCAAGCTGAGGCTGCAGCCCGCGCTGACGACAAGCCAGACCGCGCAAATGCTCGACATCTTGTCCCGGCCCGACGGCCCCTTGCGCAAATTGTTGGACGGCATCGATCAGAATACCTCGTTCAGCCGGCTCAGCAAGGAGGCTAGCGATTCGATCGCGAAAGCCGTCGGCAATGCGTTGAAGTCGCCGGACGCGAAGACCTCGCAATTGCTCGCGATGGCCAAAAACGCGGCCGGTCTCGACAGCGGCCCTGACCCTGCGATCGCGGCGGAGGTGCAGTTCGAGCCTTTGAGCGCTCTGGTGCGCGGCGGGCCGGACAAGCCGGTCGCGCTGGACCCAGTCCTGCAGCAGCTGAAGGGTCTGCGCGATTATTTTTTGCAGTTGAGCAGCGCGAACACCGGCGGCCAGGCCCTGCAGAATCAGGCGAACCTGTTCAGCGGCGGCGGCGCGGATGTGCTGAAGCAGGCGCAACTCGAATTTGCCCGCCTGCCGGAGCCGTTGAAAGGCTGGCTGCAAATCGTCGTGAACAGCGGCGGCCAGAAACTATCCTCGGCCGCCAAAGGGCAGTTGAGCGAGATGGTCAAGACCGGCGTCGCATCGCCTTGCAAGATGGCTTTGACCGGCCGCTACCCGTTCAATACCGGCACGAACCAGGATGTCCTGCTGGCCGATTTTGCGAAAATCTTCGCACCGTCCGGCCTGATGGACCAGTTTTTCCAAGCCAACCTGAAACCCTTCGTCGATACCAGCAAGCCGGTCTGGTCCGAAATGGCGGCCGAAAAACCGCTGGGGCTCTCGCAGGAATCGATTCGGCGCTTCCAGCTGGCGGCGAAAATACGCGACGCCTTTTTCGCGGCTGGCGCCTCGCCGCAGGTGCAATTCGAATTGAAACCGCAGGCGTTGGACCCGAAGGTCGGCACCTTCCGCCTGCAGATCGAAGGCCAGGAAGCGGTCTACCGGCACGGCCCGGAACAGGCAGTTAGCCTGAAGTGGCCGGGACCGACCCCGAGCCAGGGCGTGCGCATCGTGTTCGAAACCCTCGACGGACGCCAGGTCAGCCGCAGCAAGGAAGGGACCTGGGCTTTTTTTCGTCTGCTCGACGAAGCCACGATCGAACCGACCGCCGCACCGGAAAAATTCAATCTGACTTTGCAGCTGGAAGGCATGAGCGCGCGTTATGAATTGCGCGCGGCCAGCGTGATGAATCCGTTCAATCTCAGGGAACTGCAAGGTTTCCGCTGTCCGGAAGGCCTGTGAGCTATCCCGAATCCGCGCCGGGTTTTTACGGCAAGATTCCAAGTCACGGCGACTTTCTGTCCCGGCGTTTGCCGCGGCAGTTCATCGACCCCTGGGACCAATGGCTGCAGGCCGGTTTGCTGGCGAGCCGCGAGCAATTGGGACAGGCCTGGCTCGAGACTTTCCTGTACAGTCCGATCTGGCAGTTCGCCCTGTCGCCAGGCCAATGCGGGCCTGATGCCTGGGCCGGAGTGATGATGCCGAGCGTCGATCGGGTCGGGCGTTATTTTCCGTTGACGCTGGCCGCGAAAGTGACCCATTGGCCGTTGACCGATTTGTTCGAAGCCGATTGCGGCTGGTTCGACGCATTGTCGGATCTGGCGCTATGCTCGCTGGACTACGATTTCGACCTGGACAGCTTCGATGCCCGGCTCGAACGCCTGCGCCTCGGCGACTTCGTCCCGGCGCGCCCGCTTCGCTACGGCCGGGAGGGCATCGACACCGCGTCGGGGCGGCAGGCGTTTCATTTCCGGCTCGACAGTACTTTGGATACGCCGCAGGCCTTGCGTCAGATCGGCGGCCAGTTCGGCAGCCGTTTTCTGGAGCGGTGCAGTTACTGGCGGTCAACCGCGTTTGAAGAAGCAAAAACGGCTTTGTTGCTGTGCGAGGGGATGCCGCCGGTCGATGCCTTCGCCGGCTTTCTGAACGGCGCATGGCCGCATCGCCAATGGCAGTTTTCGAACGTGCAGCTGAGCGAAAGTTTTGCTGAGACATTCGACATGCCCTCGCAGCAAGGCATCGAAGTTCAGGCTGCCGCATACGGGCAAAGCGCGGACCCTCTGGCGCGAGATGACGATGAGATTACGGTCGGCCGCGAGCAACGCGAGCGCCTGGCGAATTTGGGCCAGGGCTGGGTCATCGAAAGCGCCGGCCTCAGCGTGGTCGGGATGCGCCGCAGGATCAACGAGGATGCGATTCTGGACCGGCGCGATGCCGGCCTGTGGGCGGTCGCCGACGGCATGGGCGGGCACAGCGCGGGCGATGTCGCGAGTCAGGCCCTGGTCAGCGCGTTGGCGAACATTCCCCGCAGCGACGACCTTGAACGCTACCGCGAGCAAGTCGAAGCGAGCCTGCAAGGAGTCAACTGCGACCTGCTGCAGCTGGCCGACAGCCGGGGCAACGGCCAGATCATCGGCAGCACGATCGTGGTGCTGTTGATTGCCGGCAACCGTTTCCGCTACCTGTGGGCCGGAGACAGCCGCTTATATCGTTACCGGCAAGGGCGCATCGAGCAACTGACCCAGGATCATTCCTTATCGTCCGCGTCGGGTATGGGATATGACGCCTCCGAGACATCGACTGTTCCCGTCCACGAAAACGTGATTACGCGCGCAGTCGGCGCGGATGAGGTGTTGGAGATCGATTGCGGCGAAGGCGAGATCGCCGATCGGGACCTGTTTATTTTATGCAGCGACGGCCTGATCAAGGAACTGACGGATGCCGACATCGCATCTTTTTGTAGCCAAGGTTCTCCCCGCGACATCGTGCAAAATCTGGTTCGCGAAGCGGAAAGCCGGGGCGGCAGGGACAATATCTCGGTCGTCGTGGTAACTGCCGCGTACGAAAAACTTTGAAAAGTTCTTTAATAAAGAGTTTAATGTGTATGAATTTTAATAGCTTTATGTTTTGAATAAAGCTTGGGGCCGCTACAAAAAGCCGTGTATCTTGTCACCGATTTTGCAAAAGATAACGGGAAAATAGTACAGGATAAACGCTGGTTTTCCGCGGTTAAACAAATGTCCCGAAAGAAGGAGCGCGACTTACCATGATGTCATTTAACAATATTAAGCATTCACACCTTTTATCAAAAACACTTGCCGTATCCAAATTGAACGGACCCTCTATTGTTTATGGAACTTTGACGGCCGGATTGTTGGCCATGACCAGTTACGAGGCTTTTGCATTGCAAAACCCATGCAGTAACATTGGATTTTCAAATACCGCGACATCAGCGCAACAGGATCTTGCTAGCACTTGTAGTTCTGTAAACTTTGGCGGGCCAGGCGAGTCCACCAATAATAACGCAGTCGAACAATTGACTCCTCTTCAGGCGCTTGCGCCATCGACGCTGGCGATTTCTGTTGCGAATCAGCAGTTTCGCAATGTCAAAAATCGGCTGATGCTGTTACGCCGAGGCGTTGGGGGCGGCTTCGACGTCAGCGGTTTGAACGGCAATGCCCTGCCTTCCGGGCTGGCCTTCGGGGGGCCGGGACAGGTGTCCGGCGGCGCCGGCGGCGACAAGGATAGCCCTTTTGACAAGCTCGGCGTATTCGTGAACGGCAACTTCGGCGTCGGCGACAAGGACCGCACGGATCGGGAACTGGGTTTCGAATACGATAGCCAAGGGGTCACGGCGGGCGTCGATTACCGCTTCACCGATAATTTCGTATTCGGCGGAACGTTTGGCTATAACGCGGTCAAATCCGACTTCGACGCAACGAGAGGAAACCTGAACCTGGACGGTTACAGCTATTCGCTCTATAGCACTTACTACAAAGACGATTTTTACGTCGACGGTATCTTTACCGGCGGCTGGAACGATTACGATATGCGGAGAAATATCAATTTTCCAGGATTTGGCGGCCCGGTCAATCAAACCGCCAAAGGCGCCACCCAAGGCAACGATTTCTCATTCAATGTCTCCAGCGGCTACGATTTTCATGACCAGAGTTTGACCTACGGACCCTATGGCCGGGTCAGCTATCAAAATGTGCAAATCGATGGTTTTCAGGAAAATGCAAGCAATCCCGGCGCTCCGGGCTTCGGCAGCCTGGCGACGGTCGGCAAGCAAAATGCCGTATCCCTGCAAACCGCATTGGGCGGGCAACTGTCCTACGCGATGAGCATGCCGTTCGGCGTGTTGATGCCGACCGCCAGGGCCGAATGGGTACACGAGTTTCATGACGGTAGCCGGCCGGTCAATTGGCAATTCAGCAACGATCCTGCGCAGAGTGTCTTCACCGTCGTCAGCGACGGTGCGGACCGCAACTATGCGAATCTGGGCGCGGGGATGTCGGCGACATTCACCCATGGCGTCTCCGCATTTCTGTTTTATGAGGCGATGGTGGGGCGTCAAAGCCTGGCCGAGCATACGATAAACCTGGGTGTGCGCGGCGAATTTTAGGTGAGATGATGTCCGCAACCACGCGACTGTCCTTTACGTTCACCCGGCCGGGAGCGGATTTCAATACCCCAAAACCGGAAGGCGAGCCGATGCGCATCCTTATCCTCGGCGATTTCAGCGGTCAAGGCGCTGATCCGAAAAAGCTTGAAGAGCGTTCCATCCTGCGCGTGGACATCGACAATTTCGATGCGGTGATGGCGCGTATCGCCCCCCGGCTGCGTTTGCGGCTCGATGCCGAAGTGGACTTGGCGTTTCGGCAGATCGAAGACTTCCACCCCGATGCCTTGTTTCAAAACCTGGAACTCTTTCGGGGGCTGGCGCGGATCAGGGAACGCCTCTACGATGCCGCGACGTTTCCGCAGGCGGCCGAGGAGCTGCGCAGCCTAGTACAGGTCGCTCCGGAGGCGCCTGCGCCCGATACGGGACGGACAACAGACGAAGACGATCAGACGACCTTTGAGCGCCTGCTCGGCGGGAGTTCCGATCGCCCTGAAGCCTCGCCCGAGGCCAGGGCAAAATCGATTGTCGAAAACACCCTCGAACGGATAGTCGCCCAGTATATCGTTCCCGATGCGCCGCCCTTCCAGGACGTTTATCTGAAGGCGGTCGACGAAGCGTTGAGCGCGAAAATGCGCGAGCTTTTGCACCATCCCGAGTTCCAGGCGCTCGAAGCCGCCTGGAGAGCGCTGTGGTCCCTGGTTTCGCACCTGGAGACCGGCGAAAGTTTATCGTTGCATGTGCTGGATGCCGGCAAGGCGCAATTGTATGACGCCGTGAGCGCCGCGGGTGAAAACCTGAGCGGCTCCGGCTTGTACCGCCTGCTGGTGGAACAAAATACCGGCGGCTTCGGCGGCGAGCCCTGGTCGCTGGTGATCGGCAACTTCAGTTTCGGCAACAGCCCGGAAGATGTCGCCTTGCTGGCGGCCTGCGGGCTGTTGGCGGCCCGGGCCGGCGGGCCTTTTATCGCGGCGGCCGATGCCGGGCTTTTGGGATGCAGTACTCTGGCCGAGTCGCCCGGTCCGCAGGATTGGGCCGGGATGACGCCGGAAGCGGCAAAACGCTGGGAGGCGCTGCGGCAGAGCCCTGCGGCGCCGTGGCTCGGCTTGGCGCTGCCGCGGATTTTGCTGCGTTTGCCGTATGGACGCGATGCCGATCCTATCGAGTCGTTCGCGTTCGAGGAAGCCGAGCCGCCGTTCGCGCACGCGGCTTTTTTATGGGGCAATCCGGCTTTTTATTGCGCGCTGCTGCTCGGTCGCTCCTATCTCGAAAACGGTGACTCGATGCAGCCGGGCGATCATTTGCAAATCGATGATTTGCCGGCGTATAGCTTGAAGCAGGACGGCGATGCCAGACTGTTGCCGTGCGCGGAGGTGTGTCTGAACGACCGGGCGATCGATAAAGTGCTGGGGCTCGGGATCATGCCGTTTCTGAGCCACCGCAGCGCCAATATCGCGCGTCTGGCAAGATTTCAGGCGCTCGCCGATCCGCCATCCGCCTTGCGCGGTTTTTGGAGCGCTTGAGTTAAAATACGCCAATTTGACCGCGCAACCTTTCAAATCATGCTTGTGATGCCGCCATTTCATCTGCCTCCATTAAGCCAAGCCGGCGTTTCCAATGCAGGACGATAGAACCGTTTTCAAGCCGCCCATTCCGCCGCCGGACTCGGACCGGACCGTAATAGCCCGGCCCGGCTTGCAGGTCTTTGTCGAGGACGCTTCCGGAAAAACGCAGAAGGACTATTTTTTTACCCAGGGCTTCACCGCCGGGCGCGCGCAGGACAATCGGGTGGTGTTGGACAGCGGCGTGATCAGCCGCCATCATCTCGAAGTCAAACGGGAAGCGGGCGAGTGGTGGCTGGTCGATCTGAACAGCGCGAATGGCGTCTTTATTGACGGCCTACGGGTCGAGTCAAAATCCCGCTTGACGCTGCCGGTTCGGGTGCAATTGGGCAATCCCGGCATTTTTCTGCGCATTCAGGCGACAGGACAGGCGGCGAGCAAGGCGCCGCAGCCGCGTGAAAATCCCGCGCCGGCGCCGCCATCCGACGCTACGCTGAGCGGGCAGGCGGCGGATAAGCGCCAGTTGTCCAGGGAAGCGGTCAGGGAGCGGCTGATGTCGGCGGAAGAAGCCGAGGACGCCGGCGACTATACGCGGATGGTGCGCACGCTGATTCGCGAGGATCGGGTGGTCCACAGCAAGAAATACAATAAATGGATTTCGGTGCTGGCCGCGCTGTTTCTGGTGGCGGTCGGCGTGGTGACCTATCAGCGGATTGCCTTGTCGAATGCGCGCACGCTCGCGCTCGACTTGTTTTATGACATCAAGACGCTGGAGGTTAGCCTGTCGCGCGCCGAGTTGACGATAGAATCCAGCGCCAAGGTGCTCGAACAAACGATCAATACGCTCGCTCAGCAAAAACTGCAGGCCGATCAGGATCAAATCAGGGCCGAGCAGGAGAAGATCGCCGCGGAAAGCCGAAGGCTGGCGCAGGAACGCAAACGCCTGCAAGGCATGAAGGCCAAATACCAGGAATACGTGCAGGAGGCCGAATCGCTGCGCATCCGTTTCCCGACCGCGGCGCGTTATGAAGAAGAGTTGATTACGAAGGTCGCGCGGGAATTCGGCGAAAGCGAACTGGAGTTGCCCGAAGATTTTGTCGATGAGGTCAGGCGCTATATCAAATACTGGCAGGCATCCTCGCGAATGCCGCAGGCGATGGCGACGCTGGAAAACAACGCTTATGCGCCGACGATCCTGGCCGCGTTGGACAAGGAAGGCTTGCCGCTGCACTTGATCTATCTGCCGCTGCAGGAAAGCAATTACGATGCGGCGGCGGTCGGTCCCGAGACCCGTTTCGGCATCGCAAAGGGCGCCTGGCAGCTGCTGGCTTCGACCGGCGAGGATTTCGGGCTGAAATCCGGCCCGCTGGCGGCGACGCGGGACTATGACGAACAGGATCAGCGCTTCGATTTCAATCAGGCGACCCGCGCCGGCGCCAAATATTTGAAACTGATCTACAGCACCGAGGCGCAGGCTTCCGGCCTGCTGGTGATCGCGAGTTACAATTACGGGCAAAACCGGGTCAGGGAAATGATCAAGAAAATGCCCGACAATCCGCGCGACAAGAATTTCTGGAAATTCATCCAGCAATACCAGATTCCGAAAGAAACCTATGACTATGTCTTCTATATCTTCTCGGCCGCAGTGATCGGGGAAGACCCGAAACATTTCGGCTTCAAGTTCAGCCCGCCGCTACTGTCTGCTGCGGCGAAGCCAGGGTAGTCCGTAGGGCGCGCATCGCGCACCATTTTTCCGCATGCTATCGGCGGTCTTTGAGCATTTCGAGTATCGAAGGCCAATGTGTCTCCCAGCAGCAATCATGATCTGCGCCTGGCATCACGACAAATTTGGCTGAAGGCTGCCGCCGCACGGCCGGAAGGATCAAGTCCGGCGGAATGTTCGCGTCCTTGGCGCCGGCCAGGTGCAGTTGAAAAATTTGGCCGGAGAGGGGAGGATGCTTGGCCGGATTCTCCGATCCGGTTAAAGGCGAATAGCGATGCCGTGCCGTCCAGGCGTCGGTGTCGAGATTGCCGGCAACGGTCACGATGGCGCTGATGCCTTGCAGGCGTTCGGCGATCAGCATCGCCAAGGCGCCGCCGCCGCTGAAACCGATCAATACCGTTTTTTGAGGATGCAAGTCCTTCCGGATTTCACCGAGCGCGGCGCTCATCGTCTCGATCACGGTCTTCGAATAGCGCCGGCTGGTCCAGAGTTCGGCCGTGCAGGGCGGCTTGGCGCCGAAACCATGGTAACAGGGGCGGCCGAGGTAAACCGAGGCGCTCGGGTCCTCTGCGGTCAAGCGGAGCACGAACGGGTTGCGCGGGGTCGGATTGGCCGCAATCTGCCGATGGTGAATCCACGGCGAGCCGTCGCCGTCCAGATAGACATGCAGTTCGCCGTCTTGAATGGGGGCCCGGTTGCGATAAACGACATGTTGATAGTCCGTGCCTTTGACGACGGTCCGGCTCAAATGCAGGCGCTCGGCCTCCCGGTCGAGCCGGATTTCGGGAGCGGCGCATCCGGCCGCGAGCAGCGGCAAACAGCAAAGCCAGGTAAGGCGCCGGATCATGCCTTGAGACGCGTTAATTCTGGCTTTGCACTTCCAGAATCTGTTTTTTCAACGCCAACAGGCCGTCATGTTTCGGCACCGCCTCCAGCCCTTCTTCGATCTTGATCAGGCTTTCGGCGATATTGTTTTGTTGGAATAATTCTTCCGCCTGTTGTTCGCAGAGGTTTGCGATTTTTTCGAGTCCGGCTTTGGCGGGTTTATTATAGGGGTCGATTTCGAGCGCCTGACGGTAGGCCCATAACGCATTGCTGCCGGAAGGCGCGGTGATGAAACCGACGTCATAGTGAATCTGCGCGAGTTCCAGCAGATCCTTGACCTTGAGTTCCTGTTCCGGTGTCAGCGCGATTACCTTGTCGGCCAGGGGATCGACATTGTAATAGAGATAGACGTAAGCGCCCGCCGCGCTGAGCAGTGCCAGCGCGGTGATGCCGGATAAAATCCAGGGAAGTTTCGCGCGCGGCTCGAATTCATTGATGAATTGATTGACCGAAGGCGTACGCTGCTCTTTTTTGAAGGCGAGCGCATGCTGCAGCGCGTTCCAGTGCCGCCGCTTCAAACCCGGAATCACCGGCGCCTGCAGATTGACCTCGCAGGCTTTCGGCGCGGCAATCTTGCCGAACGGATGCTTGCCGGTCAACAGTTCGTAGGTCACGCAGCCCAGCGCATAAATGTCGTCGCGCGGGTCGGGCGGCTGATTTTCGAACATTTCGAGGCTCGCGTATTCGGGCGTCAGCGCGCCGAGATCCCGGGCATTGAAAACCGTTTTGTCATGGGTGGCGTCGGTGCGGGTTGCCGCGCAGGCGATGCCGAAGTCGAGCACCTTCACATCGCCGTCGATCGTGATGAATACGTTGCCGGGTTTGAAGTCCGAATGGATGATGTTGCGTTTGTGCGCATAAGCCAGGGCCAGCGCCAGGCCTTTGATGATAGGCCAGGCTTTCTTGAACGGCAGGCCGCCTGGGGCATGTTCCCGGATATATTGCCTGAGCGACTGGCCGTTCAGAATTTCCATCACCATGAACACATTGCTGCCGTCCCGATCGAAATCATAAACGGTGACGATGTTCGGGTGCGCCAGTTGCTGGGTTTTCTTGGTTTCCCTTTGCAGCGCGATGAAGAGCTCGGGGTCTTCGCGGAATTCTGCATTCAACACCTTGATCGCGACATCCGGGGTTTCATCGAGCGCTTCCTCCCGGCGCAGGTCTGTCGCCCGGAACACGGTGCCCATGCCGCCGCAGCCGATCACTTCCTTGATCACGAAACGCTCCTTGATCACCGAGCCGACGGCCAGCGGGGCGGAAGGGGAGGCTACGCTAAAGCCCAGGGTTCTGGTGCTGCCGGCTGTGCGCGAGGTGGCGGCCGTCGGTTGGGCGGTCTGGCTGACGATAGTTTCGGCGTCCAGGCCTGAAGTGCCGGTGTCCGCCGGCGGCGGGGCGCTGGTCTTGACTCTAGTCACGACCGTGGCGTCAGTCTCCTCTGCCGGCGGATGCGGGCGCTCGGCTGGTCCGGCTTCCGGCTCCGGTAGATTGGCCGGCCTCGGCGCAATCCGGGTCGCGTCATCGGCATTATCGTCGGCGGTTTTATCTGTCATAACGGGTCAGGGTTGTATTAGCTTTTCGGAACGAAAAAGAACGGACTGCCTTCATGGCCGGCATGCTGCAAGGCGGAATATTCCGGCGACTGTTGAAAACCGACCATTGATGCGGATTTCTTGACCTGTCCTGAAACGATGCGGAACAGCTCGTAATCGACCATCATGCCCTTGTTCGATTTCAGCGCGCTTAGCAGCGCCTTGGCAAAGACCGAGTGATTGCCGCCGCCGGAATCCAGTACCGGTTCCTCGCCGCCGGATGTCATCACCGTGCGCGCCTTGCGGTTCATCATGAACTTGAGCCATTTTTCGCGCTTGTCCTCCGCCATGTCTTTCGGCAGGCGCACGATGGCGCCCTGCGTCATCGCGCCCGAATAGCAGGAGTCGGCGATCACCAGGATATGCTTGGCCGGAATCACCGTCAGATATTTGGTCACGTTGAAGCTGGACAGCCAGTTCGCGGTATTGTTCGGTTCGGCGTCGGTCGGCAGCCAATAGGCGCTTTCGTCGCTCTTGTCGATTTCGCCGTGGCCTGCGTAATAAATCAACAGATTGTCCTTGTCGGTCAGGCTCTGACGCAGGTCGTTGAACGCGGTCATGATCTGATGCCGGTTCGCGTTGATCAACAGTTTGGTCTTGAAACCGTAGCGCGAGCGCAAGACTTCGTCGACCGCCTTGGCGTCATTTGCCGAAGTATTCAGGGTCGGCATGTTCGCATAGTTATTGTTGCCGATGATCAGCGCATAATATTTGCCGAAATTGACCGACGGATACGCGCTGGAACCGGCGCTTTCGGCTCCGTCGTCAAACGTTTGCGCCGCGGCCTGGGTCGGGGCGAGCAAATTGAAGCTGATCAGGCTGCGCCGGTTTTGCTTGTCGGTCGCGACGATCTTGACCGCCGTCGAAGCCGAATCGATCGGGATTTCGGACTTGAAGACGCCGTCCTTGTCGGGCTGAACCGCTTGTTGGTTGATCTTCAGGCTTTTCAGGTCACCCGGCGAAGAAATCTTGCCGATGATCGCCTTGATTTTGGTCGCCGAACGCAGACGGAAACTCGGCGCGTTGCCCCGGGTCAGCTTGACCGGCGGATCGAGAATTTCGATGGTCGGACCCGCTTTCGCGAGCATCGTCGGCTCGGCCAGATTGCGCTTCTCGGACGCAATCGCCGTCTTCAGTTCCTTGATTTGCCCGCCTTGCGCACGCAACTGGTTCTGGGACTGGGACAGTTTGCTGCGCAACGTCTCAACGGCCAGTTTTTCCTGCGTACTGCCGGCCTGTTTGGCCTTTTCCTCGATCGAATTCATGTCCATGTTGATGTGCGCGGCATGGGCCTGGTATTCGCTTTCGAGCGCTTTCAGACGCGCTTCCATTTCGGCCAGTTTGTCTTCTGAAACCTGCGCTTGCGGCTCCTCGACGGCTTCGGGGACTTCTTCCGCGACCGGGGCAGGCTTTACCTCCTGGCGCGCAATTTTTTGCGTTTTCGGCCGGCTCTTGATTTGTTTCTCTTCGGCCTTCAACTGTTTTTCGAGTTCGGAAACCTGCTGTTGCTGGCTTTTCAAATTCGACTTCTTGGTTTCGACTTCCTGCTGCAACGACTGAATCAGCTCATCGTTGCGGTTGGCCTTGCCTTTTTCCTGCTGCAAGCGCTGGCGTGTTGCATCCAGTTGGCTTGCTATCGTCAGCGATTGCTGTTTTTGTTCGCTCAATTGTTGCCGGGTGGCGTCCAGCTGCGTGCGCAGAGATTCCGCTTCTTCCTTGTAGCCTTGCGACTCCTCGCGCAGTTGCGTCAGCTGCTGCTGATAATTGGCCTCGATCACGGTCGAGAATTGCAGATCGGAGCCGGCCAGTCCCGATGCCTTGCGGTACCAGTTCAGTGCGGTCGCCTTGTCCTGCTTGACGCCGAGGCCTTTCTCATAAAGGTAGCCCAGGTTGATCTGCGCCTGCGAATTGCCTTGCTCCGCCGCCTTCAGATACCACTCGGCGGCCAGCTTCGGATCGGCCATGCCGCCGAGCCCTTTTTCATAGATTTCGCCGACCTTGACCTGCGCTTCGGCATCGCCCTGCTGCGCCTGCGGTAGCCAGATCTTCAAGGACGACGCCGCATTCGCGCGGTCATACGCGACATATTCGCCGCCGCGCATTTCACAGTCGCCGGCGGTGGTCTGGATCGGCCGCCGCGCGGTCAGGTACATCGCCTGCGCGCCGAGCTTCCTAACCTGTCCCGGCAACAGGCAGTCGACCACGAACAGTTTGTCGGTGTCTTTCGGATCGTAGCCTGCCGTCGCTTTCGAGTCGTTCAGCTCCGAAACGCTGGTGGCTGCGCAGCCGACCAGGGTGATCAGCGAAGTGATCAGACAAAAATTGCTGATTTTCGAGGGTCTAACTGGCAAATTGTCTGACTTAGAAACTGGTTTCATGGAGCTTGTCCCCTTTAGCATTAGGAGCAGTGGATGTGGGCTTGATTCGCCTAAAAGGCCATGTTAAACGAGCCATTGCGGAACGGCAAGTTGGCGAGAAGTTTAGTTCAATTACCGATGTTGCGCATTGTCCACGAAAAACACGACCCCATCCATTTTTTCGTGCCTTTCGTGTTTTTCGTGGAGATTAATCGTGTGTAACCTCAGTGAGGCTATCCAGTAAATAATCGATATCCTTTTCGGTATGATTTGCCGAAACCTGGAGCCTGATTTCCTGTTCGCCTTTCGGAACCACCGGATAATTCAGCCCGGTGGCGAGGATCTGGCGAGCAAACAAATGCTCGACCAGCCGGGTGGTTTTATCGGTGTCGCGGATCAGCATCGGCACGATCGGATGCGCGCCGGGCAGGGTTTCAAAGCCCAGGCGTTCGAGCCCTGACCTGAGACGGCGGCTCAAGCCGCGCAGTCTTTCGAGCAAATCAATCCCTTCCGGACTGTCGACGATCTCTAAGGCCGCCAAGGCCGCTTGCGCTTCGCCGGGCGTGATCGGATTCGAATAGATATAAAGCGGCGCGCTTTCCTTCAGATAGGCAATCACCGCCGCGCTGGAGACGACATAGCCGCCGTTGACCCCGAAGGCCTTGCCGAGCGTGCCGACCAGGATGTCGGCCCTGCCGCCGCTCACTTCCTCGGTTCCGCGTCCGCTCCTGCCGAATGCGCCGACGCCGTGCGAGTCGTCAACCAGCGTGATGACACCTTGTTCGTAAGACTCTTCATATTGGCCGCAGATCGCGTTGATTTGGTCGAGTTCCGCATGATCGCCGCGCATGCTGAAGACGCCGTCGACGACCACGCAAACGCGTTTGACCTGGCCGCGATAGGCGGCAAGGATGCTGTCCAGCGCGGCCAGATCGCCGTGCGCGAACACTTCCTTGCGGGCGGGCTGGGCGAGACGGATCGCGTTGATGATGCAGTTATGATTCAGCGCATCGCTGATGACGAGCGTATCCTCGGCGATCAGCTGCGGCAGCACCCCGAGCATCGTCGCATAGGCTGCGCTGAACAGCATCGCGGTTTCGCGGCCATGGAATGCGGCCAGTTTTTTTTCGAGCTCGACATGCGGCCGGTAAGTGCCGCTGATGAAGCGCACCGCGCCGGGTCCTGCGCCATAGCTTTCGACCGCTTCGGCTTCGGCCCGGATCACGCGCGGGTCGAGTCCAAGTCCGAGATAGGCATTCGAGTTCATGCGCAGATAAGGCGCATCGCCGTAACCTTCGAGCACATAGCGCGGCCCGAAACCGTCCGCCGGGGGCAGGATGCCGGTCACGACTTTCTCGCGGCCCTTGCTGATGCCTTGCCGTTGCAGCCGGCTGACTTTATCTTGCAGCTGCGTTTCTATTTTTGTAAGCGACATGATGACCTCCGGTTAGCCGTTTTGCAGTTTGGCCGCGATTTTTTCAAGCATATCCTGAACCATCGCCGCCAGATCGAAGCGCGGCCGCCAGTCCCATTCGGCGCGGGCGGCGCTGTCGTTCATGTGCCGGGGCCAGGAGGAAGCGATCGCCTGGCGCACCGGATCGATCGCATAAGCGATCGTGAATTCGGGAATATGCTTCCGGATTTCGGCCGCCAGCTCCGCGGGCGTGAAACTCATCGCGGTCACATTGAAGGCATTGCGGTGGCGCAATTGGCTGGGGTCCGTCGTCATCAGTTTGATCGCGGCGCCGATCGCATCGGGCATGTACATCATGTCCAGTTGGGTCTCGGCGCTCAGGAAACAATCGTAATGCCGGCGGGTCAATGCCGCATAAAAAATCTCGACCGCGTAATCGGTCGAACCGCCGCCCGGCAGTACCTGGCTCGAAATCAGGCCCGGATAACGCAGGCCGCGCGTATCGACGCCGAAGTGGCGGTAGTAATAGTCGCACAGCAATTCGCCGGACACCTTGGTGATGCCGTAGATCGTGGTCGGCCGCTGCAGGGTGTCCTGCGGCGTATCGTTCGCCGGCGTGCCTGGCCCGAAGGCGCCGATCGAACTCGGGAAAAATACCGCGCAACGGTGTTTTCTGGCGACCTCCAGCACATTCAACAAGCCGTTCATGTTGATGTCCCAGGCTTCCTGCGGCCTGTCCTCGGCGACCGCGGACAACAGCGCGGCCAGATGAATGATCGTGTCGCAGCGGTGTTCGGCGACGATCCGTTCGAGGCTGTCCGCATCGCGCACATCGAGCCGGTAAAAAGGCCCCGATGCCGGAAATTCGCCGGACGGCGGCGGGTGGTTGGCGGCCGCAATCACGTTTTCGGCGCCGTACAGGCTTCGGAGGACCGGCGACAATTCCGCTCCGATTTGCCCGGTCGCACCTGTGACCAATAGCTTTTTCATTTAGACTCTCCGGTGCCGCTTGATGATTCTTCTGGCTAAGATGTTCCGGCATTCGGCCAATTTTAGCAAGCGTCAGTTGCCTGCCTGATGTGACGTACGATGAATCTCCACGAAAAACCCGAAAGGCACGAAAAAATGGAGGGAGCAAAGTTGATACAAATAACCGTGTTCCGAGCATGCGCTTGGGTTCGCGGGTCAACTTGGTCCTCTATCCGAAAGCTACGGTTGAACGGATTGAGCTATGAAAATTTTCGTGTTTTTCGTGTTTTTCGTGGACAATGCATCACATCAGTTACCCACGAAAAAGGCTCCATTGAAAGTTTTGCATACCTCGGACTGGCATCTGGGCCAGACCTTGCGCGGCTTCGACCGCGCCTATGAACATCAGTGTTTTCTCGACTGGCTGGTCCTTCAGATAAGGACGCTGGACATCGATGCGCTGCTGGTCAGCGGCGACATTTTCGACAATGCGAATCCGTCCTCGCTTGCGCAAAAACAGTTGTACCGATTTCTCCATGCCGCGCGCGAGGCGGCGCCGGCGCTTCGCATCGTGTTGATTGCGGGCAATCACGACTCGGCAGGACGCCTGGAGGCGCCGGCACCGCTGCTCGAAGTCTTCGAAACCACGGTGATCGGCCAGACTCGCCGCACGCCGAGCGGCGATATCGATCTGGAGTCTCTGTTAGTGCCTTTGCCGGACCGGCAGGGCCGGGTGCGCGCCTGGTGCCTGGCCGTGCCTTTTTTGCGCCCCGGCGATGTGCCGCGGATCGAAACCGGCGATGATCCCTATCTGGCAGGCATGGCGGCAGTGTACCGGCAGGGATTCGAGCTGGCGCTGAGCCGGCGTGAGCCCGGGCAGGCGCTGTTAGCGCTCGGGCATTGCCATATGGCGGGCGGCGATGTATCGAAGGAGTCGGAGCGGCGTATCGTGATCGGCGGGGCCGAAATGTTGTCCGCGGCGATATTCGACGAACGCCTGGCTTATGTGGCGCTGGGGCATCTACACCGGCCGCAGGCGGTGTCGGGCAAGGCACGGATTCGTTACTCCGGCAGTCCATTGCCGATGTCGTTTGCCGAAATCGACTATCCGCATCAGGTGGTGTTGATCGAACTGCACGGCGAGAGCGCCAAGACGATCGAGCCGCTCAGGGTGCCGCGTGCGGTCGGCATGCTGCGCATCCCCGCGCAGCCGGCGCCATTGCCGGAGGCGCTCGAAGCCTTGCATGCGCTCGCATTGGACGATTTGCCCGAAGAGCAATGGCCTTACCTGGAAGTCCGGGTGCGTTTCGACAGCCCCGAGCCGGGCGCGCGCGCGGCGATCGAAGCGGCGTTGAAAGACAAGCCGGTCCGCTTCGCCGGCATCGATGCCAGCTATCGGCGAAGCGATGCCTCCTTTGGCCTCGATGCCGACGCCGAACTCGCGCAATTGAGCCAAATGCAGCCCGAAGACATCTTGCAGCAGCATTATCAAACGCAGTACGGCGAGGCGTTGCCGGCGACGCTGTGCACCGCATTTATCGAATTGCTGATCGAACCGGCCGAGGCGGCGCAATGAAAATTTTGGCGATCCGAGGAAAAAATCTGGCCTCGCTTGCCGGCGAATTTGGGGTCGATTTTGAACAAGCGCCGCTGGCCACTGCCGGGCTGTTTGCGATCAGCGGTCCGACCGGCGCAGGCAAGAGCACGCTGCTCGATGCGCTGTGTCTGGCCTTGTATGACAAGACGCCGCGCCTGCATCAGGTCACTTCCAGCGGCGCGCGGCTTCAGGATGTCGGCGCTGAAACGGTGATGCAGCACGATGTCCGCAATCTGTTGCGCCGAGGCTGTGCGGAAGGTTATGCCGAAGTCGATTTTGTCGGCGGCGACAGGCAGTCATATCGCGCTCGCTGGAGCGTGCGCCGGGCGCGGGGCAAGGCGGACGGCAAGCTGCAAGCCTCCGAGATGACGCTGATCTGCCGGGCCGATCAACAACGTATCGGGGGCGTCAAGACCGAAGTGCTGGAGGCGATACAGCAACGCATCGGACTCAGTTTCAATCAGTTCACCCGCGCGGTGCTGCTCGCGCAAAACGAATTCGGCGTGTTTTTGAAAGCGCCCGACGACGAGCGCGCGACCCTGCTCGAAACGCTGACCGGCACCGACCAGTACAGCCAGATTTCGATCCGGGCGTTCGAGCGCGCCAAACTCGAAAAATACACGCTCGAACAACTGCAAGCCCGGCTTACTGAACAACTGCCGCTGGATACGGCCGCCCGCGAGGAACTGGAGGAGAAACTCAAAACGCTTGCGCAGGCAATCGAAAGCAACACGCAGCGTAAAACGGCGCTCGAAGCGCAACTGCAATGGCATCGGCGTTATCGCGACTTGCAGAAAGCCGAGCAGGAGGCACAAGGCCAATGGGAAAGCGTACAACGCGAGGATAGTCAGGCGCAGCCGCGCCGCGAGCGCTTGGCGCTGATCGAAGCGTTGCAGGATGCGCGTCCGCTGTCGGGGGAGTCCGATCGTTTGGCCGGCGAATGCGAGGAGGCCCTGCAAAACCTGAGCCGGGCCGAGACCGCGTTGACCGAGGCCGAGACGGCCGCGCAGGCGGGCAGGGCCGTGCAGCAACAGGCGCAACAGCAGAGGGACGAGGCCGAACGGCACAAGGCGGCCGCGCTTCCCGAACTGAACAAGGCGCGGCAACTGGATGCGGAAATCGAGACGCTGAAGCCGGCGCACGCGCAGCAGCAACGGCAATGGCAGGAAGCCGGGCAGGCCCTGGATAAAATCAAAGGCGCGCTCGCGGGCAAAGCGAAAGAAAACCATGCCGCCGCGGCGGCGCGCGAACAGGTTTCGATCTGGCTGAACGCGAACGCGCACCTGGAAACCCTGAGCCGGCAATGGCCGCGCTGGGAGGCTTTGTTCGTGCAGGGCCGGGAAACGCTGGCCCGGCTGCAAACTGCCGGCAATATGTTGGCTGCCTCTGAACATGAACTGGTTGAATGCCGACGCCAGGCCGAGGCGGCGGCAACCCAGGTCGAACAACTGCGCGGCGACAGCGAACAGGCCGAACAAACACAGAAGACCCTGGCGCAGGAAGCCGCCGCCTTCGATACTGCGGCATTGCTGGAGTCCAATCGCGGCAGCCAGGAACGGCTGGAGCGGCTCAGGACGGCCGAAGCGGTCTGGCGGCGGCTTCTGGAATTGCAATCCGCCCACGGCGTGCAAAGCGAAAAGTTGCAGGGCTTAACCGAGAGCCGGCAACGGCAAAGCGCCGAACGGCAGGCGCTGCGTCAGGAATTGCCGAACTGGATCGCACGGCACGAACAGGCCGGCAAAATGTTCGATCTGGCCTGGTCGGCCTGCAGTCAAAATGTCGAGCAAATGCGCGCGACGCTGCGGGATGATGAAGCCTGCCCGGTGTGCGGCTCCCTACAGCATCCCTTTGCGGATAACAGGCATCCTTATCGCGACCAGCTGGATGCGCTGGAGCGGGAAGTGGCGGCTTGCCTGGAGCGGCGCAAACAGGGCGAACAACAGGACAGCCGTCTCGGCCTTTCGCTTGAGCAACACGATAAACAGATCGCCGAATTGAAAACCGATCTGGCGGCAACGGCCGATCAAATCGGCCAACAGCAAATCCAGTGGCATGCTCAGCCGCTGAAGGCCGAACTGGCTGCACGGGAGGCGGCAGCGTATCCGAATTGGTTCGCCAGCCAGATCGCCGCATCCGAGGCGCAACAGCAAAAAATCGCCGGCGAATTGCAGGCGATGACGAAGGTGAATGCCCGCTTGACGGAGGCGCGGCAACGCTTCGAAGTCTTGTTCGAAAAGCGCAATACCGTGCAAAAGCAGTTCGATGCGGCCGGGGAGGCGCTGAAACAAGCCGAATTCAACCGGCAAGCCGCGGCCGCAACGCGCCAAAGCGCAGCGGATCATCTCGACCGGCAGCTGGCCGAGCTGGATGCGGCCTTCGCGGATGCCGGATGGCGGCAGGACTGGATCCGCGCGCCGGAAGATTTCGCAAGCCGATGCAGCAAACAGGTGCAGCATTGGCAGGATCAGCAAAATCGGCAACAGCAACTGGCGGCGGAGATCGTCGTCTTCGAGACCGAGTTGAAAGCATTGACCGGTAATCTCGGGCAGGCCGGCGCGCAAGTGTCTACCGCGCAGGCCGCATTCGCAGCGATTGACCGTGAATTGGCGGGCAAGAAGACTGCACGCGCGGCGTTGTTCGACGGGCAGGCGGTCAGTGTGATCGAGACGCGGCTCGAGCAAAATATCTCCGGCGCCAAAAAACGATTCGAGGTCGCGGCCGAAGCCGCCGCGCAAAGCCAAACCCGTTTGGCGACCTGCCGTGAAGCCCGGGAGCAAGCCCAAAACCAGCTGAACACCAGGCAGGCGCAGCTTGGCCGCGCGCAGCAGGCCTTGAGCGATTGGCTGGGCGCATTTAATCAAGCGCACACCGCAGATAAACCGATCGAAGTGGCCGATTTGCGCGAGATTTTGCAGCAGAATCGCAGCGAGATTGCCGCCGAAAGGCTCGCGCTGGACACGCTGAAGGAGGCCCTGACGGGAGCGCAAAGCGTTCTGAGCGAGCGCCGCCGGCAATGCGAAGCGCATCTGGAGACGCGCGCTTCTCTCGATACCGAAGACGCGCTGCAATTGCAGCTCAGCGAGTTGCAGAGTCAGCTTGCCGCCGAGCAGAACCAGCGCAGCGAGCTCGATCTGCAACGCCGGGCCGACGAGGCCAGGATCAAGGCGTCTTCCGAATTGCAGGCTCAAATCGGGGCGCAAGCGGCGGTCAGCGATACCTGGGGCAAACTCGGCGCGCTGATCGGTTCGGCGGACGGCAAAAAATTCCGCAACATCGCCCAGCAATTGACGCTGGACATCCTGCTCGGCTACGCCAATCAGCACCTGAAAGACCTGAGCCGCCGTTACCGCCTGGAACGGGTCAAGGACACCCTGGCCTTGCAGGTCGTCGATCAGGATATGGGCGATGAAATCCGCTCGGTGCATTCCTTGTCCGGCGGCGAATCGTTTTTATTGTCGCTGGCGCTGGCATTGGGGCTGGCGTCATTGTCGTCGAACCGGGTCAAGGTCGAATCGCTGTTCATCGACGAAGGCTTCGGCAGCCTCGATGCCGAAACCCTGCGCGTGGCGATGGATGCGCTGGACACCTTGCAGTCCCTCGGCCGTAAGGTCGGCGTGATTTCGCACGTTCAGGAAATGACCGAACGGATCGGCGTCCGGATTCAGGTCAGGCGGGTCAGCGGCGGATCGAGCCATGTCGATGTGCAGGGCGTGTGATTTAGGGCTCGGTTAGCCATAAACGCCTCAAAGCAGAACCTATCGCGCTCATTTTGCCCGCCTTAATAACCTTTCTTTTATTGTGGGCTTGATGTTTTGTCCAAATGTTGGCATTGTAGCGGCCCGAATCGATCAATCCTATCCACCGCATGATGCAATTTATTCTCTCGCTGATTAATCGCCTGTACGCAAAACAGGTCCCCGCGACCGGCATCGGCTTGTTCCGGCTTTTTTACGGCCTGGTCACGCTACAGGAAGTGCTGTTTTTAAGTTATTTCAATCATCTGATTTTCGACCCGATTCCGTATATCGATGTCGAATTCCCGACGATCCCGTTTTTCCTGGGACTGTGGGCCTTGATCGCGTTTTTCGTCGTGATCGGCTATCGCTACCGGTTTTCGCTGCTGGCGAACTACCTGTTCTGGATCGTGTTCGTCAATTTCACGCCGATGCAGCGCGATTTCGACGGCGGTTTCGACATGTTCATGACCGGGGCCAATTTCTTCCTGCTGTTCATGCCGGGCGACCGCGCGTTTGCGATCGACGCGTTGCGCCGCAAGCTCGGCACGCCGTTTCGGCAATACCGCAGCTACCCGAAGCCGATGGTGTCGGCGCTGGCTTATTATCTTCCGGTCGCGATCTGCCTCGGTTTTCTGTATTTCGATTCGGCGATCCATAAATTGTTTGCCGAGCATTGGCGCAACGGCCTGGGCTCCTGGCTGCCATCGACCCAGCCTTATTATGTGTCCGCGCTGGACATGTCGTTTTTGCTGAACCAGGAAGCGCTGGTCAAGGCGATCGGCTATACGATCCTGGTTTTCCAGTTCACGTTTTTGGCCTTCTTCAACCGGCGCAACCTGCGTCCGGTGTATTTGTTCATCGGCATCGGCATGCATCTTGGCATCACGCTGTCGTTGAACATTTATCCGTTCGGCATGGGCATGCTGGTCTTTTATACCTTGCTCGTGCCGTTCAGTTGGTGGCGAAGGATCGGCCGGATCGTGACGGCCAGAGAGCCTGTGTTGACCGTGTTTTATGATCAGTTGTGCCCGCTTTGCAATCGCACGGTGCTGATCCTGAATCATTTCGACATTTTCCGCTGCATCGACTTCAAAGGCGCGCAGGATCATGCGGCGCAGTACCCGGCGTTAAGCGTGTTGAGCCAGGAGGTGTTGTTGACCGATCTGTATGCGCTGGACCGGAACAATCGGCTTTACGCAGGGCTAGACACCTATATCCAGATACTGATCAAGATGCGTTATTTAAGCCCTCTGGGCTTAGTGCTGAAACTGCCCGGCATCTATCATCTGGCCGCGAAAAAATATCGGCAAATCGCCGATAATCGCGCGCGCGTGGCTTGTACCGCCGATTGCGTCAGCGCGGAGCCTTTGCCGGATCAGACTTATTATCATCGCGTATTCGAGCTGTATGCCCAGCAAAAACCGAAAGCCTTTGCGCGCAAGCTGGCGAAAATCCTGGTCGCGATCATCCTGCTGCAACTGAACAGCACGATTCATTACGGCATCCTGTACCGCTTTAAATTGAACAAACCCGAGAGCCCGGCGTTGGCGGCCATGATCAAGAGCAGTAACGAGTTGATCTCGGTGTCGCAGCTTTTTCTCGGCATCGCGCCGCATGCGCTGTATCTGCACGATCATTTTGCCGGTTATGACAGGATCATCGGGATTACCTATACCGACGCGGAAGGCCGCGAGCAATGGCTGCCGTTCGTGAACGAGCAAGGCAGGCTGGTCGCGCCGAACTGGGGACGCGTGCATTCGATGTGGGCGAATATCGCGGTGACGCCGACGATCAACGAGACGCGGCTGAAGAAATTCATCATGAAAGTGACCGCGTTTTGGGGGCAAAAAATCGGTTTACGGCTCGATCAAACGGTCTTCCATCTGAAGCTCAAAAAAATCGAATCGCCGACGCAGTGGGTCGATGACCAGCTGCACAAGAATTTCGCTTCGCCGTGGCAGGAGATCGGCACCGCGGCCTGGCGGGACGGTTCGATCCGTATCGAATTGCCAAGCAACATCAACGAGCTGTAATGCGGCTGTCCCAGACGCCTATTTTTTATTGCCTGATCGCCGATGGCATGGTATAAATTAGCGGTGCTTTTATGGGCGCACACATAAAAATAATTTAAACGTTTTTGGAGGATATTATGAAAAAAGTTCTTTCAGTTTTCGCTCTGGCTCTGATGATTGTTGGCCTGACCGGTTGCTTGGACCCACAAGATGGCGAAAAGCAAAGACCAACTTCTGCATCTAGCGTTGCTCTCTAATTATTGAGCGAACGGTCGGTTTGTTTTATTGCATCAAAAAGTAAGTCGTGGTATAAAATGCGGGTGCTCACAAGAGCACTCCACTATAAAAATAATTTAACCCCTTTTGGAGGATATTATTATGAAGAAAATTTTAGCACTTCTGGCTCTGACTCTGACTATCGTAGGTTTGACTGGCTGCTTGGATCCGCAAGACGGCGAAAAGCAAAGACCAACCTCTTCAACCTCAGTTGGTTTGTAATAAATATCAGCTCAGTAGTTTTGTAATAAAACTGACCGGATATACCAAAAAACCCAGCTTAACGGCTGGGTTTTTTGCGTTTGGGGGAAAGGAAAAAATGCTCCAGCTGCTTGAGCAAAGCGCCGTCCTGAGCCCCTCGAAGGGTCGAAGCGAGTTGTTGGCTTCGGTTCCGCTCAGCCAACGATAACTTTTTTATCCTAGCCTCTCCGTTGCAGCCGCAACGAATTCAACACGACAGAAATCGAACTGAACGCCATCGTTGCCGAGGCGATCATCGGGTTCAGCTTGCCGAGCGCCGCCAGCGGAATCGCGACGGTATTGTAGCCGAGCGCCCAGAACAGGTTCTGTTTGATGACGCGCAGGGTGTCGCCGCTTAATTCCATTGCTTCGGCGACCTTGCCGATATCGCCGCTGACCAGAATCAGATCCGCCGTTTCGATCGCGACATCGGTGCCGGTGCCGATCGCGAAACTGACATCGGCCGCGGCGATCGCGGGCGCATCGTTGATGCCGTCGCCGATCATGCCGACCCTCGCGCCCTGGCTTTGCAATTCGCGGACGATTTCGAGCTTGCGTTCCGGCCGGGCATGGGCGACCACCTTTTCGATGCCAACCTGACGGGCGATGTAGCGGGCGGTTTGCTCGGTGTCGCCGGTGACCATCATCGGCTCGATGCCGAGTTTGCGCAGCCGTTCGATCGCTTGTCCGGCATTTTCGCGCGGCCGGTCGGCGATGCCGAACAACGCGGCGGCGCTGCCGTCCACGCCGAGATAAACGGGGGTCTTGCCCTGCTCGGACAGAGTCGTTTCCTGCGTTGTCAAAGCGCCGAGGTCGATGCCCGATTCTTCAAGCCAGCGGCGGTTGCCGAGCATCACCTTGCTGCCATCGATCAGGCCATGCACGCCGTGCCCCGGAATGCTCGCGAACTCCTCGACCTGTAGGGAGGCAATCTGACGCTCATGCGCGTAAGCGACGATCGTTTTGGCGAGGAAATGTTCGGAGCCCGATTCCGCGGCGGCTGCGAGGGCGAGAATCCTGTCTTCGGATAAACGGGAAACCGCGATGAAGTCGGTGACTTCCGGCTTGCCTTCGGTGATCGTGCCGGTCTTGTCGAATACGATCGTGGTCAGTTTCGATGCCAACTCCAGGCTTTCGCCGTTGCGTATATAGATGCCGTGCCGCGCCGATTCGCCGGTGCCGACCATGATCGCCATCGGGGTCGCAAGCCCGAGCGAGCAGGGGCAGGCAATCAACAACACCGCGACCGCATTGCTGAAGGCGGCCGGGAAACGGGCGCCGAGCATCATCCAGGACAGAAAGGTCAGCGTCGACACCGCCATCACCGACGGCACGAAGACGGACGAGATGCGGTCGACCGATTTCTGGATCGGCAGTTTCGACGACTGCGCCTGATCGACCATATGAATGATGTTGGCGAGCACGGTATCGGGCCCGATCGCATTGACCTCGATTTTGAGCAAGCCGTTGCCGTTGATGCAGCCGCCGACGATCGCATCGCCGGTCTGTTTGACGATCGGCAGGCTTTCGCCGGTGACCATCGACTCGTCGACGTTCGAGAAGCCTTCGATCACGGTGCCGTCGGTCGGAATGCGCTCGCCGGGGCGGACCAGCACGATGTCGCCGACTTGAACCTCGGTCAGCGGGACGATCGCTTTGATGCCGCCTTTCAGCACCGTCGCGTTTTGCGGCTGCAGATTGACCAGCGCGCGGATCGCCTCATGCGCTTTGCCTTTGGCTTTTTCTTCCAGATAGCGGCCGAGCAGCACGAAGGTCAGAATGCCGGTCGCGGAGTCGAAATACAGGCCGGAGCGCCCCTTCAGCAGGGACGCCACGCTATAGCCGTAAGCCGAGCCGACGCCGAGCGCGATCAGGGTGTCCATGTTGGTCGCGCCTTGTTTGGCAAGTTTATACGCCTTGCCGAAGAAGGGCCGGCCGGCCCACAGCACGATCGGCATCGCGAGCAGATGTTGAGACCAGTGCCAGAATCTCGACGCCGGCGCCAGCATGCCGATCGCCATCACCGGCAGGCTCAGCGCGCCGGCCAGGATCGCGCGGCGGCGGGCGGTTTGCAGGTGCTTTTTCTCGCGTTCGACCAGCAGTTTGCGCTGCGCGAGCGAGTCGAAGGACTGGGCGTGGTAGCCCATCCGGTTGATCAGGCCGCACACGGCGTCCTGGCTGATATGGCCGGTCACCGCGGCGGTTTCGCTGGCGAAATTGACCGTGGCCGAGGCGATGCGCGGGTCGCGGTGCAACAGCATTTCGATCAGCAGCGCGCAGGAGGCGCAGGTCATGCCGTCCACGTTCAGGTGGTGTTCGAGCGGCTTGCCGGTCTCGGCGGACGCCGGATCCGACGGGGTTTCGTACAGCGCGAGCGGCTTTTTTTTGCCGAGATTGCCGAGCAGCGTATCCAGCAGCGTCAGCAAACGGGGCTTCGGCAGTTTTTCGGGATCAAAATGGATCACCACCGAGGCGATGTCGGGAACAGTTTTGACCTTGATGATGCCGTCGCGCTTTTGCAGTAGAATTTCGAGTATATAGGCGCGTTCGACATCCCCCCGCAGCACCGGGGCAATGACGCGAATCCGCCGCTTGAGCTGATGAACGACTTTGCCGTGCGCGAGTTTTTCGTGGGGTGCAAGCATCTGTTGGGTGTCCATCATTGTTGTTTGTCGATGCGGCGCTTCGTATCTTCTCTCGTTCCCGCGCGCCGCGTGGGAATGCCGTCACGACGCGCTTGCGTCGCGACACGGGACGCCGGCGCGTCCACCCCTGGATTCCCTCGTGGGAAGCAGAAAAAGTACTTAGTGCAAACTCTTCGGAGTATCCCTTTCTTCCGGGGTTTCCTCGATCAGATTTTGCAGATGATCCTTTTGCCGCAACACAAAATCCCGGCTTTCTTCGAGTGTTGTGCGGGATGCCGAGACGATCTCCTTGCGATATTTGTGTACGAAATAGCCAGCAACGATACCCAGACCGAACATGATGACCGGCTTTCTGGTCGCAGCGACGACGATGCCGCGGCCGGCATGAATGATTGTTGATACCACGATGCTAGTTGTCAGGCCTCTGGCGATCATGTCGGCCTGCCGCGTCGAGTTTGTGGCATCGTCCGATTTTGATTGGGCGATGTTGCTTTTCTCGCTTTGGGTTAAGTGATTCATCATATTCCTCAAGAATGGCAGGGTATTAGTTAAAGCATTTTAAACGGAGAAGTCAATAGCCATGCAATTTCCTTACCAATTCCGCCTGCTGTGGCGTATCGGTTCGGGGTGTCGGTGTTGCCGGTAAACTTCGGCAACAGTGCGTCATCTCATCGTGTTGAAAATGCAGAGTCAGTATGTAAATTTCAAGTCGTGTGACGGCGATTCGGCGCAAACGTTCCATTGCGTCGGCATCAAAAGGTATGCTGAAATAGGTTTTACGCCTGCCCCTTCACCATCACTGATCAATCACAGGATATAACCGGTGACCATCAAACCCAACGCCGATTCAAGCCAAACTGATTCAAGACCGGGCCGCTTCGGCAAAGCCCTGAAAAGAATTGCCGCCGTCACCCTGGCGCTGCTGGGTATCGGCTTCATCCTCTGGCTCGACAGCTGGTTCATGGATCATGCCGAGATGCCGAAACTCGGCCGCGATATCAGCTACGGTTTGCTGATGCTGATCGGTTTTTTGACCAGTTTCCACTGTGTCGGCATGTGCGGTCCGTTGATTCTGGGCTATACCGCAAAAACCGCCGCCAGGGGGCATAAATCCTACGGCACGCATCTCTTGTACGGGATCGGCAAGACGCTGTCCTATACCACGATCGGCGCGCTGTTTGGCGCCTTCGGGGCGATCGTGGCGTTTACGCCGTTCACGCAGGGCGTGGTCGGCGTTGCGGCGGGTGTTTTTCTGATTTTGTTCGGCCTGCACATGTTCGAAGTGTTTCCGGCCTTGAGCCATTTTCAGATCAAGCCGCCGGCGTTTTTGATGCGTTTCGTCGGCAAGGAATACCGTAAGCACAGCAACCCGTTCGTCATCGGCCTGTTGAACGGCCTGATGATCATCTGCGGTCCGTTGCAGGCGATGTATGTGATGGCCGCCGGCACCGGCAGTTGGTCGGAAGGCGCGACGATTCTGTTTTTTTTCGGCATCGGCACCTTGCCGCTGCTGATGGGCTTCGGCTTTCTGACCAGCCTGTTGTCGGCGAATCTGACGCCGAAAATAGTGAAGGCCTCGGGCGTGATTGTAATCATTCTGGGGGCGATCATGCTGAACCGGGGCCTGGCGGTCACCGGCACCGGAATCGATTTCAATACGCTGGTCGCGCGTGTGGCGCAGAAGCTGGCGCCGGTCGCCTCCGAAACGCCGTCTTTCGCGACCGAACAAACGATCACGATGGACGTGCTGAGCACCGGCTTTTCGCCGAATCGTTTTACCTTGCGCAAAGGCATTCCGGTCAAATGGGTGATCAACGGCGAAGAGCTGAACGAATGCAATAAGGAGATCATCGTGCCTCAATACGATCTGAAGATCACCCTGAAACCGGGCAAACAGGTGATCGAATTCACGCCCCCGGAAGCCGGCGTGGTGCCCTGGAGCTGCTGGATGGGCATGATGCCGGGGACCTTTATCGTCGTGGAGGCGACGCCCGCACCGAAACCGCATGCAACGGCAGGCGCTGAGCCCGCAGCGCCGGAAACGGCAGCCGAATATGAACGTTTGATCAGGGAGTTCAAACGTTTGTGGAGCCGATTGCTGATGTATTTTTAGAATCGGTAGCCGCTGTCAATTAACGTTATTCATTAATCACCGTCGGCCAAAATCGTTAAGCCTTTGCTAAGGGCTGTTTTGAAGCGATTAGGTTGGTGCGGCCTGCGCTTTTTAAGGTTCGATTTATATTCCTTTGCTAGGCTGGGTGCTGATGATTTTGGCCGAAAAATGAACCTATATTCATCAGGTCGGCATATACGGAAGCCGTGAGTTGCAGACTCTCTGGCGGCTCGATCGATTGAGCCCGCGAAGGCGCGGTGGTTCACCTGATCCGGCATACCCCTAATTATCAAATCCAACCACGATAGGTGAAAAATGAAGAGACGATATTTGTCATTGGCTCTAGCGGCGATGGCTTTGTCCGGCCATTCCGCGATGGCTTCCACGGCTTATGGCGACCTGAATAATTTTGATGTGGTCAACGACACGAATCAGCCTGGCCACGGCTTCGAAATAGAATTGGACGGCGTTCATAGCCAGGATATCACCTATACCTATGACTGGAATCATTACGGGGCGCCCGTGATTCGCGAGGATGTTGACTCCAGCGGAAATCCGCGGGTGTTCGTGCGTTACGAAAGTAAAAAGGACGCGAGCGGCGCATTCCTGGCTTATACCGCCGTCCCCGCCGCGCCTCTGGCGCCAACCGACGGCCACATGTGCACCAATCCTGCGGTTAACGAGGGCTGCGAGCATTTCGGCGTGGGTTATTATGGAACCCCCTCCGTGGTTCGTTATCACTGGCTTATCGAAGACCCCGCAAACCCCGGATCGTTAATTCATGGTCCGGCAGTGAATGTTGCCACGCCGAGTTGGGTTTATAATCCGCCGGCTGATGGTCAACCTGCGCAGGTCGTCGCCGCGATTCAGGCACCGCTACCGCCAGCCCCGGAAGTCGCGCCTCCGGTTCCGCCACAGTTTGGCGAGGCTGTTTGGGCCAAAGAAATCAAAACATCGTCAAAAAACAACCAGGCTGTGGCGCTGAAGGATTTGGTTTCCGATGATCCGAATGCTCCCGATGACAAAAACTGGCTGAACGATAAGCCTGGCGATGGCATTGATGTGTTGCCCGAGGTCGAAATGGAGTGGCGGATGATGCAAACCGAGTTCGCCAAACTGAATGATCCTAAAAAACCGGGCGGCGCGAAAGGCCGCTTGGCTGCCGCGGCCGAAGATTTCCCGGATGGCGACGAAGTGGTGACTCGGCGTTACGAGTTTTATAAATATGCCGGGAGCGATGCAACCTTCGATGTCGAATCCGGAGAAGCCATGTGCGACAAGGTCGGCGCCGATGGCCTGCATGGAGACGGAACCGTAAACGTAACCCGCAACGATCCTGCACGCCCGGGCGAGGTGATCAGCGTGCCAGTCGATTGCTCCCTGGAAATCGTCGTGGGCGACTATATCGGCGCGCAAATGGCCGGATTTGATGCCGAAGCGGGCTTAGGCGTCATCGACAATCTTCAGGACGGTGAAATCAATCAGCCTTATACACAACGCACTGTGGTGGTGGGCGGCAATTCGCCTTACAGCATCGATGTGACTGACGGCGCACTGCCTGCGGGCATGGCATTCGAACAGGACGCCAACGGCAAGCACACCGGCGTGTTGCAGGGAACGCCGACGGCGGCGGGCAGCTTTGCATTCAGCATAGCCGTGACCGATGCGGCCAATGCGGCGGTCAACAAGGCTTTTGTGCTGAATGTGGTCGATCCGAATCACGCCAATCCGCAAAGCTATTCGCTGACGGTCGCCAAACAAGGCAATGGCTTCGGTTCTGTATCAGGCAATGGCATCGATTGCGGCCAGACCTGCACCATTGATCTGCCGGCCAATACCGCGGTTTCGCTTTCCGCAACGGCGGATACCGGCAGTGTGTTTGATGGCTGGAGCGGCGCCTGCATAGGTTCGGGCCTATGCAATACGACGATGGACGCCGTTAAAGACGTAAGCGCCAGCTTCAGCTTGCAGCAGTTCGCACTGACCCTCAATAAAACCGCCAATGGCGGCAGTATTGCCGGCAATGCAGGCTGTGCGCTGGGTTCGGCTACCTGCACGGCAAGCCTGGATTACAATACGGCGGTATCGCTAACCGCAACCCCTGCGGCAGGCTATGTGTTCAGCGGTTGGAGCGGAGCCTGCACGGGAACAGACGCTTGTAACGTGACCCTGGACAGCGCCAAAACCGTGACCGCGAATTTTGCAGTCGCGCCTACCGCCTACAGAGTGTCGGTGACGGTGAGCGGTGCCGGCCGAGTAGTCAGCAAACCCGGCGGCGTTAGCTGCCGCAAAGGAACCTGCAGCAAGTCTTTCAAGGCCGGTAAAACCGTAACCCTGACCGCCAAGCCGTCCAGAAAGCATGCGTTTAAAAACTGGTCAGGCAGTGTTTGCGAAGGCTCGACTTCGAAGAAATGCAGTGTGCCCGTGACTCAGAATCAAAGCGTTACCGCCGTGTTTAACTGACAGCCATCAAACAGACGCCTCTTGTCTTTCAAGAGGCGTTTTTTTGCTTGCCGCCGGGGGCGCTGATAAAAAGGTATTCTCCCGATACGGTTTTACCGATTATGAGGCTGCTAACGGGCGGCAACGCTTGCGGTCAAAAAAGGCTGAGCGCGTTTAGTCTGGGAAGTCAACTTAGGTTTTGCGTTACCTATATTGTGTCAAATCACACACTTCTTGTATGTCAAAGGACAATGTTTAATTAATTTCTCCGGCTGAATGCTGGTGCCACAAGACCAAATCAATAACTTATTAAGATTGGCATAAATCATGCCGTCTATTTATTGGGAACTTCGATCATTTGCGTATGATAAATTCATAATATTCATTTTTACAAATCTTATAGAAATTGCGGATAATAAACTCCTAATAGAGATGACCGGCCAACAGTATGGTATCAAGCGCCGCATTCGGTGATTTTCCTAAGCAAAAAAGAACTTTGACGTCAGCCGTCGTGATCATTCAGCCATGCGCAATTCCACGCTATTTTTTTACTGCCTGAGCGCCGAGGTTCTTGTCCTGGGCCTGCTTCTCGTGCATGCGTCGGTTCGCGAAGGCGCGGCGCAAGACAGCCTGAATGAAAAATCCGCGCTGGTCAAGCGGCTGGGACTGACCGACTTGTGTCTGTTTACCGAGGCGCGTTACACGCGGCATCTGTCCCAGGCCGATTTGAACACCCCGTTTCAGGATCATCCCCTGTCCCTCGAACATTTCCCTTCCGGCTCCTTCACCCAGCCACCGACAGGAGTCACCCAAAGCCGATGAATGCCTGGATTGAAAAGCAACGCTACATCATCGATTTCACGATTTCCTCGCTGCTGCGCCGGAAAGTGAAAAACCTCGGCTTGCTGGCCTTGTACACGCTGATCGTGTTCATTCTGGCCTCGACGATGTTCTTTACCTATTCGATCAAGAAGGAAGCCTCGCTGATCCTGAAGGGCTCGCCGGAAATCGTCGTGCAAAAAATCCTCGCCGGGCGGCACGATCTGTTTCCGGTCGGTTATATCGACACGATCAAACAGATTCGCGGCGTCGTTGGGGTCGAAAGCCGTTTGTGGGGTTATTACTACGACAGCCTGGTCGGCGCGAATTACACCCTGTTGACGCCGCCCAAAACGGCGGCGGGCGAGTCCCACGCGAAAACGGCAAGCGTCGAAGGCGAGGCGGGTGATGCGGACTCAGCGGCATCGTCGAAGCCCTTGCTCGAATTGAACGGGGCGAAGCTGGAGCCCGGCACCTTGATCATCGGCAACGGCATCGCGCGCCTGCGCAAACTCACTCGGGACGATTACATGCCGTTTCGCGCCTTCGACGGCACGATCATGAACCTTCGCATCGCCGGCACCCTGTCGTCGCAATCCGAACTGGTGTCTTCCGACCTGATGCTGATTACCGAGGACGATTTTCGGAAACTGTTCGGCATCGACACGCAGCATGTGACCGATGTGATCGTGACGGTCAAAAACCCGAGCGAAGTCGCCACCGTCGCGGCGAAGATCAAGAAGCGCCTGATCGACTCGCGGCCGATCATCCGCGACGAGATTTTGCGCACCTACGACTCGATCTTCAACTGGCGGGGCGGCATGATGATCGTGGTGTTCTCGGCGGCGGTGCTGGCGTTCGTGATCTTTGCCTGGGACAAGGCGTCCGGCCTCAGCGCGGGCGAGCGGCGCGAGATCGGCATCCTGAAGGCGGTCGGCTGGGAAACGTCCGATGTGATTCTGATGAAGTTCTGGGAAGGCGCGATCGTGTCGCTGAGCGCATTTTTCGGCGGCGTGATCCTCGCCTATGTGCATGTCTTTTTCACCGGCTCGCTGGTGTTCGAGCCGGCCTTGAAAGGCTGGTCGAGCCTGTATCCGAATTTCGATCTGACCCCATTTATCAACGCGGAGCAGTTGACCACGCTGTTTTTCCTGACCGTCGTTCCCTACACCGTCGCGACGATCGTGCCGATCTGGCGCGCCGCGACGATCGATCCCGATTCCGCGATGCGGCATACCGGAGAATAAGCCATGATCGAACTGGTCAATGTCAAAAAAGTGTTCAACGCCGGCAATCCGAGCGAGTTTTCGGCGCTGAACAGCGTGAATCTGTGTATTGCGGAGAATCATGTGACCGTATTGAAAGGGCCGAGCGGCTCCGGCAAGACCACGCTACTCAGCATCGTCGGCTGCATGAGCCGGCCGTCCGCAGGGAGGGTCAAATTGAACGGGCGCGAAATCACCAGTCTGCCCGAACGCTTCCTGACCGACATTCGCCGCAAGACCTTTGGCTTCATCTTTCAGCAGCCTAACCTGATCAAGGGCATCTCGGTGCTGGAAAACGTGATGCTGCCGGCCTATCCGCTCGGCGAAAAGCGCTCGCAGTTGCGGATCAAGGCGCTGCACGGCCTGAACGAACTGAACCTGTCGAGCAAGGCGAACGCGAAGGTGGAATGGCTGTCCGGCGGGGAGGCGCAACGGGTTTCTATCGTGCGCGCGCTGATCAACGATCCCGGCATCATCATCGCCGACGAGCCGACCGCGCATCTCGACACCAAGCTGTCGTACCGCTTCATGGAAATCATCGAAAAATTCAAGGCGGAAGGCAAGACGGTGATCATCACCAGCCATGATCCGTTGGTCTATGAGGCCGCGATGGTGGACCGGGTCGTCAATCTGCGCGACGGCAGGATCGAGGACATGCCGGCGTGATCCTGCATCCGACCGTGATCGCGAATCTGTTGGCGTCCTACGTCAGCAGTTTCATGGTGGTTTACGCGGCCTACTTTGGCGCGCAAATCATCCGGCATTGGGACATTCAAAGCGGGGATGAATTGCAGCTGACGCTCGAACGCAAGACCTATCTGATCTCGACGCTGCTCGGTTTTGTCTTCGCACTGCAACTGTTGTCGCTGTTCCTGTTCGTGTTCACGGCCGACACGCTGTGCCCCTTGTTCGTCGGCGCGATGTGCGCGGCCGGCACCTTGAACGTGAATGCGTTCGGCTACCCGACGCTGGTGCTGAAGATCGTCAACTTCATCCTCGCCGGCCTCTGGCTGGTCTTCAATCATGCCGACAACCAGGGCTACGACTATCCCTTGATCAAAAAGAAATACCTGCTGCTGGCGGTCATCGCGCCGATCATCGTGGTCGAGATGCTGATCGAAAGCGCCTATTTCCTGGACATGAAGGCGGATGTGATCACCTCCTGCTGCGGCAGCCTGTTCAGTTCGGAGAAGGAAGGGGGGCTCGGCTCCGAAATCGCTTCCTTGCCGGCCAAACCGATGATGTGGGTCTTTTACGGCACGATGCTGTGCGCTCTGATCGGCGGCCTCTTTTTCTATCGGAAAGGCAAGGGCGGCTATCTCTATGCCGGGCTGAGTCTGGCCGCGTTCGTCATTGCGTTGGTTTCGATCGTCTCGTTCATTTCGCTCTATATCTACGAACTGCCGACCCATCACTGTCCGTTCTGCATCATTATGGAAGACTATCACTACATCGGTTATCTGCTGTACATGCTGCTGTTCGGCGCGGTCGTCTCGGGTATCGGCGCCGGTGTGCTGATGGCTTTTATCGAGGTCGAGAGCCTGAAGCGCGTACTTGGCGCTTACATATCCCGGCTGACGCTGGCCTCGGTCCTTTTATACGCGGCGTTTACCGCCCTGGTCACTTATCAAATCCTTGTTTCCAATCTGGTCATGTAACGATGCCTACCCGTATTCAGCTTCATTCTTTGCGCCTGCCGGCTTTGATTTTGTTGCTCAGCATTGCTGGCGCGAGTTACAGCGGCGACGGCGAGGTCACGATCAAGAAAACCGACCGCTGCCCGGTCTGCGGCATGTTCGTTTACAAATACCCGAAATGGGTCGCGCGCATCGTGTTTCAAAGCGGCGAGGCCTTTTTCTATGACGGCGCGAAGGACATGTTCAAGCATATTTTCGATACCGCGAAATACACGCCCGGCCAATCGGCGGACAAAATCCAGAGCATTTATGTGACCGATTATTACGAGGTCGAACTGATTGACGCGAAAACCGCGTTTTACGTGATCGGCTCCGACGTGTTGGGGCCGATGGGGCATGAACTCTTGCCGTTCAAGGATCAGGAGGCGGCGCAGGAGTTTCTGGAAGACCATAAAGGCAAAACGATCCTGCGCTTTCAGGACGTGACGCCGGCCGTGATCGAGTCGCTGGATCGCCGCTCATGAAAATCGGACCCTGGCTGTTGTTGGCCTTTGTTGCCTTAGCCTTGCTGAGCGCGTGCGGCAAGAAAGGGAGCTTGCAGATCGGCGATACTGTGCCGACGGTCACGCTGGCCGACTTGCAGGGCAAGCCGTTCACGCTGCCAAAGGATGTGCGCGGCAAGGTCGTGCTGATCCGTTTCTGGGCGATCGATTGCGGCTTTTGCGAGAAAGAAAAATTATTCACGCTCGAAAGGTTCTATCAAAAATACAAGGACCGGAGCTTCCTGCCGGTCGCGGTCAACGTCAGTCCGGTCGAAAAAAACGACGCACGCTTCGAACCATTCAGGCAACTGACTTATCCGCTGCTGGTCGATCAATACGGCGCGGCGGCCAAACAATTCGGCGTGAAATTCCTGCCGGCCACGGTCGTGATCGACGAGGAAGGCATACTGCGCGGAAAAATCAGCGGCGAAGCCGAGGCGGATGCCTTAGAAAAGCTTTTTACCACAGTCCTGAACAAGGGAGGTTTTTATGAAAGCGGTAATTAACATAGCGATACTGCCGGCAATAGGCTTGTTTCTGTTGCTGTCTGCCCAAGTCCGGGCAGAGGAACATCAACATGAACGGCCAAGTTGCAGGGTTTGCGGCATGTATATCGACCAATACCAAAAGAGCGCTGCCGAACTGGTCTACAAGGACGGCAAAAAGGAATATACCTGCGGCGTCGCTTGTATGTTGCGCGAAGTCGAGGATGCCGGCGGCATCTCCGCGTTCGCGTCGGTCAAGGTGCATGACTGGGTCTCCGGCCAGCTGATCGATGCGGAAGAGGCGACCTATGTGGTCGGCAGCAAGGTGATTCCGGACATGGTGCCGAACTACATCGCTTTTGCGAAGCGGGACGAGGCCGAAGCGTTCGCGGCCAAGGAAGGCGGCGATGTGATCGATTTCAATATCGCTTACCAGGACATATCGCCGGTCGGCACGACCGCGCCGTTCCGGATCCGCACCGCGGTGACGCCGGGCAAGGGCAACTTCAGCGTCGGCATGGTTTACGGCTATACCGAGAAGGACCGGGTCAAGGTCGGCTCCGCCAGCAGCAAGACGCCGGGGGATTTCATCGGCGCGAACAAGGCGCAACCGCGCGCGTCGAGCAAGCTCGAAGGCCATCAACAGGCGCTGATCATGAACTATTCGCCGACCGATGATCTGGCGCTGTTCATCAATGTGCCCTGGTTGGAGCGGAGAACCCACACCTTAACGCAAACGACAACGCCAGCCGGTTCGACATTCGGCGAAACGATAGGCAATGAAAACGGCATCGGCGACATTACTCTGGAGGGACGTTACAATGTGTGGCGCAGCACGCGTTGGGACAAATTTGTCAGCGTGCTGCTCGGCACGACCTTGCCGACCGGTCAGTTCAGCGCAACGCGGGCGCTCGATCCGATCAGTGGAAAACAGCTGGTTACTACCGGCCCCGCCCTGCAATTGGGCAAGGATACCGCGACCTTTACCGGCGGCCTGTTGTACTCGCAGCGCTGGAAAGACTTCTGGTTGCATACGTCCGCGCTCTATACGGCCAACCCCAAAAACGACGATAACTACGCCTTTGGCGACGTGGCTGCGGTCGGTTTGGCATTACACTATACGCCAAACTATGATTTGATGTTCGGCGTGGAAGTGGACGCAAGTTACAACGAGAAAAGCATAGATAATGGCGTCAAGATCGGCAACAGCGGCGGTACGGTCACCAATCTTGCGTTTGTCGGCGACTATCGCTTCCTGAACGCCTTCGGCGGCAATTTCAAATTGCGCGGTTCGGTCGGTTTGCCGATCTATGAAGACCTGAATTCGAAGGATGTCGTCAATCCAAGAGGCCAACCTTTTCAGCAAGTGCAGTTGGGTGACGGCTTCTTCGCGAACCTGGCGGTCCAATGGACCTTCCGCAGCGCGCCGGATTATTGACCCTTCCTCAAGCTTCGTCCCGCCAGGCGCTAACGCCGGTGGGACGAAAATGAACCTGAACCATGCGAAAACTGCCGATTTCAATTTTGCTTTTCTGCTTGCTATTTTGGCCGGCATGCGGGGTCTTCGGGGCCGATGAGACGGAATTGCTCGATCCCGAGGCGGCGTTTGAATTGACGCATGCGGTCAAAAATTCCGGGACGCTAAGGTTTTCCTGGTCCATTGCCGAGGGCTATTATCTCTACCGGCATAAATTCAAATTTGCCTCGCAAACCCCCGGCATCGAGGCGGGGAGCCCGGTTTTGCCGAAGGGCGAGGTCAAGCAGGATAAATTTCTCGGCACCGTCGAGATCCTCCGCGACAACGTGACGGCCGAACTGCCGCTTCGGCGCCTGGACCCCAAGGCAAACCGGGTCGTGATCGATCTGAGCTATCAGGGCTGCGCCGAAAACCGCGTTTGTTATCTGCCGATTCACAAAACCGTGGCGTTCGACCTGCCGGAGGCCGGCGATGCCGCGGCGGGCAGCATCATGCCGCCGGTTGCCGCGGAGCCGGAGCGGATCGCGGCGGTGTTGGCGGGGCATTCGCTCGGCCTGATCCTGCTGAGCTTTTTCGGTTTCGGCCTGCTGTTGGCATTTACCCCCTGCGTTTTTCCGATGATTCCGATCATCTCCGGCATCGTGATCGGCGATGGCGCAAAACTGACCACGCGGCGGGCCTTCGGTCTGTCGCTCAGCTATGTGCTCGCCTCCGCGCTGACCTATACCGTTTTCGGGATTTTGGCCGCGCTGTTCGGACAGAATCTGCAAGCCTTGTTCCAGCAGCCCTGGGTGCTGATCGGTGCGAGCGGGATCTTCGTGCTGTTGGCGCTGTCGATGTTCGGCTTGTTCACGTTACAGATGCCTGCCTTCATTCAAACCCGAATCGCCTCGATCAGCTCCCGGCAGCGGCGCGGCAACTGGCTGGGAGCGGCGATGATGGGGATGCTGTCGGCGCTGACGATCGGTCCGTGCGTGACCGCGCCGTTGGCCGGCGCGCTGATCTATATCGGCCAGTCGGGCGATGCGCTGCTCGGCGGCCTGGCGCTGTTTTCCTTGGGCCTGGGCATGGGGCTGCCGCTGCTGGCGATCGGCACCTCGGCCGGCCGCTTGATGCCGCGCGCCGGCGCCTGGCTGCATGTCACGAAAACGATTTTCGGCGTGGGGCTGCTGGCGGTCGCGATCTGGCTGCTGGGGCGCATCCTGCCGTCTTCGGTGATGTGGGTGTTGTGGAGTTTGCTGCTGACCGTGCCGCTCTTGTATCTGGGTTCCAAAAAACTCTGGAAGGTCACCGGAGCGATCGTCTTCATCTATGGCTTGTTACTGCTGGTTGGCGTGGTGACCCGTCCGCAGCGCGATTATCTGGCAGTGTTATGCACGGCGGCGGTTGCCTGCCAGGCCGAGCCGCTGGCGTTTCAACACGTCGAGACCGCGGCCGGCCTGCAACAAAAGCTGGCCGAGGCAGGGCGGAAAGGCCAATGGCTGATGCTTGATTTCCATGCCGACTGGTGTGTATCCTGTCTGGAGATGCAGAACCTGACTTTTTCCGATCCGAGGGTGCGCGCGGCATTGTCGGCATTGACGCTGGTGCAGGCCGACGTGACCGAGGCGGGCGCGGCGGCACGGGAACTGCTCCGGCGCTTTCAATTGGTCGGACCGCCCGCGATCCTGTTCTTCGGGCCGGATCAGCGGGAGCAAAAAGCATTCCGGATCGTCGGCACTATGGACAGCGAGGCCTTTCTGACGCATATCGAAAGGCTTACCACGACAGAAACCCGGTGATGCGGGCACGCTGCCATTAATTTAAGCGCTTCCTCGTAAAACTTAATCGTAGGCTGAGCGAAGCCGAAGCCAACAAATCGCTTCGACTTCGCTCAGCGAACCGAACGGCTTAACTTAATGGCAAAGACGCATCAGCTTGCAAAGATCTATTATTTGATACCAGGAAACACACGGAAACCGCATGCAAAACGAGCAAAACCAAACAGAGAGCCTGACTGAAGATGATTTCGGCACCAAAACCGACGCCCTGATCAAATTGGGCCTGATCACGGTCGGCACCCAGATCGCCACGGAGGTGGTTCACCGCGTCGCGCGCTACCCTCTGGTGGTGTTCGGTCTCGGCGTGGCGGCGGGTATCTATGCGCACAAGGAGCGCAAAAAGATCATCCGCACGGCCCGGCAGCTACAGCATCAGGGGAAAAACCTGCTGCCTTTCCAATCCGGCGATAAATGAGGCGCGCTTTCCCCAAAATGCCGAGTTAACCGGCCTGTTCTAAACTTTCAGCCAATAACCCACCCCGGATTCGGTCAATAGATATTTGGGCTGAGCCGGGTCGGATTCGAGTTTATGCCGGAGTTGGCTCATGTAAATCCGCAGATAATGCGGGCTTTCGATGCTGTTCGGCCCCCAGACTTCCTTTAAAATCTGCCGATGCGTCAATATCTTGCCGGCATGTTTGACCAGCACCGCCAGCAGCCGGTATTGAATCGGCGTCAGGTGAATTTCCTGATCGCCGTTGTAAACCCGGCGGTTGATTAAATCGACATGGAGATTGCCGGTCTCGAACACGCCGGCCTCGGTTTGTTCGGGAGGGATGGCGGCATGGCGCAGCGCCACGCGGATACGGGCCAAGAGCTCGCCGAGACCGAAGGGTTTGGTCAGGTAGTCGTCCGCGCCGGCATCGAGCGCTTCGATCTTGTGCGCTTCGGCACTGCGCGCCGACAGCACGATAATCGGCATTTCGGACCAGGCGCGGACCGCCTTGACAACGTCCACGCCGTTCATGTCCGGCAGTCCCAGATCGAGTATGATCAAATCGGCTTTGCGGCTATTCGCCTCGATCACGCCCTGTTTTCCGGTTGCCGCTTCGAACACTTCAAAACCGTGCGTGTCGAGCGCGGTGCGTAAAAAACGGCGGATCGGGGGGTCATCCTCGATCACGATGATTTTGAGTTTTAGCGCGGTCATTTTTGATTAGGACTCAGAGCCCGATTCATTCTTCCTGTGCGACGGCCGGGGGCTGAAGGTCGAGCGGCAATAGGAAAGAAAAAATCGCGCCGCCATCGGCACGGTTATGGGCGCGGATCGAGCCGCCATGCACCGCGACGATCGCACGGCAAATCGCAAGTCCCAGGCCGACACCGCTTTGCGCGGTTTCGTCATGCAGCCGGTAGAATTTTTCGAACAGACGGTTTTCGAGTCCCGCCGGAATCCCCGGGCCGCGGTCGGCGAGCGAAATTTCGACCCAATCGTCGGACATTTCCGCTGCAATTTCCAAAGGGCTGCCGGCCGGCGTATAACGCAGGGCGTTCTCCAAAAGATTCGTCAACACCTGTTCGATCATCACCGCATCGGCATAAATCATCGGAATACCGGGCGGCAAAGTCACCTTGACCTGACGGTCGCTGGTCCGTTTGTCGAAACGGGTTAACACGGTGCCGATAATCTCTTCCAGGGGATACCATTCCTTGTGCAACTGAATCGTACCGGCATCGAGCCGCGCCATGTCGAGTATATTGCTGACTAGATTCGACATGCGCCTCGCCTCGTCGTAAATCGCGCGGCTCACTTCGATCTTGTCTTCGGCTTTCAAGCTGCCGTCGTCTTCCGCGAGAATGCTCGCGGAGCCGACGATCGTCGCCAAGGGCGTGCGGAGGTCATGCGAGATCGAACTGAGCAGCGAGTTGCGCAGGCCTTCCGTTTCGATTTGCAACTGCACGATTTTCGCTTGTTCGGCAAGCCGCAAGCGGGTTACCGCCTGCGCGATCAGCCGCAAAAATGTAGCGAGCAGTTTTTGCTGCTCGGGCAGAAATACCCGGCGCAGATTGACCGGCACCAGCGCCAGCACGCCGAGCACGGTGCTGCCGTCATCGATCGGAAAATAGATCGCCTTTGCGCCGGGCAAGGTCGTCGTGCCCTGGCCGGCCATTTCGTTATGATCGAAGACCCATTGCGCGACGCTGAGATCGGCGCCTGAGAGTGATTCAGGCATGCCCGGTTCATTTGGATAGATCATGCGTCCGCTCGCGTCCGGAAAAAGTATCACGTTGCGGCTGCCGAATTCGGCATGAATGTGGCGCGCCGCGGTGCGTACGATCTCCGTCTCGCTCTCCGCCGCCGCCAGATCCTTGCTCATCGCATACAGCACCGAGGCCCGCCGCTCGCGGTGCGCGGCGACCTTGGCCTGGGAGCGTACATTCGCAGTCAGATTGCTGATCAGCATCGCGACGATCAGCATCGCGCTGAGCGTGACCAGATATTGGGTGTCCGAGACCGCAAAGCTGTGAAAAGGGGTCACGAAGAAAAAATCGAATACGAGGACGCCGAGAATCGACGCAAGCACCGATGGCCCTCGGCCGAAGCGCGCGGCGATCAGCGCGACGCCGAGCAGGAAAATCATCGCCAGGTTCGATTGCTCGAAGCTCCCGTGCATCAACCGGGCGAGCACCGCGCTGATCAAGGTCACGCCGACCGCCCAATAATAACCGAGATAATAGCCTTTTTTGCGGGATTTCGAACGTTGCAGCAAACCCGGCAACACATCTCTGCGGCGCGCGGCCAGTAGCGGAGCATCCTCTTCTTCCCGCGATTTTTGCGGGCTGCCGAGCAAATAAATATTGATGTTGTGCGCCTCGCCGATCAAGGTGTCGACGACCGAGCCCAGCACAAAGCGCCGCCAGCCGCGGCGGGACGGTTTGCCCATCATGATCTTGGTCACGTTTCTGTCGCTGGAGAATTTGATGATCGCTTCGCTCATATTCGGCGAACTCAGCGTGGCGGTTTCCGCGCCAAGCTGTTCCGCGGTGCGTAAAACACGCAGCACCGCATCGCGCTTTTCGGCGGGGAGGCGCTGCAATTCGGGGGTTTCGACATAAACCACGATCCAGTCGGCGCGCAGGCTGACTGCAAAGCGCTTGCCGGCCCTGACCAGCCGTTCGGCCAGCGCATTAGGACCGATGCAGACCAGAATCCGTTCGCTGACCTGCCAGACCTCGCGAATCGCATTGTCTTCCCGGTAATCGAGCATCTGCGCATCGACCCGGTGCGCGGTTTGCCGAAGCGCCAATTCCCTGAGCGCGATCAGATTGCCCTTGCGGAAAAAATTGCGGATCGCTTCCTGCGCCTGCTGCGGCAGATAGACCTTGCCTTCCCGGAGCCGCAGCAGCAGTTCATCGGGCGGCAGATCGACCAGTTCGACCTCGTCGGCTTCTTCGAAAACGGTATCCGGCACGGTTTCCCAAATGCGGATGCCAGATATTTGGCCGATGTCGTCGTTCAGGCTTTCGAGATGCTGCACGTTCAACGCGGTATAAACGTCGATGCCGGCATCGAGCAATTCCTCGATGTCCTGCCAGCGTTTCGGATGGCGCGAGCCCGGCGCATTCGTATGCGCGAGTTCATCGACCAGAATGATTGAAGGACGCCGCTTCAAGGTCGCGTCCAGATCGAATTCGCGCAGCACGGTGCCGCGGTAATCGATTTGTTTGGCCGGCAAGACGTCCAGGCCTTCCAGCAAGGCCTTGGTTTCCTCGCGGCCGTGGGTTTCGACCAACCCCACGACCACATCGAGGTTTTCCGCTCGCCTTTCGCGCGCCGCCAGCAGCATCGCGTAGGTCTTGCCGACGCCCGCCGCGGCGCCGAAAAAGATTTTCAAGCGCCCGCGCCGGGCCTTCGCCTGTTCCCGCGCGACGCGGGCCAGGAGTTCATCGGGGTCGGGGCGTTCGATGCTGGACATCCGTGGGCCTCACAGCCAGCCGATGCTTTTGAGGCGGCGATGCAGCCAGATACAGCCGATGGTCACGATCAAGAGCGTTGCCGGGTAGGCATAGCGCCAGTTAAGTTCCGGCATATGCTTGAAATTCATCCCGTATAAGCTGAACACCATCGTCGGTACCGCCAAAATCGCGCCCCAGCCGGCCAGCCGTTTGACGACTTCGTTCTGGCGCACCGTCGCCATCGTCAAATGCACCTGCATCGCGTCATTCAGCATATCGCGCATGCCGTCGACGGCCTGGTGGATGCGTTGCGCGTGATCGTGCACGTCGCGGAAATAAAAGCGCGTTTCCTTCGGGATGATGTGCGTATGAAAACGCATCAGTTCGCTGCAGATGTCAAGCCACGGCATCGTCGCACTTTGCAGCAGCAGCAAATCGCGCTTTAGGTCGTAAAGCTGTGCGAACGTTTCACTGCGGAAATCCTTGTCGAAAATATCCGCTTCGAGTCGTTCGAGTCGCTGTCCTAAGCCTTCGGCAACCGGCAGATAATGATCGACGATGAAGTCCATCAGCGCGTACAGCGCAAAACCGGGACCCTTGGCCAACTGCTCCGGCATGTTCTCGCAGCGCTCGCGCACTTTCGTATAACTCAAGGACGATGAATGCCGCACCGAAACCAAAAAACGCGCGCCGATGAAGAAGTGGGTTTCGCCGAATGAAACCTGCTGGTCTTCGGTCAGTTGCGCGGTCCGCAATACCAGGAACAGAGAGTCTCCATACTCTTCCAGTTTCGGCCGTTGATGCGCCGAACAGGCGTCTTCGATGGCCAGTTCATGCAATCCGAACTCTTTCTGGATTTTTGCCAGCAAGACCTTATCGGCTTCGCGCAGCCCGAGCCAGACGAAGGTTCCCTCTTCGGCAAGCACATCGCTGATCGCCTCCAACGTGATCGCGCCTATGCGTTTGCCGTGCCTGTAGGCCACACAGTTCATCACCATCGAAGGATCGATGGGGTGCTCCGGAAACGCAAAATTCAATTGCGGGTTTTCCATATCTCAGTCTGAAGCCTCATTCATAATTTTTATGGCTGATGTATTCACGCCGTGCCCTGAGGAAGGGATTAGGCTACTCTTATTTTGGCCGATTTGAACTGTTGCGCCGTATTTATTCAATCCCCTTTTTTGAACGGGGCAGTGAATAATTACCCTGAGGTTGGACTGTCTCCTTGAGGGCGGCGAGGATCTCCTGGCATTGTGAAGCAATCAACCTTTTTTTCCCAAGGGAGAGTTCCGCCGACTTGATATTCGTATTCAGCCGGGAAAGCCTTAAAACCTCCCGGGTCAAATCCATAAATCGACCATATGCGGCCTCTGCGGCCTTCAGGTCTTCATCATCGCTGAGTCCTTCAAGGCGATCAAGAGACCCAAGAGCCTTCCTGGCCAATTCGTCATAAAATTGAATGCGTTGCTCGATCTGATCCATCGCTTGATCGTCCGCCTCTTCAATATGCGGTTTGTGAAGAGCGAAGACGTTCAGGCTGGCCGTGAGCGCTTCATACGAGTGCATGACGGCATCGTTACACTGGCTGCGGTGTGTGTATCGTTGGATGAGGCGGTTCAAGCTCTCTTCAAAACGCTGCATTTCTTCAGCGCATTGCGTCGCGGAGATCTTCTGGGCCTTGAAATTGGTGTTCTGAGTTGCAAGATTCAGAATCGTTTCGTCTAATTTCTTATAGTGCGACCAGCAAGAATTGAACTCATTCATCATCCCTGTCTCTCGAGGGAGTTTCTCTCGATAAATGATGGATTCGATTTCCTTCCGACTGTTTTCTACGCGATCGGCAGCCTGGCGAGCTTGGGCGGCGAAATCTTCCGATGCCTCATCGGTAATGGCAAGTACGGCGTTTTTTTCGGCCTCAACGGCTTCGAGAAGATGAATCTTCATCGTTGATAACAAATTAACCTTCATAAACTGCGTCTCGAATGGATTAGCCCCCTCTCGATAAACAAAGACAAAGAGGGTGAATGCCGCCAAGACCGCAAAAGCCAGTATCCAGGGCAAGAAATCATATAATCTTCTCTTCGTTTTTTGTTCCATACTCCAGCCTCTAGTTTTCGTTTAAGTTCGCTTCTACTGCATGGCGTTCAATGCCAGATTTAAGGTCAGGACGTTAATCCTGGGCTCTCCTAAAAAGCCCCATTGTCGGCCCTCGGTATGCATCCGCACCATTTCTTGAAGCTTCTTCGGATCGATATGGCGCGCATTGGCGATACGTTTGATTTGGAATTCCGCGGCTGCCGGACTGATATGTGGGTCCAATCCGCTGCCGGAAGCGGTGACCAGATCGACCGGAACCGGGGCTTTATTTTCAGGGTCGGCCGCCTGCAAAGCCTCGATCCGGTGTTTCACTGCATCCGCCAGCGCCGGATTAGTCGGGCCTAAATTGGAGCCGCTGGATGCTCCCGCGTTATAGGGGTAGGGTGCGGTAGCCGAAGGCCGGCCCCAAAAGTAGCTATTGCCGCTGAACGGCTGCCCGATCAACGCCGACCCCACCGCTTTATCTTGCTTATCCCTCAGGATGCTGCCGTTGGCCTGATTGGGGAAAAGCACATGTGCAAGCCCCGTCACCAGAGCCGGATACATAACACCGGTCAGCAAGGTCCAGATCAGTAACATCATAACCGCCGGTTTGATAAGTTTAATCATGTCTAGCACCATATTAGAGTGAGTAGGACGGATAAGCGGATTGCATCCACCTTTGGCCTTTACACAAGGCCCAGTTCGACCAGAAGCAAATCGATCGCCTTGATGCCGATAAACGGCACGATCAGTCCGCCGACGCCATAGATCAGCAAATTGTTTTGCAGCAGCATGTCTGCGCCGACCGGCTTGTAGCGGATGCCTTTCAATGCCAGCGGAATCAGCGCGATGATGATCAATGCATTGAAAATCACCGCCGACAGGATCGCGCTATCCGGCGTCGCGAGCTGCATCACGTTCAAGACATTCAGCGCCGGATAGGTCGTGGCAAAAGCGGCCGGAATGATCGCGAAATATTTCGCCACGTCGTTCGCGATACTGAAGGTGGTCAAGGCGCCGCGCGTCATCAGCATTTGCTTGCCGGTTTCGACGATCTCGATCAGTTTGGTCGGATTCGAATCCAGATCGACCATGTTGCCGGCTTCCTTGGCGGCCTGGGTGCCGCTGTTCATCGCCACCGCGACGTCGGCCTGGGCCAGCGCGGGCGCATCGTTGGTGCCGTCGCCGGTCATCGCGACCAGGCGGCCGTCAGCCTGATGCTCGCGGATCAGCTTGAGCTTGGCTTCCGGGGTCGCTTCGGCGAGAAAATCGTCCACGCCCGCCTCGGCGGCGATCGCGGCGGCGGTCAGGCGGTTGTCGCCGGTGATCATGATCGTTTTGATGCCCATCTGGCGCAGTTCTGCAAAGCGCTCCTTGATGCCGCCCTTGACGATGTCTTTCAGTTCGATCACACCCAGCGCATGCGCGCCTTCCGCGACGACCAGCGGGGTGCTACCGCGGCGCGCGACATCGTTGACCAGCGTTTGAATCTCCTGCGGAAACTTGCCGCCCTGTTCTTCGACGTAGGCGCGGATCGAGTCAGCCGCGCCTTTACGGATCTGCCGGCCTTCCATATTGACGCCGCTCATCCGCGTCTGCGCACTGAAATGTACGAAAGTGGCGCCCAAAGAATGCACGTCGCGCTCGCGAAAGCCGAATTTTTGTTTCGCCAGGATCACGATACTGCGCCCTTCCGGCGTTTCGTCGGCCAATGAGGCCAGTTGCGCGGCATCGGCCAAGTTCTTTTCGATGACGCCTTTGACCGGAATGAAGGCCGAGGCCTGGCGGTTGCCCAAGGTGATCGTGCCGGTCTTGTCGAGCAGCAACACGTCGACGTCGCCGGCGGCCTCGACGGCCCGGCCGGAAGTCGCGATCACGTTCTTCTGCATCATTCGGCCGATGCCGGCGACGCCGATCGCCGACAACAGGCCGCCGATCGTGGTCGGGATCAGGCACACCAGCAGCGCGACCAGCACCGTGATCGAGATCGGCTTGCCGGAACCGGCGCTTTCGACGCTGTACAGCGAGAACGGCAGCAGGGTCACGGTCGCGAGCAGGAATACCAGCGTCAATGCGACCAAAAGGATCGTCAGGGCGATTTCATTCGGGGTTTTCTGGCGCTTGGCGCTTTCGACCATTGCAATCATCCGGTCCAGAAAAGTTTCGCCCGGATTGACCGTAATTCTGACCACCAGCCAGTCCGACAGCACCCGCGTGCCGCCGGTGACCGAACTGAAGTCGCCGCCGGACTCGCGGATCACCGGCGCGCTTTCGCCGGTAATTGCGCTTTCGTCGACCGAGGCGACGCCTTCGATCACGTCGCCGTCGCCGGGAATGAAATCGCCGGCCTCGACCAGCACAACATCGCCGCGTCGCAGCGTCGAGCCGGCGATCTTGCTGTAGTTCGAACCGTAGCGCGGTTCGTCGAGTTTTTTCGCCGCGATGTCGCGCTTGGCGCTGCGCAGGAAAGCCGCCTGCGCCTTGCTGCGGCCTTCCGCGACCGCTTCGGCGAAGTTGGCGAACAACACCGTGAACCATAGCCATAAAGCGACCGCCAAGGTGAAACCCGGTTCGGCTTCGCCTTGCCCTCTGAGTGATTGAATCCATAAAAAAGTCGTCAGCAGACTGCCGATGTAAACGACGAACATCACCGGATTTTTCGCCTGCTGCCGGGGCGATAATTTGCGGAAGGCATCGAGCAGCGCTTCCTGTAAAATTTGCCGGTCGAATAACGCGGTGGAAACCGATTTTTTACGCATAAAATTCTCCAATCCAGCCTACGGTTCTTTTGCCATTTGCAGATGTTCGACGATCGGCCCCAACGCCAACGCGGGAACAAAGGTCAGCGCGCCCACCATCAGCACGGTGCCGATCAACAACGCCACGAACAGCGGCGTGTGCGTCGGCAAGGTGCCGGGGCTGACCGGCACGATCTTCTTCGCGGCCAGGGAGCCCGCGATCGCCAACACCGGCACGATCAGCCAATAACGCGCAAACAGCATCGCCAGACCGAGCATCAGATTGTAAAAAGGCGTATTCGCGGACAGTCCGCCGAATGCGCTGCCGTTGTTGTTGCCGGCCGACGAAAACGCATAGAGCGCTTCACTGAAACCGTGCGCGCCGGGGTTGAATAGCGAACTTTTACCGGCATCGATCATTACCGCGGCGGCCGTGCCGCCCAACACCATCAGCGGCGGAATCAGGATCGCGACGGCGGCCATTTTCATCTCAAAAATCTCTATCTTCTTGCCGAGATACTCCGGCGTGCGGCCGATCATCAACCCGGCCACGAACACCGCCACGATCGCAAACACGATCATCCCGTACAGGCCGGAGCCGACGCCGCCGAAAATCACTTCGCCAAGCTGCATCAGCCACATCGGCATCATGCCGCCAAGCGGCGTAAAGGAGTCATGCATCGCATTGACCGAACCGTTCGATGCCGCAGTCGTCGCGACCGCCCACAGCGCCGAATTCACGATGCCGAAACGGGTTTCCTTGCCTTCCATATTGCCGCCTGCTTGGGTGTTCGACGGGTTTTGATCCGAGCCGAGAGTTGTCAAGATTGGATTGCCGTGCTGTTCGGCGGTGACGGTCACGAAGACCAGCGTAACAAAAACGATCGTCATCGCCGCCAGAATCGCCCAGCCTTGCCGGACATCGCCGACCATCATGCCGAAGGTGTAGCAGAGCGCGGCCGGAATCAGCAAAATCGCCAGCATTTCGAGAAAATTCGACAACGGCGTCGGATTTTCGAAAGGATGCGCCGAGTTTACGTTGAAAAAGCCGCCTCCGTTGGTGCCAAGCTGTTTGATAGCGACTTGCGAAGCCGCAGGACCCAGCGCCAGGGTTTGTTCATGCACGGCGATTTTTTCAAGCACCGGCTTGCCTTCGGCGTCTTTGAGAGGCTGTCCGTCGTCACCGAGCTTAGACTGCTCGTAGCGGGCCGCCTCGGTCAACGCGACGCTTTGATAGGGCTTGAAGGTCTGTACGACGCCTTGCCCGGCCAAAATCAATGCCAAGAGCAGCGACAGCGGCATCAAGATATAGAGCGTGCCGCGGGTCAGATCGATCCAGAAATTGCCGATCGTCTCCTGATTGCGCCGGATGAAACCGCGAATCAGCGCGACCAACACCGCCATGCCAGTTGCCGCCGAGACGAAGTTTTGCACGGTCAGTCCGAGCATCTGGGTCAGGTAACTCATCGTTGTTTCGCCGCCGTAGCCCTGCCAGTTGGTATTGGTTGCAAAACTGACCGCGGTGTTGAACGCCGAATCCGGGCTGACGGCCGGTAAATGCTGAGGATTGAACGGCAAATAAGCTTGCAGTCTTTGTAAGGCAAACACGGCAAAGAAACCCAATAGATTGAAAACCAGCAGGGCGGCAGCATATTCGGTCCAGCGCATTTCCTGTTTCGGATTGACGCCGCTGAGACGGTAGATCAGTCTTTCAACCGGGATAAGCCAGCGCATTGGCCTGATCGGCTTGTCCAGATAAATGCGGGCCATGTACCAGCCGAGCGGTTTCGCCAATGCCAGCAAAGCGGCGAGATAAACCGCGATTTGTAAAAAAACATTGCTTGTCATCAGAATTTCTCCGGAAAAAACAATGCAAAAGCAAGGTAAATGAAAATCACCAATGCGATGCCCGCGCTCAGGAGATAAAGCCCGCTCATGACGAACTCCTTAATTTTTCGAAGGCGTAGACCAAAGCGCCGGTCAGCAGGAAAAACCCTGCGCAAAGAAAGATAAATGCGATGTCCATACAAGTTCTCTTAAGATTCAGTACGGTTTGCAAAGCTACGGGGCCTCATCGGTGTCCGTAGGTTCCTCTTAACCTCTCAGTGTCGGGATGCAACAGAAAACAGTGATTCCCGGCTCGATCGGTTTGATTGCGGAATAGATTACGCATTCAAAAATAAAAAAGATGTAAAAATTGCTTCTATCTTTAGATGATTATGCTGCGAAAAAGTCATTTTGTTGTCCGCAATTGTGGCCGAACGTAAGACAACTTCCTGAACTCATCGACGCATTTTCGGTAGAATGCGCGCCTTTGTTGTTTGTTTTAACCATTTCACCATCCTGCCGTAGAGGGCAATGAATCCACCATCTCTCCCTATTAGTCCCTATCCCGCCGATTTGTCCCGCCGGGATTTACGGCGCATGATCCGTCTCGTCCGCCTGCTGCACAAATTGAGCGGCAATGCCGCCTACCGGAGCCATCTGGAGAGCCTATTGCCGGTAAGCGCGCGCTTCGATCCCGGTCATCATGCGGTGATGATGGGTTACGATTTTCATTTGGCCGAGGCCGGGCCGAAGCTGATCGAGGTGAATACCAATGCCGGCGGCATCTGGTATGCGAGCCTGTTTGATGATCCGGAAGCGGTCGAATTTCCGGCGCGGCTGGGCTCAAGGCTGCTGAAAACATTCTACGACGACTATGCGCGCTACCGGAATGCTCCCGATTTGCGCCCCCAAACCCTGGTGATTCTGGATGAAAAGCCGGCAGAGCAGCCGCTTTATGCCGAAATGCAGGTTTTTGCGGCGCTGTTCAACAAAGCCGGTATCGAGACGGTGCTCGCAGATCCCTCGGAGATTGCGACGCAAGAGGGCGGGCTTTATCTCAACGGCAAAGCGGTCGAGATGATTTATAACCGGCACTGCGATTTTTATCTGCAAACGCCGGAGATGGAACACATCCGCGCGGCCTACCTGCAAGGGCAGGTGTGCCTGAGCCCGAATCCCCATGCCTACGGCTTGCTGGCCGACAAGCGGCGGATGATGCTGTGGTCGCGGCCTGCCATCATGCAGGGCTTCGGGCTCTCGGACGCGGAAGTCTCGCTGTTGGCGGCGACGGTGCCGGAAACCCGGTTGTTGGCCGAACTGACGACCGAGGAAGCCTGGGGCACGCGCAAACAATGGGTGTTCAAGCCCGAGACCGGCTATGCGAGCCGGGGCGTCTATGTCGGCGACAAGCTGACCAAACATAAATTGGCCGAACTCGTTCACGATGAGACCTTGATCCAGCGGCGGATTCCGCCGTCGTTGACATTCGGCGCGGACGGCCAGGCCTTCAAGACCGATTACCGGCTGTTCGTGTACGGCGACCGGATTCTCGGCGTCGCCGCGCGGATTTATCAGGGGCAGGTGACCAACCTGCGGACCGAAAACGGCGGCTTTGCGAAGGTGCGGCTGATCGCCTGAGCCGCAAACCGGGCGCATCGCCAGCGTTTTCAGATATTACGATTAATATCCACGAAAGGCAGACTCAAGAAAACCGCAACCCATTTCCCCATCCATTTTTTCGTGCCTTTCGTGCCTTTCGTGTTTTTTGTGGACAATACTGAACAGAGATTAGATAAATGGACAGGAAAAATCTAGATAAATGGAAATAAAACGAAATGAAGAGAGATGAAACGGAACAAAAAATAAAAAAAGTTTTCAGGATGTGAAAACAAAGAAATGAACAATTTTTATAGTCTGGTATCATATAGCTATCGAGGGTGACGACCGGAAAATCGGCGTCCGGTCAACTGGCGGGCATATGCCAACCAGGGATGGAGGAACTGCCGACCTCCCACCCTCGGTATCAATTCAAAACTTTATACCGTCTCCGATCAAGCAGCGCATTGGCGTCAATCTTGAAAGCAGATCTGGCCAAGTTTAGCACCTTCTTCTGCTTCCCTATATAGTAGTCCAGAGCGATGACAATTTTGACTGAACGTGAATCGGTCAAACTTGGCAGAACATACAGTACCTTTCCCGTATCATTATCATACAAAACGGTAGGATCAGACGCCAACGCAATCGGGATCGACTTCCATTCATCGTCGCTCAATGCATCTCCATCTGAAGTATGACGATCAGCCTTTTTGCCGGTCAGTAACCTATCTTCTATAAAAATCTCAGCTGTCAGCGGACTTTTCCCGATCTCATCCAGCCCTGCCAACACTTTGGAGCTTATCCAGCCAGCCAATTGGCTATGATTACGTGATTGATTGACGCTGAAGACATCGTCGACCCACTTTGAAAATTGAACCGACAGTTCCGACCGTAAAACCGGCTGCAAATGCTCCATCATCGCGGAGCCGATAGGCGAGCTTAGATTGATGAGTTTTGGAGTTATTAACTCATTCAAATCAGCGGAAACGCTAGCTCCTGGCGGATAATCCCAGCCATAATCGATACCTTTCGGTACCGTTTGCACCTCGCCGTGACGATCAATAAACTCATAGGTGCCGTCATCCGGCGCCTTTTGCCCGGTATATTGATCCGCGCGTACCGCTGTTACCCGGCAGCGGCAGCCCCAGCCGTTCGGGGGAAAATGCGTCTTCCACCAGAGATCGTCATGCCGCAAGACCAGACCGTTCCAACTCAAATGCAAGGGGCGTGGATGCATAACCGTATCGTTGTGGATGTACTTCCAATAAGGTCGATTTTTTAGCATCGACGGACTAGTCAATTGCGCGTAACGTCCAGCAGCATAGCTCGCAGAAAGATTGGTTCGATAAATGATGCGCGTGCGCCAGTCGCGGCCTTCGGCAGTATCCTCACCGGTCCAGCCATGCCAGCCATTTTTTTTGACGATATTAGCAAACTCCTGCCGGAACCATCCGATCGACTTGCCTTCGGCGATCGAGCGGTCCACAGCCTGGCGTAGATCGTTGAGCAGATCAGCTTTAGCCGCGCCGGCGACGACGAAGGCGCGATCGTGCGCGCTTTTGATGATGTCATCGTAATGCTGGGTCGGTAGATTCAGCTTTTGCCGAATATAATCGATCTGTTCTGGAAACGGCAACGCGAACGGACCGTTACCGCGTGCGTTGAAACCGATATTATCAGGCCCTATAGTCAGTGACATTTAGTCGCCGTTCTGCACGTCGAAACGCCCGGCCAGATCGGCTGCGGCAAATGCCAGCGCCATCACATTCGTCATGTCTTCGTTCGGCAGAGCGCCATAGGCGTTCAGTAGCATGTCACGCAACTGCTCCAGTGACTCAGCCGAATCCACCATCGCCATGATCTTGTCCATCAAGGTGCGTCCCGGCGTGGCAATATCCTGCGCTAACCTGTCCACCATCAATTCCGGCGGCGTCAACGCCTCGCCTTCAGCAAACCTGGCCTGCTGGCCGGCATTATCCCGCCGGCCAGGAGGGACGGTTTGCGGCTTAGCCGCTTCGGTGGTGGGTATAGGATTGTCGGCGGACAAATCCACCGGCTCAAATTCGCCATCGTACGTATCGGCGATATATTTCAGCGTGGGCTTGTAGCCCATGTCGAAAATAAGCTTGTCGCGTTCTGCTCTAGCCTTAAGATCCTCAGCTTCTTCCACTTCACGCCAGACTCGTGGCGGCGCGGCACCGGGGAAATTCCAGTCGGTTAGCCATTTGACGACCGACAAGTTGAATGATGAGCAGATCAGATCCGCATCGGCCTGGATCAAATCGCCGCGCACTTCCGAAGCCATATCCTCGCCGCCCAAACGGCCAGGGGTCGAATCCGATGAACCGGTATGCCCGAGCACGACCTTGCTGATCGCCGCGTTCATGCGGTCGTACAGCGCCGTATAATCGGCCGAGCCGGAGCGCGCCGCTTCCAGCAGTTCGATCTGCATTGTGTCCGGAATACGGATACCGCTATCTACCTGTACCGCGTACAGCGCCTGCAATAGCCTGGACTTCTCATCGGCGCTGGCCGATGGCGGATATTTTCCGACAGCGGTCGGCATGCCGAATTTCTCCAGGAAGATCAGCCAGAACTTGATGCCATTACGCTTGAAAAACGTCGGCCAATACAGCCAGTGCGCCAAACCAAGGCCGTACGGATCATCATCGTCATCGGCACCGGTCGAAAACGCCCAAAATTTGCGCGCCGGCAATTCCTCGCCGTACGGCGTTTTCGATGTTAAGAGGCGTAGCGAGCCGTCCGGCGCGAAACCGAAACGGCGCTGTTTCTTCACTTTGATATCAGCCAATGCGATAAACTGACCGTCGCGTGCCCACAGACACTCGGCCACCGAATACCCCCAAAACAGGCCTGACAGCATCTTTTCGGTCAGTCGATCGAACGGGATATTGTCGAGTTGTTCCTTGACGAAGGCCGCCGCCGCCTTATCCGTGCGTTTTGTCCCCCCAGGCTCAACCGTCCATTCCTTGCTGGACAGTGCTAGTTTGCGCTGTTGCAGCACGGTCGCGACCTGATCATCCCGCCGGACCTCGTCATAGACGCGCAGATCCACGCCGCGCATCAACTGGATACTGTCTGTTGGAGGGAGTAATTGCAGCGTATCTACAAACCCGCGCGTGATGTCCCTTCCATCGGCTGTCGTCGCTACTTCCTCGAAAATCGGCTTGGCTGGCCGCTCCTCGGCGAAACTCGCCGGAATCAATACGCCGTTTTGCACCTTATAGGTCATACATACCCGTGAAAATCGTTGATACCGGCGACCCGATCGCCATCGGCATGGATAGAAACCGCATCCTGTATCACCCGGCGTTTGCCGGTCGATTCGAACTCTATCAATGACGGTGGATTAGATGCCGCATGAATCGCCAAAAAGCAGGCCCACGCCCGGTCGGCGTGGCCTGCACTGTCGGAGTCCGCGACAAAGCGCGGGCTTCCGGTTGCCGAGACTTCTTTTTTCAGCTTATGCAAATCATTTCTAAGTTCGGCGACTCCCGCGGGGATGCGTAGCCGACGGTCCTCGAACGTCTCCTTGCCTGTTGTCGCCAATAAGAGCTTATTCGGGCCGGTAAAAAGCACGCCCTCGACGCGGCTTGTGCCATAACGTCTTTGAGCATCTTCAACCGGCTTTTCGCCCATTCCTGTCTGGTCCATGCAGCAGCGCAAAACACGATATCGCGCAAATACATCGGCCAGAAGAGCATCCTGCTCAGCAAAACTAATACGGCGCTTAGCCACAATTTCACGTGTCCAGAGAACATCACCAATCACCTCAAAAATCCAAATTACAAACAAATCGTTCCGAGCCGCGATATCGACTCCCACGAAAACCGGTCCGCCGGTGTAATGCTCCGGAACGCCCGCATGATCGTGCTCGACGCTATTGATCAACTCAAACGACAACCAGGCCGAAGCCTCATCGAGCCATTTCAGCTCGAATTCCTGCGCCCAGGCGTCCTCGTCGTTCAACGCCTGGCGCATTTTCTCCACATCGCGCGGCAAGCCGTCCGCCACCGCCTGATAAATATCGACGGTATGGCGCGACCAGGCGCTGTCTTCGCTGGTGCAGAGGTCATAAAACTTGTTGCCCTTGCCGTTGGGCGTACTGGTCACGCGCAGCTTGAAGCCGGCGGAAATGACCGGAAACAGCGCGGTCCAGATCTTGCGGCTGTCGGCATGGAAGGCGAACTCGTCCAGGAAGACGTTCGCCGAGAAGCCGCGCGCGGTGTCCGGATTGGCCGGCAGCGCGGTGATCTTGTTCAGCTTGCTGAGAACCACCTGCAGCGCCTTGCGCTTGAGGCCCGAGTCCTCGTCGTACCACTCCAGCTCCTCCACCCCATAGCTCGATGCGGCGCGGCCGTAGGCTTCCAGATGGCGGAATACGCCTTCTTCCATCGCCTCCCGCGCCTGTCGTTCTCCCCGCGACAGGATCACCCAGGGCGAACGTCGCCCGGCGGCCTCGGCTTGCAGGGCGTCGTCTACCAGTTCCAGCGTGGTCGTAAAGGTCTTGCCGGTCTGCCGGGCAAAGCGGCCGAGCTTGAAGCGGCTGTTGTCCTTCAGCCAGGTCTTCTGATAAAGATAAAGGTCGAGGGCGGTCATTTGAATGGAGCTATTGTTTCGTTATAGTCTGCAATCGCGTGTTTTACTGCCTTGACTACGCCCTCACAGATTCCAAACAATATGTAAGTCGGTAATGCAAATAATGCTCCAACGATGGCGCCGATTAGTGCATAGGCCTTCAACTCAAACGAGGCCATAAACTTCCCTCCGCACAGCCGCCAACGTGTCCGCATCCAGCTTTTTCGGCCCGCTCTGCGTCTCGCCGGCCTGCGTTTCCAACTTACTGAACGCCTTGTCAAGCTTGTCCTTGATGTCGGCCTGCCACTTCTTCTGCAACACGCTCGCCTTGGTCATATCCAGCACCGAACGCGCGGCTTCTTTCAGCAATCCTACCCGCTCGCCGGGCTCGGCCTCGTCCAGATCCTGCAATGTCACCATCACGTCGAACAGCTCGCTCTGCACCATCGAAATCACCGCGGCCGAGCGCAGATCCGCATCGTCCGGCGCGGCTTCCGCGATCAGCTTGGCGGCCTCTGTACTATTGCGCACAGCCTGCAGGCGGCGCTGCAACTTGCTGCCGTGCCGATAGGCGGCGCTGCGCGAAAGCTCCAGGCCGTTGGCCTTCAGCCAGTCGACCAGGCCGTCATAATCCTTGAAGTTACGCCGGATCAGCTCGCCCTCGAATGCGGCGCGCTGCTCCGGCGTAAAGTCGTCGATCGGCGACGGTCTAGGCACCGGATTTCTCCTGTGTTAGCTCCTTGAGCATATCCTTCCTGACCTGCGTCGATCTGTTCAGCAGCGCTTGCCATATGGCTTGCTGCTTTGGCGTCATTGTCTCTTTTAAATAGCTATCGAGAAAACCGGCCATGCCTTCGACATTCTTATCGATATCGCTCGCCACCATGACGTGCGCGAACACATCGATGATCTCTTTCTGCGGCGCTGACAGCGTGACCTTACGCGTCATGGTATTTCTCCGGCCGCGCAATACCCGGCTCGACCGGTACCGTGTACTCGACCACGTCGATGCCGTAGCGGTCCAGCTTGCACTTCCAGCGGCCGTCCGGCTGCTTGTCGATCATGATCAGGTCGCGCTCGTGCAGATAATCCAGCTCGCGGCGGACTTCCTGCTGCGTCGAATCCGGGTATTCCGATTGCACCACCGAGAGGGGGATCTTTTCGTAGGCGCCTTCGGGGCGGGCGTTGTTCAGAGTCAGCAAGATCATCCAGCGAATCGTTTCGCGGCGGATCTTTTGCATGTCAGCCATCGTGGGTTCCTTTTAAAAATGCGTTTTCAAGTCGTATCGCCAGGCCGTCGATCTTTGCCTCGATCACGGTCTGATTGCGCACATAATCCTCGCGCCGCACGTAATGCAGCGGCAGGTCGGCCTTCAGCGTCAGCACGTCGCGCTCGACGCGCCGCCATTCCTGTTCGTTGTCGCTGGCGGCCTGTTCCAGCGCGGCAAACTTGTTGTCCCAGTGCCGGCTCGCCTCGATGCGCGCGGCCTCCATCGCCTGGAATCGCTCGTCGAGCCGCGCCATCACCTGCTTGATCAGCACCTTGCCGACCGCCCACAGCGCCCCGACAAAGGTCGTCATGATCGCGCCGGCGGCGACGAAAAGAGGCCAAAATTCCAACACAGTGCTCATCGGCTGACCTCTTTTTCCCAATCGTCCCGGCATTCAGTGCCGCACCAGCGCATGCCGACAGCCAGCGGCTCTCCGCAAAACAGGCATTCGCCGATCGCGATCGCCTCGGGCGTGTCGCGGTGCATGTGCTCACGCTGCACCCGTTGTTGTATTTCGATCTCCAGATCGGCGCGGTCGGCGATGTCCATAATTGCCCTATTTATGCATCATGCAGTTTTTGTTTGAGCAAATAGCCTTCAAGCGCCCAGATCTTATTTCTGGCGTTCTCTCGGGCAATTTTGCGGCCTATTTCAACATCAAAGTTGTCAGGCGATGCAGCAGCACTTTCGCCGGTAACGGTAAACCCATTGCGCAACGTCAGGCAGCAAACGGTCAGGGGCGTGCCGGGGAAAACGTGATAGTCTTCTCCAGCAATGACTGCATCAATAGAGGCAGGTGTCAGCCGAGGGGCATTCAGGTTTTTAGCCTGGATTTCTTGCTCAATTTCTTTTTCTAAGCTCACTTTTGTTGATCCTCATTCAGTGCTGTATCGACGGCTTGAGCTGATGTTTCCGCCAATTTTGCCGCATCGACGACTTCCTTGTTGCCGGTCGCCGCACCCACGGCTTGAGCGGCGGGTGCCAGCGTCTTTACGGCGCCGGTCGCGAACTTGAGCAGCGATTTCAGCCACTCGCCAATTTTTTGCAGAGTCATAAATAGATCACTCCCAATCCCATAACCAAAAACGCCACCATCGCCCAGCAATAGCTATCAAAGCGGCTGCCGCGATAGTCCGCCAGTAAATACACCGTCAGCCGGTGCTGAATTTTCAAAAGCCAATCAGTAAACACACGTCACTCCCGGCTGAAAGTTGTATAGATAAAGCGGCCGCATCATCTCGCCTTGGTATGCCAGCGTTAACCGACACGGACTCGCGCAGCCGGTTAACATGATTAGGCATGCAGCTGACCATGCCCTTATTTTGGCGGCCATGCTTCCAAAATGGCTTCGCGAGTCCCCGTATATTCGCGCAGCAGCTTTTCGCAGCCTGCATTGCAAGACAGCAAATCGCCTTCGTAAATGCTCATCTTGATGTCCTTGGCCAGCGGCGCCGGCGCGGGGATCTGCACACATGAGGATGCGATCTCACTTACGGTCGGGCCGCCATAAAAACAACCATTAATGTTCGCTATTGCGATGCACCAGATCAGCCAGAGCATCAGTTTTTGCCTTTTCATAGATTTCTGCTATTGCCGCTTGCTGGGCTTTTGATGCTTTTTCGACCTTGTGACCAACACCTAAAAAGCCGATGCCCAAATTGATGAAATAGAACACTTGGTCGCCGCCATGCAGCCCAAGAAAATAACCGCCTATGCCGTAAATAAAGGCCAGTGCCACGGCCGCCCAGGTTTTCCAGCCGCTCATTGTTTATCGCCTCGGGCCAATGATTCACAAGTGCTGTCGAACGCCCAGCCGTACTCGCTGTTCCACGATGCGAAATTTCCCGGCACGGCATTCCGCGCCGCGATCAGGCTGACCGTGGTCGCGCAGTCCTTCTTCAGCTCTTCCAGGAAGGGCTTGCCGGGCTCGGGGCCGCAATGGCGATCCCATGCCGCCTCGCCAGCCTCGTATTGCAAGCGGCTGCGATCGCAGGGCGTTTCGGCCTGTGCCGATGCGCAAATCGTCCAAAGTGAGAGCGCAACGATCCACGCCAATACGCAGTTAATAACCTTCATTTTCATGATGCCTCCGGAGTCAAAAACAAAGCCCGCTCAGCCGCGCGCCGCGCGACCAAGCCATCCAGCACGACTTTCTTGCCGTCCACCGTGCCGTATTTCCAGCGCGCAAACTCGGCCGCCGCGCCGTCGAAATCGCCGGCGTGCAGCTTCTTGCGCAGGGTGGATTCGGCATAGTTGCCCTGGCCGATGTTAAAGACGAACGAGCCCAGGGCGTCGAATTGGTTTTTAGAGAGCCTGACCGGCGTCACCGAACGTAAGAACAGCGCGGTCTGGTTGGCGTCGCGGTCGAGCAGGTCGTCCGCCTTAGCCTGGCTGATGCGCAGGTTTTGCGATTCACGGGTCACGCGGCGCCGGCTTTGGCATTCGTCTATGATCCGTTTCAGCGTGTCCGGCTCGATGCCGAATAGACTGGCATCCCGCTTGGGTACCAGCACATGACCCCAGCCTACCGTCAGCTTGTTCGAAGGGCACAAATACGGCGACAGCCGCAGCTGCTCATAGGTCTTGATGATATCCAGCCCGGAAGGGCCGATCGTATGCGGGTTGTTAGGGTTCACATGCAGCGCTCCGGACGGGTAGCGGTAAATAACGAAGTCCGGAGTAGTTTATCGGGGGCGGGTCGTGCGGATAATCCGAAGGCTTTCGGACTAGGCGGTTTAAGTAGGGGCGCGCCCTATATCAGATTCTCGGCGCCTTCCAGTTCGGATCGGCTTCCAGCTCGGCCTGGGTGTACCAGAACCATTGCGATACAAACTCGCGGCGATCAGACGCCATCCAGGATTTTAATCGGTAATATTCGACGACATGCCAGTTCATCATGGCATCCCGAACAGATCGAACTGGTCCGCTTTAGTCTCCTCGTTGCCGAGAATGGCCGAAATCTGGCGATCGGTCATGCCATAGCGCCGGGCTAGCGTGAACAGCGTCGCCCCGGCCCGGCGTTCCTCGCGGATCTTCTGGTTGCGGAGGGTGCGCAGCGCCGCGGCGGCGCGGGGGACTTTGATGATCTCGCCTGCAAAGGCGTCGCAGAACTTCTGCGCCCGTTCGACGCCCAGCCAAATGACCAGGTTATGCATCGCGTCCAAATTTTCGGGTTTAATGACGAGGATGGTGCCGCCGCCTGCGTGTTCGAGCAGCAGCATCGCGGTATCGTTGCCGCAGTATTCGGCGATCTCGCGCAGTTTGGAGGGTAACAGGTGAAGGGGGAGGTCAATCATGGGCGGGGGCCGTTGAATAAGACCCCCGCATTTTATCAAACTAAGGGCTAGTTATTAGGATAGGCTTTATTTTGGCGTATGGCCGCCAGGCCATACGATCCAAATGGTGATAAACGGCAAGATGTTAACGCAGAGGCGGCGGTTGTAGGCCGACCCATACACTGCTCCAACGCCATAAAACACCCATTTTCATTAGGCTGACGCCTTGGGCATCTCGACGCGCTGCTGCCAACGCTTCAGCACATCGATCACCCCGCTGGCCTGCTTCTCGCTGAGCCATTGCAGCGCCTCGATGCCGGTCTGCCGCTTGACGTAGGCGTTCAAAGACGCCTCGGACGGATCGCGCACCGCGCCGATACCGTGCAGATGTAGCCACAGAGCGCGGATCTTCTTCGACTGCGCATCGCCGGCCAATGGGCGGTTGCTGGTATCGGCCTTGGCCTTGACCTTGAAGCCGGCCCGCTTCATCGTCTCGACCGCCTGCGTCAGCTTGCCGATGTCCAGCGTGGTCGCCGAATACCGGCCGTCGGCGTTCTTGGTCGCGCCCTGCATCGGTAGCCAGATGCCATAATAGAATTCATCGTCATAGCCGAGCTGCTGTTTGCCGACCTGGAGCAGCTTGTATAGGCGATTGCGGTTGTCGGTTTGTTTTTTTGCGTCCATTAACCCTCCTGTAATAGGCCGTCAATAGCCGCGTCAAGATCGCAACCAACCCAACAACCGCCGTCTTCATTGTCGTAACCGACAAACAATGGGCCCTCTTCATTTTCAATTCTAAGCCGGCGGTATCTCGTCGCATCCAGTTTGTCTGCATGACAGTCGGCCATGAACTGGCGCAGCCTTGCCTCGTCTGCCTCTTTCACGGAAAATCCGAGCGGTTCTTTGCCGTCACAAAGGTCGATCATTACCCAAACCATCACAGCCCCGCAATATCAAGGCTAATGCGCACGTACTTATCTTCGTTGCCGACCCGCTCGTACAGCGACAAATACTCCTTGCTGTGCGATGCCTGCATGCTGTCCCGAATCGCATCCATCGCCGCCAGCCATTTCGGGTCGTCGATCTTCAGTTTGAACAGGCTGATCACGCGGCCCTTGTTGATGTTACCCTCCTTGTCGGTCTGGAAGGCATGCTCCAGCAGCGCGCGGATTTCGCCTCGGCTGCCCTGCGCCCATTCGTGAATCAGTTCGTCGATCAATTGCTTGGCGACCTGGAGGCGCTCGTCGAAGGCGATGTTCGCCTGGTTCTTGATCTGCACCCGGTACTTGCCGTCGAAGCTGGTCAGCGTCACGTTGCCCTTGGCGCCGCCGATCTGCGTGTCGTATTCGGCGGCGGACAGGTCAATGAAGGCGTCGATCTCGGTTAGCGTGCGGTCCTTAAAGTCGCGCATCGCGGCTTGCAGGTGGCGGCTGTTCTTGATGATCTTGTCCACCAGCTCGTCTCTGATCAGGTCGATTTCGTCGATCTGCTCGACGGGCACCAGGTGCCCGAGCGCGTTGCGCTTGTACTGGGTGTTGATCGGTTGTTCTACTACATCACTCATGTGTTGCCTCTTGGGGTTGGTTACGTTCAATTTCTTTCTGTTGCGCCATCGCGGTCAGCTCCGCAAAACTGATCGACGGCTCCTGGCCTTTCAGCGCGGCTTTCATGCCGGCCAGATGCTGGCCGACATCCTTCATGCCGCCGCTGCGCTGTTCCTGTTCACGCGCCGGCGGCTGCCGGCGTTGCTGCTCGACCTTGGCTTCCAGCTTGGCCTCGGCGGTCGCCGCCTGGCTGATCAATATCTCGAACAGGTAGCCGTGGTTTTTCAGCGGCACGGTCAGCGGCTTGTCTCTGTGCCGGATCATGATCTCCTTCAGCCCGGCCGCCCAGACGAACTGCGCGATATTATGGTCCTTGCCGTTGCGGCTGATGCGCTCGGCCAGGATCATCGGCAGCAGTTCGGCCAGGATGTCGGCGACCCGATCGAGGGTCAACTGCCGCTTTTGCGGGCGAAACAGGGTCAGGTACTGGATGATCAGTTTGCCGAGCGGCGCAGGCAGATTCAGCGCCATCTGTACCGCGTCGCGGGCGCCGTCGTGGGCGACGATAATGTCCAGGCTCATCAGGGCGCCGCAGGATGGGCATGCCAGCTTCATTTGCGCCCCCTGTGCGGCAGTTTGCGCAGGCACCAATCCGTCCCGCCGGGCGCATCGAAAGGGCAGGTGCATTCGGGATAAAAACAATACTTTGGCTCTTTTCTTTCCGCGCTTTTCCACTCGGCCGCCGCTATCTGCTTGGCCGCTGCTTTAAGATCCACCGCCGCCATCCGCTCGGCTATAGTCCCCCGCCGGCTGAGCGGAGCCGAAGCCCTGATCATCTCCCGCAGCAACTGAGCCATCATCAGGCCTATGCCGATCAGTCCGATCGCGCCAATGCCAACGGCCAGCAAACCTTGCGCTGCGTTATGCGACATGCACACCTCGCGTTTTCCATTTGACCGGCGGATGATAGTCGTGGAACGCCTCGACATAGCAGGCGCCGCGGCGCTCGACGGTATGCGTGCGTTCGAAGCGGTTGTCGGCGGCTTCTTGCAGCGCATATTCGTTCATCGTGTCGAACACCTGGCCCGCCGCCCGCTGCCGTGGCAGCAGCGCATGTTCGGCGACCAGGCCGATCGAATCGCGCTGCTGCTCGTCCATCAACTGCGCGCCGAGCAGCACAAAGGCCGGCCCGTTTTGCAGGTAGGCCAGCAGCGTGACGTTGGCGCCTTCGCGGCGGTTTCCCAGCAGGTGCCGATTGGAGAAATAAATGTGTATCGAACGTTCGTTCTGCTCCGGCGCGGTCATGAATAGGTCGAACGAGAGCGCATGCCGGCTACGCACCCGATACATGGCTTCTAGTCGGCAAAACAATTCGCCGAAACGCTCTACCTCTTGATCTGAATAGTTCATTGCCAATCCCCCTGTATTCTGATTTGTTTGGTGTTTTTAACGCCGTTCCGCCGAGCCCGCTCGATGCGGCGCTGGCGATCGGTTTGTGCATGGGGCGCGTCGAACGCCCCGGTAATGAATTTCAGTGCAGTTTCGTTGTCCAGCCGGTCCGGTCCTATATTGCGTCCTGCCAGATCCTTTTTGCGGTTCTTATCCAATTCCAACCAAGACACAATATCCGCGCGTCGCCACAGCATCCGCGGTCCGCCGGCGCCGGTGCGGCCATTCAGCGGTTTGGGAAAGCTGCGATCGTCGCGAATTTTCATGTGGGTAAAGCCCGGCGTTTTTTTGCCACACAATTCAGCGACCTGGTCGGCATTGATAAACTCTGGAAGACTTTTTTTCGCATCACCGGTCGCATCGATCTGGTTAGCCATTACGCCTCCCGAATCAAATCCGCCGAAACCTTCGGAAAACCCAGCCCCGCCGCCTGATTCAGCGCGGCCGTGACCAGGTTGTTCACCATCAAGGGGTACATCAGGCTGATCGTGCCCCGGTCGTTCTTGCCGCCCTTGCTGAAGATCAGCCGGGCGCGCAGACCGTCCAGCGCCCCGGCCTCGAATACCTCGTCGAATGCCTTGCCGACGCGGTCGAACTTGAACTTCAGGTAGCCGTCCAGGTGGCTGTCCAGCGGCGCCAGTTCCACCAGCTCGCATCGCTGCACGACTTCGCGCACTTCCGGCGCCCGCTCGCTGAGCTTGGTCTTCAGCTCGGTCTGGCCGATCAGGATGATCGACAGCAGCTTCTTGAAGCCGTCCTCCAGTTCGAAGAAGCGCTTCAAATGCTTCAGCGTCGGCACGCTCAGGCCGTGCGCCTCTTCGATGATCAGGCAATGCACGAAGCCGGCCTTGCGGCTGTCCTTCAGCAGTCGGTGCAACTGGCGGCCTTTCGCCTCCATCGTCTGCCGCGGCTTTTCCAAGGGGCTCAGCGCATGGATCATCGAGTCGGCGATCGATCCGGCCTTCAGCGTCTTACCTTTCATATCGTTGTCCTCCATGCCGAGGACATAGGGTTCCATGATCACGATCGGCGCGTCTTCGCGGGCGATGCGGTCGATCAGGTCGCGGCGCAGCGTGCTTTTGCCGCTGCCGGACTCGCCGGCCACCGCGATAAAGCCGCCCAGCTTTGCGGTGCTCCACATCGCTTCCCGCACATAGCGGCTGTCCGGCGTCACGAACACGTCGCCGGCTTCGGTCACGTCGTTGTCGAACGGATCGCGGAACAAGCCGAAATGTTTTCTCGCTTGTGGACTTAAGGTTTGTTTTCGTAATAGCATATCAATGCCCTCCTGGGCGTTAGTGTTGTTTTCCGCGTCCTCTGCAACCGGCGCGGGTTCGAAGTGCGCGGCCGAAACCGCGATGCCCTTGGCCGTCAATACCGCCGCAATCGATGCCTGCAACGCATCGCGCGGGGGATTGGTCGGCCAAATGCCTTTATTCAACAGCTGTGCGATCGTTGCCGGGCTCAGCTTCACCTTGCGCGCCAGGCGCGCCTGGCTAAGTCCGTGTTTCTGCAACAGCGCTTTCAATGGCAGCATCTGGTATCCCCTTGCGGTTGCAAGGCCTTATTTGCACCAGCTGCAAACTCCATCATCACGTCAGCCATCACGCTGGAGAGAGTTTGCGCCTTCGGGTCTTCATTGATCTTCACAGCCTTTATGCATCTGATATCGACGCCGCCATTTTTGGCATCCTCGATTATGATGATGTGCTTAGCCATGGCCTACCTCTTCGCCGCAGATATCCGCCTCGATCTTGGCCAGCAGGTCACCGTCGTACTTGACCATATGGACCCTGATGTTTTTGTGGAACAGGGCCTTGCGGGCAAAGCGGCGGTACAGGGCCAGCAGTTCGGCATCGGTCTTGCCCGCTTCGGCTGTCGTCGATGGGAAAACTGTTTTGGGTTTCAGGTATCTCGTAAAAAAACTCAGCATTCAAAATTCCTCGGGGTTAAAAATTACTTGTTTTGGCTTAATCCGAAATTCAAACGTCACGCCAAATAACTCGATGTCCATCGTCGGCTCTTCGCCTGCTCTCAGAAGGTTCGTAAGGTTATTGACGCAGTCAGCAAGAAAATCTTTAGCCGGTTGGTTTACGCTAAATGGCATCATCTAAACTGCCTTCAAATGTGCCCGCCCGGCCGCCGTGCGTCCTGCACGGAGGTCAGCAAGCACCTCTTCTAGTTCCGGCTCGGTCGCACCATCCGGAAACCGGCGTTCCAAGTCAGCCCGTATTTCTGGCCGAAACTCACTCTGCAAATGCCCACGCAGCCAGACCATCATTTGCACAATGTTCTTGCGCTTTTGCTCGGTCTCCGACGCACGCAATGCCAGATCCTGCGCCTTCGGCAGCAAGCGTTCAGGCAGCTCGCCTTGTCCCAGGTGCGAATGAGCGACCATGCCCTTGCCGTCGTTAAACTGCTGAAACGGCCGCACGTTCTTGCGCAGCAGCGCCTCCGCCTCGTCCAGGTTCACATCGCCGTAAGCGGTGCGGGCGATGTCCTTGGCTGCCTGCTCGGCCACCGTTAGCGGTGCGGCGCGGTGTTCCTCGCCGATTAGCGCGGCGCTTTGCAGCTGACCGAATTCGGTAAACTCGGTCTCCGGCATGACCTCAACCAACAGCGGTTCCTGGCCTAACCGCTCGATCTCCACGCGCACCGCGCCGTCGGCCAGCAGCATCGGCATCACCTTGACCTTGTCGCGTTGGCTGTAAAATTCCGCCCATTGCGTCAGGTCGTACACCCGGCTCTTGCCTATTTCCGGGTGCACAAAGGTAATCAGGCCGTCGCGCACCTGCCGCGATGCTTCTTGGCCCGTCAAATACCAGGCGCATACCTTGCGCTCCGGCATCTTCACCAACGCGTCCGGATAACGCAGAATCAACTGCCACAAATCATCACGCACATGCTTCTCGCCATCGTGCCGACGCACCCGGCAATCCACATGCTTGATCATGTTGGCGTTGTAGTCGCGCACCCAACGCTCGGCGGCCTCGTTCAGCTCTTCCACGCTGCTGACCGGTTGTTCGCGCAGCCGCGATTCAAAGTGCATTTCCACGATGTGGTTAGCCTTTTCCACGCCGCCCTTGACCCAGGCGTGGTGGGTGGCGTGGGTTTCGTGTACTACGCCCAAGGCGTCCAACAGGCGCACGATGCCGCTGCTGGTATTGGCGCTGCCTTTGTCCCACAACAGCCGCTTGGGTAAGCCGTGCGACAGGCGCTGCGGCTGCTCGCCCCAGGTGTGCAGCAAAAAATCGAACAGGCTGGCCTGGTTCTCGCCGGCGGCTTGGTAATACTTCACGTCGATCGATGCCGAGGCATGGTCATAGCGTGTATAGCGCCATACCTTCAGCTTGACCCGCTCCATTGCCGCCGGCTTGTTCTTGTTGAACTCGGCCTCGGTCATCATCATCTGCCGGTTGCCCATGTAGTAGATCAGGCACAGCGACGGGTCGATCTCGTGTACCGCGTTCGGGCATTCGGCGCGCAGCCTGCCGTGGTTGCGGGCGTTGGCCTGGCTTTTTACGTCCAGCTTGCGGGCGCGTAGCAACCGGTTTACCTGGGCGACACCCACATTCACTTCCAGGCCGTTGGCGTCGGCGATGTTCATCGCCACGGCGGTCGGTTTGGTGGCTTTGCCGTTGGCGCGCACCGATACGCTTTTAAACGCCGCGATGTGGTCTAACGTTTGTTTGGATAGGCGTGTCATGCCGGTATCGCTGCGCTGCTTGCGGCCGGACTGATATCCGGCAAATAGTGCCAACCACTTCCATACCGTCTGCTTGCTGCGGCTATGCATCGCCGCAAACTCGTCCACCAGCTTGCCGCCTTGCCCGTGCGCGGCGGCGTCCAGTTTCCGCTTCAGTTCCAGCAGGCATTCCATCATCTCCGCGCTTGGTCGGTTCATCACCATCCACTCCTGCGTCCTGTTGTTCACGACTGCGCCAACCAACGGATGCGGGCGTCGCTGAACGCGCCCAGGGTGCGGTCAAAGCTCATGCCCAAGGCTTCCAGCATGTCCGCGCATTCGTTATGAATGCCGACCAGTTCGGCCGCCAACATTTCCCGCGCCCGGTTCAGTGCCGCTTCCTCGGCTTCCGACGCGGGCTCTATCTTCATCGCCTGTTCGCGGATCACATCGAGAGAACCCAAGCCATGCTTGATCTTTTTGCGGCTGTCGTCGATCTGATCCAAATAGCCGCCAAACGCCGCCGGCCAATCGATATGCGCAAACTGCGGCCGGTCCAGGCGTTGTCGCTCCAGTTCAATGTCCAGCTCAGTGATTTTCTTTTCCTTGTTCTGAATGACGCCCTCTTGCGAAGCCACCCGTTTTTTCAGCTCGGTGTTTTCGGATGCCAGCGTTTCCTTCTCGCGTTGGTGCTTGGCGGCCAGTTGCTGCATCAAGTCCAGCGCGTTGTCCAGGCTTTCGGATTCGATCGCCTGGGCGATGATTTGTCTGTCGTCGTTAGGCAGGGCTTTTAAGGCGTTGTAGTCGCGTTGGCGGAAGCCTAGCTTTTCAGCCTGTTCGTAAAGTTCTGATCCCAGTGCGTTGTAATTTCCTATGAGCTGCTGTACCCGTCGTGCAGACTTACCAAGGAAAACCTCGCAGAACTCCTCAAAAAGCGAAACGTGTTTCGTGTTTCCGTTTTCGTCCTGATATGGCAAGCCCTTGTATTGCTTGGTTTCCTTGATTTTCATAGCGGTTTCAGCAATGAATTTACCCGAAACCGTTTCGTAAAATTGTGCCGCTTCAATCCGTCCCAGTGCCTTGATCGCATCAAAGCTGCCCATGATCACCGCATCGGCGGCGGCTACGGCGTTGTTCTCGCTGCGAATCTCGGCCAGGGTGCTATTTTCCTGGGATGCGTCGGTAAATTGTTCGACTTGCGTGTCTGTTGGGGTACGTGCCATCGTTTATCCTCTGTTCAATCGGTTTTGTGATTCGGCTATCCGTTCAGCGGCGCTATTCAGCGACTTCAAAATCTGTACGGCATACTGTGCATGGCGGTGGCTTGGCCTGATACGTCCTGTCTCCGGGATGCGTTCGGCAAAGCCGGCTGTCTCCAGGGTGGCGACATAGCGTGTGATGTCGCTCGCCGAAAATCCGGTTTCCCTGGCCAACTCGGTATTGTTGAAGCCGTGGGCAAAGTTGCGCAGCAGCACATCCAGCACGGTCAATACCTTCAGGGCGCTTTTTGTATCCTGTGTCGTTCTTGTTTTTGTTGTCATGTTATTCTTCGTCAAACGGCAGTTCGGGTTGATGCGATTTTTCGACGTTCATCTTGTGCCAGGCGAGTTGCTCAAGCGCGGTTTGTATTACCGAGATGGTTTCTTCGGTGCTGATCTTGTCAGCATTGAAATCCAACAACGCGCCAACGGTATTGTTAAGGGTTTGTTGTAAAGCCAGGATGTCGCCTGACTCCAGTTTTTTTCCGCGAGGGATGTCGATTACCAGCTTGCCTCCGGATACCGCCAGCCAACGACTGACCAGATCGATGCCGCAAGCATGTTCAAACGGCTTCAGCATGCGCAGCGGTAGGTTGCAAGTTTCCACCCATTTGTAAAACGTCCACTTGTTCACCTCGCCCATTAATTCGGCGATGTTATCGACTGAGCGGTTGTGATTTTCGCGGGCATGGTCAAGGCACAGGTCGATCGACTGGCGAAGATTGCCGGGTTGTACGCGTTTCCAGTTGCGTTTAGCCATTGGAACCCCACAGAATCAGAGCTTCCAAACAAAATCCGGCTTTGCATCTGGTGAAAAATTGTTTTAAAGTGCAAAAATATTCCCGACTGATAACAGACGGGAGAAACCGATGAGCGAAAAAGATTTTGACGAACTGGCAGGCCGCATAGAAGGCTTGGCTAATTTTGTTTTGAGCGTTGCCGCGCAGCTTGAAATGAATGGACATATTGATGGGCCTCTATTTACTGATCGAATCCATCGTTATGCGGCTGAACGGACTGTGCCAGGCCAACCCGAGTGCACGGCGGCGGCTCGTCGAATGCTGCTTGGGCTGGCTGATGAGTTTGACCAAATGCGCGCAAATCGTCGTTTTCACAATAATCAATGACTTTTGAGCCAATGAGGGGCGCATCGAAGGACGCGCCCCAATCATTCTGAGCTGCCGGCGCTGGCACAGGTGCAAGCAGTGGATCGATGGTTTTCCAAAATTCTTCTGACATGGCGTCCTCGATCGGGATTATTGATGGGCGTTGAATCGATACTTGCCGCTTTTCAGCAGGCAAACCGAAGCGGTCGAAATGCCCAAATGCCGGGCGATGTCGGCGCCGGATAGCCCTTGTGCGGTCAGGTCGAGCACTTGGGCTTCGTCTTCGCGGGTAATCGGCCGGCACTCGCGGCGCGGCTTGCGCTGATGGCTTTCCAGCAGGGCGGTATAGCGTTGGGTCACGTCCAGCGCCTGGGCCAGCGCCGCGATCGACGATTGCGTGGTGGCAGACAGCACGGCCAATTGCGATTGAATGCCGCGCAGCACGTCCAGCATCTCGGGAGACGTGCCGGCGCCCTGCGGCTGGTTCAGCCCGGACCAATGCCGCCAGAGCACTTCGTCGCATTCGTTTTGATAGCGGATCAGCTTGTCGCGGAGATCGGGGCGGACTTTGTTGGCGCTGATGCTGAATAAATAGGCTGGCAATTTGCGGACTGAAATGCAGATCATGTGCTGTGTTCCGCCTGGCGAAGGTGTGTTGATATCGACACACCCTAAACGCTCGCCCAGGCCATAGTTTTTGATTTTTTGAACCTGGCTACTCCAGGATAAGCCGAGAGCTTCGGCAATAGGCCTCAAAGGGGTATACGGCAATCCTTCGTGATCGGTGAGGAACAAGGTATCTTCCTGGAAGGGGACGGGAATGAAGTTTTGCATGACGGCCTCCTAAGCGGCTTTTTGGTTGATGAACGTGGTCAGCTTTTCGGCGATCTCGCGGCCCTTGCCGTAATGACCCAGGCGCTGGCCGCGCACGACATCGGAAACGTCGCGGAAACGGAAGCCGTTTTCGGCGGCCCAAGAGGTTAAGGTGTAGCCCCGCTGACGCAGGGTGTGTTTTACGGTGTTGGGATCGAAGTTGGGGGTGGTCATTTGTAATTCCTATAACAGTTAATAAGGCGGCATCGCGGTTAAAAATATATACCACCATTTGGTGGGTGTCAACATATTGGTGTATTTATGGAAAAAACAGGTCGCGCAGAAATTGCAATACGACTAGTTGAGGAGCGGGCTAGGTTGGGATTTAGTCAGCGAGATTTTGCGGAAAAATTATCCGTAAGCAATGAAACGGTCAGGCGATATGAGATGGGGCAACGCGAAATGGGGGCTGAGTTTATTGCAAATGCAGCTACATTAGGTGTCGATGTGCAGTATGTGTTAACGGGGGTCGCTTCCAGAAACAGAGCTGAAGTAGAAGCAGCTATTCAGCCTGTCGTCTCGATTAATAGGAGCACGAATGTCATCGGTATAGTCAACGGAGGCACTGTCAATCAGATCAAAACCGATAAGCATGTAACAACTGTCAAGGCAGAAGTTAAGCCTGGCGATGAACATATTACGCAAGAGCAAGCAGCTACGCTGACGGCTTTGGTCAATGAAATCGTTGAGTTAGAAAGCAAACTCAAACAGAAACCCAAGACGCATCGTTCTGTCTGGGGGTCTCTTAATGCGCATATGAGCGTAACGCGCTATTTACTGATTCCGGCAATGGGCTATGACAAAGCGGAAAAATACTTGCGTCAATGGATTGGCCGACTCAATTCCATGTCATCGGCTCCGATAAAGGACGGAGATGCTTGGCGTAAGCGTAAGTATGCCTACATCAAGATCAACTCAAAAAACGATCCTGCTATCGTAGAACGCTATATCGCAAAGAATTTCAGCGCATCGAGTTTATCGGATCTATCCAATGATGAGCTCGAAAAGGTGTATCGATATGTCGCTGCTAAAAAACGCGGTTCATAATGCAACCGGGTTCTGAAAAGTGCGTAGTTCGTAGGGTACGCTGCGCGTACCTTTCTAAATATTGAGCACGTTCGTAGAGAAAATGGGAGGTAATTATGTGGTTGGCGATTATTATTTTGGTGATGTGTCTTTTGGGGTTCAAGGTAGCCATCAATTCCTTCAGCAAGCCGCCTAAAAAGCCGGCTGCTACGCCGGATCGACAGACGGCGCAACCCAGAATCTCCAGCGTAACCCAGCCCGGCGGATACGCGGCCGCCGATATCGAGGGCGCAATCAATTCCGGCAATTGGGATTGGGCCAGGACTGCCCTGCAAAAGATGGCTTATGAAATGGTAGGTGATCACGTCAGCCAGCAAGAAAAGGACAGCTTCAAGGCGCTGATGACCCGCTTCGCCGAACAAGACCCGCTTTACCGCGAGGTGATGGCCTTACTGTTGCCAGTCATCCAACAAAACCAAGGCATTCTGCAAAGCAAGATTTACGGCTTTGCGCCAGGCTACGACCAGGAAACACTTCGCTATGTGCTGTATTTCGCGCATGAGCTAGGCCATATCGTTCGGCTAAAGCAGGGCCGCAGTTACAAATTATTGCCGCCTGGCGAAACGATAGATGTTTAGCTACAAGATTGAACCAGACGCCCACAGAGCGCCTAAGCGCCTCTCATGGCTATAACGTATCGAAAAAATCCCGCCCGCGCCGTCTGCCCCGTTTATAAACGGTTATGGCGTGGGTTTCTTCGTAATGGGACAGGGCTATGGATCAAAATGAAAGTGATTTATTAAAAACAGCGATGATCGATATTGAGTTGCTTAAAGTTCAGGTCGCCGCCTTGCAGGAATTAATCATTGCTTTGGCAATTGCCTTGACTGAAAAACCTGAGGCGACTCTGGAGGAAACTTCTGATTTGATGGAGGTAGTCCGTCTGCTAACGCGTTGGCGCACAAATGAAGATGTGGCCGGCGGCATGAATTACGTTATCGACACGCTTAAAGCGTTGAGCCATTCTTCTCCGCTTTTAGCCCTTGCAAGCTACGCGTTGCTAGTTCAACAAGCAGGGGATTCTCGTTTATCAGCCTTGCGCACTTGGCTAGCCCAAGCGACACCTGACGAGCTTCAGCAAGATTTGCTGCAAGCCTTTCGGCGATTATTGGACGAATTTCACGATTCAAAATAGCTGCCTGGCGGCGTCGATGAAAACCCGGATGATTTGATGGGGCGTCGCTATCTGGAGGCGTTGGTCGCCGTTGCCGAATCCGGCGCAACCGATCCGCTAAACGCGCTCCGTGTTTTTGGCCCAGTGCGGAAAATACATTAGTTGCTTCATCTGATTTGTTCATAACGCCTCCAGTTAAATTAACCTACTGCATCACGTAAATATACCTCGATCAACCTATTCATTCCCCCTTCACTTCGTCATAAACTGTTTCTCCATCAGCTCCAGTTGATGCCTCAAACCGATGATCTCACGCCTAAGCGCAAGTGCATTCCAAATCACAATACCAATGCTATCAACAGGAAAGTGAACATGTTTTTCCGATCCATTCGAGCATTTGGAAAATTGATCAATTATTTCGTCAACTGAATCTCTTTCTAAAGTCATAAAATCCGCGTGCCTTTATGGTTGTCGGCAATTGTTTACAATAATTTCTAATCGACGTGTTTCTTCTTTGTATAATCGCAGCGCTATATCAAGTTCATGTTTGAGCGCTTGGTTTCTCTGGTAATCATACCAGGCTATTTGAGCGGCAAATAGGCAGGGAATAATGATCAGGAGGCAGGCATACATTTTCCCATTCATCGCATTAACCCACCGCATCCCGCAAATACGCTGCGATGATCTTCAAAATCTCATCCTCGTCATCCGCCGAAATGCCGATAAACGGCCGCGCCGGGATGTCGCCCCACAAATGCGGGAACTCCGCCTTGGTGCCGCCGAACTGCTGCATGGCCGCATATTCCATCGTGCTGCCGACCGCCAGCGTATCGTTGCCGAGGAGCCGCGCCTCGATCTGCTCGCTTAGGCTGCCGTGATGGATTAACGGATCGTTTCGGCCTTTACGCTCGATTGTAACCGGGCTGTTATCGTCCCAGCGCGTGCCGTCCGGCCCGGACTTTGTCTCGAATCGGTGCAGGGTCGATTCGGCCAAGTGCTCGCCGATCTCGGACAATGCCTCAGTCATATTGCCGGACGCGGCCAACAACCCTTGCAGCGCCCTGCGAATCTCCTGGTCATCAAATTCGACATGAACCATGCGGTTTCCCCTATAATGTTTTCGCCACTGTACACCTCTCGCTAAAAACCCCCATTCCGAACGCCTTCGGATTATTCGCTCCATTTCCTGTCGGTAAACTGGCCGACATGAAAACGCAAACGCAACCTCCTATCGAAATCTTCAAACCCGGCCGCCACGTCGCGATGAGCGGCGCTGCGTTCGATTTTTCAGAGTCCGATTTGGCGGCGACTGTCGCCGCGTACGATCCCGCACTGCATGAGGCGCCACTGGTAGTCGGTCACCCGAAAACGGATGATCCGGCGTACGGCTGGGCGCAATCGATTGCCTTGGCCGAAGGCAATACGCTGGTAGCCACGCCGCACGATGTCGATCCGGCCTTCGCCGAGCTGGTCAACAGCCGACGCTTCAGCAAGATTTCCGCCTCATTCTATCCGCCCGACAGTCCGGCCAATCCAGTGCCGGGCGTGTATTACCTCCGCCATATCGGATTTTTGGGGGCGCAGCCGCCGGCCATCAAAGGTCTGAAAACGCCGTCGTTTGCCGATGCCGATAACGATTTTATTACGCTCGAATTTTCCGAAATCGAACCAACTCACAAGGAAATTCCATCAATGACTCCCGAAGAAATCGCCGCCAAACAGGCGGAACTGGACCAGCGCGAAGCCGAATTGAAGGCGCAGGCCACAGCCAATGCGCAAAAAGAAGCCGCCTTCGCCGAGCGCGAAGGCAAACTCAAAGCCGCCGAAGACCAAGCCAAAATCGACGAAATCAACCAGTTCGTCGATGGCTTGGTGAAAGACGGCAAAGTGCTGCCGAAAGATCAGGGCAACCTGGTTGCGTTTATGGCCGCCGAGAATCCGGGGGATACGATAGATTTTGCCGAAGACGGCGCGGTCGTCAAAAAGACCGGTGCGGACTGGCTGCGCGGATTTCTGGCGGCGCTGCCCAAACAGGTCGAGTTTTCCGAGATCGATAAGGGCGGCGACCCCGGCCAAGCCTCATTGAGCGATGCCGATGTCGCGCGCCGAGCACGCGAATACAAGGCCCGCATGGATAAAGTGGGCGAGAACATCAGTTTCGCCGAGGCCGTGGATGCGGTCCGCGCGGACAAAGACGGAGCGCAAGCATGAGAAACGAAGGCTTGATCAAAAACTTTACCGCCCAGGGCGCGATCCCGGCCTACCGCATCGCCAAGTTCGGCTCCGCCGACGGCACCGTGGTCGCGGCCGCCGCCGTCTCCGATCTGTTGATGGGCGTGTGCGCACGGGTGCCGGCGGACGCCTCCGGCGACCGCGTGGACATCGTGCTGAGCGGCATCGCCGAGGTCGAGTACGGCGGCAACGTGACCCGCGGCGCCAAATTGACCGCCGACGCCAGCGGCAAGGCCGTGGCAGCGGCGCCGGCGGCCGGCACCAACAACTACATTATCGGTACTGCAATGGTCTCCGGCGTGTCCGGCGACATCGGCTCGGTGCTGATCATTCCATCCGTAATGCAGGGCTAAACCATGACCACTACTGCACCATTCACCATTCAGCCGCGCCTGACCCAGATCGCAATGGCGGTCAAGCCGGAAGGCATGATCGCCGATCTGGTTTGCCCGCGCATCCCGGTCGAAAGCGAGAAATTCATTTATTCCAAATTGATTTCGTCCGATCTGTTTTCGATTCCGGAAACCGAAATCGGCCGTAAATCGCTTGCGAACGAAGTCGAGTTCGGCGCGACCGATATTACCGATTCGATCCTCGATTATGCCTTGGACGATTTCGTCCCGTACCGCGACACACAAACCGCACAAGCGGCCGGTGCGAATATCGATCCTCAGTCGGTGGCGACCGAGGGCGTGGCGCTGCTGCTCGATTTGTCCCGCGAAAAACGCGTTTCCGATCTGTATTTCACGCTCAATAACTTCGATTCCACGCTGCGCACGACACTGTCAGGCACTTCGCAATGGAGCGATTACACCAACTCCGATCCGTACACAGCGATCATGGCCATATTCGATTTGATGCTGGTGCGGCCGAATATTGGTATTTTTGGCCGGGCCACATGGGTCAAGTTGCGCAGCCACCCGAAAATCATCGCCGCCGTGCTCAACGCCAGCGGTGGTCAAGGCGGCCTGACCGCGACCGGTGTCGCCAGTAAACAGGCGGTAGCCGATCTGCTGGAACTGGATGCGATCTATGTTGGCGAGAGTTTTTACAACTCCGCCAAAAAAGGTCAAACCGCCAGCTATGCGCGGTTGTGGGGCAAGCATGCCTCATTCCTGCGCATCGACCGCAACGTGCGCACCGTGCGCGGCATGGCGATGCCGACGTTTGCATTTACCGCGCAGTGGCAAAACCGATTTGCCGGCACAATTAGCGACCCGAAACGCGGCATACGCGGAGGCACCACGGTACGTGTCGGCGAGCAGGTGAAAGAGCTGATCTCGTTTACCGAGGCCGGCTGCCACTTCCACGACGCTGTCGCTTAAGGGAGCAAAATGGCTGCGACGACCTACATCGTAAAAGACACAGTCGATATCGACGGCAAACGCTATGCGGCCGGCGATAAGCCCAAGCTCGAATTGCAGCCGGAACAAGAGGTGCGGCTGGTCGAACTGGGCGTGATCGAATTGCCGCCGAAAAAAAAAACCGAGCCGAAGGATAACGGCGACGGCGGCGCCCAAACCGGCGACAAGTAACCGATGAGCTACTGCACACGGGATGATTTGATCACCGCATTCGGCGAGACGGAATTGATCCAGCTCACCGACCGCAATAATACCGGCGTGATCGACACAACGGTATTGTCGGCCGCACTGGCCAAGGCCGATGCGGAAATCAATCAGCGCCTGCGCGTGAAGGGTTGGCTATTACCGCTGGCATTGGCCAGCGATGACCTGAAAAATCTGGCCAAGGATATGAGCCGGTTTCACCTGCACGACGACATCATTCCTGACCCGGTGCAGAAAGCCTACGACCGCGCACTCAAAGTCCTGGACGATTACGTCAAGGGGATGGTGCTTTTCGATATCGGAAACCCGACATCGAGCGCATCGGCCGGCGATGTGGATTTTACCGAGCGCGATCGAATTTTCTCTGAGCAGACGCTGGCGGGATTTTAACGGTGAGCACGCTACGCGCCCTGGTCGAGGCCCGCATCGCGGCCCAAGTGACCGACTTCAAGGAGGTCGCAGGAGCGGCGGGGCTGACCAACATTCTTGCCGGGCGCATCGCCGCCCCCGGTTGTTATGTGTTTCAGGAAGGCTCGACCGCCAGCGCAAACAAATTAGGCAATGCCGTGTCGCAGCGCGAGGCGATTCAGCTTGGCGTGGTGATTACGGTCAGGAACGTGCAGGACGGCCGCGGCGGCGATGCCGACGATGCCAGCCAGGCGCTGCGCGATCTGGTTAAAACCGCGTTGCTCGGCTGGGAGCCGGCCGGCTATGAAATGATCGAGAAGGTCGATCACAAGCTGATCTCGTTCGCGAACGGCTTTTTCATCACCAAGGACAGCTACCGCACCGCGCATCATATTCGCTCGATTTGAGGACATAGACATGCAAGACCCATACGCCGGACACGCCGGAACATTCGTCGTCGACCCTGATAAGGGTGTGCGCGTGCCGATCGAACAATGGCAAGCTGAGCAGGACGCGAAAGCGCAGGCTACGGCGGCCAAACCCCAAAAACCAGAGCCCGAAGAACAGCCGGAGGCTAAATAATGTTTGCAACCCGCAAAACCGCGATCCTCGTCAAACTGGAGGCGATGTATGGCAGCGATGCCACGCCGACTGCCGCCGAGGCTATTTTATGTAGCGCTCCGGAAATTCAACCCTTGGAAGGCAACCAGGTCGAGCGCGACTTTGTGCGTCCGTGGTTTGGTTCATCCGGGCAAATTCGCGTTGAAAATTACGCGATGGTCAGCTTTGAAAGCGAAATTGCGGGTTCAGGAGCGGCGGCCACGGCTCCAGCCTGGGGCTCACTGCTGAAGGCGTGCAACTTTAGCGAGACGATCACCGCCGCGGCGATTACAGGCACCGCCCAAGCCGGGGGCAGCACGACAACGATCAAACTGGCGGCCGGCGCATCGTCCGTGGATGATTTTTACACCGGTATGACGGTCGGCCTGACCGCCGGCACCGGCAACGGTCAAGCGGGCGAGATCGTCAGTTACAACGGCACGAGCAAAATCGCCACGATTGCAACAGCCTGGGCCGTCGTCCCGGATGCGACCAGCGGCTATAGCATCGGCGCCAATGTGATTTACACGCCCAACAGCGGCTTCGGTATCGCAACGGCCAATACCTCGGCCACGATCTATTTTGCCCGCGACGGCGTGCGCCATATTTTGCTCGGCGCGCGCGGCACGGTGTCGCTCGATTTGTCATCCAAGCAAATCCCTAAATTCAAGTGGACGTTTACCGGCTTGCTCGGCACCATCAGCGATACAGCGCTGCCGTCGGTCAACTATGCGGGTTTTCAAACGCCGGTCGCGGTATCGACCGCTAACACGACCGATCTTAACCTGCTCGGTTTTTCCGGCGCGGTGATGCAATCGCTGACGTTCGATTTTTCCAACACCGTGATCCACAGGCAGCTGGTCGGCGCGGAATCGGTATTGATTACCGATCGCAAACCGGTCGGCAACGTGTCGATCGAGGCGACATCGGTCGCGGCCAAGGATTGGTGGACTACCGCCAAAAATGCCAGCTACGGCGTATTTGGCGTCAAGCATGGTCAATCCGCCGGCAATATCGTCGGTATTACCGGCCGCAATGTGCAATTGACGCAGCCGAAATACTCCGATTCGGACGGTGTGGTGATGATGGACGCGGGGCTGTCGTTTACGCCGTATGGCGCCGCCGGCAACGACGAAATCCGCATTTGCAGTAAATAATCTCCCTCTATCCCCTTTTTCCAAAGGGGATGATTAGGCCGGGCACCGCGCCCGGCCTCCACTGAAAAGCCCTATTCCGAACGCTTTCGGATTATCCCGTTTTATCCCGCCCGCTACACTGTCCCGGACTCTCAACACACAGTGCAGGCGCATATGTTCAAACTCGACGTTTCTCCAACCTACGAATGGCCGGTCAAATTTACCCTGATCGACGCCAAGGGTCGCAAGCAAGGCCACACCATCACGTTGATTTTCAGGCGCATCGAGCGCGAGGAAATGATCGACATGAATATTGCCGATGAAAGCGTCAGCCAGCGCACCGGCGCCGAGGTCATCGAGGCCGATCTGGATTATCTGCTGACCTTTGTCGACGGCTGGAAGGATGTCGAAATCGGCGGCGATAGTACATTCAATCGCGACAATCTGCGCAAACTGCTGAACGGCGTGCCCTCGATTCATCGCATGATTTCCGAGGCGTTTATCGAGTCGGCAAACGGCGGGTATCAAAGAAAAAACTAATCGAGGCCGCCGAGCACTGGGCGCGCGGCGGCAAGGATAACGGCGAGCAATTGGCAGAGGATGCTGCGATGCTGGGCATCCAGTTGCCCGATCAGGACGAGGAAGATCCCGATTTCGGGGTCGATCCCGACAACTGGGATGCGGTCACCGTATTCTACCGATGCACCACGCAATGGCGGCACGGCCCGATGGGCGGCGTGTTCGGGCTGGATTATCCAGGCGTTCAGATCGTGCTCGACCGAACACAGCCGAAAAAGAAGCACAACGGGATTTTTACGGCATTACAACTCATGGAGCAGGCGGCGATGGCAGTGATGAACAGCAAATCGAAATAGGCTATGGCAGACGATATCGTTTTAGGCGTTAAGATCAAGATCAATGGTCGTGACCTGAGCGGAGAGGTTCGCTTGCTGGCCGACGATATGAATCGTCTATCGGACGCGACTCGCAACCAGGGCGATTCGGCGCGCGGCAGTGCCTCCGGCAATCAACAGCTTCGAAACTCCCTCCGCGATACCAGCTCAGAAGCGCGTAATACTAACCAATCGATCAACCAAATGGCGCGCAATACGCTCGACCTGAATGGCGCTTTGCGTGGGTTGGTATCCGGTTTATCCGCCATAGCCTTGTACCAAACTGGTAAGCAATTGGTAGAAACGGCCGACTCGATGAAATTGCTTGAGGGCCGCATCAAAGTGGCAACCAGCAGCGCGCGGGATTTTGCAACCTCATATCAAGAGCTGGTCAACATCAGCTTACGTACTCATACGTCATTCGACGCGAATGCCACGTTGTTTTCCCGCGTCAACAAGGCAATGGAAACGATGGGGGGATCGGCCAGCGCTACGACGGCGTTGACCGAGACAATGGCGCAAGCACTACGGATTTCAGGGGCTAGCGCGGGCGAGTTATCCTCTGTTGTGCGGCAAACATCGCAAGCTCTGGCGTCTGGCGTATTGCGCGGCGACGAGTTTAACTCCATTATGGAGAACGGCTCGCGCTTGGCGTATGCGCTCGCTGCCGGGCTGAACGTCAACGTGGGCGAATTACGCAAAATGGCCGAAAACGGCGAGTTAACCGCTGGCCGCTTTATTCAGGCCGTCATGAGCCAATCGCAGGTGATCGACGGGGAATACAAGCGACTGCCGATGACAGTCGGAGCGGCATTGCAAGATGTCCGCACGCAATTCGAGCAATACATTCATTCCGTTGATTCGAGTTCGTCGGCGACTCATGGTCTAGCCAATGCGTTTCAGGCATTGGCTACGAATTTGCATCCAGTGCTGGATAGTGTCGTTACACTCGGCAAGGTTGCGTTGGCTGTTTTTGCTGGGCAATTGGTCGGTGCGATCGGGCAGTATGTGGCGGCAAAACTAACGGCCATCGAAATAGAGCGCGCCCATGCGGCTGCGATTACGATGGACCTGGAGCGAACCGTGCAGTTATCTGCGGCAACGCTGGCCAATGCCGAGGCCAACACTGCCGCCGTCGCCGCGGCGTTGGCTGCGACAAATGCCGAAATCGCGCAGACACAGGCCAAAATTGCCGCCAGCGTTACCATCAGTCGGCATATCCTGCTGACCGAGCAACTGAACGTGCTTATGGCGCAACAGACCGCGCAGGCTGCGGCGCTGGGCAGTGCGCAAGCGGCACTGGCGACCGCGCAAGAGTCGGCGGCGGCAGCGCAAGGGGCGGCGAATGCCACGTTGCTTGGATCGATCAAGGCGCTGCTATCGCCGATGAATGTGTTGAACGCCGGCATTGCCGTTTTTGCGGGTTGGCAGTTTGCCAGCCTGCTCGATCAGTTCGAGTCTGTTCGTCGCGCGGCCAATGTGGTTGCAGGATCTATCTCCCACATGATCAATTTGGCGCAATATGGTTTCAGTGCGGCCGGGGCCGTTTTGTCCGGTCGGTTTGGCGATTTGTCAGCGATCAAACAGCAGCATTATCAATTACAGCAGGGTATATCGGCGTCCGTTGCCGACAGCTATTTAGGGCTTGATAAGGCTCCGCCATCTTCTCAAGGCTTGGATTCAGAATATAAAAAATTCCTAAAGGATCAGGAAGCAAAAGTCGCCGAGCTGGCTAAACAGCAGCAAGAAGCGGAATCCAAAAAAGCGCTCCTTGATACGGATATTGCGCTGCTTAAGGCGAAAGGTGATTTGCGTAAAGCGTATGAGCTGGAGGCGACGGCGATTAAAGGCTTGGATGCCGAGGGCCAAAAACGCTATGTGCAAGAAAAGCTCGAAATCGAATCGTTGAAGCAACATGGCAAAGCCAGCAATGGCGCGGCATCGGAAGCGAAAAAATTTGCAAAGGCAGAAGACAACCGCCGAGACGAAATCGCAAAAACCATCGAGCAAATCCAGTTTGAAACCTCGCTGATCGGCCTGAACGATAAAGCCCGTCAGCGCGCGGTCGAATTGACGCAGGCGCTGGCTAAGGCCAAGGGCGCCGAGATCGAGGCGATCAAATCGGCGTTGCAGGCCAAGTGGGCAGAGATCGACGCCGATACCCGCCGCACCGCGCAGCAGGAGCAATCGGTCAAGGATGCTATCGCGTTGAGGGGCTTGCAGGACGATACCAGCGAGGCGCATCGCCTTGCAATCCTTGCAAAAGAGTTGCAAATACAGGGCCTGAGCAATGACGCGATCCGCGATCGCATCGATCTGGAAAAAGAACTGGCGGCCGCTCGCAAGACTTATATGAGTCAAGAGCATGATCTTGACCCGAAAGAAATCGAAAAAAATATCACTGCGCGCAAGGCGGCTGAGAAAGAACTTGCCGGGATCATCGACAACGGCAGCCAGAAATCGGCAGACTTCATGGAGGCGGCATGGAAGAAAGCCGCAGAGAACATCCAGGACGCCTTCGCACAGATGTTCGAAAACATGCTTAACGGCGATGCGCTGGGCAGCTTCGAGGATTTTTTCGACAACATCAAGCGGTCCCTGAATAAAGTCTTTGCCCAGAACTTTGCCCAGGGCATTCAAAAGATGCTGCAAAGCGCGTTCACCTCCGGCAGTTCCGGCGGATCATCCGGCGGCATCGGGGGGTTATTCAGCGGTCTGTTCGGCGGGTCATCGAGCGGCGGCGGCATTGGCAATTGGTTCAGCAGTCTGTTTGGTGGCTCTTCCGGCGGCAACTATTTCAAGGGCAACGGGCCTTTGATGTCATATCAAAACCCGGCCAGCGGCGGCCTTTTCAGTCAGTTCTTCAGCTCCGGTTCGGGCGGCGGTTTCAGTTTCAGCAGCGCGGGCGGCGGCGGTTCCGGCTGGGCAGCCATGGGTTCGTTGGCGAAGCTGATTCCGGGCGCGGGTGACTTTAAGATGAGCGGGCCGGGGCGCAACAAGTCGCTCGAAAACATGATCGGCATCGAGAACGGCATCACCGATATGGTCGGTAATGTCTTCCCGCTATTCAAGCTGATGGCGCCCCTGAAAAACGGGATAATGAACCTGGGGCATAAGCTGTTCCCTGACCGCAAACCCTCTACGACCGGTCATTTGCTCGCCCCACTGATGTCAGTCATCTTTCCAGCGATAGCCGCGCCTATCTGGGATATGTTGATGACCTTTATGATGGGCGAAAAAATCCCGCAGCCGACGGAGTGGACCAAGGGCCGCTACAGCGCTGGCAAGATGACGATCGGTAAGAGCGGCACCGAGGATGGTGGAAACAAACAGAATACGATAGATTTTACAAACTCGTTCGGCGACATGATCACCGGTCTCGGCCATCAACTGAACATGACGTTCCGAGACTTCAGCACGACGTTCTGGCACCAACTGGACAAGACCGGAACCGACCAGTTCGCGGGCTGGCTGAAAGACAAGGGCGGCAATTTCTTCACCCGGACGCCCAGTTCGGATGGCGATTTCAAAACATTGGCCAACCAGGCATCGCTGGCCGTCATCAAGCGCAATATCGCGAACCAGGACGATCTGCATTACCGCGAGGCGATCCGCGATAGCAAGTCGCTGAAGAAGTTGTCAAAAGCGATCGAGGAAATAGACGGCATCGGCTTGTCGATAGGAGAATACGGGCAGGCGCTACAGCAACTGAAAGCGATCAATGGACAGTTCGACGAGCTGGCGATATCGGCGCGCAAATACCGCTTCGCCGAGGCCGACATCGAGGCCGCGCGCCAACGCGCGATCGCCGCATTGAAAAACGACACGCTGTCCGCCTTCCGCCAATTGGCCGGCCTTGGCCCGACGCTGGGCGCGCAACTCGGCGCGCTGAACGATCAACTGATGGCGCTGGCCGCCAACGCCAAAACCCTGAAGATCGCCGAAAGCGACTTGGTCGGCCTGCGCGAAAAAGCGATCGCCGTGGCGAAAGAACAATACCTGGCGCCGCTGACCGACGTAACCAACAGCATCGCCGACCAGATCGCGCAACTGACCGGCAATTTGCCGCAGCCGGAAGACGTCGCTCCGCTCTATCAACTGCTCGCCGCCTCGACCGACCCGACCGAGCAGGCGCGCTATATCGAGCGCATCCAGCGTGCGCTGTCTCAACGCTACAACATCGAGCTCGCCGCGATCAATAAAACCGCACAGGCGGTCAACGGCCTGAAGGCATTCGTCGACGGGCTGAAATTAAGCGACCTTTCGACGCTGGACCCGGCAGCCAAGCTGCGCGAGGCGCAAGGCCAATACGGCACCACGCTGCTGAAAGCGCAGGCCGGCGACCAGGCCGCGCTGTCCGACCTGCCAAATGCGGCGCAGAGCTATCTGTCGCAGGCGCGCAGCTTTTATGCCTCGTCGCCTGAGTATGCGGCGATCTTCAGCAACGTGACCGATACGCTGGCGGGCCTCGGCGCCTCGATCGGCAGCGGTATCGACGCCAACGCTGCCGCGGCTACGGCGGCCGACCAACTGGCGGCCAGCCTGCAATCATTGAGCGACGTGGTGCGGCAGATCGTCGCCACGCAGGGCGGCGGGTTCGACCAGCAAGCCGGCGGCCTGGGCTCGGTCGCCAACAGCCCTGGGAAAAACTTTCAGGATCTGACTGAGGATCAGAAGCGGGCGAATATCGATGCGCTGTCCGACACGGCGAGCAAGGCCGAGCAGAAGGAGGTCAAGGCAGCGAACAAGCAGCTCGACAGTCAAATCAAGGCGTGGCTGTTCGGCGGCGATGCCGAGCTGGCGAAAACCAAGGCCTATCAAGAGCTGACGGCATCGATTGATGACATTAATGAGCAGATCAAGGCGACAGCGGCAAACGACCCGCAGCGCGGCAACCTGAAAGCGCAACTGGCCGGCCTGATCGCGCAGCGCAAGGCGCTCGGCAAGGTCAAATTTAAAGAGCAAGGCGGATGGACGCAAGGCCCGACGATCGTCGGCGAAAACGGCCCCGAGCTGATCAATTTTGCCCGGCCGACGCAGGTGCAAAGCAACCGGCAGACGCAAAGTATCATTGCCGGCGGCAATGACAAGTTGATCGCGGAATTGCAAAAGGCGAATGCTGAACTCGCCGCCTTGGTCAGGCTGCAAATGCAGGCGAACCAGCAGCTGCTTGAAAAGCTCGACAAGTTGGCTGGCAGCATGGGTTCGATCGAGCGCAAAACTAGGCTGAAGGCATCGGCATGATCTATCTGGCGGAACTGACGGTCTACAACCTGGCTACCTCGTCGGTCGAGACGCTGCGCTTCTCCTCCGGCGATGGCTATCTCGACGCGGCGACAGGCAACTATTACCCTCCGCGCATTGAACAGCCGGCCTTGATGCGCCGCGAGATATTTGCGGACGGCCAGATCGGCGGCGCGGCGTCGGCCAGTATCGGCGAGCTGACCCTCGTCAACAATGACGGCGAGCTGGACTATTTAACGGGCTATGCGGTCAACGGCCGGCAGTTGATCATCAAGGTCGGCGACGAATCCGCCTCCTATTCGAGTTTTGCCCCCATATTAAAAGGCTTGATGCAGCAGGCCGCGATGGAATGGGAGCGGGTTTCGATCCGCCTGCGCGATCGCTACGCCGAATTTAACAAGCCGATCCAGACGCTGACCTATGCCGGCAGCAATAGCCTGCCGAACGGCCTGGAAGGCGTGTCCGATTTGAAAGACGCGGCGAAGCCCTTGTTTTACGGCCGCGTCAACAACATCGCGCCGACGCTGATCAACAGCAGCCGCCTACTCTACCAGCTCACGACCGGGGTGCTGGCCGAGGTCGTGAACGTGTTCGACGCCGGCGCCTATCTGGGCCGCGAGGCAGACTACGCCGATCAGGCCGACATGGAAACGAACGCGCCGTCGGCCGGTTATTTCCGCGTTTGGAAAGCCGGCGGCATATTCCGGCTGGGCTCGTCGCCCGCGGGTAGCATTACCGCCACCGCCTGGGAATACAACACCGTCGAAGGTTCGACTGCCGCGCAAATCGCCTACCGGCTGGCGACCGGCCCTGGCGGCGTCAGCGCGGGGGATACCGTTGCCGCCGACTATACGGCGCTCGACGGCCAAAACGCCGGCAGCGTCGGCCTTTGGATCGAGCCCGGCATGACGATTGCCGAGGCGCTGGACCGGATAACCGCGAGCGTCGGCGCCTGGTGGGGATTCGATCAGCTCGGGCGCTTCCGACTTGCGCGCTTTGATGCGCCGTCCGGCAGTGCCGTGGCGACATTGACCGACGTCGAAATTTTGAGCATCGACACCGAAGCGGCCACGATCAACGGCGAAGCTGTGCCTGCGTGGAAAGTCACCTTGAATCACGACATCAACTATACGCCGCAAGCCGGCGGCAATGTCGCCGGCGTGGTAGCGGCCGATCGCCGCGCCTGGCTGGAAAAGCCCAACCGTCAAACCGTGGCGGAGGACGCAACAGTCAAAACCGCGCATCCGTTGGCGCAAGAAATCGTTTACGACACGCTGCTGGCCGGCGCCGGTTATGCCGGCCCGGAGGCCGCGCGGCGTCTCGATCTACTGAAATCTGTCCGGTTGACCTACAACGCCACGGTCCGCGTCGATGCGGCCCTGCTGGCGGCGCTGGACCTGGGCGCTGTCGTCTCGGTCCAGCTGAATAGGTTTGGGCTGAGTGACGGCAAGTTGCTGCGCGTGATCGGCATCGAGGGCGATTATCAGCGTAATCAACTGAATCTGAGGCTGTGGGGATGAGCAACCTGATTCTCGGCTACAACAATCTGATCGACAATGCCACGCTCTCCGGAGGCAGTTGGAACGGAGCGCTGCCGCTATCCTATGTGAAGAATCGCTATTTGTCGAAGGTCGCGCGGTCGACGAATGCGCTGGCCGCATCTACGTTGATCGATATCGACCTGGGCAGCGCCACGGCCGTGCAGGCGTTCGGCGCGATCCGCACGAACATCAGTGCGAGCGGTGCGACCTACCGCCTGCGCGGATCAAACGTCAGCAATTTTGCGAGCGGCGTGTACGATTCGGGTACGGTGTCGGCGAATGCGCAGACGCCGGACCTGATCGTCGGCCTGCCGGCATCGGTGACCGCCCGCTATTGGCGCCTTGAAATCACCGACACGGCCAACGCGGCGGGCTACGTGCAGATCGGCCGGCTGTTCATCGGCCCGGCCCTCGCGCCGGCGGACAATTACAGCAAGGGCGCCGAGCTGGGCTACCAGTCGCGCACCGGCGTGCAGCAATCGCTCGGCGGCGTCGACCACTTCGACATCCGCGCCGGCCGCCGGCTGTTTGCGTTTGCGCTCGACTGGCTGACCGAGGCCGAGGCGCATGATCAGGCGCTGGAGTTGCAGCGACTCTGCGATATTCACGGCGAGGTGCTGCTGATCCGCGATCCGGCCGACACGACCTACAACCAGCAGCGGCATTTCCTCGGCAGGCTGCAACAATTGTCGCCGCTCAAAAATCCGTACCTGACAATTCATCAGGCAGGATTTGAGGTGCTGGAGATCGTGGCCTGATGGCGCTGTATAAGGACGCCTCCGGGCAACTGGTCATCGCCGCCTCGCTGCCGCCGGGCGGCGCGAGCGTAGCGCCCGCCGCCTCCGGCAATCTGGCCGACGTCGCGCCCTGGCTGCGCGGATTGGATTCGGGCGGCGGCACGGACTGGCATCCCGCCAATTATTACGGCGCCGGCGGCGAGGCGGTCGGCACGCTCTCTGGGTATCTGACGAAGGGCGCGGTGGTGCTGCCGGCGGACGAGAATGGCGTGGTCACCGACTTTATCGCGGCCTCCGGCCATTTCATCGTGCACAAGGACGGCGTCGACATTACATCGAGCTGCGTGTTTGCCGCGTCCGGCGCGGTCAACATGACCGCCAACATCGACGCCGGCGGCGCGTATATTGCCACGGCGCTGAGCGGCGATATCGGCACGATCCTGTTTACGGCGTCCTACATGGACCGCTCGATCGGCCTGGAATTTTCCGTAACCAAGGCGTCGGCAGGTCTCGACGGCCAGGCCTATCTGGTCATCGTCGAATCGACCAACGGCACCGAGTTTCGGGTCGGCCAGAGCACCACCACGCTGATCAAGGCGCATGTGTTCAAAAACGGGGTGGAGATCACCGATAGCCTGCCGGAATCGATGTTTCGCTGGCGGCGGGTGTCGATGATTCCGCAGCCGTATCCGAACGATGATAATACATGGAATACCCTGTATATGCAGGGCTACAAGCAGGTGGCCGTCAACGTCGACGACGTGGCGTCACAGGCCAGTTTTTTTTGCGATATTTTAATCACTTAACAGGAAAACACGCATGGCTACTTTAGTCTCAACCGGTCAAATTACGATCGTCGACAACAACGACGCGCGCTCGATTACCGCCTTTTTGACCTCCTCCGCGGGGACGCAGCAGGTCTACTCGAAGGACGAGTCCTCAGTCGCTTATACACCAAGCTGGTTCACCGCAGCGCTCACGCTGACCGCCAAGGTCTATGTCGGCGGGCTGTCGGAGGCGCAATCCTGGGCCGGACTGACCAACAAGAAGTTCGCGCTGACGCAGGGAGGGGCTGCCTTGACCTCCGCCAGCACCTCCACCAGTTTCGTGAACAATGCCGACGCGGCGGTCAGCACGCCGTTTACCGTCACGCACGCGGCCGACGGCTCTTCGTCGCCTTCGACCTTCGCGATCGCCGGAAACCTGAAGGATACCGTCGCCTCCTTCGTGGTGTTCTTCGAGGCGGATTTCACCGATCCGATCACCGGTCTGGTGACGCACGTCGTCGCGCAAATCACGCTGAATACCGTCAAGACCGGCAGCAATGCGGTCTTCATCACGACCCGCGGCTCCAACGTGATCCAGGGCGCAACCGGCACCGTCAAGAACGTGATCGCCATTGCGGCGGATCTGGTCCGCGCCGGCGGCATCATCGATACCAGCGGTTTGACCTATAAATGGTATCAGGCTGGCGGCAGCACGCAAATCTCGACCTCGGTGTCCGGCTATGCGACAAAATTCGGCCTGAAGACGACTACGTCCGGCACCAGCCCCACGGGTGCCAATTCCGATCTTGGCACCAACGTGCCGGCGTCGGGCTCTGGTAACGCCTACAACACGCTGGTCATCAGCGAGGATGCGGTGGTCGATATCGGCATTTTCAAGGTCGACATCACCGACGCGGACAGCAAAACGTATAGCCAATATTTCACCGTTTTCGATTCGTCAGATCCTTACGATGTCAGAATCAATTCGTCGGCTGGCGACAAACTGCAAAACGGCATCGGCTCGACCAATCTGACACCGCAAGTCTTTTACGGCGCCAATCAGGTCGCGGATCTGACCGGCTGGAGCTTCACCTGGTATTTTTACGACCGTAACGGCAAGCGCGGCGCGTTTGTGGATACCGCCAAAATCTCGGCCGCGGGCGGCGCGAATATCACCGCGAATACCACCGGCGCGAGCGCCCAGTTCACCTACGACGGCGCTTCCTACGCCTTCACCGCAGGGATGATCATCAAGTGCGTGAAGCCGAACGGCCAGGCGTCGTTCTACGAAGTCGCCAGCGCCGGCACCAACACCGTGACCATTCGCGCGCCGAGCACGAATACTTGGCTGACGTTTACCGACTTCCCGGCGCCTTCGGCCTCTACCGATTTCGTGGGCGGTAAGATTTTCGGCTGCACCACCGGCGGTTCACGCACCAGCTCGGGCGCGGCGGCGATCACCGTCACCGGCGACGAGATCGACGTGAAGGGCAGCATCTACTGCGAAGCCAATAGACCGTAATCCATGCAGCTAGTCTCGACCGGGGTCATCACGATTGTGGACGTGAACGACGGAGTCAGCGTTTACGCGGCATCCGTCTACCTCCAGCAGCTGACGCAGCCGGCGACGCCCGCGGGCGGGTCTTTCGACTTCGCGACCGGCGCGCTGACGCCGCCCGCTGGCTGGAGCGCGACACAGCCGTCGACCACGACGTCGGCGACCTGGATGGCCATCTATTTGTTCAAAGCGCCGACACCGAACGCGACCATCACGGCCGGCACCTGGTCGGTGCCGGTCATTGTCGCGGTCACCGGCGCGCCCGGCAATTCGGCGAGGCGCTGTTATTGCAAGTCCGCGCTGGCCTCGCTGGCATCGACGCCGGCGACAATCGCAACCGGAGGTGCGTCATCGTTCCCTCCGAACGATTCATGGGGGACCGGCACGGTTTGGCAGGCGACCCCGCCGGCGCTCGCGGCCAGCGAACTGCTGTATCAGTCGGACGGCGTGTATGAGGTGGCGACCGGCAATACGGTGTGGAATGTGCCTTATCTGTCCAGCATGAAAGTCGGCAGCTTGTCTGCGATCACGACCGAGACCGGAGCACTGACCATCGGGGCTGGTGGCCACATCAAGAGCGGTCAGACCGCGTTCGATACCGGAACGGGGTTCTGGATAGAAGGCGGGGCGACGCCCAAGATGTCGCTCGGCAGCTCGGACAATGGAATCACATGGGATGGCAACACATTTACCATTCGCGGTAACGCTATCATTGGCACAGGTAACCTGGCTCTTGATTCCGCAACAAAGGGGAAAAGCGTTTCACTTACGCCAACATCGATACCAACGGGGTCAGTTACGACAGCCGTTGACGGCACTGTGGATTTCGATGCCGCGCCCGAAGCGTCGGACAGGGGGACCTTCGTGTTTCTTTTTGATCTGTATCTTGAGCCGAATACATCCTCTGGCATCAAATGGCATATCGAAGCGCAGCGCTCACTAGATGGCGGTGGGTCGTGGGCAAATACCACAATTTCATGGGATGTAAAGCTGCCATCTGACGCGAGCGGAGATTTTCAGGACGTTGCGATGATTGGCTACTATGCCGCAATGGCAGGAATAAACGCCAGCGCGGTGAAATTCAGAATTCGGGCATCACATAGCTCTGGGTCAACGAGGGACGTCGGGGCAACAGGCGCGACGTGTCAATTAACCATATTGGAGATGAAAAGGTAATGTCTTTTATTTGCTACGAAAAAACTACCGGCAAGATTATCTCGTTTTCGCAGGACAGTGACGCCTCCGCCGAGGCATATAAATCGGATACGGTTGAAATTATGATCGTCGGGGATGAGGTGCGAAACCAAATGCACCTGCTGTATGTGGTGGGCGGGGAGTTAATCAGTAGACCGCAGCACCCATGCCAAATCGACAAAACGACGATAGCGGCCGATGGCTCTGATGCCGTCACGCTGTCAGGCGTTTTGCAAAATTCGACAATCACCATCAGTAACATTGACACAGATGAGGAAATCGGTGGACAAATCAGCGGGACGGATACATTCAAAACCGTTATTGCCGGTAGGTATAAGCTTAAACTGAAGTGTTGGCCCTATCTGGATCGCGAGGAGATCATCAATGCCATTTGAAATCACAAGACCGATAGAAACGCTCAGGGCGCAGGCGATAGCGCGCATCAATGCCAAAGCCGGCGAAATCATCACGGCCAGGCTGCCGCAGTATAAGCAGGCGAATTTAACCGCAAGAGCGGTTGAACTTAATCATAGAGCTACAGATCTTTGGACGCCTGAAGAGCGCGCAGAGTGGGCTGCGATTCAGGCGGAATGGGAGTGGATCCAGTCGATACGGGCAAATTCGAACGCGGCTGTCGATAACGTCAACGCAGCCGTATCGCCGTCCCAGATCAGGACCGCCGAGCATGATTTTATCGGCAAGGAGAAGAAATGAGTCTACAGGCGTCAAAACTAAGACCGGCTTATGATGCCATCAAAACGCTGGTCAATATATCAGGTTCTCAGGGGCTATTATTCGACGCGGCCGGTGGTGCCCTGAGGAATGGGCGAACTTCGACGGCGACGATCAAAGATTTCGAAGGCATTATCCGGAATTGTAAAGTCGGCGAGATTCGTTACGCGAATGCGCGACGGGTCGAAAACCTGTTCAATAACTCAGCCCTTGCCGGAACAGTAGGCGCTTTGCCTACTGACTGGGCAGTAACTGGTATCGATAATACCAATAAGGTGTCATCGGAACCCGGGGTGGTCAATTTCCGTAGAATCCAAGGCGGTTATTGCGGGATGCAACAGTCTAACCGTCTGGTTATTGGCAGAACATATCGTGTGCGCGTTGGCATAAGGCGCGTGAGCGGTGTGACGTCGAATGATTTGAGTCTGTATCTGGCCACCGATCCTGGCACTAACACAATTGCCTCCGCCACGACGATAGGAGCGCAAGCAGTTGGCGAGTGGGTGCATTACTCTCTTTTATTTACCGCCTCCACGGCGAGTATTTCTCTGGTGAGCGTAACTGGAGCGACTGGCCAGGGTTATGATCTAACCATGCCTCTTCTGGAAGATGTTTCGAGTCAAGCGAACCAAAGTCCTTCTCGCTACATTGATTCCGCCACAATTTATAATGCGGGTGTTCCGGGTGTCAAATACTTTTATAGTGTCAACGGAAACACAATGGTTGGCAATGTAATCACCGAGGCCGATGGTGCTTTTCTCAATCCGATGCCGGCCATATTGCACGAAGGGGAGTCGACGAATTTGCTACCCTACAGCACAGACTTTAGTAACGCTGGTTGGTCCTATGTGCAAGGTGTCGCGCTGACAAACTCCACCAGTCAAAACTCTATGGGTGGCAATACCGCCGCGCTAATTACAGTTGGAGCTGCATCATCGACTCATGCTTTTGTGGGTCCGTTCATGAATTTTGTGGCTGGAGTGGTCTACACGCTGTCCATTTCAATAAAGCCAAACACATACGATCTAATTCAGGTAGCCGGCACAAGCAACGCCTTTGGGTCAGGTCAGTATGTTAATTTCCGTCTGAGCGGCGACGGCACCATAACTGCCTCATCGGGGGTGCTTAACGCCACTATCACGCCAGAAGGGTTTGGATATTACAGATGCACGGTGACGGTGACGGCAACCATAACGGCTTCGGTGCCGGGAATTGCCGTTATATTCATAGACAGCCCCACCTCTAGCAGAGCACCGGCATACGTAGGGAACGGGGTGGATAGCTTATACTTTTGCAATCCACAGACCGAAATTGGCAATTACGCCACATCTTACATCCCAACAAAAACGACCGCCGTCACCAGAGCGGCAGATAACATCAAATTGCCCTATGTCCCGGATGGCAATCTGCTGGATCAGTCCGGATTTATCTTGATGAAGTTCGTCTATGGTGTCGGGCCGTCAGATAACGATCAAAACAAAGGGATATTCACCACCGATGGAAGCGGGCCAATCTACAAATTCGGCACATCCGGAGGCACTGTCTCGTATAAAGATAAGAGTAACAACGGCAATGTTCCCTGGTCGATCATCCCACCTCGCGACTCGACGCTGCTGATCGCACTGATCTGGTCGTTGCGGGACGGCTTTACGATGTCGGCCTCCGTAGATGGCGGAGTGTGGCAGCATGATACGACGCAACCGTTTAACGGGATGCCGCCGGGCAGCTTCCTTGAGCTCTTCAAAGACTCCGGATTCACCCATCAGCTGCAAATGCTGAAAGTATTTTCAGGCCTGCCGGGGAAAACCCTGCAAAACGCAAAAACATGGATCGAAACCAACGCCTTCGCACAAGTGCAATGATGAACGAAAACATAACCGACTACATTTTGAATATCCCGGATGCGACAGAACTCTCATCGATGCCGCCGGCGTTGCAGAGCCAAATCCGCGCCCTCGATGCGCAGTGGCCCTCATTCCCGCTGCTGAATACCCATGCCGTCGATGGGCGCAAGCTGATTCATGCGCGCTTGGCCGAACGGCTGACCGAAGCCGAGCTGGAGGGACTGTTTGCCGAGCACGGCCTGGACTGGCAGGTCTGGTTTATCCGCAGCGCGTATTCTATCAATCCGGTGATCACCTGCCAGAATGCGTTCGGTGAAAACATCATCGGCATGGAATATCTGACGATCAAGCCGATCGACAAGGCCGCGCTGCTGCCCTTCATGAATGAGATGACGGTCGAGCGCGCGCCAACAATGGATGATGTGATCCATTTGCCAATGTATGCCGGTACCGACCCGGTGGCGGTGTAATCAGGTTTATTCGGGCGGCATCTAATGCGGCGGCCGAGTTTCAGATAGAGCAATTATGTTGCACTATGAGAAAATCAAAGAGAAGCCATTTATCGCGCAATTTGTTGCTCATTTATCGCGCGCGGCTTCACAATACGTAACATTAAATTCATTAAGCCGGGAATAATTAAACTATGTTATTTAACGCAGTCCAAATAAGTCAAATCACGCATCTCCATGAAAAAATAGGGAACTTGCATGATAGGCGGGAGACGGAGGTGGACGATTGTTCGGGAGGACGTCAACCAAAGTCAGTCCAAAGCCAGTAAAACCGGGCATTTGAGCGGGTGAGGGCAAGCGCCTTCGAAATTTTACGACTCTTTTGAAATTTTGGCATTGAATCTGCTTATTTATTGATAAAGCATTACTCTGTCATGAGGTCATAATAATGAGTCAACAATTAGCACAGTCCAAAGTCACAAAAACTTCCGGCAATAACGGCGCCTTGTTGTTGGGAACCGGTCTCGCGTTGGCGTCGATGATTCTAATTCCTGCCTTGGCAACCCGCATCGGGTTGGGTGCAAGCCTGACCGGCGCGCTCAGAATGGCGGTGATGAAAGCCGGCAATCAAGCGATCAGAAGCTGAGGCTTGCCCCGTTCATAGTTTCCCCTCAGGGTTAGTTCCCATGCTTGGCGCTCTTCGTTATACATCAGTGTCGTCATACTTGCCGGAGTGGCGGATTTGTGTATAACGATGAGCGCTCGGTGCGGGAACTCGCCTAAGGACGCTCCGACTGAGTAAGGCAAATCCCATGCCTACGCAGAACGTATCCTTTGAGCACGAAGGGGAATGATCAAGCCGAATTTCGGGAAGTTAATTTTTACCCTCTCTTCATTGTCATCCTTGCCCGGTTCGTACGCCGCAACGGTCGTGTGGATCGGGTTTTTTTGCTTGCCGCTATTTTTTTTAGAAAGGCATTGCGTCTGGTCGCCGAGTTTAGTAGCATTTTCCTACCACGTAATAAACTGATGTTGATATGAGCGAAATCGATAAGGCGTGTGATCTTTGCGGATTGCCGGTGTTGACCCCAGGTTTCAAGTTGCGCACGAAGGAGGGTGACAAGGATTTTTGTTGCGAGGGTTGCATGGGCATTTATCAGATGCTGCATGAGGATGATGTGCTCACGCTTGCCGATCAAACGGATCAAAACGATTGAGTTGCGTTTTTTCCAGCCCCTTCCTTGTCCCCCCCTATAAACAGATTTTCAGCAAAGCCGATGTTCACGGCAGCGTCCGTATGCCGTGCGGCAGTTGCCGGTCGGCGAAGGTTTTGGATTCAACTACAAGAGGAGTGTCGTGATGGCGCATGTACATGGCAAAGGCGTGATGAAGGAAATGAGTAAAGTCAAGGATTCCATGGGCAAGGAAATTGTGAAAGGCTCGATGGCTTCCGTTACCGTACATACAGGAGCAAAATTGATGAGTAAATTAACGAAATACCCCGTTCTGGTGTTTGGGGCCGGCGTCGTGGCCGGTATTTATGTGTATAAATACCGCAAGCAAATCATCGCGAGCGCCAACAAAGCGATCGATTCCGGCAAGGACTTTGTGTTGCAGCAAAAAGAAAATCTGGAAGACATCGTCGCGGAGACGCAGGAAGAGAGCTGACAAGCCGCAGGGTATTTCCCTTCCCCTTTTTTGCAGAGACGGGTGATTTCTCTTGATGAGGGAATCACCCGTTTTTGTCTATTCCGAGTGTTTTTTGACTTATGGCTATTCAAAAAGAGTTTGTATTACGCTATCGGGGGTCAGAGCACGTTCGTTTTGAAATACCTTCCGCGTTTTGTGACGAACAGATAGCTGAAGCGTTAACCGGACGGCTATTGGCTATGGACGGCGTTTACCGGGTTCATGTGTATCGAAGCCAGAGAAAATTGGCCATCCGTTATCAGGAAACGGTGCACGATTTTACAGGCCTGTGCAAATTGTTATTCCGGATCGTCAGCGAGCTGGAGAAAGAAGCGCTTGCAGAAGCCCGGCCGAAAGCTGTGCAGATCGCCAAACAGCGCGTCAAAAACCGACTCAAGAATATCAAGGTCTTCCGCTGGTTCGGCAATAAATACGACGATGCGAAGGAAACCTTGCAGGCCGCGAAGATCGTGACCACGGGACTGACCAAACCGGGGAAATTTTTCAAGGACCCGGAAAAGATGGTGATCGATTTTTTGAACGACATGCTGGTGTTGTTCCTGATCCGTCTGCATTGGGACCACATCACCAAGGAATGGATTCCGCGTCCGTTCAGGTACCGCTACGAATGGATGGCGGCGTTTTATATGATTTATCTGTTGATGCGATCGCGCCGGCCGAAACCTTAAGCGCCAGAAGATTCAGTAATGAGTAAGTAGGAATTATCGATGAACGATCTTGCCGCGACAGGCTACAGACATTTTCAGATACGGCATCAGCTGCAACGGCGGATACGGATCGTGTCGCCGATGTTAAAAAAGGACGACGAGCGTTGTTACATCCTCGAAATCCTGCTCAAAAAACGCGCCGAAATCAAACGGGTGCGTTCGACGCCGGCGCTCGGCACGGTCGTGATCGAATTCGATCCGAACCGTCTGCCGAAGGCGAATCTGCTGGTGATGCTGGATGCGGTGCTCGGCAATCTGGCCAGCAAGCCCAGTTCAAGCGGCCAGCGTAAAAAAGCCGATTTCTCGAACGGCGTGCAGGAGGTCGATCTGGCGATCGAAGGCATGACCTGTGCGTCCTGCGCGCTGCTGCTCGAAATGGTGTTCAATCGCGATGCGAAGGTCAAACAGGCCAGCGTCAATTTCGCGACCGAAACCCTGAGCGTGGTCGGGCAATTGAACCGGGACGAGGTGTCGGCGAAGATCGCCAGCCTCGGTTACAAGGCCTATGCGATGGATACCTTGTCGCAGCGCAAGAAGCTGATCGAAAAGGAACAGTTCCGTATCCGCTCGGCCTGGCGGCGCCTTCTATGGTCGGCCGTGCTCAGCACGCCGGTGATCGTGCTCGGCATGAGCATGGCGAAGTCGCGCCCGATGCACTGGCTGCAATTCATGCTCGCAACCCCGGTCGTGTTCGGCTCCGGCAAGCCGTTTTTCGACAAGGCGATCAGGCTGGCCAAGCACAAGGCCGCGAACATGGACACGCTGATCGCGCTCGGCGTCGGCGCCGCTTATGCCTTTAGCCTGTCGTCGTTCCTCCGGCGGCGCGGCCACATGTATTTCGAAGCGGCCGCCGCGATCATCGTGTTCGTGCTGCTCGGCCGTTACCTCGAAGAAAGGGCCAAGGGCAAGGCCGGCGAAGCGATCCGGCAACTGGTCGGCTTGCAGCCGCAGACCGCGACCTTGATCCGGGACGACCGGGAAATCGTCGTCGATGTCGAAAGCGTCGCGGTCGGCGACATCCTGCTAGTGCGGCCGGGCGAGAGGATTCCGACCGACGGCGAGGTCGTGTACGGCATTTCGACCGTCGATGAGTCGATGGTGACCGGCGAAAGCATGCCGGTGGTCAAGGACGTCGGCCATCAGGTGATCGGCGGCTGCGTGAACGGCAACGGCGTGATGAGAATCCGCGCGACCGCGGTCGGCATGGATACGGTGCTGGCGGGCATCGTGCACATGGTCGATCAGGCGCAATCGGCCAAACTGCCGATCCAGAAACAGGTCGATCAGATTTCCGCGGTGTTCGTGCCGTCGGTAATGGCGGTGTCCGGGCTGACCTTTGCCGGCTGGATGGCGCTGGGCGCGCCGTTCGGCTTCGCGCTCGGCAATGCGATCACCGTGCTGCTGATCGCCTGCCCCTGCGCGCTGGGACTTGCGACGCCGGCGTCGATCATGGTCGGCACCGGCCAGGCCGCGAAGAAGGGCATCTATATCCGCAACGGCGAGAGCCTCGAAGTCGCGGCGAAGCTGAACGTGATCGTGTTCGACAAAACCGGCACGATCACCGAAGGCAAGCCGAAGGTCAGCGATCTGTTGAAAGTCTCGCGCCTCGGCGAGGAAAAGCTCGTGATGCTGGCCGCCTCGGCCGAGCGCAACTCCGAGCACTTCCTCGGCAAGGCGATCGTCGAGTATGCGCGCGAGCAGGGCATCGAACTCAAGGACTGTGCGCATTTCTACAGCGAACCGGGACGCGGCATCGAAGCCGACGTGGACGGCAAATCCTTGCTGCTCGGCAATCTGGCCTGGATGCGCCAGCGCGACATCGACGTACAGAATCTGGAAGCCGCGGCCGGTCAATTCGCCGAACAGGGCAAGACGCCGGTATACATGGCGGTCAATAACAAGGAAGCGGCGGTGTTCGGCATCGCCGATCAGCCGAGGGCGCATGCGGCCGAGGCGATCGCTCGTCTGCACAGGCTCGGCGTCGAGACCGTGATGGCGACCGGCGATACCGAAAAGACCGCGCAGTTCATCGCGGCGAAGGTCGGTATTTTTGAAATCGTAGCGAATGCGAAGCCGGAAGAAAAACTCGCGATCATTCAACGCCTGCAAGCGGAAGGCAAAGTCGTCGGCATGATCGGCGACGGCATCAATGACGCGCCGGCCTTGGCCGCCGCGAATGTCGGCTTTGCGGTCGGCAGCGGCACCGACATCGCGATCGAGTCGGCCGATATGACCTTGACTCAGGGCGACATAACCAAAGTCACCGATGCGATCGAGTTGAGCACCGACACGATCCGCATCATCAAGCAGAATCTGTTCTGGGCTTTCGGCTACAACACCATCGCGATTCCGGTCGCCGCGGTCGGCAGGCTGAATCCGATGATCGCCTCGGCCGCGATGGCCTTGAGCTCGCTGTCGGTGATTTTGAATTCGTTGCGCCTCAGCAAGAAATAGGGTTTTAGATGGATCATTCAATGATGGAACACGCCGCCATGAACCACGCGGCGATGGATCACGGCGCGATGCACGGCATGGCCGAGGTCGCCAATGCGGCCGGCGGCTTCGATTACACGCTCGCGTTCATCGCAGGCTTCCTCGGCAGCGGCCATTGCCTCGGCATGTGCGGTGCGCTGGTATCCGGCTATTTCATGAATTCAGGCAAGCAGCGCTCGTACTGGCCTTATCTGATGTATCAAGTCTCGCGCATCTCGGTCTACACCTTGATCGGCATCACCGCCGCGCTGCTCGGTGTCGTATTGGTGTCCGGCGGCCTGTTCGGCAAAATCCAGAGTATTTTGCAGATGATTATCGGCATCGTGGTGATCGGTCTCGCCTTCGGCATTCTGGGTTGGCTGCCCTGGCAAGGTTCGCTGCGCCTCTTGCCGTCGCAATGGCTGCGCAAAGGCTATGCGACCTCCAGGCAACAAGGCCCGCTCGGCGGCGCGATGCTGGCGGGCCTGTTGAACGGCATGATGCCGTGCCCGTTGACCTTCGCGATGGCGGTGAAGGCGACCACCGCGACGACCGTGCTCGAAGGCGGGGCCTTGATGCTCGCGTTCGGCGCCGGCACCCTGCCGATGATGCTGTTCATCAGCCTCGCCTTCGGCAAGATCAAGGCGAATATCCGCGGTCTGATGTACAAGGCCGCCGCCGCGATCATGGTGTTCATGGGCGTCAACACCTTCTACCGCGGTTTCGGTTTTTACATGGACCAGCATTTCAAGCATCACAATCACTATATGATGATGCAGGAATGGGTGAATGAGATGATCGCTTACCTGAATGAGTTGATCGCTTATTTCGGGGATTTGGTCAACAATATCCAAAATATGTAGATCGCTGGTCCGGCTTCAAGCCGGATTTTGCGCGTAGGACAGCGCGTAGCGCGTAGCCCGGATGCAGCGCAGCGGAATCCGGGAGCTACACAGAGGCAATCTACGCTATTCATGTGACTTTGCATCAACGTAATATGACGCTCGGCTGGAATTAAAAAATTAGGCATCGGCAAAGGCCTATCCCGGATTCCGCTGCGCTGCATCCGGGCTTCTCTAAAGCGGCCCTTGTTGTCAAGTCCCCGTGCCTATATTTTTATCAGTTTTTCGTTCCTCGGAAATTTCGATCAGTTCATGTTTAAAGACAAAAAGTTTTCAGGCTTCTCTCCGCGGTCA
>Ga0208393_100031_pt1 | contig 112612 bp, 85 predicted proteins | sample LakWasMet46_HOW7_2_FD_183884 | JGI IMG/M metagenome (GOLD analysis project Ga0208393, IMG submission 183884) | Freshwater sediment methanotrophic microbial communities from Lake Washington under simulated oxygen tension - Sediment Metagenome... | ecosystem: Environmental > Aquatic > Freshwater >...
CGCACACTGCTCCTGCGTGGATCTACATCCTTCATTCTTGTAGTCGCTCATGTCTTCGTGGTAAAAGTAGACTACTAACAAAGCATCGTAATTTATTCGTCACCTTTGGAGTCGCCGCTATTGGACAATTTGCAGATACAACAGGAGCCTCGCCCGGTCATCGGCACCATCGTTGAAGTACATGGCCCGGTGGTGATTATCGACTGCACCCAGTTGCCGCCTTTGCGTCAGGCTTTATGCACCTGTTTCGACCACATCGTCTATTTTTTCGAAGTTCATCAGCATCTTGATGAACGGCATATCCGGGCTATCACTCTGCACGGCACCGCCGGATTAAGCCGTGGCATGACCGTATTCGATACCGGCGCGCCTTTGCATGTCCCTGTATCCGAACAATGTCTGGGCCGGTTGCTGAATATATTCGGCGAGCCGCTGGATGGACTGCCGTCTTTGCCTAAAACAGAATTCCGCAATATTCACTCGAAACCGCTGCCGTTATCAGAAGCCATCGGCATCAGCGGTATTTTGGAAACCGGCATTAAAGTTATCGATTTACTCTGCCCTTTCGTCAAAGGCGGCAAAACCGGATTATTCGGCGGCGCAGGGGTCGGAAAAACCGTGCTGGTCATGGAATTCATCCATGCCGTTTCCGCTATCCACAAAGGCGTATCGGTGTTTGCCGGGGTCGGCGAACGCATCCGCGAAGCCCACGAATTATGGCGGGAAATGCAGCAGGCCGGAGTTATGGACGACACCCTGATGGTGTTCGGACAAATGGATGAATCGCCCGGCGTGCGTTTTCGGGTCGCCTTGTCGGCCCTAACCTATGCCGAATACCTGCGCGACACTCTGCATAAGGAAGTGCTGTTTGTGGTCGACAATGTATTTCGCTTTGTTCAGGCGGGCAGTGAAATCTCCAGTCTGTTGGGGCGCATGCCCGCTACGGTCGGTTACCAGCCGACCTTGACCACCGAAGTGGCCGAATTACAGGACCGGATATTGTCTACCCGGCAAGGCGCTATTACCTCGGTACAGGCGGTCTACGTTCCGGCCGATGATATGACCGACCCTGCGGTCAGCGCCATCCTCAGCCATCTGGACACCACGGTTATCCTGTCCCGAGACCAAGCCAGTAAAGGCATCTATCCCGCCGTCGATCCGTTGCGCTCCAGCAGCAAACTGATGGACAAACATACTTTGGGAGATCGCCATTATGCGGTTGCCAAAGGGGTACGCGAACATCTGGCGCGTTATCATGAACTGGAGGATATTATCGCCATGCTGGGCATGGAAGAATTGGCCGAAGTCGACCGGAAAATCGTTATGCGCGCCCGTAAATTGCAACGTTATTTGACCCAGCCGTTTTCGGTTTTGGCCGAGCATACCAAGCAAACCGGGGTTTCCGTACCGCTGGCGCAAACCTTGACCGATTGCGAAGCTTTTTTGGCCGGGCGCTATGATGAGCTATCCGAAGAGCAATGCTACATGCGCGGCTCCATGCAGGAGAGTCTATGAGTTTAAAAACAGCGATTTGTCCACGAAAGACACGAAATAAATCAGTATTATGCATTGCATCAACTGATCAGCCTTCGGATAACAATCTACCTCATAGCATCTCTTTGAAAATTTTCGTGCTTTTCGTGTCTTTCGTGGACAACATGATTTTCCCATAATGAACCCATTCGTACTGAACCTGTTCGATGCCGGCCATGAACAACGCATCGCCGGCGTCACCTCTTTTGTCGGCGAGGACGCTTCGGGCAGCTTCGGCATCCAAGCCCATCATGCGCGGTTTATGACTACGCTGGTTTTCGGTCTGGCGCGTTTTCGTCTGGCGACAGAAGATTGGCAATACCTGGCGCTGCCGGGAGCGGTTGCCTATTTCAATAATAATGAATTGACGATCAGCACCCGGCATTTCCTGATCGACACCGACCTTGAACGGATCAGTACTTTATTGGAACAGCAATTGATAACCGAGGAAGAAAATCTGCATGCAACCAAGGAAAGTCTGCATCGAATGGAACAGGCCATGTTAAAGCGTATGTTGATGCTTAAACGTAAAACCGGCTGGCAGTCATGAATAATCGACAGCAACTCAAAAAGAAAATCGACAATCAGGTCAAGCGCATCAAAAAGGCGGAACATAATGACCGCCCAAACCTGCCGTCAATCGGCACACTGGGCTTGGTTATGGTGCTGCCTATTATCGCCGGCGTTTATTTAGGGCACTGGCTCGATGATAGGGTGGAAGGGTATTCGACGCACTGGACGCTCAGTCTGTTGCTTGCAGGATTGGTGATTGGGATTTTTAATGTGTATTTTTTGATTAAAGATTAGGCTAAATCATGGAAAACGAACTTACTTTTGCGCTAGGCCCGGTGGCAATAGGCGCCTCCGTCGTCACCACCTGGGGCATCATGCTGGTAATTGCCGCAATAGCCCGGCTTTCAACCCGGCATCCGGACATGCTGCTGCCCGGTAAGTTGCAGACCGCCGTTGAAGGCATAGTCGCTACTATCGACGAAGCCGTTACCGCCGTCGCGCCCGAACACGGTCGGCAAATCATGCCTTTTATTGCATCCCTTTGGCTGTTTTTGATCATTGCCAATCTGCTCGGCTTAATACCGGGTTTGCATTCGCCGACCCGCGATCTTTCAGTGACCTCGGCACTGGCGGTACTGGTGTTCTTCTCGGTTCACTGGTTTGGCATAAAAACCCAGGGCTTGAAAAATTACCTGCATCATTACTTGAGTCCCAGCCCGATTTTGCTGCCTTTTCATATTATTAGCGAACTCACCCGCACCTTGGCGCTGGCTATCCGTCTATTCGGCAACATGATGAGCCTGGAAATGGCGGCGATGCTGATATTGCTGGTGGCAGGATTTCTCGCGCCGATACCGGTTTTAATGCTGCATATCATTGAAGCGCTGGTACAGGCTTATATCTTCGGCATGCTGGCGCTGATCTATGTGGCCGGAGCCATGCAATCCCAACAACTTAATCCACCGGAGTAACTTATGTCTGACATTGCCTTAATCGTCCTTGGCTCCAGCATCGCCGCTATTATCGGCATCGCGCTGGGCGTAATGCTCCCGGCCTTGGCTATGGGCAAAGCCATCGGCAGCGCATTGGAAGCCTTATCGCGGCAACCGGAATCGGAGCGGTCGATCATGCGCACCTTATTTATAGGCTTAGCCATGATAGAATCGCTGGCTATTTATTGCCTGGTTATTATTTTGATCGTGCTGTTTCGAAATCCGCTGCTTGAATATGTCCTTAAATAATTCGAAGGCACCAGAATGGAATTCAACCTATCCACCTTTGTTTTTGAAATCATCAATTTCCTGATCCTGATCTGGATTTTGCAGCGGCTTTTTTACAAGCCCTTGCTGGAAGTGATTGAGAAGCGCAAGCAGTTTATCGACCAGTCGCTTAACGATGCCAAAAATCTGAAACAGCAGGCGGAACAACAATGCAGCCGTTATGAAAACCGGCAAAAACTGTGGGAGGAAGAAAAACAGGCCGCTATCGCCGCCCTGCACCGGCAGCTCGAAGCCGAAAGAAGAGCGTCTCTGGATAAGCTGAGTGCCGACCTGGAGCAAGAACGGCAAAAAGCGGCTGTATTGCTGTCGAAACAGCAGCGGGAGTTACAGCAACAAGCCGAAAAACAGGCCTTGCAAAACGGCGCCAAATTTGCCGGAATGCTGTTGCAGCAGTCCGCCGGTCCCGAACTGGAAGCGCGCTTATTTACCCTGCTGATAGACAACCTGACAACCTTGCCGGAAGCCTGCAAGCTGTGCCTGACCCTGTTCGGCACTAAAAAATCGGTGCCGGTCAAAATAACCAGCGCCTATCCGCTACCCGTTGAAATGCGCCAACAACTGGAACAAAAGCTGGATGCGTTAATCAACAGTCAAATCAATTTTCAATATCATCAGGATAAAGCGCTGATCGCCGGTCTGCGCATGGACATCGGCGCTTGGGTGCTCAACGTCAACCTGCAACACGAACTGACCGGTTTTGCCGAGATTGCCAATGAACCGGAATGATGCCGCGTCTATCGTTCCCACGCTCCAGCGTGGAAATGCAGTCAGTGCCGTTCCGGCGGCAACGGACAGCCTGCTGAGCAAACAAGCCGAGTGGCTGGCTAATTACCGGCCGGGGCTGCGTATTATCGAACAAGGTACGGTGGTTTCGATCGGCGACGGCATCAGCTGGATTAAAGGCCTGCCGTCCGCGGCTATCGAGGACATCCTGGTGTTTGCCGACGGCAGCCGGGGCATGGTCTTCGACCTTAACCGCGACCGGATCGGCGCGATTTTATTGTATGAAACCGAAGCCCTGACCGCAGGCGCCACCGTCCATCTGTCCAAGCACTCGCTCAGCATACCCGTCGGCAACGATTTTTTGGGCCGGGTGATCGACCCGCTGGGCGCTCCGCTGGACGGACTGACTCCACCACCCCATGCAGGCCGCGAAAATATGGAAAAAGGTTCGCCCGCGATTATCGCCCGCGATTTTGTCCATAAGCCGCTATACACCGGCATAAAAATCATCGACACCCTGATTCCTATCGGCAAAGGCCAGCGGCAATTGATCGTCGGCGACGAAGGCTTGGGCCGAACCTCAATCGCCATCGACACCGTCATTAACCAAAAAAACAAGAATGTAGTGTGTATCTACGTGCTGATCGGCCAGAAACGCTCTGCCGTGGTCAGCACCCTGGAAACCTTGAAGCAGCACGGCGCGCTGGACTACACGGTGTGCGTGGTTGCCGAAGCCAGCGCCCTGCCCGGCCTGCAATATATCGCCCCGTTTGCCGGTTGCGCGCTGGCCGAATACTGGATGGCGCAAGGCCGGGACACGCTAATCATTTACGATGACTTGTCTACCCATGCCCGAACTTACCGGGAACTGTCTTTGTTGCTGAGAAGGCCGCCGGGCCGCGAAGCCTATCCGGGCGACATTTTCTTCGTCCATTCCCGGCTGCTGGAACGCTCGACCTGCCTGAATGCCGAAAACGGCGGCGGCAGCATGACCGCCTTGCCGATCATCGAAACCAAGCAGGGCGAAATTGCCGCCTACATTCCGACCAACCTGATTTCCATTACCGACGGGCAAATCTATCTGGATAACGACCTGTTCGTATCGGGATTTCGCCCGGCCATCGACATCACCCGCTCGGTATCGCGGATAGGCGGCAAGGCCCAGGACATCAGCATCCGCGATCAAGCGGGGCAAATGAAACTGGATTACCTGCAATTTCTGGAACTGGAAACTTTCACCCGCTTCGGTCAGCGCCTGGAAGCGTCAATGGAAGCACGAATTAAACGGGGACGGCTGCTGCGGGAAATCTTGAAACAGGATCGACTGGTTCCGCACAGCACTCTTTTTCAACTGGCCTGGCTGACTGCATTCAATTCAGGCCTGCTTAACCAGACAAACCCTGAAGACATTGCCGAGATTCTGGTTCGCATTGAGCGGGGTATTGAAGCCGCGACACTGACGCTGGAAAGCAGCCAGGAGCAGTGGCGGCAAGCGCTCGGCGAATGGATTAACGTCAACCCGGCGCCACCGTCATGAGCTTAAGCCGCGAACTGCAACTGCATATCACCCAGTTAAAAGAGATACGCAGCATTTTAAATTCGATGAAAAACCTGGCGTTCATTGAAATCCACAAACTGCTGCGTTTTAAAGCCATGCAGGGGCAAGCCGTGGCTAATATCGAACGCGCGGCGCTGGATTTCCTGGATTTTTATCCCGGCCCGGCGGCTGATAACAACGCCGCGCAACTCTGTATTTTGCTGGGCGCGGAACGCGGTTTTTGCGGCGATTTTAACGAAAGCCTGATTAATGCCGTCGCCGCTAAAGCGTATACCGGCGTTATTGCGATCGGCAGCCGACTTTGCAATCGGCAGGAGGACATTTCCACCGAAGTGGTCGCGACGCTCGAAGGCGCCAATGTCGCCGAAGAAGTGCCTACGATCATTAACCGCCTGATTGACACCATCAGCGCATTGCACGGCAAATCTACCGCTACATTACAGCTGACTGTGGTTTATCACGATAACGCATCCAATCAGATCAGCCGGCGGCAGGTGTTTCCCCCGTTTAATCAGCCAAGTGAGAGAACCGTTCATTATGGCAACCCGCCGATGCTCAATCTGGAACCCGGCGAGTTTTTTGCCGACTTGCTCGATCATTACTTGTTTGCCGTGCTGCATGAAATTTTTTATATCTCGCTGATGGCCGAAAATCACAGCCGCCTGCAACATCTGGAAGGCGCGGTGAATCATCTGGATGATGAAACCGTAAAGCTGCAAAGAAAGTCCCAGATTTATCGCCAGGAAGAAATTACCGAAGAGATTGAAGTCATACTGTTAAACGCGGAGAATTTATAACTGATGTTACGCATTGTCCACGAAAGGCACGAAAAAAACATCCGCTGTAGGTTTCTCGCTGACGGCGTCATACCCGGCATTCATTCACAGACTTCCAAGACAAGCTCCTTACGTCATACACCCAGGTCTGTGGGATGCCGTCGTTCTGGCAGGGACAGATATTTGCTCCTGCAATATCTGCATTCCCCACATCCCTGTGGGTTATGCCGGAACCCAGGCACAGGGAGGTGAAACTTCGTGTTACACAAGTATTTACGGGATGTGTCGTCATTCCGATAGTCCCTGGCCTGGCGTTGGGCAAGAAGCAGGCCGATAGGCAGACCTTCCAGGTTTTTTAAAATCCGAAAGGTCTGCCTGGCAACGTTCTGATGTGTTTTAACTATTTTCGTGTTTTTCGTGGACTACGCTTTTTATTATGAGCATGCGTAACATCAGTTTATAAGATGCGTTAACGCATTAATATCAATTCGGATGACGTTACGCTCATCCGTCCGACATAAGCGTCCATAAAAAACGTTGTCATCATAGTGAAATAAACTGATAATAGTTTCGTATCGCTATCTTTTTCAGTCAACTTTATTTTTTTACGAGCGCGCAACAATGAAGATGAAAAGCCTATTCTCTTACCTGGCTGTATTGACCTTATCGTTTAATGTTTTCGCTGCTGACGTTCAGCAAGAGCCGACGATGACTACGCAGGACAATATAGCGCTGAATCAGGACAACTCACCGGACACTCGTTTAGCTACCCATATCGTTAACAGCCAGGCGATTCCTCAAGCTTCAGCCGAAAAGCCCAGTGAATTTATCAGCGCTCTCAGCGTGTATTTACTCATCATCGTTGTTTATTCAATTTACGGAATTAGAACCCACTCAAAAAATATCGGAAACTGAATATTGATACCTGTAGTTGATACGATCAAAACATAGCTATTTACAGGGGTTGACCTTCATCGTGTGTAAGCGATGAAGGTTTTTTTTAGCCCACCATTTCATTACTGCCCAGGCCAACCCGGCTTCGGATCACATCATCCTTTGTCTAATGACTTACCAAGGTATTCTATTTTAAAAATAGCGCTATCATAATCAGCAATTCTACTTATCAGGACAGGTTTTATTATGGAATTACTCTGGGTTGGCGCTGCTTATATGGCAGGCTTGGTAACCAGCCGTTTATATTTACCCCCCTTGGTAGGCTACCTGCTGGCGGGATATATGTTGAATATTGCCGGCGTTGAGGCCAACGAAACACTGGGCCATTTAGCGGATATTGGCATTGAATTGCTATTGTTTACGGTCGGTCTGAAATTGAAACCGTCCTCGCTGTTGCGACGTGAAGTGCTGAGCGTCGGCAGCTTGCATTTACTGATCGTCACCCTGGTTTCTGCACTGGTTTACTTTAGCTTTAATGGACAGGTTACCGGTGGCTTAGTGATAGGCGTGAGTTTGGCTTTTTCCAGCACTATTCTCGCGATTAAAGTATTGGAAGACAGCGGCGAACTTTCCACTTTGTATGGACGGGATGTTCTAAGTATATTGATATTACAAGATATTGTTGCCATCGGCCTGTTGGCTTTCGCCAATAACAAACAACCATCGCCTTGGGCGCTTTGCCTGCTACTGCTGCCTTTCCTTCGCCCTTTGGCATATCGGTTGCTCAGCGCTAGCCGCGACGATGAATTGAAATTGTTATTGGGCATAGTACTGGCATTGGCCGGCGGCGCTTTGGCGCACAAGGTCGGCATTTCAAACGACATTGGCGCGTTGCTAATGGGGGTTATGTTAGCGGGACACGTCGATATAGACGATCTTTCTAAAAAACTATGGGGACTAAAAGAAACATTTTTAGCCGCATTTTTCCTGCAAATCGGCTTGGCCGATTTACCGGGTTATAACGAAATCATACAAGTGTTAGAGCTACTATCGCTATTGCCGTTGCAAGGCATACTTTTCTTTGCGTTGTTTTTACTGGTCGGCTTACGCGCGCGCACGGCTTTTGTTTCATCGCTGGCGTTGATGACCTACAGTGAGTTTGCATTGATCACGTCGAATGTCGTCGTCGAAGCGCATCTGCTGCCACCCTCTTGGGAATCTGTAATCGGTCTGGCAGTAGCGCTTTCATTGGCTATTGCTGCGCCGTTAAATCGATTTTCGCACCGTATATTTTCCTTTATGGAACCGCGATTAGTTCGCTTTGAACGGAAAGTAGAACATCTGGATAAACTGCCCAGCAGTATCGGAGGTACGGAATGGCTGGTCGTGGGCATGGGCCGCACCGGTATGTCGGCATATCTCACTTTTAAGCAGCAGGATACACGCGTGTTGGGATTGGATGCCGACCCTATCAATCTGAAAAACTTGCTTGCCGACGGGCGAAGGGTGATTTACGGTGATGCCGAAGACTCTGCGCTATGGGAAACGCTGCCTTTGGAAAAAATCAAAGGCGTTATCCTTACCATGCCGGAATTCGAGGCAAGATCATCATCAATTAAGCAACTGAAAAACCTGCAATTTGCCGGCAATATCGGCACGCTTTGTTTTCATAACGATGAGGAAAGCGAACTTTATCGATTGGGAGCCACTTTTGTCATTCATCCGTTGATCGAAGCGGGTAAACAATTGGCCGAGCACATGTTGGCCTCAACATGTAAGGTAGATTTGCCTGAACACAGCAGCAAAAGTATGTAGCCTGCCTCTGCGACTATTGTGACCGGGAAACCCGCGATCGGTAAACGAGCCCTCCGTATATCGCAACGTTAATGAGTATTACCCAGGCCGCCAACCCGAATTGAATATCTCTCGTGAGTCCGGCAGGATAAATGATCGGCAAGAGATAATACTCGACAAAGCTGCCCGAATAGCCGGCGCCTCCGGCGATTCGGCGCAGTTCGACTTCCATGACCGTCAACGGACACAGCCCTCCAGTCAATTCAATGAATGCGCCCCAGTAGGCCGCCGGTATATGAGCCAGTGCCATCCAGGGACAGCGAAGCGCGAGCAGGCCTCCCAATATGACGAAACCGATAAACAGGAGATGCAGAATTAGAACGGAGTCGGCCAGGAATCGATAGATCATTTCATTTAACCCGTTCCCTGATCCGGGGCGATGCGCCGATTTAAACCTATTGAACGCCCTTACGTTCGCCGCCGCAAGCTGGCAACCTATTCTTCACGTTATAAAAAAAGCTGACAAACGCCAATTACCTGCCTTGTTACCGATCGGTTACTACGGTATAGACCACATACACTACAAAGATGACGGTTAGAATATAAATTAATGCTGACATGCTTGTTACCACCCTGAGTTGATTTTTTTACTATTTTGTCTAAGTGCCGGTTTAACTCAGCGTTTAGACAACCCGTACAGTCTTTATGAGAATATACCACAAGTAATCCGGATTACTATCTATCCATCGGCATCGAAAACAAACGGCGTCAACGGGCAATGCGCAGGATTGCGCATACGGCTTTTAGTAACTCGGCGTCATTCAAATAGCTTTTTTACAAACGCGGGACAAGACGAACACAATCGTATCGGCCACGCCATCAATCTCGATCAATCGCCGTACCCATTAACGCGAGCAATATAGGTATGATGAGATCTCCAGCGAAATAACAAATTTGTGTCCCAAGCATACAAGAGCGTTTACTATCTGTCCCTTGTTATTACTACCTAATTTATAACTTATGCCCGCCGATAACCGCCTGAAAATTATGTTGGCAATCATTGTTGTCGCAATTATCGTTATTTTCAGCATCGACCCGATTGCTCAGGACCCGGCTTACCATAACTTCGCCGACCATCGTCGCATCCTCAGCATAGCCAATTTTTTTAATGTGCTGTCCAATTTACCGTTCGTCATTATCGGAGCCCTGGGAATCAGGTTAGTCGCATCACATAAGACAAACAACGGATTGGCCGAATTGCAGGCGATGTATTTGACGTTTTTTGTCGGGGTGTTTCTGACCGGCTTCGGTTCTGCGTACTACCACTATCAACCCGACAATCAAAGCCTGCTTTGGGACCGACTGCCGATGACCGTAGCCTTTATGGCCCTGTTCAGCGCTATTATCGGAGAATATATTTCGACTCAGCTGGCATGGAAGTTATTTGTCCCGTTGCTGATATTGGGCATGATCTCAGTGGTTTACTGGCATGTGACGGAATTAAACGGTCACGGCGATTTGCGCCCTTACGTTCTGGTGCAATTTTTACCGGTTTTACTGATCCCGCTAATTCTGTGGCTGTTTGACTCGACGTTGAATAACGACAACTATATTTGGGGCGTCATCGGCGCTTATGCGCTCTCGAAACTCACGGAGCTGTTCGATGCCCGACTTTACAACGCTTTTGGCTTGCTCAGCGGACACACGTTAAAACACTTGGCTGCCGCGTTCGGCACATTGATTTTTTATTGGTCCTTACGGAAACGGCGCTCGAAAAAGTAACAGGCACAAAAAAAGGCGTGTCTAAATCGACACACCTTTTTTGAATGCGGATAATCGAAAAAACTAAGCTTTTACCGCGTCGGCAATTTCATTAAACGCTTCCACTCTGATTTTACTTGTCTTAATCAGGTCAACGCCCCCATCAACCACCATTTTGCAAAGTCCTGGTGTTTTGTAAACCATCAAACCTAAATAACCAACAGCCGGAATGGCGATAAAGGCTGCGATAAAACCGTTAAGCCCGACAACGCCCATCAGCTTTATCAGCAATACAACGGCATCCAAAGGTAATAAAACCATGGCGCCAAAATAGACTATTACCATAAATACCGACACCACAAAAACTACAAACTGAAGTAGCCTGACCAACGCAACGTTAACTTTTTTCATATTACTTTCAATTTCCTGATAGAACTTAAGGGTCTTTTTAGTCGTAAAATGACTCCCGACCCTGGTGTGTTGTCAATAAAACCGCTTTTTGAAGCGGCAAATTATACCTTAACACCGTCAAAATAATTCATTTTTTTCGGCTGGGTCTTTACGAAGAAACAACCGATATAAAACGGAACCGGTAATAAAGCCTCCTAAATGAGCCCACCAGGCCACATCGACAGCAACACCGCCAAACAGCATTGCTGTTGTCGCACTGTGTAATTGAATCAAAACCCACAAACCTAAAAAAGCAATCGCCGGGACATGAATGACTATCGGTAAAAACAGGATAGGAACCCACACCACAACGCGTTCAAGCGGATATAGAAAAAAATAAGCCGCCAATACGCCGGCTATAGCGCCTGATGCGCCGACAACCGGAATAGCGAGGTTTGGATCGAACAACCACTGCAAAAAAGTAGCCAAAAGGCCACATACTAAATAAAAAATTAAAAACGGCAACCGCCCCATTCTATCTTCTACGTTATCGCCGAATATCCACAAGAACCACATATTCATGATGAGGTGCGGCCAGTTTCCGTGCAGAAACAGGCTGGTCAGAAAAGATAAATAGCCATCGAAAGGCAACCCGTAATATGGATTGGTGTAGCGAATAGGCACCATGCCGTAAAGGTTAAGAAGCCTATAACTTAACTGATCGGGCATCAATTTCATCGCCACAAAAACAACAATGCAAATCGCCATTATCCCCCAGGTGACTAAAGGCCTTGAATGGCAGGGCGCTGTATCTCTAATTGGTATCATGGTCTTTCCTGATCTATGTAGACGCAGGGATGTTCCCCCTACTTTTGACCTAGCTTAAAAGCTAAAAAACCGATTTGCAATGAATAGTTATTTAATCATAACCCTGACCGCAAAAAGTCTATAATACGCGCAAAGATTGATTCCCATCATCCTTGCCCACTTAAAGATTCATGCACCCTAATCCAATAGACAAAACCCCATCATTTTCAAGCCTGTCGTTAGATGAACAACTGCTGTCGGCCGTTAAAAAGCTCGGCTTTGAACAGCCTACACCTGTGCAACTACAGTCAATTCCCCTTGCTCTGGAACACAAAGACCTGCTGGTCAGCGCCGAAACAGGCAGCGGAAAAACCGCCGCATTTTTGCTGCCAACACTGCATCATCTATTAACCCTGCCCTCCGGAAAATCCGGCGTGCGCGCCTTGATACTGACGCCGACCCGGGAATTGGCCCAGCAGATTTTCAAGCACTGCCAACAGTTGACCGAATTTACCGACCTGAAAACAGGCCTGATTACCGGCGGCGATGATTTTAGGCTACAGCAAAATATGCTGCGCAGAAACACCGAAATTGTTATTGCGACTCCAGGCAGAGTATTGGAACTGATGGAGCAAGAGATTCCGAACTTTAGCAATCTGGAAGTGTTGATACTGGATGAAGCCGATCGCATGCTGGATATGGGCTTTAGCGAAGATGTACTGACCATCGCCAATAGCTGCAACCCACAGCGGCAAACCCTGCTGTTTTCAGCCACCTTGACCCATTTCGGCGTCATCAAAATGGCTGACAAAGTGCTAAAAAATCATGAAGTCGTCGCCTTAAATACGCTGCATGACGGACACCGCAACATCGAGCAGCAAATTGTACTGGCCGACGACAATGATCATAAACAAAAATTGTTGGCTTGGCTGTTGCTTAATGAAACCTATGACAAAGCGTTGATCTTCACCAACAGCCGGATTCAGGCGGATGCTCTTCGCGGCCCGCTTCGTGGACAAAAACTCCGTGTCGGTGTGCTGCATGGAGAAATGGATCAAAAAGACCGTAACCGGATGATGGAATTATTCCGCGAAGGCGAAGTCAAAATCATGCTTGCTACCGACCTTGCCGCTCGCGGCCTGGACATCAAAGGCATCAATCTGGTCATTAATTTTGATGTGCCGAGAAACGGCATCAATTACATCCATCGCATAGGCCGGACAGGCCGGGTCGATGAACTGGGCCTGACCATTGCGCTGGTAAAACATACCGAATGGAACTTAATGTCCGGTATTGAGCGCTTTTTGAAACAGAAATTCAAACACCGCACTATCAAAGAATTGGAGGGTAAATATAAAGGCCCTAAAAAACTTAAAGCTTCCGGAAAGGCAAGCGGCGGCAAAAAGAAAATAGAAACTAAAAAAGCTGCTGTCGAAAAAGTCAAAATACGCGATAGAGACAAGAAGAATGTCGGTAAAAGGCGCGTGCCGACTGTCAAACCTAGCATAGAAGCAAATCAGCCATAAAAAAAGCCCCATTCGCAATCTAGTGCTGTGAATGGGGCTTTTTTGGTTTTGGCAACGGATCTAACATATTACCTATAGGGATATAGGTAGGGAGCGAAAGCTTTAAGAAAGCTTGCCTACGACTTGTTTAACCAAGTTATCCGGCTTAAAGGGCTTTACAATATAAGATGTTATGCCTGCCATAATGGCTTCCTTTACCTTATCCCCTTCCGATGAAGACGTCAGCATGATCCACGGCGGAGTTTCTAATTTAGCATCGCCTTTTACAGCCTTAAATAAATCAAGCCCGCTCATTCCCGGCATATTCCAATCGCACACCACAATATTAATCTTTACCTTCCTCATCATTAACATTGCTTCTTCTCCACCCGGCGCATCAAAAACGTGGGTAAATCCGGCCTCTCGCAGAATGGCTTTGGTTAGTGTCCGCATTGAGGCTGCATCATCTACAATCAGAATTTTTTTCTGTAGCAATTCTTGTGATATATCCATTCTTGTTCCAAATTACACTTATTATGAGCATTGCAATACTTAATTAAAACATTCTACAAGAACTCGGGGTGCCCGACAAATAGAATGTAAAAATAATGTTAAGCAATGCACTATTTGCGGAAAAAAAGATTCACAATGAGCGTTAATATAACGCTGACAATAAGCATGGAGGAAATCGGGATAAACACAAACCGTTGCTCATTCTCAATACGTATATCGCCGGGCAGCCTGCCAAACCAGCTAATCAACCAGGGCGCATAACTAACAACAAGCCCGATAACCACCAAAACAACGCCAATCGCCGTCAATAACTTCCCGAATGTCATTTGTAGCCCTCACCCTAACGTCACTACACCCTCATTATGTCCAAACTAACAAGAAAAGTCCCATTAAGGTAAAATAATAAACATTATTTTACCTTGCCACCAGCAAAACAAACGGTTCTGTAACAAGAATCTATCGGAATACATTACATGTTGAGAATCACTGAACTTAAACTTCCCCTCAATCACCCGGAATACATGCTCAAAACCGCCATACTTGATCGACTTGGCATCAGCACAGCAGAACTCATCACTTATACAATATTTCGGCAAGGCTTTGATGCGCGAAAACGCAATGCGATTTTGCTTGTTTACACCGTCGATATTGAAGCCACAAATGAACAGACTATTCTTAACCGCCTGCAAGACGACCCGCACATCTCGTTAACGCCGGACAGCACTTATCGTTTTGTAACCCAGGCATCAAAAAATCTGACGCAACGCCCCGTCATCATCGGCACCGGGCCTTGCGGACTGTTTGCCGGTTTGATTCTGGCGCAAATGGGCTTTCGACCGATCATTCTGGAGCGGGGAAAAGAGGTGCGGGAACGCACCAAAGACACTTTCGGCCTGTGGCGTAAAAGCCAGTTCAATCCCGAGTCCAACGTGCAGTTCGGCGAAGGCGGCGCCGGTACTTTTTCCGACGGCAAGCTGCACACCCAGATCAAGGATCCGAATCACTACGGCCGCAAAGTACTCACTGAGTTTGTCAAAGCCGGTGCGCCGCCTGAAATCCTCCATGTCAGCAAGCCTCATATCGGCACCTTCAGGCTGGTCACCGTAGTCGAACAGCTACGCGCGACCATCGAATCGCTAGGCGGAGAAATCCGCTTCCAAAACCGGGTTGACGACATCGTCATCGAGGATGAACAGGTACGCGGCGTAGTACTCGCCAATGGCGAAACCATTAACACCACTCACGTGCTGTTGGCGGTCGGCCATAGTGCCCGCGACACCTTTAAAATGCTCTATGACCGGGGCGTTTATATTGAAGCCAAACCTTTTTCAATCGGTTTTCGCATAGAACATCCGCAGTCATTAATCGACACCTGCCGATTTGGCAGCAATGCCGGTCATCCGTTACTGGGCGCAGCCGATTACAAACTGGTGCATCACTGTAGCAACGGGCGCTCCGTGTACAGTTTTTGCATGTGTCCAGGCGGCACTGTAGTCGCGGCGACATCGGAAGCAGGACATGTGGTCACTAACGGCATGAGCCAATACTCGCGTAACGAGCGCAATGCCAACAGCGGTATCGTAGTCGGCATTACGCCTGACGATTATCCCGACCATCCATTGGCAGGTATCGATTTTCAACGCCGCCTGGAAGCGGGCGCCTTCAAATTGGGAGGCGAAACCTATGAAGCTCCGGGACAACTGGTTGGCGATTTCCTCGCCCAACGCCCCTCTTCGGCACTAGGGACAGTACAGCCCTCCTATACACCGGGCGTTCATTTATGCGACCTCAGTTCGGCTTTGCCTGATTACGCGATAACCGCGATACGAGAAGCCATCCCGGCTTTCGATAAAAAAATAAAAGGCTTTGCAATGAAAGATGCTGTGCTGACAGGCGTAGAAACCCGCACCTCATCGCCAATCCGCATCAAACGCAACGAGTCTTACCAAAGCATAAATATCAAAGGACTCTATCCAGCCGGGGAAGGTGCGGGCTATGCGGGCGGGATTCTTTCTGCGGCGGTGGATGGCATCAAAGTCGCCGAGGCCTTGGCGTTAAACATGATCCAACCGATATAGCACCCTTCGTTTCTCGGCAACGGCTCCCTGCGTCGCCTAAAGCGCCTACTTTTGGTGCTCTACCTCCTGCATAATCCACATGGAAGTGGTGAATTAATCCGCTTACGTTTTATTGAATATACCGACCGACTCATTTCGAGCGCTCGGTAGTATTGAATACAATACGATGCAACAACACATCCGTTTAAAAAACATCATGTTATTAAATTATTGCGACGCCTTGCTCAACCAATGCTCAAAAAACAGGTCATCAGGCAAAGGCTTACTGAAATAATAGCCCTGATAGCAAAGGCATCCATTTTGTTTTAAAAAATCCAGCTCCATTTTCGATTCAACACCTTCCGCAACAACCCCCAGATTCATATGCCGGGCTATCGCAATAATGGTACCCACAAAAACGGCATCATCTTCATTTTTAGTAATATCCTCGACAAAGGATTTATCAATCTTTAACTGATCCACCGGCAAGTGTTTCAGATAACTCAAGGATGAATATCCGGTGCCGAAATCGTCTATTGAAAAGGTGTAGCCCAATTTTTTCAATTGCTTGATTTTATCGATAGCGGCATCGACATCATTCATCAACAGTCCTTCGGTAAATTCCAGCATGATTCTTGACGGACTGATCTGGTACTGCTTAACAAGCCGTGCCAATATAGCCATAAAATCATCATGATAAAACTGCCTAGGACTGATATTAATCGCCAAATGCGGCAAATGTACCTGCTGTCTATCCCACTGCCTCAGATGAATAAACGACTGCTCAAGCACCCAGAAACCCACCGCCTGAATCAAACCGCATTCTTCCGCAATAGGAATAAACTTATCGGGCGGAACAAAACCCTTTGTCGGATGATTCCAACGAATAAGGGCTTCCGCCCCCGTAAGATTGCCGTGATAATCAACCTGAGGCTGATAATACAAAGACAGCTGATGTTCATCCAAAGCCTGCCGCAGCTCTTTTTCGATCAGCATCCTTTCCATCGCAGCTTCCTGCATACTGTCCTGAAAAAACTGCAACATATTGCGACCGCTTTCTTTAGCGCGATACATTGCCGTACCGGCCTGTTTAAGCAAGTCATCGGGGGCTATGTCGGAGTTCTCGGAAAACATCGCAATGCCGATACTGGAAGAAATATAAAGCTTGTGGTTCATGACCGAATAAACCTGGCAAATAGCCTGTTGCACTTTTTCGGCAATATACCGGGCGTCATTGCATGCCTGCTCTATTTGCCCGTTCAATTCGGTCAAAATAACCGCAAACTCATCGCTGCTGATACGGGCGACCGTGTCGCAATCCCTGACACGCAGTTTTAATCGATAAGCGACCTCCACAAGAACCCTGTCCCCGGCAGAATGTCCGAGGGTTTCATTAATATTCTTGAAGTGATCGAGATCGATAAATAAAAGCGCGCCGTTCTTGCCTGATCTTCCGCTAATCGCCAACTCCTGCGCCAAACGATCATTCAATAAACGCCGGTTGGGTAATTCGGTCAACGGGTCGTAAAAAGCCAGGCGCTTGATTTCTTCCTCATCATTTTTCAGCCGGCTAATATCGCTAAAAATAGCCGCGTAATTACTGATCTCATTGGTTTCATCATCCCGGATTTCGGTAATGGTCAGCAACTCAGGATAAACCTCGCCGTTTTTGCGCCGGTTCCAGATTTCGCCTTGCCAGAAACCCTGTTTGTTGATTTTTTCCCACATCGCATAATAAAAGTTCTTATCATGCCGTCCCGAACTAATAATGGCGGGCGTTTTACCGACAACTTCCTGTTCCGTGTAGCCGGTAATTTTAGTAAAGCCGGCATTACAGGTCTGAATGATCACATACTTATCGGTGGTGATAACGCCTTCCTGGGTATTATCAATAATCTTTTTCGCTAAACCCAAGCTCTTTAACGAATCCCTTAACAACGTGTCCCGATGCGCCAGGGATTCTTTAAGCTCCTCAACATAAGTGCTGCGAAATCCCGCCAATATGTCGGCCAGATTGATAATGCCGATTAAATTATTTTTATTGTCACTGACGCCAAGGTGCCGAAAATCGTTTAGAAGCATAATTTTCTTGGCGTGGTAAAGGCTTTCGTGCTCGTTAACGGCAACCAAATTCCGACTTGCATGATCCGCAACGATTGGATTCAGCATTAAAGAAGCCAGTGCCTTGACCACATCCCGCTCAGTCAGAATGCCGATTGATTGATCGGGAAATTCAACCCTTATCGCATCCGAATGCGAAGAATGCATAAGCTTGCTCGCTTGTGCCATAGTCTGCGTTGACTTGATCATCGGCGGAATCGGTTTTAATACACTGCCCGCCGTTTTTAAAACCAGGAAAAACTCAAAATTGTGTTTCTTGATCACATCAGTCTGAGAAATGATGCCCCGCTGCTTGCCCTGATCATCGGTTACGACATAATGGCGGACACCGTCTTTTTTAAACTTAAGCGAAACTTCCTCCAGACTCGCATTCTCATTAACACAGATAACCGGGCTGCTCATGCCCTCGGATACGGGGATAGAACGGGCATCAGGCGACGAGAAGTCAAATTTCAATACATCCCTTTCGGTCCAGATACCGATGATTTCATCATCAACTGCAATCAGAATAGCGCTACAATTTCGCTCCACCATTTTAACGGCGGCCTCGTGCATCGTCTCATTGGGCAAGCAGGTCAATAAGTTGGTTTGGGTAATATCCTTTATCGAAATCGCATGCAAATCAGGATTGCTCATGTATTCTCTATTTTATGGAGGTATTAGCCGACAAATAATACCATCAGCAGGCTATTAACTAAAATTTAGCCCACCCCTGAAACGCCAGATAAATCATCAGCTGTAAACCAGTTACATAACAGTCTTGAGTTATTTTTGCCGCATTCACTCTTTGCCTAAAACGCTACTCAACGATCAATAAATCCCAAGCAAATCTGGCATTAAAAGTCCGTTCAAATTAAAATAACCGTCTTCTTATTGAGCGCATTCAATAAACATCGCGCGATCTCCAAACCTGACGGACTTTTAATGACTGATTATAAACTGACCCACCTTAAACAACTGGAAGCTGAAAGCATTCATATTATTCGTGAAGTCGCAGCCGAATTTGAACGTCCGGTGATGTTGTATTCGGTCGGCAAAGACTCCGCCGTGATGCTGCATTTGACCATGAAAGCCTTTTATCCCGGCAAGCCGCCGTTCCCGTTGCTGCATGTGGATACCACCTGGAAGTTCAAGGAGATGATCGAATTTCGCGACCAGATGGTCAAACAACTGGGGCTTGAGCTGCTGATCCATATCAATCAGGACGGCGTAGACCAAGGCATCGGGCCGTTTACCCACGGCAGTAAAAAACACACCGACGTGATGAAAACCGACGGCCTCAAACAAGCGCTGGACAAATACCAGTTCGATGCGGCATTCGGCGGCGCGCGGCGCGACGAGGAAAAATCGCGCGCTAAGGAACGGGTATATTCGTTCCGCGACAAGAATCACCGCTGGGACCCCAAAAACCAGCGCCCTGAATTGTGGAATATCTATAACGGCAAAATAGACAAAGGCGAAAGCATCCGGGTGTTCCCGCTGTCCAACTGGACAGAGCTGGACATCTGGCAATACATCCACCTGGAAAACATTCCGATCGTACCGCTGTATTTCGCCAAGGAACGCCCTGTCGTTGACCGCGACGGCATGTTGATCATGGTCGACGACGAGCGCATGCCGATCGGGCCCGATGAAAAAGTTGAAATGAAAATGGTGCGTTTCCGGACCTTGGGCTGTTATCCGTTGACCGGCGCAGTTGAATCGACCGCCACCACGCTACCGGAAATCATTCAGGAAATGCTGTTGACCACGACATCCGAACGTCAGGGTCGATTGATAGACCACGACCAATCCGGTTCCATGGAGCAGAAAAAGCGCGAAGGGTATTTTTAAGAGCAGGTAAAAGGTCCAAGGGGGCAAGGTTCAAGGTTTGAAACGGCATGCGATTTGAAGATTTGGACGTATGGAAACGCGCATGTAGATTGTGCGTGGAAATTTATAAAACCCTTAAAGAATGCAGAGACTCCGGTTTTAAAGACCAAATTACCCGTAGTGCGTTATCCATACCGAGCAATATTGCCGAAGGATATGAACGAAATACAAACAAAGATGCAACTAAATTTTTCTATTACGCTAAAGGCTCAGCGGGCGAGCTGCGCACTCAGATTTATATCGGCATAGAAATTGGTTATATTCACAAACGAACAGGATTAAATTGGATACAAGAAGCCGAAGAAATATCAAAAATGCTATCAGGCCTAATCAAGGCCCGCATACCTTGAACACCGAACCTTTTACCTTTTACCTTTTACCTTGAACCTTTTACCTAACCCATGTCCCACCAATCCGATTTAATCAGTACCGATATAGACGCGTATTTGGCGCAACACGAACGCAAGGAGTTATTGCGCTTTTTAACCTGCGGCAATGTCGACGACGGCAAAAGCACGTTGATAGGCCGCTTGCTGCACGACTCCAAAATGATCTATGAAGATCAACTGGCCGCCGTTCAGGCCGACAGCGTCAAATCAGGCACCACCGGCGCAGGCAAGATCGACCTGGCCTTGCTGGTCGACGGCCTGCAAGCCGAACGCGAACAGGGCATCACCATCGACGTGGCCTACCGCTATTTTTCCACCGCCACGCGTAAATTCATTATTGCCGACACACCGGGACACGAGCAGTACACCCGCAACATGGCGACCGGCGCTTCAACCTGCGATTTGGCGATTATCCTGATCGACGCCCGCTACGGTGTGCAAACCCAGACCAAACGGCACAGCTTTATCGCGTCATTGCTGGGTATTCATCACATCATCGTTGCGGTCAATAAGATGGATCTGGTCGATTACAGCGAAATCACTTTTAATAAAATCAAACAGGATTATCTGGATTTTACCCAGTCGCTGGCTTTACAGGACATCACTTTTATCCCGATGTCGGCGCTGGACGGCGACAATGTGGTCAATCCCAGCGAACACATGCACTGGTTTACCGGCATGCCGCTGATGGAAGCGCTGAACAGCATCGAAATCGCCAATGACCGCAATTTCAGCGACGCCCGTTTTCCGGTTCAGTACGTCAACCGTCCCAACCTCGATTTCCGCGGTTTTTGCGGCACGGTCGCTTCCGGCATATTCAAAAAAGGCGACAAGATCACCGCACTGCCCTCCGGCAAAACCAGCAAAATCAAGTCCATCGTGACCTATGACGGCGAGCTGGAACAAGCCTTTTCACCAATGGCCGTCACCTTGACGCTGGAAGACGAAATCGACATTAGCCGTGGCGATATGCTGGTCGGCGCAGAAAAAACAGCGCCAACCGTCTCGGACAAATTCAAAGCCACTATCGTCTGGATGGCTGAAAATGCGCTGGCACCGGGGAGGCAATACACTATCAAATTGGCGACGCGTAGCGTGTCCGGTTCTGTCGCGATGATTCATCATAGAATCGACGTCAACACTCTCGAACACCATGACGCGACCGAATTGCATTTAAATGAAATCGGTTCCTGCACGGTTTCCGTCAACGCACCGGTGGTGTTTGACCCTTACCTTAGCCATAAAGGCACCGGCGCATTCATCATCATCGACCGCCTGACCAACGGCACGGTCGGCGCGGGCATGATTACCGGAAGCACCGAGGAAGAAAGCCTGCAACCGGTCAGTCCCGAAGAACGCGCCGCACGCTTTAGCCAAACGGCGACAGCGATTGCTTTATCCGGCTCAAACAGCAAGGAAATCGCTTATCAACTGGAAAGAAAATTATTTGATAACGGCCATGCGGCAACCGTTTTAGAGACTCAAAACGCAGCGCTTATAGTTGCCGTAAAAAATGCCGGATTGATTTGCTTATGCGTCAATTGCAGCGCCAATCTGGCGGATATTAGTTTTGATAGCGATACACAGGCTGTTGATGATATTTACAGCGCGTTGAAAAACCAAAAGATTATCCATTAGCATCGCGTGTAGGGGCAGGCCTTGCGCCTGCCCTTTTAGGCCGACGCCGCATCAGGTCAAACACCGGGAATTGCCCCCTGCGAAACCTATAAGTTACCCTATTTCAAGCGAGAAAATCAGTTCAGATATTCGTACGAGATGGGGTAAGATGAAAATATCGCAGTCGATCCGCCAATCAAAGCCACAAGCCTGAAAACCATTACCTTAAAATGAAAAATTCTGAATTCTCAAAAATAAGAGCTTCCGGCGTGGGCTATTTGATTAACAGCATCCAAACCTTGTTTGTCGGCATGTTAAGGATATGGACGATTCCGATTGTATTAATGTTGAGTGTCGCTTCCGGCTTCACTACCTACTACGGCTTATCGCATTTTATTACCCCGTGGATTGCACTGATCATTACCATTGCCATTCAATCCATTATTGTGATTTGTTCGCTGGAAATTGCCGGCATGCATTGGCAGGCCAACCGCTTTCGCTACTTTTCGGTGCTCTGTTCTCTGTTGGTTGCGCTGACCGCTTCGGTGTCATTCTCTTACTTCAAGTTTTATGAAATTTCCCAGCAGGACAACCTGCACATTAATCGTTTAAATCAAATAAGAACCGATGTAAAGTCCTATGTAGATCGTGTCTTGGTCATTAAAGGCGAGGTTTTAAAACAACAGCGCACCGACCTGGAAAAAGCGACGCTGGATGTACAACAGGCCTATTTCGGAACCCATGCGCAAATTGCCGAAGGTTATAAGAAGCAAATTGGCGAAGGCCCTTTCTGGAAGCATTACAACCAGATTTATCAAGAGAAAAAACAGCAACAGGTGAAATTTGAGCAGGATTTTTCCGAGCTGGACAAGAATATTCAGAAGCTGCAAATCAGCATTAATGAGCTGGATATAGCGGCGAATATTGAGAGCGCCTATTCCGCGATGCTGGATAACTTCCAGAGCGTCCAGTTAAAAATCAACCTGTTATCCGGCAATATCGGCCAGTCTTTACCGGAGGCGCCGTTATTGATGACTTACAAGCAATTTACCGCCGAAGTTCAGCCCTCAGCCGCGATGTGGTCCGATTTTTCGCTGTTCGCTTTTGTTTGCGCGGCCATGGTTGAATTTTTCACCGTGCTGCTGTCATACCGCCTTGAATTCACCGCGCCCGGCCCATTGACCGCCGAAGAAGAAGAACTGGTTTTCGAATGCTTAAGGCAATTTACCGAGTTCCGGATCAACAAAAACAACGAACTCGAAATGACCATCGAGAAAACCGAAATAGAACGGGCCAGGCGTTACTCCGACTGGTCGAGAATGTTTGCCGTAGGCTTATTATTAAGCCGCGGTTTCTTAAGAAAAATCGATGATAAAACCGTAGAATTCGCGCCTAATCTTTATCCGCTGATTGCCGAAAAAATGAGCGACAAGATTAACAAATTAAAAGCCGAATCTACCATTACCAGACAAGCAGATGCTGATGAATAGCTCCAGAACTGAAATCGATAAATGGTTTATTGAAGGCGCCTTAGCAAGCGATGCCGTCGCGACCCCAGAGGTCTGGGAAGCTATTTTTGACGCCGACCGCCAGCTTGTCCACACCAAAATCGGTCCTTACGGGAAATTGTTTTTACGCCCTGAAGGCTTTGTTAAACGCTTTTATCACCATGTTTACCCGTTACCGGTTGAAAACTGGCCCATTACTCAACAAATCAAGCTTTACGACGGTTTTTGCACAATTGCTATAACCCTGGATATTCGCTTCCAGGCTACCTTGAAATATGCCCTCAATAACATGGATATTTTGTCCGGCATTAACGGACATATAAAAACCGCCTATGAAGATTTACTACTCAATTTGATACATAAAGAATTGCAGAGTTTATCGGATGGCGCATGGGTACAAAAAGGCGTAAGCGATATTGAAAAGAAAATTTCTTTAGCGGTTAGTGAGATGCTGATATTGCAAAATATCCAATCACAAACACTATGCACGTTAAAACCTTCATTTGAAGAATTCCCTGATGTACAACTGGCTCAGGAAAGCGTTTATTTATGCGTCCTTAAAAAAAGTTTTGAACTTAACGAAGCTAAAAGAGAGGAATTATTCCATCAGGAACAGGAAATTGAAAACCAGAATCTGGAGCACAAACAAAAACAACTGGAGCAATTAAACCGCGATGCCGAACTGGAGCGCTTAAAACAAGCTCAGGACGCTTTAAATAGAAAACTGTTGCTGGAAGAAAAAGAAAAACAGCTGTTGGAACAATTTGAAATTGAACGGCGCATCCACAGCGAAAAAGTCAAGCAGGATAATAGCCTCAAGGAAATAACGCTGGAAGCGGATATTGAGAGCCAGCAAAAACACGAAGCCAGCCTTAGACTTGCGGAACAAAAAACCCATATGGAAGTATTGGCGCACCAAGCCAAGTTAAAAGAAAAAGAACTGGAAGCCGATATTGCCAAATATGAAAATCAGCAAGCCAGATGGCGAGAAGCCAAAGATAAGATCCATGCTCAACAGATAGCCTTTGAGCAACGCCAAAAACAGCTGGAGTTCGATACCGACGTAGAAAACCAAAAACGCCGCGAACACCAGCGTCTGGAAATGCAACAGGAAAGTTATAAAAAAAGGAAGGAATCCGATGTTTATCTGCGCCGGGAAATCGAATTACTGGCGCTTGAAAAACAACGCCTGGAACTGCAATTAGCGATAAAGGACGCCAAAAAGCAGAGCGACGACAATAAGCCTCAGATTAAAAACTAGCCGAATAATGTGTAGGATGGGCGAGACTACGTTCACCCCATCCTACAATACGCAAATACTGGATTTCATATATCCATGAACAGCATCGGAATGCCGTAGGTTAAAACAAAATAGCCAAACGCTAAAATAACGCTATGGCTCATTCTGTACGACAGTAATTGCCGCAAAATATAACTCACAATCGCTAAATACCACCCGACCAGCAATACGCCTATACCGATTGATATTTCTTCCGCATATTCATGATGGTTCATTACCATCAAAAAATAAAGCCCCTCGGTGACAGTGGCCAGCGTCATAATAAAGTTTTCGCCAATAAAAATAGCCGTGAATAGTTGATTAAAATGCTGCCATTTTTTGATGACGAACAATAACGTGGCGACGGACGAAAAAGCCATGATGGTTCGCAATAAAACTTCCAGTGTGCCGTCGGCAGGATCAGAAATCAGCCCCTCAACAATAATCCCTGAAATAAGATAGAACGCGACCGTTTTCCACATAAACGATTTGGTAGGAACTAAATCAGCGGGATTATTTATAAACCAGCAGAGGGAAAGGTATTTGATTAATAAACGCATGGTAATGCTCTTTGTACTCAAGAAAAAGCGTGAATGTTGTGATCAGCCTAATTAGAATCGCGGTGAAAAGACCGATGCAGCCAAGGTTTCGCGAGGACAAATATTTGCCCTCTGCACAACTTAACTTAATTCGACCCGGCCGCTATTTTTTACCACTGCGATTCGCCGGTTTCAGGATCGTACATTTCGTGGACAATTTTGTGCCGGTTGGCGATTAGCTCTTCAATACCGGGCGAATTGCTCATGGCACGGGAAATGGCCAGCTTCATCGCTTCATAATTAGTGCGATATAAATCTTTCCGATCCAGATCAGGGTTGGTGGCGCATTCGGGAGCGATCCACAACATCGCAATAATACACAGCTCATTAGCCTGATCGGCAGGAATAACGCCGTCGATAACGCTGTCCAGAACCGCATCCGCTACCGCAGACTGCACGGGGCCGCCAAACAGGTTGACATAATCGGTGGATTTGATGGTGACTTTAGGCACTATGATCGTCGCCGGCTTCACTTGCTGATTGCAGGCCCGAATGGCGAACATTCGGGTATGACCTTCCGTTTGCCCCATCAGATTGGCAAAAGCATGGCCCGCCGGCCCTTTGACGCTGCCTATCAATATTTCGGGCATGGCGTCGGTGCCTTGACCGTCGCTGGAAAATACCGTGGCTTCACCGGTTCTAAACCAAATTGTATCTGACATTACATACCCCCCAAAATCGACAAAAGCAGGCATTCTATGATGGATGAAGCAAAGCGCGCAAGGCTAAAGCCAAGATCGGCTTCACAGCGCCGTTCAATAAGCCGGGCTAAATTCTATGATAAAATGGGCTTTATTTACCCAAACAGATTCAAACCCCTAACTTAATGCCATTAAAGCTATTACCGCTACTTTCTACGACGCTGCTTTATGTGTTGTATTACCTGATCAGCACCTTCAAATTCGATGTGCAAATATTGACAGCATCGGTGCCATACGATTACCTGCTGCAACTGGTTGTCGCCTATGCGCTTTATGCCTTATCGAAGCGGGTATGGATTTTTCTGGTGCTTCATGCCCTGCTGATGGGAGTGTTGTACGTGGGTAACGCGGTAAAAATATCGTTTTTCGGCGGACCGATTATGCCGGATGACGTTTTTGCCCTGCAATCGCTGCTTTTAATACTGGACGGCTGGCGGTTTTTTGCCGCCGCCATACCGCTGGCCGCCATTGCCAGCCTGTTGCTGTTCAACTTTACCATGCGCCACTGGAGCGCTTACTTGGCCAGCCTGGCCATCATCTTGCTCGGTATCACCGTGGTTTACAAACCCGCCACCATCCTGGACCCTCTGGACGGTTACTTCGGCAACTCGGTCTGGGATCAGCGTTCCAATTATGTGTGGCGCGGCGCAACCCTGTACACGCTATTGGAAAGCGCTCGTTATTTTGCCGCAGCCGAGGTAATTCCTGACGCCGATATGGCCCAGGAAGCGGCCGACAACTTACTGACCGCGCATCGCACCGATGCAATGCCGGTTACAGCACTTCCCGTCGCGTCTAAAAACGAGGCCGCCGCCAAAACGTTTACGCCGCGTAACATCCATATCGTATTACTGGAATCTTTCTGGGACCCCAGTGTACTGAAAAAAGCCAAGTACAAGCAAAACCCGCTTTCGCCCGAGTTTCGCGAGCTGTGGAAAAGCGCGGAATACTCCCATGCGCTGTCTCCGGTATTCGGCGGTTTTACCGCCAATTCCGAGTTTGAGGTGTTATGCGGGTTTCCGGCGGTAAAAGATGCAGTCAAATTCGAACGCCAATTGCTTAACGATGTGCCTTGCTTGCCGCATCTTCTTGCCGACAAAGGCTATCGCACCATCGCCTCGCATCCGAATGTTCCGGTATTCTGGAACCGTGTTAATGCTTATAAACGCATGGGCTTCCAAACTTACTGGTCGCTGGAGGATTTTGTTCAGGACGACATGAATCGGGAATTTATGTCCGACAACACCTTATACCGCCAGGTGTTGGAAAAAATATCCGGGTCGATGGAAGCCAGGCAACCGATGCTGGATTATATCGTGACTTATTTCGGGCATTGGAATTACCCGCTAAGCGAAAGCCGACCCAATAAAGTCAGCTCTTCGTCGGAAATCGAGGAAGTGTCGGCCTACGCCAACACGGTTTATTATAAGTCGCGGGAACTGCTGGCCTTTATCAACGACATGCGCAAACGCGACCCGGACGGCATTATCGTGGTATTCGGCGATCACCTGCCTTTTTTAGGCGAGAATTTTGCAGGCTATGTCGAATCCGGCGTACTGACGGCCAATCGTAGCGAATTTACCCCGACAATGTTCAAAACCTACGTGAGCACGCCGATGCTGATTATCGACGGCAAACGCGGCCCGCTTAAAATCGGCAGCCTGCCGCTTTATCAAGTGCCCAAGCTGTTGCTCGATCTGCTCAACTTCAATGAACCGAGCATCATGGACTACACCGCGCCGTTGCCGGGTATGCGGGTGCGGCCGTTGCCGGGCCTGCATTTCAACATCCTGGCTGACGGGACTGTGGATATGTGTAAAGAGCCGCCTTATTCCGAAGCCTGCCAATTATCCTCCCGTTGGCTGGAGAACGTATCGGTCGTCAGCAATGATATATTTATGGGGCGTCAGTTTACACGCCCCAAATACGTACCTGAAAAACAGCCTGAGCCGATGCCAACAGAGGTTGCTGTTATACAATCCGTTGTTGGAGAAAAATAGATTCGCATTACTTATTGGCGTAGTGCATGTAATGTAACCCGATCTACTGGAGAAAATGTATGCATAAAAATTTTATAGCGACTGTCTTTGGCCTATCGCTGCTGTTTGCCGAAAACAGCATAGCCGGTCAACTCAGCATTCCGTTGCAAATCGATTACAGTCTTATTAAAAAAATACTCATCTCCCAGTTGTATACCGGCAAAGGCAATAGCGCCGAGCTGTGGAACGACCGTCAGGGATGCAGCTATTTCAGGCTCTCCAATCCCGAAATTAACGGCAAAAACGGCCAAATCCAGCTGTTAAACGAAGTTCAGGCGCGATTCGGAACCGGCTTGGGCGGACAATGTTTGACGGTTCTGGAATGGGCGGGAATATTGGAAACTTTTCAGCAACCGACGCTCGATTCCGGGCATTCCGTGCTGAGCTTTCCGCTCATCAGCGCGACCGCCTATGATCGTGAAGGCCATCATCTGACTATCACTAAACTTCAGGATTTGATCAAACGCTTTGCCGAACCCAAGCTTGCCGCCGTAAAAATCGATTTAAACGAATCCCGCGGCAATATCGAGCAAACGCTGGCGCATTTTTTACCCAAGGATAATGCGGCGGAAGTTAAGGCAATACTCAAGTCGCTCAGATTCAGCAGCATCAATGCCGGGGAGAATGGCATCGGCATTAAGCTTGATCTTGATGCACCGGCCAAAAGGACTGTTGCAAAACCTGCCCCAGCCTTTAGCGAGGCCGAACAAAAGCAATGGCAATCCGCTTGGCAGCAATGGGATAGCTTTCTGAGTTCAGCCATTAAACAGGCCGCCGACGATACGCAATCGCCGGAACTGCGCGAAACCCTGATGGCAATTCTGATGGATTCGCGGACAGCCTTTCAGGCGGGCTTAACAGAACACGATGCGGACAACGATCCGGTGCGGATCTTTTTTACCGATACTTGGGGACGCCTGGCGCCGGTCTTGAAAACCGTCGCCAACGAATTGCCCGGCATACAAGGCCTACGCTATATCACCTTTATAGCGGCGACCGACGTGATTTACGAGCTTGAACGACTGGGCGCACCGTTCGGCCTGGATATTTCATCCGACGGACTGCGCACGCTGGCGCGCATGCTCATCGCGGGCAAACAGCAGCCAGCGCTGTAACGCAGCTTAAATGCCGGAATAAACACATGCTCGTACCCCCTATCTCTTTTAAACGCCGCCAACGAGCGTCGCACGGCAGAACATATCCGGCATCCGCCGTGGCGCTGACCGGTTTTTTAGCGTGTCTGTCTACTGCCGCAATAGCCGGCAGCGACAAGGTTTCGCTAAGCCCCATGACTGTTTACGATGACCGGGTTGATCCTGAACTCATTGAACAGCCGCGCATGAGCAATCAATTAAATCGAGACGCGTTACAAACCACCGGGATGCCTGATCTTAACGGGGTGTTAAGAAACCAAACCGGCTTAATGCTTACTCAAGGTAGCGGACAGATGATGACCGCCATCAGCTTACGCGGCGCTGGCAGCGGCGGGCAAGGCATGGTCACTTTGGACGGCGTCCCCTTATTTGCCAATTTTGCCGGATTCTATTCATTAAGCCACTATGCGCTGGATGCTTTAGACCGGGTAACGGTAACGCGAGGTCCGGGCGGTGAACGGCACGGCAGCCGCACGCTCGGCGGAGCCATTCATTTACAAACCCGGCAACTACAGAAAACGGATAGTTTCTTGCACCTTGAAGGCGGCAGTTATGACACAGTACGCGGCGCAACGGGCACCGGATTGACCACCGAGGCCGGCGATTTTTCGGCAGTTGTCGGACGCAGCGATGTTTTTAACGGCATCAGTCAGGCACGAAACGGCAGAGAGCGCGACGACTTCGGCATGACCCATGCCTCAGCTAACTGGTCTAAAGGGTTCAGCCGGGGCGGCCTGAATGCGTCGCTGTATTTTGTGCGCAGCGATGAAGACATTGACGGCCCCGGCTTGGTCCTGCCAAGGCGCACCCTAGGCTGGGTGGACGATAAGCGGGGCCGGTTCTCGGATGAGACCTGGGTGGCGCAATTGCGCGGCCAATATGACCTGGCGTCGTATTGGAAGAGTTCGCTGCAATTCGGCTTTACTCAAGATCGGCAAAAAATGGTATCGACCGCGATCCGGCCGTTTACGCTGACCAGCCAGTTATTTATGCTGGACTGGAGCAACAGCCATCGCCTGCCGTTGGGCGCGAACAACAAAAATCAGGCGCTACTGGCGTGGGGGATTAATACCCAACACCAGCATGCGCTGAATTTCCCGGCGACACAGACGGTAGTTAGTCCCAACCTGCGCGGGGAATTATCGCTGGGCGCTTGGCAATGGAGCGCCGATGCACGTTCCGATCACGGCGATAGTTATGGCGATCATCAAGTCTTTTCGCTGGGCGTCAACCGGTCATTACCGCAAAACATGAGCGTTTGGGCAAACGGCGGCACCGGTTATCGCCAACCCGGTGTCAGTGAACTGATGCATCCGGTGTTCGGCAATAAGACGTTGCAGGGCGAGCATAATGCCGGCGGCGAAATCGGCTGGCGCTGGCGCCCGGCCCCCGAAAGCGAAATCAAGGTGAGCGGCTATTATCAAAATTATCGGCAAATGATTATCATGCAGTTGGATGCCGGAACCGGCGTAACCAGGGCCGGCAACATACAGGAAGCGGATGTCCGGGGCGCAGAAATGCAATCCCGGCACCGCTGGAACAGCGTCTGGGAAAGCGGTGTAAATTACAGCTATATGACCACCAAAAATCCGGCGACCCAGTTGCGCATACCGGGGCGACCCGAGCACCAGAGCGTATTCTGGAATGAAGTGCAATTATTGCAGCCGTTAAAATTACGCCTGGAGTTAACGGTTCGCAGCGGTTACTGGTTTGATGTCGCCAATACCCTCAGAGCCCATTCCGCCGCTCGCGTCAACGCCTTGCTAAAATATCAGTTGACCTCGAAAACGGATGTGTATTTGCGCGGCGAAAACATCACCGATGAACGCACGCCCGAGCTTAACGACTTTAATTTCAATGGCGCGGCGTTTTATTTGGGACTACGCACCGGTTTTTAGCGCATTTAAGACATCAATCACAAACAAATGCCGCCGGTCGACTTAACCATAAGTGGCAGCCAACCATTCGATTGAACTTATGAGTTGAATCTAAGTATTAAAAAAATAATTTAGACCATGAAGTTTGATTTATTAACCACCCTGGTGGCGTATCTCATCGTCGATGCGGTTTTCGCCATTGCTTTTGCGGTAACCGTTCGTCGACATCCTAACCTTGTCGGGCCGGGCTGGTGGCTTGCCGCCTGCATGGCATTATTCACCGGGTTTCTGGGTATCTGTCTGCGGGGCGTTATTCCCGATGTCCTGTCGATTGTCATTGCCAATGCACTGATTCTCACCGGAGGCGTCTGCGTTTGGATAGGCATTCGCAGCTTTTTTGGGCTGCGCCGGCATGGGTCGTTATTTGTCTGGTTCATCCTGACTGCTGCGCTGTTGCTCAGTGTGTACATGACCGTCCTGCCATCGGTGTCGGCGCGGCAGATAGTCATGTCGACATTTGTCATACTGATAGGCGTATTTACAATTCGCGACATTGTCCGTCATCGCAGTTTGCCACTGTTGATGGAAACCAATCTCCTGATTGGTTTCCTTGCCGCTGAGACATTGATTCATTTTATCCGCTTGATCACCGTCATGATGTCGCCAACGCCGGTAGGCAGTTACATACTGTCGCCGGAGCAGCCGGACCGAGTCTTTTTTATGTTGCTGTTCATTACCGGCACCGCCCGGCTGCTTATTATGGTGACCTTGGTCAGCGCCCGGCTGCAAGACGAACTCAACTATCTGGCAACGCAGGATTCGTTAACGCAACTGCCTAACCGCCGCTTTCTGCTGGATCGTCTAAAGCACAGTATTGATGTGGAACGGCGCGACGGCAAGCAACTGGCGTTGCTAATGCTCGATTTGGATCGTTTTAAAGCCGTTAACGACAGTCTGGGCCATGCCGCCGGGGATGAGTTACTGCAACAAGTCGCAGACCGCATCCAGAAGCGGCTGCGCGATGTGGACATGGTGGCGCGCCTGGGCGGCGATGAATTTATCGTGCTGCTGGAAGATATTGCGCATCCGGAAGATGCCGCACGGGTGGCGGAGAAAATAGTCGCCGATTTAAGCAGACCGTTTCAATTACCCCGCAGCAACGAAGCCGACCATGAGCCGGGCCGCGATGTACAGATCGGCGCCAGCATCGGCATCAGCCTGTATCCGCAACATGGCGATAACCCGGAACTGCTGATGGAACAGGCCGATACCGCCATGTATGAGGCCAAACAGGCCGGACGCAGCTGCTTCGCCTATTTCTCCGAAGAGCTGACCATTGCCGTTCGCAAGCGTATCGCGCTGGAAGGTCGTTTGCGACGGGGTATTGAACGGCAGGAATTACGGGTTTTCTATCAACCGCAGATAGATATTGCCAGCGGCCGGATCGTCGGCGCCGAAGCGCTGGTGCGCTGGCAATGCCCAACCGAAGGACTTATCGCGCCGATTAGTTTTATTTCCATAGCCGAGGAAACCGGCCTGATTATCGCCATCGGCGAATGGGTGCTGCGCGAAACCTGCCGTCAAGGCCAATGCTGGCTGGCAGACGGTTTTTTGCCGCTAACCCTGGCGGTCAACGTATCGACGCAACAGTTTCGTCGTTGCGACATTAATGCGCTGGTCGCCGAAGTACTGGCCGAAACCGGCTTTCCGGCCGGACAATTGGAATTGGAAATGACCGAAAGCGGGCTAATGGATAATCAGGATAAAGCCGTGGAAGTGCTCAACACGCTGCGTGCTCAAGGCATTCGTCTTGCCATTGACGACTTCGGTACCGGTTATTCGTCGCTGGCCTATCTCAAACGCTTCCCTTTAGACGTGCTGAAAATCGATAAAAGCTTTATCGACGATATTCCGCATCTTCAAGATGATATGGAAATCACCGCAACAATTATTGCAATGGGCCATATTCTGGGTTTTAAAGTCCTGGCGGAAGGCGTAGAAACACAAGAACAGTTAGACTTTTTACGCAACAAAGGCTGCGATGCCTATCAGGGTTATTTCACCAGTAAACCGGTACCGGCGGAAGAGTTTGCTGAGTTATTGAGGCGGCAACATAAGAATGGATAAATCGTGTAAGAGCGACCGATCGATCGCCCTTTTTGCTTAGCACATCTATTCAATCACTCAAAAATAGCCGCTTCAAGATTTTTACTGGAAATCAATCCTTTCAAAACCGATTTATCCTTGATACCGCCAAACCGGGTGCCTGCCAGATTTGCGCCGGTAAAATCGGCATCTTCCAATTTGCTTTCGGATAAATCCGCCCCCGATAAGTCGGCATCGGTTAAATCGGCCCCGGAAAGATCGACGCCAAATAACACCGTATTTTTCAGTACGCTTCCGGAAAGATTGGCATGGCGCATCAATGCGCGATTAAGATTGGCGTCGGTCAGGTCGGCGCCGGATAAATTGACATTATTCAAGCTGACCCGCATTAAGCCCATGGGCTGATTCTTCATATCGACGCCCCAATTGGCGTGAGACAGATTGGCATGGCTAAGATTGGCGCGATCCAAATTGGCAATAAACCGGCTGCCGGCAAGATTAGCGTTGCTCAAATTAGCGCCCCCCATATGCACGCCGAAAATACTGGCATTGGACAGGTTAGCGCCGGAAAGATTGATTTTGGACATCACCGTTAAATCCAGGTTCAAACCGGACAAATCGCTGTTGCTGAAATTGGCGTTGCGCAAATCGGCGCCCCACAAATCGGCGTTCCTGAAATCCAGCCCGGATAAATCCAGACCGGTAAGATCTTTCCGTCGCAACTGCGCGGGATGACCTTTTTCAGCCTTGGCAAGTCGCTGTTGCACGGATGCCCGATTAAGCTCGGCCGCCGATGCTGACAGACAAAACAATGCGGCTAACAAGCCCAGACCGTAAAAACGGGTTTTCATGTGTATACCTCCTGATGGTTACATGGAATCATATTGAAATAGTTAGCAGAACTTTATCGACAGTTCAAAGCTATTGCAACTAGGGAATGGAAATTGTTGGCTGTACCGGGTTAACAAAAACAATATGGCCGTCATTCCAACCGGGAGGTGAAAATCAATTCGATGTCGGCATCCATTCATTCGAAAGCGCATCCGCAATCGACCATAGACATGTTTCAGGAAAATTATCTAACTGATGTTACGCATGTACCTAATAAAAAAGCGTAGTCCACGAAAGGCACAAAAAGCACGAAAAACACCGGGTACAGGAACAATGAGTAAAGCCCATCGTCAAGATTGGAAAGATGTGTGCCGTAAACCGGGAAACCATACGGCGCTCTATTTTTTTCGTGCTTTTCGTGGACAGTGCGTAACATCAATTATCTAAGCCGGTTTCTTTTGATGCTTGAGATGAAGTTGAAGGCCCCGGCGTTGATTACGAATGGTAATTTGCCAACTACGACCTTGCCGTTCCGGTTGAAACTGATTGTCGTCATGGCTGTCTCCGGTATGAAGCTATGTTCGATTTTACACCCGCATTGAAACGATACTAAAATTTTGTCGATCAAACCTTATCACCTACCAGTTAGCACGCTACTTAAGCCTTTATTTACAAGCCCTAAAACCTATAATGATTACGCCAATACTACACGATCAAATGACAACGACGGTGTCCGCGAGGATAATAGCAACCACAAAAAACATTAACCCCGCAAAATGAACCCAACAATCCTCAGCGCCTGTCCCGAGTGTGATTTATTGCTCAAGCCCTCCTCGCCGGTGGTCGGCGACAAGGTCCACTGTCCGCGCTGCGGATACCTGCTGCAACGACCGCGCAAGCAAAGCGTCGAGCGCACTTTTGCGCTGTCTATTGCCGGCTTGATTTTGATGTTCCCTGCTAATTTGATGCCGCTGGTCGGCATTAAAATGCTGGGCGGCGCGAAAGACGGCACCTTGTGGTCGGGCGTGGTGGCGTTGTTTGAAGAACACCTGTGGGGCGTTGCGGTGCTGGTGTTTTTATCCAGCATTTTGTTTCCGCTGCTGAATATTATTTTATCCTTGCTAATCAGCGCGCATCTTTATTTTAACCGGCCGAACCGGCATCTGGCGCACTGGATGCGCTGGCTGCAACACCTGGATGAATGGGCGATGCTGGAAGTTTATATGCTGGGCATTATTGTCGCCTGCGTTAAACTGTCCTCCACGTCCGAGCTTAAGTTCGGCTTTGGACTCTATGCGTTCGTGGCCCTGCTGATCGTAACCGGCATGCTGGCGAGCAGTCTGGATAAGGTTTTGTTCTGGCGGCAAATCGGGCAATTAAGAACATGAAATCCAAAAAGACCGCCTTGGCTCAGGGCTTTATTCGCTGTCATGATTGCGGCTGTTTATCGAAACAAACTGACAAGAACAGCCAGTGCCGGTTATGCGGCGGCCGCTTGCATCCACGGCTGCCCAATAGTTTTCAACGTAGCGCCGCTTTGCTGTTGAGCGCCTTCTGCTTGTATATTCCGGCCAATATTTTTCCAATCATGACCGTCACGCGTTTGGGCGTCGGCGAGCCGCACACTATTATCGGCGGCATTATTGCATTAGTTAACGGCAACATGGTCCCCATAGCCATACTGGTTCTGGTCGCCAGTATTTTGGTGCCTTTACTAAAACTGCTGGGCATCGGCCTGTTATTACTCAACGTTCATTATCGCTGGCAAGTCCATGCCAAAAAATGGACTATCCTATACCGCATTATCGCTTTTGTGGGCCGCTGGTCGATGCTGGATATTTTTATGATTTCAATTCTTGTGTCTTTGGTTGACATGGGCAGCGTCGCGCAGGTCATCGCAGGGCCTGCGGCAACGGCGTTTGCTGCGGTGGTGGTGTTAACCATGTTTGCCGCCAAAAATTTCGATCCACGTTTAATATGGGATAATCAACGCTAAAATGAATGACTTTATCGACCCTGATGCATCAGACGCGACCATCAATAAAAAAACCGAATTGCCGCTGGTGTGGTTTTTGCCTTTAATCGCCTTGCTGGTTAGCGGCTGGTTAATCGCCAAATCCTACAATGAAAAAGGCCCGGTTATCACGATCAGCTTCCCTACCGCTGAAGGACTGGAAGTGGATAAAACCAAAATCAAATACCTGAATGTGGAAATCGGCAAAGTCACCGCCATCTCCATCAGCGACGATTTAAAAACCATCCTGATTACCGCGCAAATGAACAGCACTGCCTCCGGTTATTTGAACAAAAATACCAGCTTCTGGGTGGTGCGGCCTCAAGTGGGCTTGGGCGGCATTTCCGGGCTGGGCACACTGCTCTCCGGGCCTTATATAGCGATCAAACCGGGTGATGGCGCCAAAGAAAACCATTTTACCGGACTGACCACCCCGCCCTTGTTAAAGAACAACGCCGACGGTATGCACTTCATTCTCGAAACCAATAATCTGGGCTCGATGAAGCCGGGAACGCCGATCAATTTTCACGGCATAACCGTTGGCGAAGTCCTCAGCCACAAATTATCCGACGAAGCCAATGCGATACGCTTGACCGTTTTCATTAACAAACCCTACGACCAGTTCATCAGGAAAAACACCCGTTTCTGGATAGACAGCGGCGTCGATTTATCCGCCGGCGCAGACGGTTTTAAAGTCAGAACCGGGCCGTTGATTTCCTTGTTAAGCGGCGGCATCGCCTTTCGCGCGGCTGCCGAAGACACTATTGAAAATATTCAGCCTGAAAACAGCATTTTCCCGCTGTACGATACCTATGAGCTGTCGACCCAGATTGTGTATCAAAACACCTTAAAATACGTTATGTATTTTAACGGCTCGGTACGCGGCTTGACCGTAGGCGCGCCGGTGCAATTGCGCGGCATTCCGATCGGCAAGGTCACCGACATCAACCTGGAGCTGGACAAAAAAACCGCTGAAATCCACATTCCGGTCACCGTGGAACTGGAACCGGAGCGCATCAAAGAAATCAATAACGACAACCACATCAGCGATAAAGATATTATGGCGCAACTGATCAACAAAGGCCTGCGCGCGCAATTGCAAACCGGCAGCCTGCTGACCGGCCAACTGCTGGTCGATCTTGATTTTCACCCGAAAAGCAAGATCGTGTTAAGCGACAATCAAAGCGTCTATCCTGAATTCCCCACCACCGCCAGCTCCCTGGATCAGTTTACCCATTCCGCGAACATCATCATGGATAAAGTTGCCAAACTGCCGCTGGAGGATTTGACGACCGAAGCCAACAAAACCCTGCAATCGTTACAAGGCACGTCAAAAGCGGCAACCGGCATGCTGGTCAGCGCCCAAGGCACGCTTGCTACGGCCGACAAAACCATGACTTCGGCACATCAGGTTTTAAGCATTCTGGAACCCGGTTCCACCACTCACTACGAACTGGAACAGTTGCTACAGGAACTCACCCAAGCGGCAAGCTCGGTCAAGCAACTGACCGATTACCTGGAACAAAATCCCAACTCCTTAATTCGCGGCAAAAAAGAACAGTAACTATGGCAAATCGACTCTCAAAATGGTTAATAGCACTCTTCGTAAGCACCCTGCTCCCGGCCTGCCTATCGACGCCGCCCACCCAATTTTATGTGTTGGAAGCGCTGAGCGAGCCGCCGCCATCCGCAACGACAACCGAAAAAAAACGCCAGATCGGCATAGGCCCCGTATCGATACCGACATTGCTTGAGCGCAAGCAAATTGTCACCCGCTTACCGGATAACAGCGTAAAAATCGCCGAATTTCATCAATGGGCATCGCCGTTAAAAAATAATGTCGCACAGGTGCTAAGCCACAATCTGGCGACGCTGCAAACAGGCGACCTGATCAGGACCTATCCCTGGAGCGCATACGGAGCGGTCGACTATCGCATCATAATAGACATTATCAGGTTCGACACCCGCCCGGAACAGACCGTAGACTTTGAAGCCAACTGGGCGATAATGGATGAAAAAAACCATACCCTGTTAAGCAATGGACGAAGCAAAATTGAGCACTCACTGAATGACCCGTCCTACCCGGCTACAGTCAAAGCACTGAACAAAGTCCTTAGCGAATTCAGTCAGGAGTTATCCCAGGCGCTGAGAAAAATACAGTAAAGATCTTGTAGAATAGGCACTACATGTAAGGTCGAGACATTTTATTCTTGGATTTAGTTAGGAAATCCTTTAGAATTGTCGGCCTTACATTGGGATGTTAGCTCAGTTGGTAGAGCAGTGGACTCTTAATCCATGGGTCCAGGGTTCGAATCCCTGACGTCCCACCAATAATATCAAAGCCTTACAGGTTTTCTGTAAGGCCTTTTTTATTATATAGTTACAATGTTAGTTACAATTAAACGCCCCGGCTGATTTTTATAACGCCCCGGCTGATTTTTATTAGGTGTGTTTATTGAGTTATACACACAAATAGGTGTCTATTTTGCGTTATACCCTTAGTCCGGACAACTTTACTTCAGGGTCATAAATCTCAGACAGTGCGGCTTTGTCGCAATCGTCAAGCGCTGACACATCCTCTGCCGCAAAACCGGCTTCCTTTAAAATATCTGCCGCCAGACCCGGTTCCCCATGCGTCATTATCAGTGTCGCTGCTGCGCAAAAATACCCACGCTTAAAATCGTCCATATTGTCTCCACGTATAACTAATCGGTCAAAGCGACCCGCCGCCCTAGGCGCGGTTCGCGGGTTGGTGTTTTTTAAAGTTCTTCGTTCTTTTCTGTTTCCATTAGCGGCGGTCGCCTTACCGTGGCGTTAGGCACACACATTTCAGCTAATTCGCATAGCCAAGCCGCAAGTTCAGGCGGCGTGTGCTCGCGCTCGGCCTTGCTTATTTCCGGCCTTTTCCCGTGTCCGGCCCTGCCTACGTCACCAATTACATGTGTGGGGTAGTCCAGGCGCATCGGCATATCGGGTATGTTTTTTGGCTCGCAGCCTACAATATAAAGTTTCGTTTTTTTCTCAGCACGGTGCCCCCACCAGTGCTGATTTATGGGCAGCGTCCAGCCGCCGAAATTATCCCGCTTGCCGGGCTCTGGCAATCCGAGCGTCGGCCACAGCTTTGAGCCTGCGGGATGCTCAAGCACTCCGCCAAATACTCTAATTTGCTCAATTGCCCAAATCGCCAGTTCTTTTTCTCCGGTTCTCGGCTTGGCAAACATTGCAAAGTTACCCCATGCCCGGCATGGAGGGTGTGCAATTACTGGGGAGCCTCCCGGCCATTTTGTAGCGTCTCTTTCGGCATCCCATACGTCACAGTTGGGTAATAACTTGTAATTGCTATCAGTACGGGCAAAAAGCACAGCTACAGTCATAAAAGCCTAACCCTTAGTTCCAGGCGAACCGCCGAAGCGGGCGCGGTTTAAAATCTGTGTGTTTCAAAACTCGTCTTGCTGTTCAGGCTCCCCCTCCGGCGGTCGCCTGAACATAGCGTTATGCATTTAGATTTTTTTCTATCCGAGAGGCGCATTTTTTCAAAGTGGCTCCAAAGTGTTCAAGAAAATGCCTTCTTGTTTCGGCATCTTCGCATTCATATAAATTAATTGTTTTATCTGTCAGTTCTAACAGGTTTATTTTTATTTCTATTTCGCTAAATAAGTTGTGATAAATTAATATGCCATTGTCTGTGTGAGTTATTTCGAGTGATTTTATAACCTCTGTTATAAGCTCTTTCTGTTGTTTTTCGTCAAGATCGTCTGTGTCGATATGTGTATTTAATATCATATATTCCTCCATTAAATGCCTAACCCATCAATTAACCAGACGCCGTTAATAATCTGCGTTTCGTTTTTGGTGTTGTGGGCGGCGCTGGTTATTTCAGCGCGTTAGGCATCTATATGCACTTTTATGTTTGAGGAGCTAATGAGCGTACATAATATTAATTCGCGCAGAGTTTGATAATGTCCGCTAATTCCAAATCCAAAACGCACCTCTCTAAAAATATAGCCTTCAGGTTCTTTTTTCGCTTTATATTTGCAAAAATAATTCTTAACTTCATTGCCTGAATCGTAAATTCCTGTAGCTTGCTTTGTTGATGCGGCAGTTATTTTGTCGATATTATTGTCGCCTATATGTCTGCCATTTTTTAAACTAATATTCGCTGTAATTTCCATTGTAAGCCCCCAGGCCTAACAGGTAGTTGCAAGCGACCCGCCGAAGCGGGCGCGGTTTAAATTCAGTGTGTTTCAAAGTTCGTTTTGCTGTTCAAGTCTTTCCTCCGGCGGTCGCCTGAACATAGCGTTATGCAATAGCCACTGTCTCCCGGCGATGTAATTAAACACAGGGCCTCGCGCATCGTACTGACGTTTATCAAGTAGCGCGCAATCTGCGCATTGATAATGACCGTTTCCCCTACATGAGGGGGTTGGATTTACACCGCGCCCTAGCTCTACTCTCATTTCGCAACCATCATCGCATAACTGTACATTCAACTCAGACCCGCCGACCTGTGGCGGTTGTATAGTTTCGGTGTTGATCATAAATCCTCACTTCGTTTAGGTTCGGTTTCCGGCGGACTGGTTACCAGGGCGTTATGTGCCTGCTCTGCGATTAAGCTCACTGCCGCTAATCCAGCCCTTTAAAACGCATCCTGCTGCGCAAAGATTGTTGTCGTAATATATTCCAACCTCATCGCTTGACCACACCGTTTGGGTTTCCGGGCCTTCTATTTGCAACGATACCTCGATTGTCTCCGGTGATTCGTTACATTCGATTGCGTACTCAATAGCTTCATCTACAGCTTTCTTTAAATCAGTAAGTTTCATATATTATTCCGCTTATAAAACGCATAACCCGTAAATCAACGGGAACGCGGATTCAATCTTTCGTTAAAATTACGGACGCGTCGCCGCGTCCCGTTATTATTGCGTTTACCGCTCTGTCGTCATCGTTTACGATAGTCGCAAAAACGTTTTTATAATCACGGCGATTCCATTTTTCTATAGCTCCATTTCTATCAGGGTCACTGTCCGTTTCAGCATCACATGATGCACATTTAATCCAACATGCGTCAGAATTGGTTCTGCAAACATGCACTTCTTGGCTTCCGCAGAATGGGCAGCATTTAATCGCTTCGTTCATCGTAATATCCTAATGTATAACTATTTATTCCTTAGTCGGCTTGACCAGATCCGGCAGCACGTCGTACACCCTCATCATCCCCTCAGATCGATGCCCTGCCGATGCTTGTCTCTCAGCTAATGGCGTATCGCTTATACCTTTGCGCTTCTGATCGTGAAAAGTAAACGTCGTAAACTCAACGCCATCCTTCTCGGCCTGCTCTTTTGCAACGGCCTTAATCCGCTGGATGGCGGTTTGCATGCCGCTATCGGTTATAGGGTCGCCTGTCCGCTCGCTGATAAACAAGAAGCGCCGGTCAGATTTGATGGGATGTGGCTGCTTTCTTGCAGACAATATCGCATCCCGCGTTTTTTTTAGCTCCTCCCAAACCGCTCTAAGCCTGGGTTGCCATTCGGTGATGTTCGCCTTACTGCCCTTGTGACGATAGACCAGTAATCCATTATCCCGCTCGTTGGCATCGGTTAGCTCCAGTACCTCGCACATTCTTAATCGACACAGGTACGCCAGCTCCATGGCATGCGGCACATACCAGTATCCACTTTGTTTCGCAATATTGAGCATGTACAAATAATCCTTGTCTTCAGCATAGTGCTGTCTCGGGGCTATACTGATCTTTTTAATCCCGGTCGCGGGATTCATTGGTACTTTTTCATATTCATAGGCCCAGGCAAATAGGCGCTTGATGTAGGCCAATTCTTTGTTGGCCCGGCTTTCGGAGTCTTCCGCGCGTTTATCGCGGTATCGCCTGATTAGCCCCACCGTCCATTTGGACAGTGGGACATCACCCAGCTTGCCGGTACTGGCATCGCGTGTGATGATCATTTGGCGGCAATTGGTATAATCTTTTTTGGTTGATGCGCTGAGTTTGTGCCAGATTCGAGTTCGCTCGAACTCTAATGCGAGCGACGCAAAAGTATCGAGAGTCTTGACTTGCTGGGCTTCGGCCGCCTGCCAAATTTCCGCCAGCGTGGCTTTTGGCCCGCAAATGCGTTTATTTTTGCGGGACCCAAATCCATCGTAATAACTGAACATCCATTTGCCGGCGCCTGATGCATTAAACCAAACACGATCCGGCAGTTTATCGATGTTGATATGCGATGGCATATTTGTGCTGGACCGCTTGCGGCCTGGCTTCTTCATAGAATTTTTATTTCTTCGTCGGGCTTGGTTGGCTGATAAGATTCTAGTCCCATCGCGGCATTGAGTGCAGACAGGGTCGTGTAAATGCCCTTTTTGCCATATAAAAATCGGATGCCGTTTTTTCGCAAGTTGGCCTCAAGATCGCTTGTTCGGGCGCACCCTGTCGCGGCTTTTAGGTCATCTTGAGTCAGTAGGCTTGGGTTCATTTTTAAATTCCTTTAATCAACCGCGCCCTCGCAGCATCGGCATTGGTGCAGCATGTTATACAGCGCTTCGAGTGACTGCCTTTGACGATCTTACCGACCTGATCTATCGGCTTATCGCGCCGACAGGATGCGCAATGAAAAAACTTTTTAATTACGGAGGCTGCTTCGGTATTCATTATGCAGCCTGCTGCCTAAATGATTCAGCGCGAGCAAACCAACCTCTCATGAAGACTGCTTGGGACGGGTCGGTATTGATAATTTCTTGGTAGTAATTGAGACGGCAATCGATGATGATATTTATAAAATGACTGCCAAGCTCGGCAACGACCCGCTCCGATGTTGTTATCGTTTGTTGGCCTATCAGGCCGTCCGGTTTTGTGTTGCTATAGCCGCTGCCGACTAAGGCCGTTTGCAAGATTTTTACAGCACCACGTCGGCCATGATTTACGGCCATATCAAGCACGATGGGCTGTATTAGCGGCGGCAGGCTGATAATGTTGGGTCTTACGTAATACAGGGTGTAATAGATTTTTTCGGCGAGTTCTTTGGTTACTCCCCTTATTTCGGCCTTAGTGATATTTTCAGATTGTCGCTTAAAATATTCGGCATAGCTCAGGCTGGTGATGCCGCAGTTTGTCGGACCGCCTTTATCGGCGTGGTGATTTACGTAGCCGCCTTCTTTTTTAATTATTTCGGCAATCATTTCTTTAATAGTCATAGTTTTTTGCTTCCAACATAAAATATGGTCATGGCTGCCTCTAATGCAGGGTGTTAAATCTGTGTTGCGGTAAGTGACTGGCGTTGTTTACGCGGACCATAATGTCGATGGCCAGTGCGGCGTGCTTGAAGGCGGCGTCATCGGCAAAGCCAAGTGCCAGAAGACAGCAAGCTAATCTAACTGCCTCCCTTGCCTGAGCCATACTTAGATCGGCTGATTGCGCATAACGCTGCACTTTTTCAGCCATGTCCGCACGGCGGCGCTGTATTGGGGTAAGCTTGCTCCGGTAGGATTGCAGGCGGAGCTTGTTGACGCGGTTTTGATGTCTTTGTGATTGCATGACGAGCCTCTTCTACTAAGTTTGTTAACCGCATCCGTGCGGTCGGTTTGGCGTTTCCGCGTAGTTGCCCAGCTTGAGATAAGTCGGGCTTCTCGTTGTTTTTTTCAAAGCCACTGTTTGCAATGGGTTTGAAAAAAATACCCGCGATACAAGCCGGGCGAGATCAGGAGGCGCTGAGTAAATCGGTTTTCGAATCCTTATATTTGTTGCAGGGTTCTTACTGTTGTCGCTAAGTCGGTTTCGTTGATGTTTAGCCGGTTTGCCAACGCGGCTTTGTTGTCGCTGTCCAGGTTGTTGCACCAGAGCAGCACGGATAAGCGGTCTCGTCCTGTTAGGGTCTTTTGGGTATCTTCGATATAGGCCGCATCAAGACCGCGCTCTGCAAATACGGCTATGATTTGCAGTGCCAGCCAATCAAGTGTTTTTTTAGCCATGGTTACGCTCCTGGTATTCGTTTTTTACATGAAGGTGTTTGCGAGTGACTCATAGCCATCCTGGCAACGGATTTTGCAAACATCCCAGCCTTCATTGATTTTTTCTTTTGCTATGCGAATGGCGTGCCCCATATCCCACGCCTCAATGCTGAGGGATGATTCTTGGCCGCCTTGTAGCATTAAATAATATATGTTCATGTTGGTTACTCTATGTTTTTGTTGTTTGTAAATGTCGGGTTACGCTGTGCTAACCCGACCTACTTGGCTTTGTTGTGGAAAATATTACCAAAAGGTATTTTTAAAGTAAATACCAAATAGTAATTATTTTTTAATTGGGTATTTTTTGAGTAATAAAAAACCCGCTCAAGGCGGGTTTTTGGTGGGTTAAGTTAGAAATAGCTAACTTTTAGTGGTGTTGATCTAAAATCTTAAAGGGTGGGCGCTTTCTCATTTGGCGTTATTTATGTTTAATTAATATCTAATCCGAATTCGCTAAATTTACCTATATGCTTACCGGTAGATCCATCATAAATAGAAACTACACTGACGGTATCATCTGTATTTTTGTAGTAGTTATAAATCACTCCCATAACGATATTTTTCTCATCAATATTTAAAAGGCTAAATTTATTACCTATATATGCTCTGGGTGTTCCTGATGGGCTTTCAACTTTGTATAAAATGCCAGCCTTTGTGTAGTCTAAAATTAGCTTTTTGAGTGTTTGCTGCTGCTTTTGGTCTGTATATTTTGGTTGGCTATAGTTGTTGATTTCCTGGCTGGTGTTGTTATTTGACTTTGATTTTCCGCTTAAATATAAAACAATAATTATCGTAAAAAATATAACAATGAAAAAGCTCAGGCATCCCGATTTACTTTTTATTTTAAATCCACAGTTGGGGCACGCTGTTGCTTTGCTGCTTATTTCATGAGCGCATTCTTTGCATTTTACTAAGGCCATGGTGATGCTCTGGTTAGTTGTATTTGTTATTTATCTTTCATCGTTACTGTTGTTGATTCAGGGTAGCTGTAAAGTGCGTTATTTGCACCGTCAATAACGCACGAGATAATGCAAGCATCTACCAGTATTAAATCTATTAAAAAGTACCCAGTTTCAAAGCTTGGCGATAAGCGTTCTATTCCTGCTTGCAGGTTATTATCGCAGGCCACTTGCATTTCATTCCCATCCCTATGGATACTGGTCAGCGAATTTGGAGTAGTAGTCCATGCGCCTTCTTCATTTTTTATGTTGCATCGTGTCTTATCTGAGTTTTTATCATTAGCCGTTAGCACTGTAATATTTTGGTATGCGCCTTGAGACATGCTGGCGCATCCGGTCAAAGATAGTGCTAAAAATGCAGGTATTAAAAATTTCATTGTTGGTTTCTTCTTTTGGTAAGTAATTGCTTACGCCGTAGCTAATTCGCCAAAGAAAGTATCTTTGACGATGTTGTTAGTTTTGTATTAATGGGCTTAAATCATGGTTGTTTTCGTGCCTATGGCAATTGCGACGCCATGCACAGTTATATTTTCCTCCTCTAAGGTCACTGTTTCGGGTTGTCCGGTTTCTAGTGGTTGGACGTTTAGCTTTCCAAATCCTGGGCACCAGCGTACTAACGTCGGTTTTTCGCCGCCAATTGAGATTAATACGACTTTGGTTTTTTCTGGCAGTTTCTTAGTGTCAAACAATAGTCGTGTTCCTGCGGGAAAGTCCTTGAATAAATTGCTATCAATATCAATAGCAAATAACTCTCCGAAGATAATGGTGTCTTTTTTAATTGTCATAAGATCCAGCTCCTTTATTTTTGTTATGGAGCCGGGGCTTTGGCAATAATCAGACCAATCAATGCACCGAGTTTTAATAACTTTCACGCCAGGGACGCTAAATCCTGATGTGTTATAAATAGATTTAACATCTTGCAGAGATTTTGATTCATCGCCATCGAGCCATTTTTCAGGCATGTCTGCTAAAAGCTCTAATGACCTGGCCTTTTTCTCGCCAAATGATTTTGTTTTTAGTAGCCCAGATGCTTCGCCTTGATTAATCCCTGTTTTTTCGACAAATGCTGCTTGTATGCCCTCGTAGTGGATATTAATCCATTCTTTTAGGCGCTTTCGCCTAGTTTTTACAATTTCAGAATCTTCTTTTGCCATTCTATAAGTATCCCAAGTAATTACCTTAAGGTAAATATCAAAATGGTATTGCTTAATTAATTACCATTTAGTAATATTTAGGCATGGAAACATTACGCTTATACCTAAACAGCTTGTCAGTTAATGACCGCGAAGCCTATGCAGCTGCCTGCGGAACGTCGGTTAACTATTTACGCAAATCCATTTCTATAGGCTCCAGGTTTGATGGCGCTTTGGCGAGAAAGCTAGATCAATACTCTAATGGTCATGTGCAAAAGTGGGAGTTGCGGCCTGATGTTTGGCCGGAATTAGTTATTAATGATAATGATGTTAAGGCGGCTTAGTTCCGTAGGTCGGGTTAGCGTAGCGTACCCCGCCATTTTAGCTGTCGTCTGAGTTGCAGTTAATTTTAATAACCCCAGCCCGATTGAGTAATCGGGCTGATTACCTAAGTAGGTTTACCTATGACGATTATGAAAGAGCCAGAACTTAAAGACCGCGTGACGGCTGCTATTTTTATCATGGCGTTCGGTGCCGAAAATACCGGGGTTATGACGCTGCAAAAGCTGATGTGGCCTTATACCGAATATGAAATCGGCGATGTTAATCGCACCGCGACGGCGCTGGTGTCCAGTGTTCATACTGAATTGCTAAAAGCCTTGCCTCCTCCTCAGATTGAGCAGATTTCGAAACGTTTATCCTCGTATTTGTCTTTCGTGGCAGGAGACGGATGGCCTGATGAAAAAATCCCGTCTCTGGAAGACGGATAACATCCCCTGCTGTGACTGGCAATTCTGTTTCATAGAATTTTGGGTCTAGGTCATCGCCGTCGGCGAGATAGTAAAGGCGGTATTTGTACATGCGAAACCTCGTTAAAGATAAAAAAATAACTCTTAAGTGTAGCTGCTCTGGTGATTTATGACTAAAAGCGCCGAATGTTTAACAAGCTGGCTGGATGAGCTGCGCACCAAGGCGGCTGGCTGCGGGTACGCGGGTGATTTGGTTGCCGATGCCGGGGCGGATGAATGGGCGGAATATTATTACGACGGCTGGTCGGTGGATGAGGCGTTGTTTATTTGGGCGGCGTTTGAAGCGGCAGCGGAAAGCTGGCTGGTTCGCGCTCGCGCTGTGTTTGTATAAAAACTGGGGCGTCCGATGGATGAGTTAAAAGCGGAGTTGTTAGATGCGGGGTCGTTTACGGCGCGAGAGGCCGAGATTGCACGGCTTATGGCTGAGGGTTTGTCGGATAAGGATATTGCTCGGGTGTTAGCGATTAGCATCAAAACAGTAGCGACGCATTCAGCCAATTTTTATGAAAAGCTTGGGGTGCGCAATCGGTCGATCAATACCCGTTGCACGGCGACTTTAACGATGGTTGCGCGGGGTATGGTGCGGCTGTCGATTAAGTCGATTGTGGTTATTTTGATTTTTAATTCAGCCCAGATTGACAGTTCAGCGTTGCGCATTAAAGGCGCCCGAAGCGGTTCATCTGTGTCGAGGTTGCGGCGGACCGATGAAGCTTAAGTTTTGTGCGTTGTTCTGGTTGTTGGTCGGCCTGCTGGTTTTGCTGGCGTTTGTTGTCGCTAATGCGCTGATGGCGGTTGTCGATGGAACTCTGGGCTGGGTTGAGCATGAGATTAATGCGGCGTTTGATGCAAGGTTTGGGGATTGGTGATGTGGCTAACAGGACAAAGCGTTCGCAAATATGACCTCTAAAAAAATCAATTTCGACGCGATTAATTCGGTCGCGTTATCTAATTTTGAATCGCTGTTGAAGCAGTGGTTGCCGGACGGCACTAAGCACGGCTTTGAATATTCCGCTAAAAATCCTAATCGCTACGATAAGCATACAGGCTCTTTTTCGGTCAACGTAAGGAGAGGAGTATGGAAGGATTTTGCGTCGGGTGACGGCGGTAGTGATCCGATCTCATTGTTTGCTTATTTGTTCCACAATGACGATCAAGGGGCAGCGGCTAAGGATTTGGCTGATTTGCTAGGGGTTAATGCGCCGGCATCCGTACCGGCTCCAGCCAAACCAAGGGCTAAAGCGCCTCGGTCTACGTGGGCGGCTATTAAGCCGCCTCAACCCGAACCGGCGGCGCATAAGGCGCACTTGGTGCGCGGCTTCCCTGAGCGGGTTTGGTGCTATCGGGACTTTGACGGCTCATCGCTCGGGTATATTTATCGGTTTTTGAATTCTGAGGGCGGCAAGGAGGTTTTGCCGCTTTCGTGGTGCAGAAACGAGCAAACCGGAGCTGAGGAATGGCGTTGGATGGCATTTGCTGATCCGCGCTGTTTGTACGGTTTGGATCGCTTAGCAACTAAGCCGGATGCACCGGTTTTGGTGGTAGAGGGCGAACCCTGCGCGGATGCGGGAGCAAGCGAGTTACCTCATTTGGCGGTGGTGACGTGGCCAGGGGGCAGTAAGGCGGTTGACAAGTCGAATTGGAGTCCGTTGGCTGGCCGCGATGTGATTATCTGGCCTGATTGTGACAGCCTGCGCGAGAAGATGCCGAAGGATGCGGCTGCTGATTATGTTCCGCCGTTTTTGCCTGAGGATAAGCAGCCTGGGGTTATTGCAGGCAATAAGATTGCCGCTAAGTGCTTAGCGATGGGTTGCCGGGTGTGGATGGTGAATATTGCACCGCCTGGGGAAAAGAAATCCGGCTGGGATATTGTTGACGCGATTGATGAGGGTTTATCGGGCGATAGTTTACGGCAGTATTTGCGCGCTAATGTGCGCCTCTTGGCGTCAGCGGGTCGTGACGATGGGAGTGCTAATAATGCTCCGCCGCCGGATTCGGCTGGCGCAGGCGGAGGCTCAAGACGGTGGGTCCCCGATTGGGAAATTGGTTTGTTGCGTGGGCCACGTGGGGGCGTTGAGGATTGTCGGGAGAATGTGTTTTTAATTCTGTCCAGGCATCCGGATTGGGCCGGTGTGATCGGCTGGAATGAATTCACTATGCGGGTTGAAAAGACCAAACCGGCGCCGACCGGGTTGCTCGCCGGTGAGTGGAAGACGCAGGACGATTTAGATACGGGGCTTTGGTTGGCGCAAAACTGTGATTTGTTGCTGCGCTCTGAAAGTACGATTGTGGCCGGGGTGTCGATGGTGGCTAATAAGAATCTCTTTCACCCTCCTCGTGTTTGGCTTCAGTCGCTGCCACCTTGGGATCAGACCGACCGGCTGGAGTATTTTATAGCTGAATGCGTGGGCTGCGAGAATACGCGTTATGTGCAGTTGGTGGGTAAGTTTTTTATGATCGGGATGGTCGCTCGTGTATTTAAGCCGGGTTGCCCTATGCAGTATATGCCGGTCTTGGAGGGCAATCAGGGTATCGGTAAATCATCGTTTTGGAGGACGCTGGGCGGTGAATGGTTTCAGGAGACGCCGTTTAGGCTGGGCGGTGCTGATGCCTATATGGCCCTAAATGGGGCGATTTTGTATGAAATTGCCGAGATGGATAGTTTTAATAAATCAGAAGCGACTCAGGTCAAGGCGTTTATTACTCAGCAGGTGGACCGCTATCGAGAACCCTATGCGCGCAGGCATATCGACCGGTTACGCCAGTGTGTTTTCGCGGGGACGACGAATCACGGGGAGTATTTGAAGGATACGACGGGGAATAGGCGTATTTGGCCGATTCGTGCGGTTGATGTCGATATTGAGTTGTTAGCTCAAATGCGCCCGCAGTTGTTCGCCGAAGCATTGCATCGATTTAATGCAGGGGAACGGTGGTATCCGGAGCGTGAGGAGGAGCGGGAGTTTTTTGTCCCTGAGCAGGATGAGCGGCGGATTGTCGATCCGTGGCTGTATCCGTTGCAGGAGTGGCTGGATGATCCGCTACAGCGTCATCTTGATGAGTTTACGGCGACGGATTTGTTGATTAATGCGCTTAAAGTCGAGCTGAATAAGATCGACGGCAACCGGGGCATGGCGACGCGGGTCGGTAATTTAATGGCCGAGCTGGACGGCTGGAAGCGTAAGCGCCGCGCAACGGGCCGCCGCGAGTGGGTGTATGTGCGGCCTGATTCGCAACGGCTGCGGAAAGTTTAGGTGTTAGGGCTTCAGGTGATTGCCTTCAGGACTGCCCAGGGATCGGCGCATGATTATGCGACCGGAAAAGGGCAGCTGTCGGCGGTTAATTATGTCCAACCTTGTGATTGGTGTTATAGGTTGGACTGGCAGGTTAGACGGCTACAGGCCGCACCGGTCGTGCATCCGTCCAACCGTCCAACCTCGTCCAACCTCACCGCGCAGGCGCACCCGCCCGCGCGCGTATATGCACCTGATGCGATGCTTAATGCTAGCAAATGTTTTAAAACCTTGTTGACAAGGTTAGACGGTTGGACGGGACCAGGTGTGTTGCGGTTTGTAGCCGTCTAACCTGCTCGTCCAACCTTGTTTTGTTATTTTTAGGTTGGACGGATTGATGAGCGAAAAGCGCCGGCAGTGGGAATCAATTAAGGAACAAGCGCCTGATGTGGCTGATTTCTTAATGGCTATTAATCAGGCGTTTGGCAAGCCCGCGGCGGTTCGGGTTGAGTTGTTTGGTTCTGGCGAGGTGATTGAGATTGGCGGGCATTTACGGATTGATCCGGTTGTTTCTCCGGCTGGTAAGGGTCGTGTTTGTTGTGAGTGCCGGTATTGGCATCATGAGGCCGGTGCGGCGCGAGGTGTTTGTGTTAATGAGGATAGGGAGGTGCGTCGCTGGTTGGTTGACTGGCCGACTCAGGCGGCGTGTGATTTGTTTGATATTTATGGAGGTGGTGATGTGTGCGCTGACTGATAGAGGTGATCAGTGTTTGTTGGCTTGGGGGCGTTGGTCTAGACGTGATGGTACTGTGCGGCGGCTTGGGTATCCTGGTTGTAGTGCTGAGCAGATGGCGGGGCGTGTTGCGGGTACTGATAGTGCGGTGAGCGATGTTGAGGAAATGGTTGATCGGTTAGTTACAGGGATGCTGGAGGACAGGAAGCGTTTGGTCGCTAAGTTTTTTTATGTTGATCGTGCCAAGTATGCCGATGTGGTGCTAAAGATTGATGCTGTCTATAAAGAGCGCTCGGAAGCAGGGCGTCGTGATGTTAATCGTCCTGTCTCTGTGAGTGTGGTTAAGGACGATTTAATGGTCATTCGATCTATGGTTGGCGGTGTGATTTTATGGGCCGATAAAAAAGTTGTTGACTCGGGGGGCTGCTAAGTTGTAAATTTAGTCACGCTTTAAAAGCTCGCCTGAAATTTTTCGAGCGGGCTTTTTTTATGCCTGATGATTTTGTACCCGCACTGGCTTTGGCTTTTAGCGGGTTTTTTTATGCCTATCGCTAGGGGTTAGGATGCCGATTGAAAACGTAACAACGTGGTCTCAGTTTGGATTGCCGGGTATGGTAATTGCCGCGCTATTTGCGTTTATCTGGTTTCTGGTTAATACGCACCAATCAGAGCGTAAGGAGTGGCTGGAAGCCTACCGCGATCATGGCCGCCGCGCTGATGATAGGCAGAAGGAAACGAATGATGTGACTCGCGAGATCAGTGCCGTTATCCGTGAGTTAAGCGCTCGGAATGATCGTTGATTAGTGGGCCGGTCTGCAAGGTTTCCGTGCCGTCATGCGCATTGCTCTGCTCTACTAGCTAAGCCTGGGCTGTGTGCTGTTCATGTTGGTGATATAAAAGTTAGCGGTAGAGCTAATGATCTGCGTCGCGGGTCATCGACTCAACGCGGATATGATTACAAATGGCAGAAGACCAGTGCCGGATACCTAAAGAGTCATCCGCTATGTGTTTGCTGTGATGCCAAAGGGATTGTAACTCCAGCTGCTGAGGTCGATCACATCATCCCAATTCAGGTCGACCCGATGCGTAAGTATGATCGATCAAACTGGCAGGCGTTATGCAAGCCATGCCACACAACAAAGACTAATCAAGACCGAGTTAAGTACGACCTGGGGAGGGGCGGTCAAATCTCTACAACCTCTCTGACCTAGACCCCGCCCCCAGTGACATTTTTACGTGGAATGTTTTGAATAGAAAAAGCCCACTGGGTTTTGATATAGGATTGATGATTTTTAATGAAAAATAAACTTGTTGTTAAGTTAATTACGGTTTCCAGCTTGGTTCCTAATCCGAAAAACGCTCGGAAACATCCCAAGGATCAGGTTGATAAGCTTGCTGGAATAATCTCGGAATTTGGCTGGACAACCCCGATCCTTGTTGACGGCAATAACATACTTGCGGGCCATGGTCGCCGACTAGCTGCCATCCAGCTTGGGCTGGTCGAGGTCCCGTCAATCGATTTATCGCACTTAACCGAAGACCAAAAGCGGGCATACGTCATTGCCGATAATAAAATCGGCGAAGAGTCCAGTTGGGACAAAGACATTTTGGCCTTAGAGCTTGCCGATTTACAGCTAGACGGTTTGGATATGCAACTGGTTGTTTTTGATGGCGCTGAGTTAGAAAAACTTATAAGTCCACCTGAGAAGCCTGCAAGCGATCAGTCTACCAAAAAAATGACATTTGTCTTGTATGGCGACCAAGTTGAGCAGGTAAAAAAAGCTTTAGATATAGCTAATACCAGAGGCGAATACACTGAATCGCCTAACAAAAACAAGCAAGGCAATGCCCTGGCTAGAGTCTGTGAATTATTCATCAGCCAAAACGCCGATACTCAAGAAGCATGAAATCAACAAAACCCACCGATTGCGTCTTATTTATCGACGAAGAAATAGCCCGGCTAGTCATAGCCTGGAATCGCGTAGATGCCGATGGGCCTGATGCAGTTGAACTACCTGAAATCAACACCAAATATTCGCCGCAAAAAATAGCGGAAGCAATGAACATCTCCACCGGCCAAGTGCGTAGCTTAGTTAAGCAATGCGTCATAGTTGGCATAATTATTGAGGGCGGTGCAATATCCGACCTGGCACAAAAATTAGTCAATGCGTTAATCGCAAAAAAATCAAACGACTTTAAATAAAATGGCCGGACGAAAACCTGATCTTAACTCCAACGTGCATTACTTGCCGGGGAGCGGCGAAGTCACGTCCAAACAAATTGATGATGCTCGTGCTTTAAAACCCGAGATTACTCCTGTTTGGCCAGCGTCAGCAGGTGCGGTATGGGACATGTTGGCACCTGAAATGATGTCGCTCGGTCGCCTGAAGCCGCACTTTGTTTTCGCTTTTGCCGAATACTGCTACCTCCTGGCAAGACTCGCAGAAATCAGAAAGTTCCTAATCGATAACGGGGAGACGTATGTCTCAGAGACACGGAACGGACGGCAAATAAAAAGCCGTCCCGAGGCGGCACAACAAAATGAAACCGCTCGCCAGCTCGCTCGTCTTACCAGCTGCTTCGGCCTAACGCCATCTGATGAAAAATCCCTAGTCAGCTCAATTCAGAGCAATTTAGTCGATGAGTTCGCCGAATTTAAGTGATGCAGAATTCCATCCGCATATTATTGACGTATTTGACTATGCCGATTCCGTCATCAGCGGTGGAAAACTCGCGTGCGAGGCCGAACAACTAGCCTGCAAACGCTTCACATCCGACATAGAGCGCGACTTTGATTACCAGTTCGACCACGAAAAAGCCGTCCGGGTCATCAATTTCATCGAAAAACTGCCCCACGTCAAAGGCCAATGGGCAGCAAAACGGCTACGGATCATACTGCAACCCTGGCAAAAATTCATAATCGCCAACCTGTTCGGCTGGGTACACAAAGAAACCGGCCTAAGACGCTACCGGAAAGCCTACATCTGCGTACCGCGCAAAAACGGCAAAAGCGTACTAGCCGCCGCCATCGGCATTTACATGCTGACCGCCGACCACGAACATGGCGCAGAAATATACTGTGGTGCAACTACAGAAAAACAAGCATGGGAGGTCTTCCGTCCTGCCCGGCTGATAGTTGAAAAATTTCGTGGATTGCGAGATTCTTACGGAATGCAGGTTAATGCCAAAAGCATTACCGCATATCCCGATTCCCGCTTCGAACCCGTTATCGGCAAGCCCGGCGATGGCTCCAGCCCGTCGCTTGCCATCGTTGACGAATACCACGAGCACGTAACATCCGACCTCTACGACACCATGGACACCGGCCAAGGTGCGCGGGAACAGGGCTTGATGCTAGTCATCACCACCGCCGGATCCAACATAACCGGCCCGTGTTACGAATTGCAAAAAGACGTCGAGCGGGTACTGACCGGACTGGTCGATAACGACGAAGTTTTCGGCATCATCTACGGCATCGACAAGAACGACGCCTGGACAGATGAACAAAGCCTGATCAAGGCCAATCCAAACTGGGGTATATCAGTAGGTTCAGACTTCCTGAGGGCCGCGCAAAAGTACGCAACCCAAAACAGCAGCAAACAAAACGCCTTCAAAACCAAACACCTCAACGTCTGGTGCTGGGCAAAATCAGCCTTTTTCCCCGCCAACAAATGGGTAGAGTGCGGCGACCCGACCTTAAATATTGACGATTTTAAAAACGATGACTGCTTTCCCGGCCTAGATTTAGCCAAAATCTACGACATCAGCAGCTTAATACCGGTATTCCGCCGCATCATCGACGGCCAAAAACACTACTACGTATTTAGCAAAAACTATCTCCCGGCGGACACCATAGCCAGTGATGACTTTCCGCAGTCAAAAGAACTGTACAGCAAATGGCTAAACGATGGACACCTACTGATCGGCGGCGACGCCGAAATGGATTTTAGAATCATAGCTGATGAAATAATCGGAATGAAAGAAGACGGATTTAACATCGTCGAAGTGCCCCACGACCCACATTTCGCCTTTTTGATAGCCAGAGACCTGGATGAAGCCGGTCTAGTGCCGGTAGAAATCAAACAACATGGTAGTCAACTAGGCCCGGGCATGCGGGAAATAGAAGCCGCAATCGCCGCTGGACGCATTCATCATGACGGCAACCCAGTCACCAACTGGGCAATAGGCAACGTATTAGGCCGTGAATTTTCAAACGGAGGCTTAATGCCCGATAAAGAAAACAAAATCAGCAAAATCGATCCAGCAGTAGCAATGATTATGGCTGTTGGCAGAGCAATGCTGGGCGAAATCCCACAGGTTAACGTAGGCGTAGAATTCTGGTAATGGCAAACTTCCTGACAAAAAACCGCCCTTGGCCGTGGCAGAAAAAAAGCACCTCGTCCGGCCTCAGCATAAACGACATATGGGCGGAACTACTCGGACAATCCGCGTCGAAAGCAGGCATTAGCGTCAACTGGAAGACCGTTTTGCAGTATTCCACCGCCCAAGCCTGCATCCGCATTATCAGCGAGGACATTGCCCAACTGCCGTTTGCAGCCTACCGACCTCTGGAGGGCGGCGGCAGCGAGCAGGCGACCACCCACCCAATCCATAAGCTGATTAAAACTAAGCCCAACAATAACCAGACCGCGTTCGAAATGCGGGAGCAAATCGGCATGCACCTGGTGCTGACCAACAACGCCTATGTCTGGAAAAATATAGTGCGCGGCAAAGTGGTTGAACTGCTGCCCTTTGAGCCGCACCAAGTGCGCCCGATCCGCAAAAACGGCCAGACCACCTACGCGCTGTCCCTAGCAGACGGCAAACAAGAAACCGTGCCAGCCACCGAAATATGGCACCTGCGCGGCCCCAGCTGGAACGGCTGGCAAGGCATGGACGGCGTCCGCCTGATGCGCGACACCATCGGCCTCGCCTTGGCGCTGGAAAATCACGGCTCAAGAATGTTCAGCAACGGCGCAACCGTCGGCGGCTTACTGTCAACCGAAGCCAACCTGACCACAGAACAAGCCAAATCACTGCGTGAAAGCTGGGATTCCCGGCAATCAGGCGGAGAAAACGCCTATAAAACTGCCGTCATGTGGGGCGGCATGAAGTGGGCACCGATGGCTACGCCCAACGATTCAGCGCAGTTTCTAGAAAGCCGCCGCTTTCAAGTTGAGGAGGCCTGTCGCCATTTTAAAGTGCTGCCGATGATGGTCGGCCACGCCGACAAAACTACCACCTACGCCAGCGCCGAGCAAATGGTCTTGATCCACTTGCGGCAAACATTAGGCCCATGGCTAACTCGGATAGAACAATCGGCAAACTGCAATCTACTAACCGACGAAGAGCTCGCCGCAGGGTACTTTACCAAATTTACCCGTAACGCCCTGCTAGCGATGACCACCCAAGCCCGCGCCGATTTTTACTCAAAAATGTACGGCATCGGCGCATTAAACCCCAACGAAATCCGCGAACTGGAAGACCTGAATCCCTACGACGGCGGCGAAAAATACCGCGTCCCGCTCAATATGATTGATCCATCAGCAATAGACCCTAAACAACCTACAGACGGGAACACAGCCAATGCCCCAGCCGCATAAAAAACAAACCACCGGCAGCCTGGAAACCAAACGCATCAACTTTGCCGAATGCAAACTGGCAGTAGCAGAAACCACCGCCGACTTGATGGAGTTTTCCGGTTACGGTGCAGCATTTGGTAACGTAGACAGCTACGGCGACGTAATCGAAAAAGGCGCGTTTTCGGCATACTTAGCTGATGTGCAGTCCGGTAAGCAAAACTGGCCTGCCATGCTCATGCAGCACGGCGGCTGGAACGTCACCGCCGAAGACATGACCCCTATCGGCGTCTACACCGACCTATCAGAAGACGATTTTGGACTTAAATCAGCCGGTACATTAGCCGCTACACCGCGCGGAACCGACGCTTATACGCTGATGAAAATGCAGCCAAGACCGGCCATTTCCGGCCTGTCCATCGGTTATTACGTCCGCGATTCAATTTACGGCGGCAAAAGCGACCCTTACGACCGGCTAATCAAACAAATCGACTTGATAGAAATCAGCATCGTGACATTTCCGGCCAACGAAAAAGCCCGGATCGGCAATGTTAAGTCGGCACATGGGCTTAACGAAAGAGAATTCGAGCAATTCCTGAGAGATTCAGGAATGAGCAGAAAGGACGCCCAGACTGTAATAAGTCGCGGCTTTCGAGCCATCGCATCTGAGAGAGATTCCGGCAGCGAAGAGCTAAAGCAAATCACCGCGCTGATTGAGCGCAACACCCATATTTTTAAACAAAACTAGGAGTTAATCATGAGAATCACCCCAAGAGCGCTGTGGTCGTTACTGGCAATCACTATTGTATTTTTTGCACAATCACTAGGCTATACCGCATCAGCCGAAGAATTAACCGCAGGCGGCCTCATGCTGGCTGGTGTCGGCGACATGGAAGACATTACCAAGCTACTGCAAAAGCAAGGCGAAACATTCGAAGAATTTAAAAAGGCTAATGATGCCCGTCTGGAAGCTGTCGAGAAAAAAGGCTATGCCCCAGCCGACACCGTCGAAAAAGTCGATAAAATAAACGCCGACTTAAATACCTTGTCTGCCGAAATCCAAGAAATAATGAAAAAATCCAACCGGCCAAATATGCCCGGTAGCGATGAAAACGCATTAACTGAAGAGCAGCAGGAACATAAAGCTGCTTTCAGAAACTTTTTAAGAAAAGGCAACCCCGGCGACCTGTCCGACCTCGAAAAGAAAGTTTTCCAGCGTGGCAGCGACGTGGACGGCGGTTATTTAATCGACGATGAAATGGACACCTTTATCGACCGTGTCGCGGCCAAAGTTTCGGTTTTGCGTAACCTGGCCGACGTTAAAAGTATCGGCAAAGAGAGCCTTAGTATGCGGGTAAAAACAAGCGGCACAGCGGCCAAATGGGTTGGTGAAGGCGAAACAACAGCCGATGCCGTAAAGAAGGCCACTGGAGCAAAATGGGCAAAAATCGAAATCAACGCAGAAGAAATGGAGATCGAGCCTTGGTTTTATAACTCGGCGATGGACGACTCTGATTTCGACTTGTTTTCCGACATCGTTGAAGAGGCCGGTATCGGTTTCGGCGAAGGCGAAGGCGAGGCATTCATCAGCGGCGACGGCGTTAAAAAGCCGCGCGGCATCCTGGGTTACGACACCGTAGCAAACAGCAGCTATGCATGGGGAAAAGTCGGCTACATTGCATCCGGTGCCGCCAATGACTTTGCCGCCTCTAACCCTGGCGACCAAATCATCACCCTTCAACACAGCCTTAAAGCCGCTTACCGCAACGGCGCAGTGATGCTGATGAACGACTCGACATTGGCGAAAGTGCGACAAATGAAAGACGGCAGCGGCAATTTCTACCTGTTCAACCCTGATGCAACCGGAAAATTCCCCGGCTTCGTACTCGGCACACCGGTTGAAATCGACGACAACATGCCCGACATCGCCGCCAACTCTCTGTCAATCGCGTATGCCAATTTCAAACGCGCATACCGCATCGTTGACCGCACTGGCATAGCACTAATCCGCGACAACATCACCGAAAAAGGCACCACGAAATTCAATTTTCGGAAGCGCGTCGGTGGCGGCATCAAGCATTTTGAAGCCATCAAGCTGATGAAATTCGCGACCAGCTAAAAGCATCTGCACTAGCTATTTTTACAGGTCGGCGCTTAGGCTCTAACCCCCACTTATTTAAAAAGAGGATTCAACCATGGAAGACCTACACAACAATATCAACATCAAGCGCGTCATCTCGCCAGTGGCAGAGACTGGAACCACTGCGCTGGTCGGGCAAATCATCGACCGGCAGGGTTATGAATCACTGGAGTACGCCATCGCCACCGGCTCATTAGCCGACGCCGACGCAACATTTACCGTATTGCTTGAAGATGGCGACGCAGCAAACTTATCCGATGCCGCCGCCGTAGCTGATGATTTCCTGCTGGGAACCGAAGCGCTGGCAAGCTTCATTTTCAGCGACGACGACAAGGTTTTCAAGTTGGGCTACAAAGGGAACAAGCGCTATACCCGAATGACCATAACGCCAGCCGCCAACGCCTCAGCCGCCTTTGTCAGCGTCGTGGCGATCTTAGGCGATCCCGCGTTAGCCCCGACCGTAAACCCGCCCGCTTAATCATAACCATTTGTAGTGCCGGGCCAGCCCGGCACTGTATGAGGAATCATCGTGTATAAAATAATCAAGGCATTCAAGGGGTCGCCCAACGGATCAACTGTAATCGATTATCAAAAGGGCGAAATCGTCGATCTTGAAAGCGATCTAGCTGCCGTGGCTCTGGAAGAGGGCTGGGTGGAGCTGGTTGATAAGCCAGAAGAGCCGCAAAACCCCGATAAAACACCCAAAAAACGCCCTTAACCGGGCGTTTTTTGCTTAAAATTGAATCAAGCAGGCATCCAAATGTTCGTAATAGACGACGCAATAGCCGCAGTTAGCACACTAGCCGACAGCGCAATAAAACGCATCTGGCCGGATGCGACAGAAATCGAAAAAGCCAAACTCGCACAACTCTCGCAAGATCTGCAAAACGAATTTAACCTGATCATGGGGCAGCTAGAGATCAACAAAATCGAAGCGACCAGCTCATCCGTATTTGTCGCCGGTTGGCGTCCAGCGGTCGGCTGGGTGTGTGGTGCATCCCTAGCCTATGCCGGTCTGATCGAGCCTTTCTCCCGATTCATTGCTGTAGTACTGGCGGGTTATACCGGACCATTCCCAACCATCGATACCGACCTCACCCTGCAAATATTAGGTGGTCTACTTGGCCTCGCCGGATTACGTACATTTGATAAATTAAAAGACACCGCTCGGTAAATGGAAAAAATAACCACTCAGCCAGCAGCAGAGCCTATTACCTTAGCCGAATTGCGCTTACAGCTGGGCGTCATGGACGACTCAGCAACAGAGCGTGATCCGGTATTCAGCGCAAACATCAAGGCAGCGCGAATCTGGGCAGAGTGGTTCACCCGCCGCGCCTTGATCACGCAGACATGGGGATATTATGCCGACGCATTCCCTACCTTAAGACGTGGGCAACTGTTGACCGACTTTATCGACCTACGCCTTGATTTGCAATCAGTCGCATCAATCAATTACGTCAACGATGCCGGCGTATTAACCACACTTGACCCGGCAAATTATCAAGTCGATCTCATATCGTCACGCGTACTGCCGGCTTACGGACTATCCTGGCCGACCACCAGAGCAGTGCCGAACGCCGTACAAATCAGCTATGTCAGCGGCTATGCCAACGCCGCCGCCGTACCGGAAGACATAAAAAAGGCGCTGAAAATCATCGCGGGACAATGGGAAAATTTCCAGTCCGCCCTAGAGAGCGGAATAACGGTACGGACAATCGCCTACGCCGCTATCCAGCTGTTAGCACCGTATAAAGATTATCGCAATTTATTTTAATAATTAACGCTGAACCAGAGGATCACAGACATGCCAGCAGAGCCAATAGACCGCTCCGGAACAATAACAGCAGGCGGAGTTGCCCAGCAATTCGCACCGACCAACCGTAAACGCCGCGGCTGGTCGGTAGAAAACCCTACAAGCAGCACGTCCACGCTATGGGTGTCAGACATAGCCACAGCAGTAACGGGTTCGCCAGCGATAGAAATACCGCCCGGCGTCTGCTATGAATCACCAGCGAATGGTTGCAGCATCAATGCGCTGAGCATTATCAGCACAACAACTGGTCAGCCTTATACCGCTCGCGAGTGGTAAATAATCGATAAGGAGTTATACATGCAAAATTTTGCCTCATTTAACAGCCTGAGCAACGCAGAGCAGGGCGGACAAGTCGCGCAGGAATCTCCGTTCAGCCTAACCGACCGAAGCGGCACAATAACGACCGCCAATACCGCCCAACAAATCGCCCCGGCAAACACAAAGCGCCGGGGCTTTTTGGTCGAAAACCCCGGCAATGTACTAATCAATCAGACGCTGACCGCAAACACACATTCATTTTGGGTGTCGGACGTGTCTACCGCCGCTAAAACGCCACCGTCTCGGGAAGTAGCTCCCGGCGAGTCCTACGAAAGCCCATCCGGCGGATGCGGCACAGGACAACTCAGCATCATCGGCACCACCGACAATCAGCCGTTTATAGCGAGGGAATGGTAATGCCAAAATCATCAGGATTAACGCGCGCGCAGGCCGATTTGCGCTATATCCAGCGCACAGAGATCAACAACATCGGCATCCCAGGCAGCCAAGGCTTTGGCGTAGGCATCTGCCCTTGGCCGCCGAACGGGTTTTCGTTGATGACCGGAACAACGGATATTACCTCAAACAACTATGGCAACTACCAATATTCCGACGGTTCGATCATGTGCTGGATACCCGCGTTTTATTACAAAATCGGCACCGGCTCAAACGGACTATCGATCAACGCAGTAGACATAAAACGCGTTAACGCCTACAGCGACCTGGCAACAGCCAATGCCAACGGCTACGCACTGCACCGCGCGTTTTATAACGACGGACTGGTCCAGTCGGGTGTGTTTGTCGATAAATACCTGTGCAGCAATAACGGCGGCATCGCATCGAGCATCAAGCTTGGCCTGCCGCTGTCCAGTGCTGTCGCCCACAACCCCTTCTCCGGATTAACAGGCGCTCCAGCCAATGCCTACTACGGCGCTATCGCCGCCGTTAAAACGCGAGGCAGCCGGTTTTTTGTCAACAACCGATTTATCGGCGCGGCCCTGGCGCTGCTGTCACTCGCTCACGCCCAGGCCAGCACATCAACCACCTATTGCGCCTGGTATGACGCCGGGGGCGTCACCAACTATCCAAAAGGCTGCAATAACAATGCACTGGGTGACGTCAACGATAACACCTTGACTTTTGTGCCCGACGGGTACTCTAACTGCGCCAAAACGGGGTCGGCAAATGTACTAGCCAAAACCACGCATAACGGCCAGAATTGCGGCGTAGTCGACCTCAACGGCACCCTATGGGAAATACAACCCGGTATTACCTCGGACGGAACAAATTATTATCTGCTGAAAACCTCGGTAGACATGGCCTCGGTCACCATAGGTAATACACTAGCAACAGACCTATGGGGCGCAACCGGAATCGCCGCGCTATATGACAACATCGGCGCAACGTATGGGGCACTGACCGCATCCAGCACGTTAAAATATTTCGGCGCGGCGACTCAGGTATTGAGCGAGGCTGTCTCCGGCAATGCGTGGGCGGCTGCTGGGGCGGGCATTCCGTTAGCTGGCGGGGTCGGCGGCACGAATGCCTACGGCAGCGATGGATTATGGGACTATCGGCCTAACGAGCTGTGCCCGCGCGCCGGGGGCTACTGGTACGATGGTGCGACTGCCGGGGTCTGGGCGCTCGATCTGGCCAATGCGCGCAGCACCTCCTACATCGGCGTGGGTTGCCGGGCGGCCTTTTTTCTCTGAGACCCTGAGCGGTAGCGATGGGGCTGCATTCCGAAGCGGGGTTAGCGACCGATTCCGCCACATCCATTCTGGGTCATACCCGCCGCACCCATTAGCAACAGCATTTAATCAATTATACCCTGGCATTATCATGACATCCATCATCAGTTACCAAAAATATATCGACGCGCAAACCACCCGCACCTTGCACCTACCGGAAGATCCCGCAACACACAGCCCGATAGGCACGGAGCTGGCTACCATTGACGGAGTAACCTACATCAGCCTGCCTGATGCCGCAACGCTGCCAACAGATCAGCCCGCCGAGATTGCAACCAGCATCCAGACAGTGACAATGACCCCAGAGTTACGCGACGCAATCAAGGCCGCCAGCCCACATTATCGACTGATCAATACCAGAGTAACCGAACAAATCCGCACTCGCTACAGCGCTGACGACGAAATAAAATGTCTGCGCATAGCTCCGTCGGCAGAAACCGACGCCTGGAACGCATGGGTCGAAGAATGTCGGGCCTGGGGCCGCGCGGAAAAATCCGCACTGGGTCTGTAATGTCCCGCCGCGACATCATTAACAGCCTCAAGGCCCAGCTAAAAACCATCCCGGCGTTTTCGAGACGCGTATATAACCAGCGCACCCAGCCCAAAAACGGCTACCCGTGCGTAGCGCTGTACTCAGCCTCGGAGGCCATCACAACACAGACATTCACCCTGCACCCGCGCCCGCAACAGCGAACACTAACCATCCACATCTCGGCCTTCGCAAAAACCACACAGGACGACGAAAAACTGGAGATCGATATTGATAATTACAGCGAACTGATCGAAGCAGCGGTCAGCCAACCCGCGAACACAATAGACCTGCAACTGATCGACATCAATTTCCCGCCCGCACCCACGGACGAAGAAAAACTGGAAGTCACCGAAACAGTGCTGGCGTACGCCATCACCTACGAAACCACCGAACCCAACTAAACCGGAGCAACACCATGTCATCACCCAACTGGATCGGCGTCAGAGTCGCCATGTCATCGGCATTTGCCGGTGCTAAAGTCATCTCATCGATCACCAAAGCCTCACCGGCCGTAGCCACATCAACAGCGCACAGCTACGCCAACGGCGACTATCTACTACTGTCAGCCACCGGCATGGATCAAGTCAATAACCGGGTTTTCCGCGGCGCATCAGTCGCCGCCGACACCTTCCAGCTGGAAGACGAAGACACCACCGCGTACGCTGCATTCACCAGTGGCACCGCCAAAAAAATCACCTTCGGTACCGCATTTGCGACATTGATGGATGTTTCAGCCACCGGCGGCGAATTCAGCATGATCGACACCACCTCCATCCACGACCACGGCAAAACCGAAGAACCGGGCATGCCGTCAGCAATGGGCTTTAGCTTCGAGTCGGCATGGGACTTGGCCGACACCGCGCTACAAGCCGCCATCGCCGCATCAACAAACCGCACACCGCAGGCATTTTTATTCACTTTCCAAAACGGCTACAAAATGGCCTTTTACGGCCACATCGGCGCGAGCGGAATACCCAAGGGATCAACAGGGCAAAAAGTAAAAACCACCATTAATATCACCGCCTCAGGCGCACCCACTTATTACGCAACATAAACCATGTCAATCATAGAAAAACTGAAAAAATCCCGGCAACTCAATGTCGAGGCGGGCGAAAAAACCTTTACTATTACCCGTCCAACGCCCATGCAAGCCATGGACTGGCTGACCGACATCAGCAACGAACCACTATCCAGCACAGCGCTGCAAGCGATTGCGGATAGCCGATTTTCGTTGCAAGATAAAACCTGGTCGAGACTGGCCCAATCAGCCATAGAGCGCTTCGTAATTGACTGGCCGGGCATGACCGAGCTGGACATCATCCCCGGTGGCGATGGCTCAAGCATCGCATTCGACAGGGAATTGTTCCTGTTGTGGGTGCAGGATTACCCGGAAATAATCACCGAACTAGGTTACAAAACACTGGAAAGTTGGATTAACTATATAGAGGCCCAGCAGGCGCTGGAAAAAAAGCCCGAGATTGGTATCAGTGCCGAGACCTGAGCAAGCGCAGTGCCGGGGCGCTATCTAGCGCGGCAATCCCGGCAACACTTAGCATCGCTTACGAAGCCTTGAATTTAATGGGCGGAGACATCGACTGGTCAGGCTTCCCGATCATTGCCGAAATGCTCGGCATAACCGACACAGAGCCAATGATCAGGCTGATGCGCCTGATCATACAAGAGGAGCGCAGCAAAAAATGACCGAAGAAATAGGTATCCATCTCCGAGGCGTCGCCGAGCTTAACCGCGCGCTGGCTGAACTTAACCGAAACCTGCCGGAACGCGTCACAAAAATGGCCTTGCGCCAAGGCGCAAATAGCATGCTGAAAAACATCCGCGGCGCCGCACCTAAAAAAACCGGGCGGTTGCGCCGGGCTATCAAAGTCAAAAACTCAAAAATAAACCGCGCGCGCAATAACGGCAAGGTGGGCGTATTCATCAGCATAGCCCCCGGAAAATCCCGCAACGACCCGAAAGGCGCATATTACGGGCCATTCCAGGAATACGGCTACACCGCCACCGGCCGCACCAAAGGCACCGAGGTAACAACCAACCGTACAACCAGAGCCGAGCGCCAGGCATACAGGCAACGCACAGGCAAGAGGCTGCGTGTTTACGCCCATCGGCCCGAAGCGCGGCAGATGCCCGGACGGCATTTTGTCGCCAACACCTTTGCGGCGACTAAAGAGCAAACCGCGCAAACCATAGCCTCGGCGCTAGAAATTGCCGCGCGTCAACTGGCGCAGCAAATCGGTTTTAACGCCGCCTAATCAGACAACGGATATAAATATGGCACTCGGTATAACGGTCGACATCAACGCCAACCTTGCGCGATTCGAGCAACAAATAAACCGCCTCGGCGACAACCTGCAAGGCTTCCAGCATAGAGCGGAAGGCATATCCAGCGGCGTCAACAAAGCCCTGCGCGCACTGGGCGTCAGCGTCTCCATTGCCGGTCTTGGCGCATTTGTTAAATCAGGCATCGACGCCGCCGATGCGCTCAACGACATGGCGGACCGCACAGGGATTGCGGTTGAGCAACTGGCCGGGTGGCAGTTGGCGACCAAAACAGCGGATACCGACATGGAGACGTTCGCCAAGTCAGTCAACAAGCTGTCGATATTCATCGCCAAAAATGGCGACGAAATGAAAAAACTGGGCATTGACACCAAAGACCCGTCGGAGGCCTTTCTTCAATTTGCCGGCGTATTTTCGCAAATAGAAGATCCCCAGCGCCGCGCCGCATTAGGTGCAGCCGTGTTGGGCAAAAGTTACGCCGACATGGCACCGTTATTGCTGTCCGGCAGCGACGCCATACGCAAACAGCTCGCCGATGGGCAAAAAATGTCCGGCATCACTACCGAACAAGCCAAGGCCGCAGCCGACTTAAACGATAAGATAGACACGCTAAACCATCGATTCGCATCACTCACATTACATACCGTCGGCCCACTAATCCCCGGCCTCGGCAACATCGCAGAGCATTTCGATTACGCGGCCAAAAAAGCCAAAAGTTTTTCCGACGTATTTACGGCAGATTTTTGGGACAGAGTTATCGCCGGCAGTGATCCGGAAATGGCTATATCAGGAATAAAAAAACTGGATGGCTTAATTATTGCGCAGGAAGGCGTAATCGAGCGGATAAAAAAACATCCATCGCTTGCAGTCATACAGAATTATGGATTGGACGAAGAGCAAAACAAACTAGACATCCTGATAGAGCGCCGGGGCGATGCGGTAAAAAAACTCAGTATGCAGGGCAACGATGCGCCTAATATTATTCCCCCGAAAACAACAATAGACCCCAGCGCCGTTGACGGCGTAATAAACAAGGGCGGCGACAACAAACCCAAAGATGTCGACCCATTAATAAAAAAATACGATGAGCTTATCAGCCGATTTCAAACCGAAATCGCTTTACGCGGCGATAATACCGAAGCCGCAAAAATGGAATATGAGGTCATCAATGGATCACTTGCTGAGCTTAACGAAGGACAAAAACTAAAGTTGCTTAATCTGGCAGCCGAAAAAGATGCCATCGAACTCAACCAAAAGACCTATGAAGAGTACGACCAAATAATTGCCGATGGCCTTGATTTAGCTAAAAAACAACGCATAGACATCGCCACCGATTACGCGCGACTCAACCAAAAATTCAACGCCCCACTCCTAGATCTTAATGCCGGTATTGCCGATGCAATGGATGCCCGAGCACAAGGCATCATCCCTGACGACGCTAAATTAAAATTAGTACTGGATAAAATGGGCAAGGACTACAACGCATTAACCAGCGATGCCGCATCGGCAACCGGACAGATGAGCGAGTTCGCCGTCCAGGCCGCGCATAACATGGAATCAGCATTCGCCGATTTCCTGTTCGACCCGTTCAAGGACGGCCTCGACGGCATGGGCGAAAATTTCATAAAAATACTGCAACGCATGGCCGCAGAAGCCGCGTCTGCGCAAGTATTCAACAGCCTGCTCGGCAAAAACTTCGGCGCAGATAACGCCACCGGCGGCCTGCTATCAGCCGCATTTACCGGCGCATCAACATTATTAGGTGGACTATGGGGCGGCGCAACATCCGTGGCAGCAGGAAACAGCGAGGCATTTAGCGGATTGATGAGCAGCTCCAGCTTTTGGACAAAACACACAGGCGGCCTCGTCGGCGATTATTCCGCGGAAAAATCCGTAAATCCGGCAATATTTAACAGCGCAACCCGCTATCACAGCGGCGGCATCCCCGGACTAAAGCCGAACGAAGTACCGATAATCGCGCTGAACGACGAAGAGGTTTTAACCCGAACCGACCCCCGGCACCGTTACAACCTGGGCAATCGCCCATCCAACTCAGGCGCCGCTACCGGCGACATATCCATCACAACGCAGGTCACAGTCACCGGCGGCAGTGATAACAGCAATACCAGCATGCAAGCCCTTGGCAGCATAATCAATACCCGAGTCCGCCAGGTTATTGTCGAAGAAAAGCGCCCTAATGGACTGCTGGCATGAATCTACCCTTCCCGGCAAAAATCCACGTATCCTCGGATGCCGCGATTAAAGACAACGCGATCATCATCAACCTGGGCGATAACTACCGGCAGAGAATGGAAAGCGGTCTAAACGCCCAACGAGAAACCTGGAACATCATCTGGCCGTCACTCAATAAGGCCGATTTTACCGCCGCCATCAGCACCCTAAAATCCGCAGGCGCAGTCGTTGCAATGACCTGGACATCGCCGATTGACGGCATTGCAAAAAAATACACCGTAGTGAAGGACTCCCGACGGATACAGCCGTTAGGGGCGGGTAAATGGCGATTATCAATATCGATAGAGCAGGAATTTGAGCCGTGAGCCTAAACAAGGACATCCACACACTATCGCCATCCGCCTGGATCGATCTATTCAGCGTCGATCTAAACGCGATCGGCATCGGACAGGTCTATTATTTCTATGCCGGAGCCGATGCTAACAGCCAACCGGTAACATACCAGGGTAACACCTACACGCCCTGGCCGCTGCAAATCACCGGCATCGACAAACGCGGCACCGGCTCATCGCCCCGGCCTAGCATCGAGCTGAGTAACGCCAATCGATTTATTACCGACCTGTGCGCACAATACCAAGACATGGTCGGCGCTACCGTGCGACGCCGCCGCACATTGGCAAACTACGTAACCAACAACATCGCCGAGTATGCCGACGACTATTACCTGATCGAGCAGCGCGTCAATGAAAGCATCGAGACCGTAAAATTCGATCTGTCCAGCCCGCTGGATTTTCTCGATAAGCAGCTGCCGGGGATGATAGCCATCGCCACCGGCTGCCCGCACCGGTACAAATCGACACAGGGCGGCTCCGGCTGCTCATGGCCCGGCACCAATCCGGCGCTGTGGTTCGACCGCTTCGGCGCATCAGTAAGCAGCGCATCGCTCGACGTGTGCGGCAAGCGCCTGACAGACTGCAAACTCAGATTCGGCGCAAATAACCCGCTGGATTATGGCGGTAATCCAGGCCTAGGCAGGAGTAGCACATAATGGATATTAACCTGCAACAAATCATCGACCATGCCGCCCGCGCCTTCCCGCAAGAGGCCTGCGGCCTAATCTTTAGGACCAGCTATGGCTATCAGGTACTGGAGTGCGCCAACATGGCGCACGATCCGGAGCACTCCTTCCTGATAGACCCAATACTGTACGCCACGCACGCACGGCACATTGCCGCCGTGTATCACAGTCACCCGAACCGCCGCCCTGAGCCGTCAGCAGCGGACATAGCCAGCGCCGAACGCTGCAACGTGCCGTTTTTAATTGTCAGCTACCCCAGCGAAGAGCTGTACACGTACACCCCGCACGGCATATTGCCTGCACCGTATGAGGGCCGCGATTTTGTTTACGGGGTGATGGATTGCCTGAGCCTGGTGTCTGATTATTACCGACACGAACTCGGCATCGTCATCAACGACGGCGCCCGAAAACAATGGCAATGGTGGCTCGACCCCGTCCATTCTAGCGCATTCGTCAACGGATTCACCGCGCAAGGGTTCGCTGTAGTCGACGACCTACAGCCATATGATCTGATTATTATGTCAACAAAATCACCCTGTCCCAATCATGCCGCGATTTACATTGGCGACAGCCGCATCCTTCATCATCCGAGCCAGCACACCCCATCCAGGGTAGAGATGTACGGCCAATATTGGCGGCAAAATACCACCTGCTATTTGCGACACAATCGCCTCACAGGAATTGGAAATAATGAAAAAAATTAAATTATTCGGCGATTTGCAGACATTCAAATCCGACTGGGAGCTACATGTAAAAACGCCCGGCGAGGCATTACGGGCTATTGACGCCAACCGCCCCGGCTTTTTGCGAGCTACAGAGGCTGGGGATTACGTCGCTATATTAGTAGATGCCGACAACCCGGAAATGACCCGCCAAGTGACGATGGATAATAATTTTGCGCCGTGGGCAAATGAGGTGCTAATGATTATCCCCCGTACAGGCGGAGATATTCCAGCCGCTGCCGTTGCCGCCGCATTTACCGCAATTGGCGTTACCGGCGTTACCGCGACATCTTTTGTTGCGCATGCCGTAACCAACCTCATTAAGGTAGGGCTATCAATCGCACTATCGGCATTGGCAAATGTAATCACCGGCAGCAAACAATCGGTGACCGCAGCAAACACCGAAACGCCTGAAAACAAACCCTCGTTTGTCTCAAACGGCCCGGTTAATGTCGTCCGCGCCGGACACCCTCACCCAATCATTGTCGGGGAGTTTTTGTGCGGCTCCATCGTGCTATCCAGCCAAGTACATGTCAAGGACATACCGTTATGAGCTCGACTATAGCAGGAGGAGCAATGGGCGGCGGTGGCAGCAGCCCTGCACCCGCACGAACCCCGATTATTGCCCCGGATTCCGTCCGCTCACAAGCGATATTCGAGGTCGTCGATGAGTGGGGCTGGGGGGAGATCGATGGCTTCCCCGAGGGTGCCGATCCGCTGGAATACGTCTGTCTCGACGGCACCCCGATCAAGTCAAGCGGAACCCTCAATTTTCAAGGCGTTACATTCGATTACAGGCTGGGTACGCAAGATCAAACCTACATACCCGGCACTGTTGACGACGTTATCGGTTCGCCGGAAATTGTTGACACCCCAGTGACCCACGCCACACCGATAACCCGCACCGTCACCGACCCCAATACCGACGCCGTCCGGATAGTGGTGACCTTCTCCGGGCTGGTCGCGCAAAATACCACCACCGGCGATAAGTCGGCAGCCACCGTCAACCTGAGTATCGAAATCCGCCCAGCAGGCGGACAATGGACAGTTATCGACCTGCAAGGCCGTGGTACAGTGCGCGATAAAACCGATTCGCGATACCAGCGCAGCTACCAAATCAATTTACGCACAATCGCCGCCAGCGCAACGAGTTACGATATTCGGGTATCCAGATTATCCGCAGATCCGGACAGTAGCGAAAACTCCGCATTCCGCTGGAGCAGCTACGACAAACTGACCTTTGCGAAATTACGCCGACCCAATATCGCGTACTGCCGATTGACCTTCGACACCCGTTATTTTAGCACCGTGCCGACCCGTAGCTACAAACTGCGCGGCTGGAAAATCCAAGTGCCCGACGCGTCCGTTTACGACCCTGTCGCCCGGACATACTCGCAAGCCGACTGGTCCGGCAACCTGGTCATGCGCTGGAGCAGAAACCCGGCCTGGGTACTGCATCATTTACTGACGACCGGCGGCATCGGCCTCGGCGACGACATCAATCCAGCGTATCAGGACCGCTGGGCAATTTACAACATCGCCCGCCGCTGTGATGAGCGAGTACCCGACGGCAAGGGCGGAACGGAACCGCGCTACTCGATCGATGCACAATTCATGACGCAAGTCAGCGCGCACGAAATGATCCAACAAATCGCCGGGGTATTCGATGCGCAGGCGCTATGGGACGGCAAAGCGGTATACCTAACCCAAGACGCGCCAAAGCCGGTCAGCGCATTATATTTACCGGCTAATGTAGTGGGAGGCAGGTTTGTGTACGCGGGCACCGCCAAACAAACGCGTTACACGGCTGCGCTTATTCAATACAGCGATCCCACCGACCAGTACAGGCTAACCACTGAGTACATTGAGGATTTCGACGGTATCCAGCGATACGGCTATCGCCCGAAGACTGAGACCGCTATCGGCTGCACATCAAGAAGCGAGGCGCACCGGCGTGGCAAACGCCTACTGGTTACCAGCAGAGCGGAAATAAAATCAGTCACGTTTTCCGTAGGACTGGACGGCATGGTGCGCCGACCCGGCGACATCATGCGCATTGCCGACCCATTACACACCGCCGGGCAACGCATGGGCGGCAGAATATCAACAGGATCAACCAGCAGCGCAGTAAATCTGGACGCCCCTGTGACGCTGGGTGCCGGCAGCTATAGACTGGCGATAATCAGCGCCGACGGCACCGTTATCGACTCCGCCATCACTAACATAACCGGCACACACAGCACAATCACGGTCAGCCCGTCATTCGGACAAATCCCGGAACACGAACTGGAATGGATAGTCTACGACCCCATAACCGACAGTCAATTATTCCGCGTCTTGGGGATTTCCGAAAATGAAGACAAGAGCAGCGGATTTTACACTATCAGCGCCACGCAGTACGCGCCCGGCAAATTTGCCGAAATCGACGACATCGCCGATTTGCCACAATTGCCCGCGAACCCCTACATTGTCGGCGGCGTTATCCCACCCTCCGGCGTGCAAACATCGGAAGGTATTTATACCGGACTGGAGGGTTTTCGGCGCTATATAGACATCAGCTGGACGGCGTCTAATGACCCGTTGCTGCGCGGCTATATACTGAGCTACAAGCACAACGGCACCCAGATTTTCGAGCGCGAAATCAGCGGCCAATCTTACAGAATAGACAACCCACTGATGGGCGATTACGAAATTACATTGTCGGCAATCAGCATTACCGGGCGCCACTCCACATCAATAACCATCACCCACACCCTCGGAGAGTTTTATTTAATAGCCGCCGTCAGCATCGTCAACCTACAACTCCCCAGCGGTACCGGGGAGTTTACCGGCAGAGACGCATTATTCAGCTGGCAGAACGATGCAGCAACAGTGCTCAGTAGTAGCTATGCGTCAGGACAAGGCGGCCAGTCGCCTTGGTTCAGAGATTACGAAGTCCGCATTTACAACGGCAACGTCCTGGTGCGCACAGATTACGTAACCGAGAGTCATTACGCCTACACCTTTGAGCGCAATATCGCGGACGGCGGCCCGCGGCGGACGTTTACCGCAAAAGTGCGCGCGCGGGATTATTACGGCCGCTACAGCCAGGAGGCACAGCTAACCGCCACCAACCCGCCGCCGGTCGATTTCGGCGCAGTCACGCTAACACCCGCCCTTGCGGCAATATTTGTAACCTACATACAACCGACAGACCCCGACTACCAATACACGCGCATTTATGCCAGCACCTCCCAGGGATTTGCGCCGTCCGATGCTAATTTAGTCGGCGAGACGACGGATCGGGTTACCTCGTTTAGCGTTGATGCGCCGGGAATTTGGTATCTCAGACTGCAAGGCATTGATGCATTCGGGATATACGGCGCGATCTACTCTATCGAGATCAGTACAACAGTTTTTGTTACCGACATTACCGCTGCCGTCGACGAAGTGCTGGCCGATCCGGGGCGGACTGGCGACGTAATTGTCGAGGCCGACCGGTTTTTGATCGTCCGTCCTGGACAGCTATCCCCTCAGGAATCCGTATTCGGCGTCGGACAGGTTGATGGGCAGACGAAAGCCGCACTGCGCGGAGATCTACTGATTGATGGCAGTATTTATGCTCGATCAATTGGCGCTGGACAGGTCACTGCCGAGAAAATAACCGTTACCAATTTATCGGCCGTTGCAGCGGATATGGGCACACTGACCGCCGGAACGATAAGAACCAGCCCATTAACAGGTTGGAGAGCGGAACTGTCCAGCGTAGGCGACTACCCGATATGGTACGGACAGGGCGCAAAAACCGCCGAAAATGGCAGGTTCTATCTCGACAAGACCGGCAACGCGTTTTTTTCCGGGGTATTATCCGGAGCAACAGGCACTTTTAGCGGCTCCCTGTCGGCCGCAACCGGTACATTTTCCGGAGCCTTAATCGGCGGCAGCATCAATGTTAACTCAAGATTTACCGTTGACACCGACGGCACTACAACGATAAGAGACGCGACCGGCACCGTAATACTCTCGACAGGCACCGGAGTGCCTTGGTCCGCCATCGCCTCAGGAGGCGGCAGGCCGGAAAATAACGCCAATTACATCACCAACACGAACCAGTTAAGCGATGGAGCTGGATTAGGTGCCACTGCAACCTGGACAGGAGTATCGGGAGCGGGGAAACCGGCAAACAACGCTACACTCAACGCCAGTAGCGGCAATCTCCTAGTCAATGCCGGTATGTATCTAGGACTCGACACATGGATAGGAGGCGGTCTCAATCTGCCGGGCTGGTGCCTCAGAGACTCAGGGATAGCCAACGGGACCGCGTGGGTATCGTCCGGCGGCCCAGCCGATCCAACAATGTACATATACAAGGGCGTTACGGATGCCATACCCGTAACCCCTGGGCAAATATTGGAATTTTTTGCATATACCGGAGCTCATCGTTGCACGGTAAGCGTGTCGCTAAGATTTGAGGATTCCGCGGGATCATCAACAGGACTGAGCTATTCCTCAGGTAATGCCGGCATAGCATCAGGAGGATCGGCATTAAGCGGCTATATGAGGCTAGGTGGATTTGCTACCGTTCCAGCAGGGTCCGCCAGAGCGCGATTCCATTTCGAAAAAGGGTCTACCTATACCGGGCAATCCGATAGCTACGGTTTCATGACAATGCCCTATGTCGGGGTCGCCAACCCAAATCAGACAGAGTTTTCGGACTGGTCGGACGGTGCGAGCGGCGCAGCATGGAAAATAACTCCGGCTAACGCGTCCACCTATATTGCTGAGCTGGCCGTTGATACATTGCAAATCGCCGGCAATGCAGTGACCATTCCAGGCTATGCGGAAGGGGTGAGTACCGCAACCATCGTGCTGAACCATCCTGCCGGCACAATAGTGCTAATAAAAGCATCCGCAACCATCGTTCTGACCAGTCCCGGCGCTGGACATATCCAGATAACAATAGATGGAGTACAAGTAAAATTACAAGCCGCTTTTTCTGGCAATGACATTGGCGCGATGTCGACCGCAACGTGTTTTTATTATTTTACCGCACCCACCAGCAGTAATAAAACCTATGCGGCCTCAATACTGAGCCAAGGGGCGAACGGCATCTATTTGGAGGTACTAGGGGTGAGAAGATGAAATGGATTCGTTACGACATAACAGGAGCAATCCTCGGCACGGGCGAGTGCCCAGACATTATGTTTGGGCTGCAAGCATTACCGGGCACCTGTATATTACAGGGCAGCGCAAACAGGAATAGCGACTATATAGAGCAGGGCGAAATTCGAGAAAGACCGCTACAGTCGACGGCGATAAATAAGCTTACGATTATGGCTGACGGATTGGATGTCTTAATCATTTCTAACGCCCCCAGCGGAGTTTTCGAGGCGGTGCAAAAAGAAACAGGCGAGAATGTATCAGGTCCTATTCTGGGGGCGGATACATTCTCGACGACCGTTCCAGGGATTTACGAGATCAAGATCAAGGCGTGGCCTTATTTGGATTTCGTCCGCACGATAATAGCGGTGTAAATAATGGCATTCTCAATCAACAGTCCACTGCCTCGGCTCCGATCTGCCGCCCTTGCGCGTATCGATGCGGCAGCGAGCGCCGCGCGATCAAGGCACATCACTAATACACCAGGACAGGAGATCGTGTACTCGGCCAAGCTAGCCGCCGCCACGACCTACATAGCAGCAGGCTACCCACTTGACACAACCCAGTACATATGGATCAGAGAGGAGGCGACTGCCGCAGGCCTTCCTCCGCAAGCCATTGCCGACGCCATCATCGCCGCATCAAAGCGGTGCGCTATCGCCCTGGCAAAAATCGAAGGAGCGCGAGCGAGCGCAAAAAAATCCATTGCGGATGCTGGCACAGCGGCGGCAATTTACGCAACCGAAAGCGATTTTATGGAAAGACTAAGAAACCAGCAATAACCAGCAAAATTCTAGTTACAATGCGTTCGTAACATATTGATTGATAGTAACAATATAAGTATAAATAGTTACAATTAAATAGCTATATATTATTAATTTGTATACATTAAGCAATACACTCTTAATCCATGGGTCCAGGGTTCGAATCCCTGACGTCCCACCAATAATATCAAAGCCTTACAGGTTTTCTGTAAGGCCTTTTTTATTATATAGTTACAATGTTAGTTACAATTAAACGCCCCGGCTGATTTTTATAACGCCCCGGCTGATTTTTATTAGGTGTGTTTATTGAGTTATACACACAAATAGGTGTCTATTTTGCGTTATACCCTTAGTCCGGACAACTTTACTTCAGGGTCATAAATCTCAGACAGTGCGGCTTTGTCGCAATCGTCAAGCGCTGACACATCCTCTGCCGCAAAACCGGCTTCCTTTAAAATATCTGCCGCCAGACCCGGTTCCCCATGCGTCATTATCAGTGTCGCTGCTGCGCAAAAATACCCACGCTTAAAATCGTCCATATTGTCTCCACGTATAACTAATCGGTCAAAGCGACCCGCCGCCCTAGGCGCGGTTCGCGGGTTGGTGTTTTTTAAAGTTCTTCGTTCTTTTCTGTTTCCATTAGCGGCGGTCGCCTTACCGTGGCGTTAGGCACACACATTTCAGCTAATTCGCATAGCCAAGCCGCAAGTTCAGGCGGCGTGTGCTCGCGCTCGGCCTTGCTTATTTCCGGCCTTTTCCCGTGTCCGGCCCTGCCTACGTCACCAATTACATGTGTGGGGTAGTCCAGGCGCATCGGCATATCGGGTATGTTTTTTGGCTCGCAGCCTACAATATAAAGTTTCGTTTTTTTCTCAGCACGGTGCCCCCACCAGTGCTGATTTATGGGCAGCGTCCAGCCGCCGAAATTATCCCGCTTGCCGGGCTCTGGCAATCCGAGCGTCGGCCACAGCTTTGAGCCTGCGGGATGCTCAAGCACTCCGCCAAATACTCTAATTTGCTCAATTGCCCAAATCGCCAGTTCTTTTTCTCCGGTTCTCGGCTTGGCAAACATTGCAAAGTTACCCCATGCCCGGCATGGAGGGTGTGCAATTACTGGGGAGCCTCCCGGCCATTTTGTAGCGTCTCTTTCGGCATCCCATACGTCACAGTTGGGTAATAACTTGTAATTGCTATCAGTACGGGCAAAAAGCACAGCTACAGTCATAAAAGCCTAACCCTTAGTTCCAGGCGAACCGCCGAAGCGGGCGCGGTTTAAAATCTGTGTGTTTCAAAACTCGTCTTGCTGTTCAGGCTCCCCCTCCGGCGGTCGCCTGAACATAGCGTTATGCATTTAGATTTTTTTCTATCCGAGAGGCGCATTTTTTCAAAGTGGCTCCAAAGTGTTCAAGAAAATGCCTTCTTGTTTCGGCATCTTCGCATTCATATAAATTAATTGTTTTATCTGTCAGTTCTAACAGGTTTATTTTTATTTCTATTTCGCTAAATAAGTTGTGATAAATTAATATGCCATTGTCTGTGTGAGTTATTTCGAGTGATTTTATAACCTCTGTTATAAGCTCTTTCTGTTGTTTTTCGTCAAGATCGTCTGTGTCGATATGTGTATTTAATATCATATATTCCTCCATTAAATGCCTAACCCATCAATTAACCAGACGCCGTTAATAATCTGCGTTTCGTTTTTGGTGTTGTGGGCGGCGCTGGTTATTTCAGCGCGTTAGGCATCTATATGCACTTTTATGTTTGAGGAGCTAATGAGCGTACATAATATTAATTCGCGCAGAGTTTGATAATGTCCGCTAATTCCAAATCCAAAACGCACCTCTCTAAAAATATAGCCTTCAGGTTCTTTTTTCGCTTTATATTTGCAAAAATAATTCTTAACTTCATTGCCTGAATCGTAAATTCCTGTAGCTTGCTTTGTTGATGCGGCAGTTATTTTGTCGATATTATTGTCGCCTATATGTCTGCCATTTTTTAAACTAATATTCGCTGTAATTTCCATTGTAAGCCCCCAGGCCTAACAGGTAGTTGCAAGCGACCCGCCGAAGCGGGCGCGGTTTAAATTCAGTGTGTTTCAAAGTTCGTTTTGCTGTTCAAGTCTTTCCTCCGGCGGTCGCCTGAACATAGCGTTATGCAATAGCCACTGTCTCCCGGCGATGTAATTAAACACAGGGCCTCGCGCATCGTACTGACGTTTATCAAGTAGCGCGCAATCTGCGCATTGATAATGACCGTTTCCCCTACATGAGGGGGTTGGATTTACACCGCGCCCTAGCTCTACTCTCATTTCGCAACCATCATCGCATAACTGTACATTCAACTCAGACCCGCCGACCTGTGGCGGTTGTATAGTTTCGGTGTTGATCATAAATCCTCACTTCGTTTAGGTTCGGTTTCCGGCGGACTGGTTACCAGGGCGTTATGTGCCTGCTCTGCGATTAAGCTCACTGCCGCTAATCCAGCCCTTTAAAACGCATCCTGCTGCGCAAAGATTGTTGTCGTAATATATTCCAACCTCATCGCTTGACCACACCGTTTGGGTTTCCGGGCCTTCTATTTGCAACGATACCTCGATTGTCTCCGGTGATTCGTTACATTCGATTGCGTACTCAATAGCTTCATCTACAGCTTTCTTTAAATCAGTAAGTTTCATATATTATTCCGCTTATAAAACGCATAACCCGTAAATCAACGGGAACGCGGATTCAATCTTTCGTTAAAATTACGGACGCGTCGCCGCGTCCCGTTATTATTGCGTTTACCGCTCTGTCGTCATCGTTTACGATAGTCGCAAAAACGTTTTTATAATCACGGCGATTCCATTTTTCTATAGCTCCATTTCTATCAGGGTCACTGTCCGTTTCAGCATCACATGATGCACATTTAATCCAACATGCGTCAGAATTGGTTCTGCAAACATGCACTTCTTGGCTTCCGCAGAATGGGCAGCATTTAATCGCTTCGTTCATCGTAATATCCTAATGTATAACTATTTATTCCTTAGTCGGCTTGACCAGATCCGGCAGCACGTCGTACACCCTCATCATCCCCTCAGATCGATGCCCTGCCGATGCTTGTCTCTCAGCTAATGGCGTATCGCTTATACCTTTGCGCTTCTGATCGTGAAAAGTAAACGTCGTAAACTCAACGCCATCCTTCTCGGCCTGCTCTTTTGCAACGGCCTTAATCCGCTGGATGGCGGTTTGCATGCCGCTATCGGTTATAGGGTCGCCTGTCCGCTCGCTGATAAACAAGAAGCGCCGGTCAGATTTGATGGGATGTGGCTGCTTTCTTGCAGACAATATCGCATCCCGCGTTTTTTTTAGCTCCTCCCAAACCGCTCTAAGCCTGGGTTGCCATTCGGTGATGTTCGCCTTACTGCCCTTGTGACGATAGACCAGTAATCCATTATCCCGCTCGTTGGCATCGGTTAGCTCCAGTACCTCGCACATTCTTAATCGACACAGGTACGCCAGCTCCATGGCATGCGGCACATACCAGTATCCACTTTGTTTCGCAATATTGAGCATGTACAAATAATCCTTGTCTTCAGCATAGTGCTGTCTCGGGGCTATACTGATCTTTTTAATCCCGGTCGCGGGATTCATTGGTACTTTTTCATATTCATAGGCCCAGGCAAATAGGCGCTTGATGTAGGCCAATTCTTTGTTGGCCCGGCTTTCGGAGTCTTCCGCGCGTTTATCGCGGTATCGCCTGATTAGCCCCACCGTCCATTTGGACAGTGGGACATCACCCAGCTTGCCGGTACTGGCATCGCGTGTGATGATCATTTGGCGGCAATTGGTATAATCTTTTTTGGTTGATGCGCTGAGTTTGTGCCAGATTCGAGTTCGCTCGAACTCTAATGCGAGCGACGCAAAAGTATCGAGAGTCTTGACTTGCTGGGCTTCGGCCGCCTGCCAAATTTCCGCCAGCGTGGCTTTTGGCCCGCAAATGCGTTTATTTTTGCGGGACCCAAATCCATCGTAATAACTGAACATCCATTTGCCGGCGCCTGATGCATTAAACCAAACACGATCCGGCAGTTTATCGATGTTGATATGCGATGGCATATTTGTGCTGGACCGCTTGCGGCCTGGCTTCTTCATAGAATTTTTATTTCTTCGTCGGGCTTGGTTGGCTGATAAGATTCTAGTCCCATCGCGGCATTGAGTGCAGACAGGGTCGTGTAAATGCCCTTTTTGCCATATAAAAATCGGATGCCGTTTTTTCGCAAGTTGGCCTCAAGATCGCTTGTTCGGGCGCACCCTGTCGCGGCTTTTAGGTCATCTTGAGTCAGTAGGCTTGGGTTCATTTTTAAATTCCTTTAATCAACCGCGCCCTCGCAGCATCGGCATTGGTGCAGCATGTTATACAGCGCTTCGAGTGACTGCCTTTGACGATCTTACCGACCTGATCTATCGGCTTATCGCGCCGACAGGATGCGCAATGAAAAAACTTTTTAATTACGGAGGCTGCTTCGGTATTCATTATGCAGCCTGCTGCCTAAATGATTCAGCGCGAGCAAACCAACCTCTCATGAAGACTGCTTGGGACGGGTCGGTATTGATAATTTCTTGGTAGTAATTGAGACGGCAATCGATGATGATATTTATAAAATGACTGCCAAGCTCGGCAACGACCCGCTCCGATGTTGTTATCGTTTGTTGGCCTATCAGGCCGTCCGGTTTTGTGTTGCTATAGCCGCTGCCGACTAAGGCCGTTTGCAAGATTTTTACAGCACCACGTCGGCCATGATTTACGGCCATATCAAGCACGATGGGCTGTATTAGCGGCGGCAGGCTGATAATGTTGGGTCTTACGTAATACAGGGTGTAATAGATTTTTTCGGCGAGTTCTTTGGTTACTCCCCTTATTTCGGCCTTAGTGATATTTTCAGATTGTCGCTTAAAATATTCGGCATAGCTCAGGCTGGTGATGCCGCAGTTTGTCGGACCGCCTTTATCGGCGTGGTGATTTACGTAGCCGCCTTCTTTTTTAATTATTTCGGCAATCATTTCTTTAATAGTCATAGTTTTTTGCTTCCAACATAAAATATGGTCATGGCTGCCTCTAATGCAGGGTGTTAAATCTGTGTTGCGGTAAGTGACTGGCGTTGTTTACGCGGACCATAATGTCGATGGCCAGTGCGGCGTGCTTGAAGGCGGCGTCATCGGCAAAGCCAAGTGCCAGAAGACAGCAAGCTAATCTAACTGCCTCCCTTGCCTGAGCCATACTTAGATCGGCTGATTGCGCATAACGCTGCACTTTTTCAGCCATGTCCGCACGGCGGCGCTGTATTGGGGTAAGCTTGCTCCGGTAGGATTGCAGGCGGAGCTTGTTGACGCGGTTTTGATGTCTTTGTGATTGCATGACGAGCCTCTTCTACTAAGTTTGTTAACCGCATCCGTGCGGTCGGTTTGGCGTTTCCGCGTAGTTGCCCAGCTTGAGATAAGTCGGGCTTCTCGTTGTTTTTTTCAAAGCCACTGTTTGCAATGGGTTTGAAAAAAATACCCGCGATACAAGCCGGGCGAGATCAGGAGGCGCTGAGTAAATCGGTTTTCGAATCCTTATATTTGTTGCAGGGTTCTTACTGTTGTCGCTAAGTCGGTTTCGTTGATGTTTAGCCGGTTTGCCAACGCGGCTTTGTTGTCGCTGTCCAGGTTGTTGCACCAGAGCAGCACGGATAAGCGGTCTCGTCCTGTTAGGGTCTTTTGGGTATCTTCGATATAGGCCGCATCAAGACCGCGCTCTGCAAATACGGCTATGATTTGCAGTGCCAGCCAATCAAGTGTTTTTTTAGCCATGGTTACGCTCCTGGTATTCGTTTTTTACATGAAGGTGTTTGCGAGTGACTCATAGCCATCCTGGCAACGGATTTTGCAAACATCCCAGCCTTCATTGATTTTTTCTTTTGCTATGCGAATGGCGTGCCCCATATCCCACGCCTCAATGCTGAGGGATGATTCTTGGCCGCCTTGTAGCATTAAATAATATATGTTCATGTTGGTTACTCTATGTTTTTGTTGTTTGTAAATGTCGGGTTACGCTGTGCTAACCCGACCTACTTGGCTTTGTTGTGGAAAATATTACCAAAAGGTATTTTTAAAGTAAATACCAAATAGTAATTATTTTTTAATTGGGTATTTTTTGAGTAATAAAAAACCCGCTCAAGGCGGGTTTTTGGTGGGTTAAGTTAGAAATAGCTAACTTTTAGTGGTGTTGATCTAAAATCTTAAAGGGTGGGCGCTTTCTCATTTGGCGTTATTTATGTTTAATTAATATCTAATCCGAATTCGCTAAATTTACCTATATGCTTACCGGTAGATCCATCATAAATAGAAACTACACTGACGGTATCATCTGTATTTTTGTAGTAGTTATAAATCACTCCCATAACGATATTTTTCTCATCAATATTTAAAAGGCTAAATTTATTACCTATATATGCTCTGGGTGTTCCTGATGGGCTTTCAACTTTGTATAAAATGCCAGCCTTTGTGTAGTCTAAAATTAGCTTTTTGAGTGTTTGCTGCTGCTTTTGGTCTGTATATTTTGGTTGGCTATAGTTGTTGATTTCCTGGCTGGTGTTGTTATTTGACTTTGATTTTCCGCTTAAATATAAAACAATAATTATCGTAAAAAATATAACAATGAAAAAGCTCAGGCATCCCGATTTACTTTTTATTTTAAATCCACAGTTGGGGCACGCTGTTGCTTTGCTGCTTATTTCATGAGCGCATTCTTTGCATTTTACTAAGGCCATGGTGATGCTCTGGTTAGTTGTATTTGTTATTTATCTTTCATCGTTACTGTTGTTGATTCAGGGTAGCTGTAAAGTGCGTTATTTGCACCGTCAATAACGCACGAGATAATGCAAGCATCTACCAGTATTAAATCTATTAAAAAGTACCCAGTTTCAAAGCTTGGCGATAAGCGTTCTATTCCTGCTTGCAGGTTATTATCGCAGGCCACTTGCATTTCATTCCCATCCCTATGGATACTGGTCAGCGAATTTGGAGTAGTAGTCCATGCGCCTTCTTCATTTTTTATGTTGCATCGTGTCTTATCTGAGTTTTTATCATTAGCCGTTAGCACTGTAATATTTTGGTATGCGCCTTGAGACATGCTGGCGCATCCGGTCAAAGATAGTGCTAAAAATGCAGGTATTAAAAATTTCATTGTTGGTTTCTTCTTTTGGTAAGTAATTGCTTACGCCGTAGCTAATTCGCCAAAGAAAGTATCTTTGACGATGTTGTTAGTTTTGTATTAATGGGCTTAAATCATGGTTGTTTTCGTGCCTATGGCAATTGCGACGCCATGCACAGTTATATTTTCCTCCTCTAAGGTCACTGTTTCGGGTTGTCCGGTTTCTAGTGGTTGGACGTTTAGCTTTCCAAATCCTGGGCACCAGCGTACTAACGTCGGTTTTTCGCCGCCAATTGAGATTAATACGACTTTGGTTTTTTCTGGCAGTTTCTTAGTGTCAAACAATAGTCGTGTTCCTGCGGGAAAGTCCTTGAATAAATTGCTATCAATATCAATAGCAAATAACTCTCCGAAGATAATGGTGTCTTTTTTAATTGTCATAAGATCCAGCTCCTTTATTTTTGTTATGGAGCCGGGGCTTTGGCAATAATCAGACCAATCAATGCACCGAGTTTTAATAACTTTCACGCCAGGGACGCTAAATCCTGATGTGTTATAAATAGATTTAACATCTTGCAGAGATTTTGATTCATCGCCATCGAGCCATTTTTCAGGCATGTCTGCTAAAAGCTCTAATGACCTGGCCTTTTTCTCGCCAAATGATTTTGTTTTTAGTAGCCCAGATGCTTCGCCTTGATTAATCCCTGTTTTTTCGACAAATGCTGCTTGTATGCCCTCGTAGTGGATATTAATCCATTCTTTTAGGCGCTTTCGCCTAGTTTTTACAATTTCAGAATCTTCTTTTGCCATTCTATAAGTATCCCAAGTAATTACCTTAAGGTAAATATCAAAATGGTATTGCTTAATTAATTACCATTTAGTAATATTTAGGCATGGAAACATTACGCTTATACCTAAACAGCTTGTCAGTTAATGACCGCGAAGCCTATGCAGCTGCCTGCGGAACGTCGGTTAACTATTTACGCAAATCCATTTCTATAGGCTCCAGGTTTGATGGCGCTTTGGCGAGAAAGCTAGATCAATACTCTAATGGTCATGTGCAAAAGTGGGAGTTGCGGCCTGATGTTTGGCCGGAATTAGTTATTAATGATAATGATGTTAAGGCGGCTTAGTTCCGTAGGTCGGGTTAGCGTAGCGTACCCCGCCATTTTAGCTGTCGTCTGAGTTGCAGTTAATTTTAATAACCCCAGCCCGATTGAGTAATCGGGCTGATTACCTAAGTAGGTTTACCTATGACGATTATGAAAGAGCCAGAACTTAAAGACCGCGTGACGGCTGCTATTTTTATCATGGCGTTCGGTGCCGAAAATACCGGGGTTATGACGCTGCAAAAGCTGATGTGGCCTTATACCGAATATGAAATCGGCGATGTTAATCGCACCGCGACGGCGCTGGTGTCCAGTGTTCATACTGAATTGCTAAAAGCCTTGCCTCCTCCTCAGATTGAGCAGATTTCGAAACGTTTATCCTCGTATTTGTCTTTCGTGGCAGGAGACGGATGGCCTGATGAAAAAATCCCGTCTCTGGAAGACGGATAACATCCCCTGCTGTGACTGGCAATTCTGTTTCATAGAATTTTGGGTCTAGGTCATCGCCGTCGGCGAGATAGTAAAGGCGGTATTTGTACATGCGAAACCTCGTTAAAGATAAAAAAATAACTCTTAAGTGTAGCTGCTCTGGTGATTTATGACTAAAAGCGCCGAATGTTTAACAAGCTGGCTGGATGAGCTGCGCACCAAGGCGGCTGGCTGCGGGTACGCGGGTGATTTGGTTGCCGATGCCGGGGCGGATGAATGGGCGGAATATTATTACGACGGCTGGTCGGTGGATGAGGCGTTGTTTATTTGGGCGGCGTTTGAAGCGGCAGCGGAAAGCTGGCTGGTTCGCGCTCGCGCTGTGTTTGTATAAAAACTGGGGCGTCCGATGGATGAGTTAAAAGCGGAGTTGTTAGATGCGGGGTCGTTTACGGCGCGAGAGGCCGAGATTGCACGGCTTATGGCTGAGGGTTTGTCGGATAAGGATATTGCTCGGGTGTTAGCGATTAGCATCAAAACAGTAGCGACGCATTCAGCCAATTTTTATGAAAAGCTTGGGGTGCGCAATCGGTCGATCAATACCCGTTGCACGGCGACTTTAACGATGGTTGCGCGGGGTATGGTGCGGCTGTCGATTAAGTCGATTGTGGTTATTTTGATTTTTAATTCAGCCCAGATTGACAGTTCAGCGTTGCGCATTAAAGGCGCCCGAAGCGGTTCATCTGTGTCGAGGTTGCGGCGGACCGATGAAGCTTAAGTTTTGTGCGTTGTTCTGGTTGTTGGTCGGCCTGCTGGTTTTGCTGGCGTTTGTTGTCGCTAATGCGCTGATGGCGGTTGTCGATGGAACTCTGGGCTGGGTTGAGCATGAGATTAATGCGGCGTTTGATGCAAGGTTTGGGGATTGGTGATGTGGCTAACAGGACAAAGCGTTCGCAAATATGACCTCTAAAAAAATCAATTTCGACGCGATTAATTCGGTCGCGTTATCTAATTTTGAATCGCTGTTGAAGCAGTGGTTGCCGGACGGCACTAAGCACGGCTTTGAATATTCCGCTAAAAATCCTAATCGCTACGATAAGCATACAGGCTCTTTTTCGGTCAACGTAAGGAGAGGAGTATGGAAGGATTTTGCGTCGGGTGACGGCGGTAGTGATCCGATCTCATTGTTTGCTTATTTGTTCCACAATGACGATCAAGGGGCAGCGGCTAAGGATTTGGCTGATTTGCTAGGGGTTAATGCGCCGGCATCCGTACCGGCTCCAGCCAAACCAAGGGCTAAAGCGCCTCGGTCTACGTGGGCGGCTATTAAGCCGCCTCAACCCGAACCGGCGGCGCATAAGGCGCACTTGGTGCGCGGCTTCCCTGAGCGGGTTTGGTGCTATCGGGACTTTGACGGCTCATCGCTCGGGTATATTTATCGGTTTTTGAATTCTGAGGGCGGCAAGGAGGTTTTGCCGCTTTCGTGGTGCAGAAACGAGCAAACCGGAGCTGAGGAATGGCGTTGGATGGCATTTGCTGATCCGCGCTGTTTGTACGGTTTGGATCGCTTAGCAACTAAGCCGGATGCACCGGTTTTGGTGGTAGAGGGCGAACCCTGCGCGGATGCGGGAGCAAGCGAGTTACCTCATTTGGCGGTGGTGACGTGGCCAGGGGGCAGTAAGGCGGTTGACAAGTCGAATTGGAGTCCGTTGGCTGGCCGCGATGTGATTATCTGGCCTGATTGTGACAGCCTGCGCGAGAAGATGCCGAAGGATGCGGCTGCTGATTATGTTCCGCCGTTTTTGCCTGAGGATAAGCAGCCTGGGGTTATTGCAGGCAATAAGATTGCCGCTAAGTGCTTAGCGATGGGTTGCCGGGTGTGGATGGTGAATATTGCACCGCCTGGGGAAAAGAAATCCGGCTGGGATATTGTTGACGCGATTGATGAGGGTTTATCGGGCGATAGTTTACGGCAGTATTTGCGCGCTAATGTGCGCCTCTTGGCGTCAGCGGGTCGTGACGATGGGAGTGCTAATAATGCTCCGCCGCCGGATTCGGCTGGCGCAGGCGGAGGCTCAAGACGGTGGGTCCCCGATTGGGAAATTGGTTTGTTGCGTGGGCCACGTGGGGGCGTTGAGGATTGTCGGGAGAATGTGTTTTTAATTCTGTCCAGGCATCCGGATTGGGCCGGTGTGATCGGCTGGAATGAATTCACTATGCGGGTTGAAAAGACCAAACCGGCGCCGACCGGGTTGCTCGCCGGTGAGTGGAAGACGCAGGACGATTTAGATACGGGGCTTTGGTTGGCGCAAAACTGTGATTTGTTGCTGCGCTCTGAAAGTACGATTGTGGCCGGGGTGTCGATGGTGGCTAATAAGAATCTCTTTCACCCTCCTCGTGTTTGGCTTCAGTCGCTGCCACCTTGGGATCAGACCGACCGGCTGGAGTATTTTATAGCTGAATGCGTGGGCTGCGAGAATACGCGTTATGTGCAGTTGGTGGGTAAGTTTTTTATGATCGGGATGGTCGCTCGTGTATTTAAGCCGGGTTGCCCTATGCAGTATATGCCGGTCTTGGAGGGCAATCAGGGTATCGGTAAATCATCGTTTTGGAGGACGCTGGGCGGTGAATGGTTTCAGGAGACGCCGTTTAGGCTGGGCGGTGCTGATGCCTATATGGCCCTAAATGGGGCGATTTTGTATGAAATTGCCGAGATGGATAGTTTTAATAAATCAGAAGCGACTCAGGTCAAGGCGTTTATTACTCAGCAGGTGGACCGCTATCGAGAACCCTATGCGCGCAGGCATATCGACCGGTTACGCCAGTGTGTTTTCGCGGGGACGACGAATCACGGGGAGTATTTGAAGGATACGACGGGGAATAGGCGTATTTGGCCGATTCGTGCGGTTGATGTCGATATTGAGTTGTTAGCTCAAATGCGCCCGCAGTTGTTCGCCGAAGCATTGCATCGATTTAATGCAGGGGAACGGTGGTATCCGGAGCGTGAGGAGGAGCGGGAGTTTTTTGTCCCTGAGCAGGATGAGCGGCGGATTGTCGATCCGTGGCTGTATCCGTTGCAGGAGTGGCTGGATGATCCGCTACAGCGTCATCTTGATGAGTTTACGGCGACGGATTTGTTGATTAATGCGCTTAAAGTCGAGCTGAATAAGATCGACGGCAACCGGGGCATGGCGACGCGGGTCGGTAATTTAATGGCCGAGCTGGACGGCTGGAAGCGTAAGCGCCGCGCAACGGGCCGCCGCGAGTGGGTGTATGTGCGGCCTGATTCGCAACGGCTGCGGAAAGTTTAGGTGTTAGGGCTTCAGGTGATTGCCTTCAGGACTGCCCAGGGATCGGCGCATGATTATGCGACCGGAAAAGGGCAGCTGTCGGCGGTTAATTATGTCCAACCTTGTGATTGGTGTTATAGGTTGGACTGGCAGGTTAGACGGCTACAGGCCGCACCGGTCGTGCATCCGTCCAACCGTCCAACCTCGTCCAACCTCACCGCGCAGGCGCACCCGCCCGCGCGCGTATATGCACCTGATGCGATGCTTAATGCTAGCAAATGTTTTAAAACCTTGTTGACAAGGTTAGACGGTTGGACGGGACCAGGTGTGTTGCGGTTTGTAGCCGTCTAACCTGCTCGTCCAACCTTGTTTTGTTATTTTTAGGTTGGACGGATTGATGAGCGAAAAGCGCCGGCAGTGGGAATCAATTAAGGAACAAGCGCCTGATGTGGCTGATTTCTTAATGGCTATTAATCAGGCGTTTGGCAAGCCCGCGGCGGTTCGGGTTGAGTTGTTTGGTTCTGGCGAGGTGATTGAGATTGGCGGGCATTTACGGATTGATCCGGTTGTTTCTCCGGCTGGTAAGGGTCGTGTTTGTTGTGAGTGCCGGTATTGGCATCATGAGGCCGGTGCGGCGCGAGGTGTTTGTGTTAATGAGGATAGGGAGGTGCGTCGCTGGTTGGTTGACTGGCCGACTCAGGCGGCGTGTGATTTGTTTGATATTTATGGAGGTGGTGATGTGTGCGCTGACTGATAGAGGTGATCAGTGTTTGTTGGCTTGGGGGCGTTGGTCTAGACGTGATGGTACTGTGCGGCGGCTTGGGTATCCTGGTTGTAGTGCTGAGCAGATGGCGGGGCGTGTTGCGGGTACTGATAGTGCGGTGAGCGATGTTGAGGAAATGGTTGATCGGTTAGTTACAGGGATGCTGGAGGACAGGAAGCGTTTGGTCGCTAAGTTTTTTTATGTTGATCGTGCCAAGTATGCCGATGTGGTGCTAAAGATTGATGCTGTCTATAAAGAGCGCTCGGAAGCAGGGCGTCGTGATGTTAATCGTCCTGTCTCTGTGAGTGTGGTTAAGGACGATTTAATGGTCATTCGATCTATGGTTGGCGGTGTGATTTTATGGGCCGATAAAAAAGTTGTTGACTCGGGGGGCTGCTAAGTTGTAAATTTAGTCACGCTTTAAAAGCTCGCCTGAAATTTTTCGAGCGGGCTTTTTTTATGCCTGATGATTTTGTACCCGCACTGGCTTTGGCTTTTAGCGGGTTTTTTTATGCCTATCGCTAGGGGTTAGGATGCCGATTGAAAACGTAACAACGTGGTCTCAGTTTGGATTGCCGGGTATGGTAATTGCCGCGCTATTTGCGTTTATCTGGTTTCTGGTTAATACGCACCAATCAGAGCGTAAGGAGTGGCTGGAAGCCTACCGCGATCATGGCCGCCGCGCTGATGATAGGCAGAAGGAAACGAATGATGTGACTCGCGAGATCAGTGCCGTTATCCGTGAGTTAAGCGCTCGGAATGATCGTTGATTAGTGGGCCGGTCTGCAAGGTTTCCGTGCCGTCATGCGCATTGCTCTGCTCTACTAGCTAAGCCTGGGCTGTGTGCTGTTCATGTTGGTGATATAAAAGTTAGCGGTAGAGCTAATGATCTGCGTCGCGGGTCATCGACTCAACGCGGATATGATTACAAATGGCAGAAGACCAGTGCCGGATACCTAAAGAGTCATCCGCTATGTGTTTGCTGTGATGCCAAAGGGATTGTAACTCCAGCTGCTGAGGTCGATCACATCATCCCAATTCAGGTCGACCCGATGCGTAAGTATGATCGATCAAACTGGCAGGCGTTATGCAAGCCATGCCACACAACAAAGACTAATCAAGACCGAGTTAAGTACGACCTGGGGAGGGGCGGTCAAATCTCTACAACCTCTCTGACCTAGACCCCGCCCCCAGTGACATTTTTACGTGGAATGTTTTGAATAGAAAAAGCCCACTGGGTTTTGATATAGGATTGATGATTTTTAATGAAAAATAAACTTGTTGTTAAGTTAATTACGGTTTCCAGCTTGGTTCCTAATCCGAAAAACGCTCGGAAACATCCCAAGGATCAGGTTGATAAGCTTGCTGGAATAATCTCGGAATTTGGCTGGACAACCCCGATCCTTGTTGACGGCAATAACATACTTGCGGGCCATGGTCGCCGACTAGCTGCCATCCAGCTTGGGCTGGTCGAGGTCCCGTCAATCGATTTATCGCACTTAACCGAAGACCAAAAGCGGGCATACGTCATTGCCGATAATAAAATCGGCGAAGAGTCCAGTTGGGACAAAGACATTTTGGCCTTAGAGCTTGCCGATTTACAGCTAGACGGTTTGGATATGCAACTGGTTGTTTTTGATGGCGCTGAGTTAGAAAAACTTATAAGTCCACCTGAGAAGCCTGCAAGCGATCAGTCTACCAAAAAAATGACATTTGTCTTGTATGGCGACCAAGTTGAGCAGGTAAAAAAAGCTTTAGATATAGCTAATACCAGAGGCGAATACACTGAATCGCCTAACAAAAACAAGCAAGGCAATGCCCTGGCTAGAGTCTGTGAATTATTCATCAGCCAAAACGCCGATACTCAAGAAGCATGAAATCAACAAAACCCACCGATTGCGTCTTATTTATCGACGAAGAAATAGCCCGGCTAGTCATAGCCTGGAATCGCGTAGATGCCGATGGGCCTGATGCAGTTGAACTACCTGAAATCAACACCAAATATTCGCCGCAAAAAATAGCGGAAGCAATGAACATCTCCACCGGCCAAGTGCGTAGCTTAGTTAAGCAATGCGTCATAGTTGGCATAATTATTGAGGGCGGTGCAATATCCGACCTGGCACAAAAATTAGTCAATGCGTTAATCGCAAAAAAATCAAACGACTTTAAATAAAATGGCCGGACGAAAACCTGATCTTAACTCCAACGTGCATTACTTGCCGGGGAGCGGCGAAGTCACGTCCAAACAAATTGATGATGCTCGTGCTTTAAAACCCGAGATTACTCCTGTTTGGCCAGCGTCAGCAGGTGCGGTATGGGACATGTTGGCACCTGAAATGATGTCGCTCGGTCGCCTGAAGCCGCACTTTGTTTTCGCTTTTGCCGAATACTGCTACCTCCTGGCAAGACTCGCAGAAATCAGAAAGTTCCTAATCGATAACGGGGAGACGTATGTCTCAGAGACACGGAACGGACGGCAAATAAAAAGCCGTCCCGAGGCGGCACAACAAAATGAAACCGCTCGCCAGCTCGCTCGTCTTACCAGCTGCTTCGGCCTAACGCCATCTGATGAAAAATCCCTAGTCAGCTCAATTCAGAGCAATTTAGTCGATGAGTTCGCCGAATTTAAGTGATGCAGAATTCCATCCGCATATTATTGACGTATTTGACTATGCCGATTCCGTCATCAGCGGTGGAAAACTCGCGTGCGAGGCCGAACAACTAGCCTGCAAACGCTTCACATCCGACATAGAGCGCGACTTTGATTACCAGTTCGACCACGAAAAAGCCGTCCGGGTCATCAATTTCATCGAAAAACTGCCCCACGTCAAAGGCCAATGGGCAGCAAAACGGCTACGGATCATACTGCAACCCTGGCAAAAATTCATAATCGCCAACCTGTTCGGCTGGGTACACAAAGAAACCGGCCTAAGACGCTACCGGAAAGCCTACATCTGCGTACCGCGCAAAAACGGCAAAAGCGTACTAGCCGCCGCCATCGGCATTTACATGCTGACCGCCGACCACGAACATGGCGCAGAAATATACTGTGGTGCAACTACAGAAAAACAAGCATGGGAGGTCTTCCGTCCTGCCCGGCTGATAGTTGAAAAATTTCGTGGATTGCGAGATTCTTACGGAATGCAGGTTAATGCCAAAAGCATTACCGCATATCCCGATTCCCGCTTCGAACCCGTTATCGGCAAGCCCGGCGATGGCTCCAGCCCGTCGCTTGCCATCGTTGACGAATACCACGAGCACGTAACATCCGACCTCTACGACACCATGGACACCGGCCAAGGTGCGCGGGAACAGGGCTTGATGCTAGTCATCACCACCGCCGGATCCAACATAACCGGCCCGTGTTACGAATTGCAAAAAGACGTCGAGCGGGTACTGACCGGACTGGTCGATAACGACGAAGTTTTCGGCATCATCTACGGCATCGACAAGAACGACGCCTGGACAGATGAACAAAGCCTGATCAAGGCCAATCCAAACTGGGGTATATCAGTAGGTTCAGACTTCCTGAGGGCCGCGCAAAAGTACGCAACCCAAAACAGCAGCAAACAAAACGCCTTCAAAACCAAACACCTCAACGTCTGGTGCTGGGCAAAATCAGCCTTTTTCCCCGCCAACAAATGGGTAGAGTGCGGCGACCCGACCTTAAATATTGACGATTTTAAAAACGATGACTGCTTTCCCGGCCTAGATTTAGCCAAAATCTACGACATCAGCAGCTTAATACCGGTATTCCGCCGCATCATCGACGGCCAAAAACACTACTACGTATTTAGCAAAAACTATCTCCCGGCGGACACCATAGCCAGTGATGACTTTCCGCAGTCAAAAGAACTGTACAGCAAATGGCTAAACGATGGACACCTACTGATCGGCGGCGACGCCGAAATGGATTTTAGAATCATAGCTGATGAAATAATCGGAATGAAAGAAGACGGATTTAACATCGTCGAAGTGCCCCACGACCCACATTTCGCCTTTTTGATAGCCAGAGACCTGGATGAAGCCGGTCTAGTGCCGGTAGAAATCAAACAACATGGTAGTCAACTAGGCCCGGGCATGCGGGAAATAGAAGCCGCAATCGCCGCTGGACGCATTCATCATGACGGCAACCCAGTCACCAACTGGGCAATAGGCAACGTATTAGGCCGTGAATTTTCAAACGGAGGCTTAATGCCCGATAAAGAAAACAAAATCAGCAAAATCGATCCAGCAGTAGCAATGATTATGGCTGTTGGCAGAGCAATGCTGGGCGAAATCCCACAGGTTAACGTAGGCGTAGAATTCTGGTAATGGCAAACTTCCTGACAAAAAACCGCCCTTGGCCGTGGCAGAAAAAAAGCACCTCGTCCGGCCTCAGCATAAACGACATATGGGCGGAACTACTCGGACAATCCGCGTCGAAAGCAGGCATTAGCGTCAACTGGAAGACCGTTTTGCAGTATTCCACCGCCCAAGCCTGCATCCGCATTATCAGCGAGGACATTGCCCAACTGCCGTTTGCAGCCTACCGACCTCTGGAGGGCGGCGGCAGCGAGCAGGCGACCACCCACCCAATCCATAAGCTGATTAAAACTAAGCCCAACAATAACCAGACCGCGTTCGAAATGCGGGAGCAAATCGGCATGCACCTGGTGCTGACCAACAACGCCTATGTCTGGAAAAATATAGTGCGCGGCAAAGTGGTTGAACTGCTGCCCTTTGAGCCGCACCAAGTGCGCCCGATCCGCAAAAACGGCCAGACCACCTACGCGCTGTCCCTAGCAGACGGCAAACAAGAAACCGTGCCAGCCACCGAAATATGGCACCTGCGCGGCCCCAGCTGGAACGGCTGGCAAGGCATGGACGGCGTCCGCCTGATGCGCGACACCATCGGCCTCGCCTTGGCGCTGGAAAATCACGGCTCAAGAATGTTCAGCAACGGCGCAACCGTCGGCGGCTTACTGTCAACCGAAGCCAACCTGACCACAGAACAAGCCAAATCACTGCGTGAAAGCTGGGATTCCCGGCAATCAGGCGGAGAAAACGCCTATAAAACTGCCGTCATGTGGGGCGGCATGAAGTGGGCACCGATGGCTACGCCCAACGATTCAGCGCAGTTTCTAGAAAGCCGCCGCTTTCAAGTTGAGGAGGCCTGTCGCCATTTTAAAGTGCTGCCGATGATGGTCGGCCACGCCGACAAAACTACCACCTACGCCAGCGCCGAGCAAATGGTCTTGATCCACTTGCGGCAAACATTAGGCCCATGGCTAACTCGGATAGAACAATCGGCAAACTGCAATCTACTAACCGACGAAGAGCTCGCCGCAGGGTACTTTACCAAATTTACCCGTAACGCCCTGCTAGCGATGACCACCCAAGCCCGCGCCGATTTTTACTCAAAAATGTACGGCATCGGCGCATTAAACCCCAACGAAATCCGCGAACTGGAAGACCTGAATCCCTACGACGGCGGCGAAAAATACCGCGTCCCGCTCAATATGATTGATCCATCAGCAATAGACCCTAAACAACCTACAGACGGGAACACAGCCAATGCCCCAGCCGCATAAAAAACAAACCACCGGCAGCCTGGAAACCAAACGCATCAACTTTGCCGAATGCAAACTGGCAGTAGCAGAAACCACCGCCGACTTGATGGAGTTTTCCGGTTACGGTGCAGCATTTGGTAACGTAGACAGCTACGGCGACGTAATCGAAAAAGGCGCGTTTTCGGCATACTTAGCTGATGTGCAGTCCGGTAAGCAAAACTGGCCTGCCATGCTCATGCAGCACGGCGGCTGGAACGTCACCGCCGAAGACATGACCCCTATCGGCGTCTACACCGACCTATCAGAAGACGATTTTGGACTTAAATCAGCCGGTACATTAGCCGCTACACCGCGCGGAACCGACGCTTATACGCTGATGAAAATGCAGCCAAGACCGGCCATTTCCGGCCTGTCCATCGGTTATTACGTCCGCGATTCAATTTACGGCGGCAAAAGCGACCCTTACGACCGGCTAATCAAACAAATCGACTTGATAGAAATCAGCATCGTGACATTTCCGGCCAACGAAAAAGCCCGGATCGGCAATGTTAAGTCGGCACATGGGCTTAACGAAAGAGAATTCGAGCAATTCCTGAGAGATTCAGGAATGAGCAGAAAGGACGCCCAGACTGTAATAAGTCGCGGCTTTCGAGCCATCGCATCTGAGAGAGATTCCGGCAGCGAAGAGCTAAAGCAAATCACCGCGCTGATTGAGCGCAACACCCATATTTTTAAACAAAACTAGGAGTTAATCATGAGAATCACCCCAAGAGCGCTGTGGTCGTTACTGGCAATCACTATTGTATTTTTTGCACAATCACTAGGCTATACCGCATCAGCCGAAGAATTAACCGCAGGCGGCCTCATGCTGGCTGGTGTCGGCGACATGGAAGACATTACCAAGCTACTGCAAAAGCAAGGCGAAACATTCGAAGAATTTAAAAAGGCTAATGATGCCCGTCTGGAAGCTGTCGAGAAAAAAGGCTATGCCCCAGCCGACACCGTCGAAAAAGTCGATAAAATAAACGCCGACTTAAATACCTTGTCTGCCGAAATCCAAGAAATAATGAAAAAATCCAACCGGCCAAATATGCCCGGTAGCGATGAAAACGCATTAACTGAAGAGCAGCAGGAACATAAAGCTGCTTTCAGAAACTTTTTAAGAAAAGGCAACCCCGGCGACCTGTCCGACCTCGAAAAGAAAGTTTTCCAGCGTGGCAGCGACGTGGACGGCGGTTATTTAATCGACGATGAAATGGACACCTTTATCGACCGTGTCGCGGCCAAAGTTTCGGTTTTGCGTAACCTGGCCGACGTTAAAAGTATCGGCAAAGAGAGCCTTAGTATGCGGGTAAAAACAAGCGGCACAGCGGCCAAATGGGTTGGTGAAGGCGAAACAACAGCCGATGCCGTAAAGAAGGCCACTGGAGCAAAATGGGCAAAAATCGAAATCAACGCAGAAGAAATGGAGATCGAGCCTTGGTTTTATAACTCGGCGATGGACGACTCTGATTTCGACTTGTTTTCCGACATCGTTGAAGAGGCCGGTATCGGTTTCGGCGAAGGCGAAGGCGAGGCATTCATCAGCGGCGACGGCGTTAAAAAGCCGCGCGGCATCCTGGGTTACGACACCGTAGCAAACAGCAGCTATGCATGGGGAAAAGTCGGCTACATTGCATCCGGTGCCGCCAATGACTTTGCCGCCTCTAACCCTGGCGACCAAATCATCACCCTTCAACACAGCCTTAAAGCCGCTTACCGCAACGGCGCAGTGATGCTGATGAACGACTCGACATTGGCGAAAGTGCGACAAATGAAAGACGGCAGCGGCAATTTCTACCTGTTCAACCCTGATGCAACCGGAAAATTCCCCGGCTTCGTACTCGGCACACCGGTTGAAATCGACGACAACATGCCCGACATCGCCGCCAACTCTCTGTCAATCGCGTATGCCAATTTCAAACGCGCATACCGCATCGTTGACCGCACTGGCATAGCACTAATCCGCGACAACATCACCGAAAAAGGCACCACGAAATTCAATTTTCGGAAGCGCGTCGGTGGCGGCATCAAGCATTTTGAAGCCATCAAGCTGATGAAATTCGCGACCAGCTAAAAGCATCTGCACTAGCTATTTTTACAGGTCGGCGCTTAGGCTCTAACCCCCACTTATTTAAAAAGAGGATTCAACCATGGAAGACCTACACAACAATATCAACATCAAGCGCGTCATCTCGCCAGTGGCAGAGACTGGAACCACTGCGCTGGTCGGGCAAATCATCGACCGGCAGGGTTATGAATCACTGGAGTACGCCATCGCCACCGGCTCATTAGCCGACGCCGACGCAACATTTACCGTATTGCTTGAAGATGGCGACGCAGCAAACTTATCCGATGCCGCCGCCGTAGCTGATGATTTCCTGCTGGGAACCGAAGCGCTGGCAAGCTTCATTTTCAGCGACGACGACAAGGTTTTCAAGTTGGGCTACAAAGGGAACAAGCGCTATACCCGAATGACCATAACGCCAGCCGCCAACGCCTCAGCCGCCTTTGTCAGCGTCGTGGCGATCTTAGGCGATCCCGCGTTAGCCCCGACCGTAAACCCGCCCGCTTAATCATAACCATTTGTAGTGCCGGGCCAGCCCGGCACTGTATGAGGAATCATCGTGTATAAAATAATCAAGGCATTCAAGGGGTCGCCCAACGGATCAACTGTAATCGATTATCAAAAGGGCGAAATCGTCGATCTTGAAAGCGATCTAGCTGCCGTGGCTCTGGAAGAGGGCTGGGTGGAGCTGGTTGATAAGCCAGAAGAGCCGCAAAACCCCGATAAAACACCCAAAAAACGCCCTTAACCGGGCGTTTTTTGCTTAAAATTGAATCAAGCAGGCATCCAAATGTTCGTAATAGACGACGCAATAGCCGCAGTTAGCACACTAGCCGACAGCGCAATAAAACGCATCTGGCCGGATGCGACAGAAATCGAAAAAGCCAAACTCGCACAACTCTCGCAAGATCTGCAAAACGAATTTAACCTGATCATGGGGCAGCTAGAGATCAACAAAATCGAAGCGACCAGCTCATCCGTATTTGTCGCCGGTTGGCGTCCAGCGGTCGGCTGGGTGTGTGGTGCATCCCTAGCCTATGCCGGTCTGATCGAGCCTTTCTCCCGATTCATTGCTGTAGTACTGGCGGGTTATACCGGACCATTCCCAACCATCGATACCGACCTCACCCTGCAAATATTAGGTGGTCTACTTGGCCTCGCCGGATTACGTACATTTGATAAATTAAAAGACACCGCTCGGTAAATGGAAAAAATAACCACTCAGCCAGCAGCAGAGCCTATTACCTTAGCCGAATTGCGCTTACAGCTGGGCGTCATGGACGACTCAGCAACAGAGCGTGATCCGGTATTCAGCGCAAACATCAAGGCAGCGCGAATCTGGGCAGAGTGGTTCACCCGCCGCGCCTTGATCACGCAGACATGGGGATATTATGCCGACGCATTCCCTACCTTAAGACGTGGGCAACTGTTGACCGACTTTATCGACCTACGCCTTGATTTGCAATCAGTCGCATCAATCAATTACGTCAACGATGCCGGCGTATTAACCACACTTGACCCGGCAAATTATCAAGTCGATCTCATATCGTCACGCGTACTGCCGGCTTACGGACTATCCTGGCCGACCACCAGAGCAGTGCCGAACGCCGTACAAATCAGCTATGTCAGCGGCTATGCCAACGCCGCCGCCGTACCGGAAGACATAAAAAAGGCGCTGAAAATCATCGCGGGACAATGGGAAAATTTCCAGTCCGCCCTAGAGAGCGGAATAACGGTACGGACAATCGCCTACGCCGCTATCCAGCTGTTAGCACCGTATAAAGATTATCGCAATTTATTTTAATAATTAACGCTGAACCAGAGGATCACAGACATGCCAGCAGAGCCAATAGACCGCTCCGGAACAATAACAGCAGGCGGAGTTGCCCAGCAATTCGCACCGACCAACCGTAAACGCCGCGGCTGGTCGGTAGAAAACCCTACAAGCAGCACGTCCACGCTATGGGTGTCAGACATAGCCACAGCAGTAACGGGTTCGCCAGCGATAGAAATACCGCCCGGCGTCTGCTATGAATCACCAGCGAATGGTTGCAGCATCAATGCGCTGAGCATTATCAGCACAACAACTGGTCAGCCTTATACCGCTCGCGAGTGGTAAATAATCGATAAGGAGTTATACATGCAAAATTTTGCCTCATTTAACAGCCTGAGCAACGCAGAGCAGGGCGGACAAGTCGCGCAGGAATCTCCGTTCAGCCTAACCGACCGAAGCGGCACAATAACGACCGCCAATACCGCCCAACAAATCGCCCCGGCAAACACAAAGCGCCGGGGCTTTTTGGTCGAAAACCCCGGCAATGTACTAATCAATCAGACGCTGACCGCAAACACACATTCATTTTGGGTGTCGGACGTGTCTACCGCCGCTAAAACGCCACCGTCTCGGGAAGTAGCTCCCGGCGAGTCCTACGAAAGCCCATCCGGCGGATGCGGCACAGGACAACTCAGCATCATCGGCACCACCGACAATCAGCCGTTTATAGCGAGGGAATGGTAATGCCAAAATCATCAGGATTAACGCGCGCGCAGGCCGATTTGCGCTATATCCAGCGCACAGAGATCAACAACATCGGCATCCCAGGCAGCCAAGGCTTTGGCGTAGGCATCTGCCCTTGGCCGCCGAACGGGTTTTCGTTGATGACCGGAACAACGGATATTACCTCAAACAACTATGGCAACTACCAATATTCCGACGGTTCGATCATGTGCTGGATACCCGCGTTTTATTACAAAATCGGCACCGGCTCAAACGGACTATCGATCAACGCAGTAGACATAAAACGCGTTAACGCCTACAGCGACCTGGCAACAGCCAATGCCAACGGCTACGCACTGCACCGCGCGTTTTATAACGACGGACTGGTCCAGTCGGGTGTGTTTGTCGATAAATACCTGTGCAGCAATAACGGCGGCATCGCATCGAGCATCAAGCTTGGCCTGCCGCTGTCCAGTGCTGTCGCCCACAACCCCTTCTCCGGATTAACAGGCGCTCCAGCCAATGCCTACTACGGCGCTATCGCCGCCGTTAAAACGCGAGGCAGCCGGTTTTTTGTCAACAACCGATTTATCGGCGCGGCCCTGGCGCTGCTGTCACTCGCTCACGCCCAGGCCAGCACATCAACCACCTATTGCGCCTGGTATGACGCCGGGGGCGTCACCAACTATCCAAAAGGCTGCAATAACAATGCACTGGGTGACGTCAACGATAACACCTTGACTTTTGTGCCCGACGGGTACTCTAACTGCGCCAAAACGGGGTCGGCAAATGTACTAGCCAAAACCACGCATAACGGCCAGAATTGCGGCGTAGTCGACCTCAACGGCACCCTATGGGAAATACAACCCGGTATTACCTCGGACGGAACAAATTATTATCTGCTGAAAACCTCGGTAGACATGGCCTCGGTCACCATAGGTAATACACTAGCAACAGACCTATGGGGCGCAACCGGAATCGCCGCGCTATATGACAACATCGGCGCAACGTATGGGGCACTGACCGCATCCAGCACGTTAAAATATTTCGGCGCGGCGACTCAGGTATTGAGCGAGGCTGTCTCCGGCAATGCGTGGGCGGCTGCTGGGGCGGGCATTCCGTTAGCTGGCGGGGTCGGCGGCACGAATGCCTACGGCAGCGATGGATTATGGGACTATCGGCCTAACGAGCTGTGCCCGCGCGCCGGGGGCTACTGGTACGATGGTGCGACTGCCGGGGTCTGGGCGCTCGATCTGGCCAATGCGCGCAGCACCTCCTACATCGGCGTGGGTTGCCGGGCGGCCTTTTTTCTCTGAGACCCTGAGCGGTAGCGATGGGGCTGCATTCCGAAGCGGGGTTAGCGACCGATTCCGCCACATCCATTCTGGGTCATACCCGCCGCACCCATTAGCAACAGCATTTAATCAATTATACCCTGGCATTATCATGACATCCATCATCAGTTACCAAAAATATATCGACGCGCAAACCACCCGCACCTTGCACCTACCGGAAGATCCCGCAACACACAGCCCGATAGGCACGGAGCTGGCTACCATTGACGGAGTAACCTACATCAGCCTGCCTGATGCCGCAACGCTGCCAACAGATCAGCCCGCCGAGATTGCAACCAGCATCCAGACAGTGACAATGACCCCAGAGTTACGCGACGCAATCAAGGCCGCCAGCCCACATTATCGACTGATCAATACCAGAGTAACCGAACAAATCCGCACTCGCTACAGCGCTGACGACGAAATAAAATGTCTGCGCATAGCTCCGTCGGCAGAAACCGACGCCTGGAACGCATGGGTCGAAGAATGTCGGGCCTGGGGCCGCGCGGAAAAATCCGCACTGGGTCTGTAATGTCCCGCCGCGACATCATTAACAGCCTCAAGGCCCAGCTAAAAACCATCCCGGCGTTTTCGAGACGCGTATATAACCAGCGCACCCAGCCCAAAAACGGCTACCCGTGCGTAGCGCTGTACTCAGCCTCGGAGGCCATCACAACACAGACATTCACCCTGCACCCGCGCCCGCAACAGCGAACACTAACCATCCACATCTCGGCCTTCGCAAAAACCACACAGGACGACGAAAAACTGGAGATCGATATTGATAATTACAGCGAACTGATCGAAGCAGCGGTCAGCCAACCCGCGAACACAATAGACCTGCAACTGATCGACATCAATTTCCCGCCCGCACCCACGGACGAAGAAAAACTGGAAGTCACCGAAACAGTGCTGGCGTACGCCATCACCTACGAAACCACCGAACCCAACTAAACCGGAGCAACACCATGTCATCACCCAACTGGATCGGCGTCAGAGTCGCCATGTCATCGGCATTTGCCGGTGCTAAAGTCATCTCATCGATCACCAAAGCCTCACCGGCCGTAGCCACATCAACAGCGCACAGCTACGCCAACGGCGACTATCTACTACTGTCAGCCACCGGCATGGATCAAGTCAATAACCGGGTTTTCCGCGGCGCATCAGTCGCCGCCGACACCTTCCAGCTGGAAGACGAAGACACCACCGCGTACGCTGCATTCACCAGTGGCACCGCCAAAAAAATCACCTTCGGTACCGCATTTGCGACATTGATGGATGTTTCAGCCACCGGCGGCGAATTCAGCATGATCGACACCACCTCCATCCACGACCACGGCAAAACCGAAGAACCGGGCATGCCGTCAGCAATGGGCTTTAGCTTCGAGTCGGCATGGGACTTGGCCGACACCGCGCTACAAGCCGCCATCGCCGCATCAACAAACCGCACACCGCAGGCATTTTTATTCACTTTCCAAAACGGCTACAAAATGGCCTTTTACGGCCACATCGGCGCGAGCGGAATACCCAAGGGATCAACAGGGCAAAAAGTAAAAACCACCATTAATATCACCGCCTCAGGCGCACCCACTTATTACGCAACATAAACCATGTCAATCATAGAAAAACTGAAAAAATCCCGGCAACTCAATGTCGAGGCGGGCGAAAAAACCTTTACTATTACCCGTCCAACGCCCATGCAAGCCATGGACTGGCTGACCGACATCAGCAACGAACCACTATCCAGCACAGCGCTGCAAGCGATTGCGGATAGCCGATTTTCGTTGCAAGATAAAACCTGGTCGAGACTGGCCCAATCAGCCATAGAGCGCTTCGTAATTGACTGGCCGGGCATGACCGAGCTGGACATCATCCCCGGTGGCGATGGCTCAAGCATCGCATTCGACAGGGAATTGTTCCTGTTGTGGGTGCAGGATTACCCGGAAATAATCACCGAACTAGGTTACAAAACACTGGAAAGTTGGATTAACTATATAGAGGCCCAGCAGGCGCTGGAAAAAAAGCCCGAGATTGGTATCAGTGCCGAGACCTGAGCAAGCGCAGTGCCGGGGCGCTATCTAGCGCGGCAATCCCGGCAACACTTAGCATCGCTTACGAAGCCTTGAATTTAATGGGCGGAGACATCGACTGGTCAGGCTTCCCGATCATTGCCGAAATGCTCGGCATAACCGACACAGAGCCAATGATCAGGCTGATGCGCCTGATCATACAAGAGGAGCGCAGCAAAAAATGACCGAAGAAATAGGTATCCATCTCCGAGGCGTCGCCGAGCTTAACCGCGCGCTGGCTGAACTTAACCGAAACCTGCCGGAACGCGTCACAAAAATGGCCTTGCGCCAAGGCGCAAATAGCATGCTGAAAAACATCCGCGGCGCCGCACCTAAAAAAACCGGGCGGTTGCGCCGGGCTATCAAAGTCAAAAACTCAAAAATAAACCGCGCGCGCAATAACGGCAAGGTGGGCGTATTCATCAGCATAGCCCCCGGAAAATCCCGCAACGACCCGAAAGGCGCATATTACGGGCCATTCCAGGAATACGGCTACACCGCCACCGGCCGCACCAAAGGCACCGAGGTAACAACCAACCGTACAACCAGAGCCGAGCGCCAGGCATACAGGCAACGCACAGGCAAGAGGCTGCGTGTTTACGCCCATCGGCCCGAAGCGCGGCAGATGCCCGGACGGCATTTTGTCGCCAACACCTTTGCGGCGACTAAAGAGCAAACCGCGCAAACCATAGCCTCGGCGCTAGAAATTGCCGCGCGTCAACTGGCGCAGCAAATCGGTTTTAACGCCGCCTAATCAGACAACGGATATAAATATGGCACTCGGTATAACGGTCGACATCAACGCCAACCTTGCGCGATTCGAGCAACAAATAAACCGCCTCGGCGACAACCTGCAAGGCTTCCAGCATAGAGCGGAAGGCATATCCAGCGGCGTCAACAAAGCCCTGCGCGCACTGGGCGTCAGCGTCTCCATTGCCGGTCTTGGCGCATTTGTTAAATCAGGCATCGACGCCGCCGATGCGCTCAACGACATGGCGGACCGCACAGGGATTGCGGTTGAGCAACTGGCCGGGTGGCAGTTGGCGACCAAAACAGCGGATACCGACATGGAGACGTTCGCCAAGTCAGTCAACAAGCTGTCGATATTCATCGCCAAAAATGGCGACGAAATGAAAAAACTGGGCATTGACACCAAAGACCCGTCGGAGGCCTTTCTTCAATTTGCCGGCGTATTTTCGCAAATAGAAGATCCCCAGCGCCGCGCCGCATTAGGTGCAGCCGTGTTGGGCAAAAGTTACGCCGACATGGCACCGTTATTGCTGTCCGGCAGCGACGCCATACGCAAACAGCTCGCCGATGGGCAAAAAATGTCCGGCATCACTACCGAACAAGCCAAGGCCGCAGCCGACTTAAACGATAAGATAGACACGCTAAACCATCGATTCGCATCACTCACATTACATACCGTCGGCCCACTAATCCCCGGCCTCGGCAACATCGCAGAGCATTTCGATTACGCGGCCAAAAAAGCCAAAAGTTTTTCCGACGTATTTACGGCAGATTTTTGGGACAGAGTTATCGCCGGCAGTGATCCGGAAATGGCTATATCAGGAATAAAAAAACTGGATGGCTTAATTATTGCGCAGGAAGGCGTAATCGAGCGGATAAAAAAACATCCATCGCTTGCAGTCATACAGAATTATGGATTGGACGAAGAGCAAAACAAACTAGACATCCTGATAGAGCGCCGGGGCGATGCGGTAAAAAAACTCAGTATGCAGGGCAACGATGCGCCTAATATTATTCCCCCGAAAACAACAATAGACCCCAGCGCCGTTGACGGCGTAATAAACAAGGGCGGCGACAACAAACCCAAAGATGTCGACCCATTAATAAAAAAATACGATGAGCTTATCAGCCGATTTCAAACCGAAATCGCTTTACGCGGCGATAATACCGAAGCCGCAAAAATGGAATATGAGGTCATCAATGGATCACTTGCTGAGCTTAACGAAGGACAAAAACTAAAGTTGCTTAATCTGGCAGCCGAAAAAGATGCCATCGAACTCAACCAAAAGACCTATGAAGAGTACGACCAAATAATTGCCGATGGCCTTGATTTAGCTAAAAAACAACGCATAGACATCGCCACCGATTACGCGCGACTCAACCAAAAATTCAACGCCCCACTCCTAGATCTTAATGCCGGTATTGCCGATGCAATGGATGCCCGAGCACAAGGCATCATCCCTGACGACGCTAAATTAAAATTAGTACTGGATAAAATGGGCAAGGACTACAACGCATTAACCAGCGATGCCGCATCGGCAACCGGACAGATGAGCGAGTTCGCCGTCCAGGCCGCGCATAACATGGAATCAGCATTCGCCGATTTCCTGTTCGACCCGTTCAAGGACGGCCTCGACGGCATGGGCGAAAATTTCATAAAAATACTGCAACGCATGGCCGCAGAAGCCGCGTCTGCGCAAGTATTCAACAGCCTGCTCGGCAAAAACTTCGGCGCAGATAACGCCACCGGCGGCCTGCTATCAGCCGCATTTACCGGCGCATCAACATTATTAGGTGGACTATGGGGCGGCGCAACATCCGTGGCAGCAGGAAACAGCGAGGCATTTAGCGGATTGATGAGCAGCTCCAGCTTTTGGACAAAACACACAGGCGGCCTCGTCGGCGATTATTCCGCGGAAAAATCCGTAAATCCGGCAATATTTAACAGCGCAACCCGCTATCACAGCGGCGGCATCCCCGGACTAAAGCCGAACGAAGTACCGATAATCGCGCTGAACGACGAAGAGGTTTTAACCCGAACCGACCCCCGGCACCGTTACAACCTGGGCAATCGCCCATCCAACTCAGGCGCCGCTACCGGCGACATATCCATCACAACGCAGGTCACAGTCACCGGCGGCAGTGATAACAGCAATACCAGCATGCAAGCCCTTGGCAGCATAATCAATACCCGAGTCCGCCAGGTTATTGTCGAAGAAAAGCGCCCTAATGGACTGCTGGCATGAATCTACCCTTCCCGGCAAAAATCCACGTATCCTCGGATGCCGCGATTAAAGACAACGCGATCATCATCAACCTGGGCGATAACTACCGGCAGAGAATGGAAAGCGGTCTAAACGCCCAACGAGAAACCTGGAACATCATCTGGCCGTCACTCAATAAGGCCGATTTTACCGCCGCCATCAGCACCCTAAAATCCGCAGGCGCAGTCGTTGCAATGACCTGGACATCGCCGATTGACGGCATTGCAAAAAAATACACCGTAGTGAAGGACTCCCGACGGATACAGCCGTTAGGGGCGGGTAAATGGCGATTATCAATATCGATAGAGCAGGAATTTGAGCCGTGAGCCTAAACAAGGACATCCACACACTATCGCCATCCGCCTGGATCGATCTATTCAGCGTCGATCTAAACGCGATCGGCATCGGACAGGTCTATTATTTCTATGCCGGAGCCGATGCTAACAGCCAACCGGTAACATACCAGGGTAACACCTACACGCCCTGGCCGCTGCAAATCACCGGCATCGACAAACGCGGCACCGGCTCATCGCCCCGGCCTAGCATCGAGCTGAGTAACGCCAATCGATTTATTACCGACCTGTGCGCACAATACCAAGACATGGTCGGCGCTACCGTGCGACGCCGCCGCACATTGGCAAACTACGTAACCAACAACATCGCCGAGTATGCCGACGACTATTACCTGATCGAGCAGCGCGTCAATGAAAGCATCGAGACCGTAAAATTCGATCTGTCCAGCCCGCTGGATTTTCTCGATAAGCAGCTGCCGGGGATGATAGCCATCGCCACCGGCTGCCCGCACCGGTACAAATCGACACAGGGCGGCTCCGGCTGCTCATGGCCCGGCACCAATCCGGCGCTGTGGTTCGACCGCTTCGGCGCATCAGTAAGCAGCGCATCGCTCGACGTGTGCGGCAAGCGCCTGACAGACTGCAAACTCAGATTCGGCGCAAATAACCCGCTGGATTATGGCGGTAATCCAGGCCTAGGCAGGAGTAGCACATAATGGATATTAACCTGCAACAAATCATCGACCATGCCGCCCGCGCCTTCCCGCAAGAGGCCTGCGGCCTAATCTTTAGGACCAGCTATGGCTATCAGGTACTGGAGTGCGCCAACATGGCGCACGATCCGGAGCACTCCTTCCTGATAGACCCAATACTGTACGCCACGCACGCACGGCACATTGCCGCCGTGTATCACAGTCACCCGAACCGCCGCCCTGAGCCGTCAGCAGCGGACATAGCCAGCGCCGAACGCTGCAACGTGCCGTTTTTAATTGTCAGCTACCCCAGCGAAGAGCTGTACACGTACACCCCGCACGGCATATTGCCTGCACCGTATGAGGGCCGCGATTTTGTTTACGGGGTGATGGATTGCCTGAGCCTGGTGTCTGATTATTACCGACACGAACTCGGCATCGTCATCAACGACGGCGCCCGAAAACAATGGCAATGGTGGCTCGACCCCGTCCATTCTAGCGCATTCGTCAACGGATTCACCGCGCAAGGGTTCGCTGTAGTCGACGACCTACAGCCATATGATCTGATTATTATGTCAACAAAATCACCCTGTCCCAATCATGCCGCGATTTACATTGGCGACAGCCGCATCCTTCATCATCCGAGCCAGCACACCCCATCCAGGGTAGAGATGTACGGCCAATATTGGCGGCAAAATACCACCTGCTATTTGCGACACAATCGCCTCACAGGAATTGGAAATAATGAAAAAAATTAAATTATTCGGCGATTTGCAGACATTCAAATCCGACTGGGAGCTACATGTAAAAACGCCCGGCGAGGCATTACGGGCTATTGACGCCAACCGCCCCGGCTTTTTGCGAGCTACAGAGGCTGGGGATTACGTCGCTATATTAGTAGATGCCGACAACCCGGAAATGACCCGCCAAGTGACGATGGATAATAATTTTGCGCCGTGGGCAAATGAGGTGCTAATGATTATCCCCCGTACAGGCGGAGATATTCCAGCCGCTGCCGTTGCCGCCGCATTTACCGCAATTGGCGTTACCGGCGTTACCGCGACATCTTTTGTTGCGCATGCCGTAACCAACCTCATTAAGGTAGGGCTATCAATCGCACTATCGGCATTGGCAAATGTAATCACCGGCAGCAAACAATCGGTGACCGCAGCAAACACCGAAACGCCTGAAAACAAACCCTCGTTTGTCTCAAACGGCCCGGTTAATGTCGTCCGCGCCGGACACCCTCACCCAATCATTGTCGGGGAGTTTTTGTGCGGCTCCATCGTGCTATCCAGCCAAGTACATGTCAAGGACATACCGTTATGAGCTCGACTATAGCAGGAGGAGCAATGGGCGGCGGTGGCAGCAGCCCTGCACCCGCACGAACCCCGATTATTGCCCCGGATTCCGTCCGCTCACAAGCGATATTCGAGGTCGTCGATGAGTGGGGCTGGGGGGAGATCGATGGCTTCCCCGAGGGTGCCGATCCGCTGGAATACGTCTGTCTCGACGGCACCCCGATCAAGTCAAGCGGAACCCTCAATTTTCAAGGCGTTACATTCGATTACAGGCTGGGTACGCAAGATCAAACCTACATACCCGGCACTGTTGACGACGTTATCGGTTCGCCGGAAATTGTTGACACCCCAGTGACCCACGCCACACCGATAACCCGCACCGTCACCGACCCCAATACCGACGCCGTCCGGATAGTGGTGACCTTCTCCGGGCTGGTCGCGCAAAATACCACCACCGGCGATAAGTCGGCAGCCACCGTCAACCTGAGTATCGAAATCCGCCCAGCAGGCGGACAATGGACAGTTATCGACCTGCAAGGCCGTGGTACAGTGCGCGATAAAACCGATTCGCGATACCAGCGCAGCTACCAAATCAATTTACGCACAATCGCCGCCAGCGCAACGAGTTACGATATTCGGGTATCCAGATTATCCGCAGATCCGGACAGTAGCGAAAACTCCGCATTCCGCTGGAGCAGCTACGACAAACTGACCTTTGCGAAATTACGCCGACCCAATATCGCGTACTGCCGATTGACCTTCGACACCCGTTATTTTAGCACCGTGCCGACCCGTAGCTACAAACTGCGCGGCTGGAAAATCCAAGTGCCCGACGCGTCCGTTTACGACCCTGTCGCCCGGACATACTCGCAAGCCGACTGGTCCGGCAACCTGGTCATGCGCTGGAGCAGAAACCCGGCCTGGGTACTGCATCATTTACTGACGACCGGCGGCATCGGCCTCGGCGACGACATCAATCCAGCGTATCAGGACCGCTGGGCAATTTACAACATCGCCCGCCGCTGTGATGAGCGAGTACCCGACGGCAAGGGCGGAACGGAACCGCGCTACTCGATCGATGCACAATTCATGACGCAAGTCAGCGCGCACGAAATGATCCAACAAATCGCCGGGGTATTCGATGCGCAGGCGCTATGGGACGGCAAAGCGGTATACCTAACCCAAGACGCGCCAAAGCCGGTCAGCGCATTATATTTACCGGCTAATGTAGTGGGAGGCAGGTTTGTGTACGCGGGCACCGCCAAACAAACGCGTTACACGGCTGCGCTTATTCAATACAGCGATCCCACCGACCAGTACAGGCTAACCACTGAGTACATTGAGGATTTCGACGGTATCCAGCGATACGGCTATCGCCCGAAGACTGAGACCGCTATCGGCTGCACATCAAGAAGCGAGGCGCACCGGCGTGGCAAACGCCTACTGGTTACCAGCAGAGCGGAAATAAAATCAGTCACGTTTTCCGTAGGACTGGACGGCATGGTGCGCCGACCCGGCGACATCATGCGCATTGCCGACCCATTACACACCGCCGGGCAACGCATGGGCGGCAGAATATCAACAGGATCAACCAGCAGCGCAGTAAATCTGGACGCCCCTGTGACGCTGGGTGCCGGCAGCTATAGACTGGCGATAATCAGCGCCGACGGCACCGTTATCGACTCCGCCATCACTAACATAACCGGCACACACAGCACAATCACGGTCAGCCCGTCATTCGGACAAATCCCGGAACACGAACTGGAATGGATAGTCTACGACCCCATAACCGACAGTCAATTATTCCGCGTCTTGGGGATTTCCGAAAATGAAGACAAGAGCAGCGGATTTTACACTATCAGCGCCACGCAGTACGCGCCCGGCAAATTTGCCGAAATCGACGACATCGCCGATTTGCCACAATTGCCCGCGAACCCCTACATTGTCGGCGGCGTTATCCCACCCTCCGGCGTGCAAACATCGGAAGGTATTTATACCGGACTGGAGGGTTTTCGGCGCTATATAGACATCAGCTGGACGGCGTCTAATGACCCGTTGCTGCGCGGCTATATACTGAGCTACAAGCACAACGGCACCCAGATTTTCGAGCGCGAAATCAGCGGCCAATCTTACAGAATAGACAACCCACTGATGGGCGATTACGAAATTACATTGTCGGCAATCAGCATTACCGGGCGCCACTCCACATCAATAACCATCACCCACACCCTCGGAGAGTTTTATTTAATAGCCGCCGTCAGCATCGTCAACCTACAACTCCCCAGCGGTACCGGGGAGTTTACCGGCAGAGACGCATTATTCAGCTGGCAGAACGATGCAGCAACAGTGCTCAGTAGTAGCTATGCGTCAGGACAAGGCGGCCAGTCGCCTTGGTTCAGAGATTACGAAGTCCGCATTTACAACGGCAACGTCCTGGTGCGCACAGATTACGTAACCGAGAGTCATTACGCCTACACCTTTGAGCGCAATATCGCGGACGGCGGCCCGCGGCGGACGTTTACCGCAAAAGTGCGCGCGCGGGATTATTACGGCCGCTACAGCCAGGAGGCACAGCTAACCGCCACCAACCCGCCGCCGGTCGATTTCGGCGCAGTCACGCTAACACCCGCCCTTGCGGCAATATTTGTAACCTACATACAACCGACAGACCCCGACTACCAATACACGCGCATTTATGCCAGCACCTCCCAGGGATTTGCGCCGTCCGATGCTAATTTAGTCGGCGAGACGACGGATCGGGTTACCTCGTTTAGCGTTGATGCGCCGGGAATTTGGTATCTCAGACTGCAAGGCATTGATGCATTCGGGATATACGGCGCGATCTACTCTATCGAGATCAGTACAACAGTTTTTGTTACCGACATTACCGCTGCCGTCGACGAAGTGCTGGCCGATCCGGGGCGGACTGGCGACGTAATTGTCGAGGCCGACCGGTTTTTGATCGTCCGTCCTGGACAGCTATCCCCTCAGGAATCCGTATTCGGCGTCGGACAGGTTGATGGGCAGACGAAAGCCGCACTGCGCGGAGATCTACTGATTGATGGCAGTATTTATGCTCGATCAATTGGCGCTGGACAGGTCACTGCCGAGAAAATAACCGTTACCAATTTATCGGCCGTTGCAGCGGATATGGGCACACTGACCGCCGGAACGATAAGAACCAGCCCATTAACAGGTTGGAGAGCGGAACTGTCCAGCGTAGGCGACTACCCGATATGGTACGGACAGGGCGCAAAAACCGCCGAAAATGGCAGGTTCTATCTCGACAAGACCGGCAACGCGTTTTTTTCCGGGGTATTATCCGGAGCAACAGGCACTTTTAGCGGCTCCCTGTCGGCCGCAACCGGTACATTTTCCGGAGCCTTAATCGGCGGCAGCATCAATGTTAACTCAAGATTTACCGTTGACACCGACGGCACTACAACGATAAGAGACGCGACCGGCACCGTAATACTCTCGACAGGCACCGGAGTGCCTTGGTCCGCCATCGCCTCAGGAGGCGGCAGGCCGGAAAATAACGCCAATTACATCACCAACACGAACCAGTTAAGCGATGGAGCTGGATTAGGTGCCACTGCAACCTGGACAGGAGTATCGGGAGCGGGGAAACCGGCAAACAACGCTACACTCAACGCCAGTAGCGGCAATCTCCTAGTCAATGCCGGTATGTATCTAGGACTCGACACATGGATAGGAGGCGGTCTCAATCTGCCGGGCTGGTGCCTCAGAGACTCAGGGATAGCCAACGGGACCGCGTGGGTATCGTCCGGCGGCCCAGCCGATCCAACAATGTACATATACAAGGGCGTTACGGATGCCATACCCGTAACCCCTGGGCAAATATTGGAATTTTTTGCATATACCGGAGCTCATCGTTGCACGGTAAGCGTGTCGCTAAGATTTGAGGATTCCGCGGGATCATCAACAGGACTGAGCTATTCCTCAGGTAATGCCGGCATAGCATCAGGAGGATCGGCATTAAGCGGCTATATGAGGCTAGGTGGATTTGCTACCGTTCCAGCAGGGTCCGCCAGAGCGCGATTCCATTTCGAAAAAGGGTCTACCTATACCGGGCAATCCGATAGCTACGGTTTCATGACAATGCCCTATGTCGGGGTCGCCAACCCAAATCAGACAGAGTTTTCGGACTGGTCGGACGGTGCGAGCGGCGCAGCATGGAAAATAACTCCGGCTAACGCGTCCACCTATATTGCTGAGCTGGCCGTTGATACATTGCAAATCGCCGGCAATGCAGTGACCATTCCAGGCTATGCGGAAGGGGTGAGTACCGCAACCATCGTGCTGAACCATCCTGCCGGCACAATAGTGCTAATAAAAGCATCCGCAACCATCGTTCTGACCAGTCCCGGCGCTGGACATATCCAGATAACAATAGATGGAGTACAAGTAAAATTACAAGCCGCTTTTTCTGGCAATGACATTGGCGCGATGTCGACCGCAACGTGTTTTTATTATTTTACCGCACCCACCAGCAGTAATAAAACCTATGCGGCCTCAATACTGAGCCAAGGGGCGAACGGCATCTATTTGGAGGTACTAGGGGTGAGAAGATGAAATGGATTCGTTACGACATAACAGGAGCAATCCTCGGCACGGGCGAGTGCCCAGACATTATGTTTGGGCTGCAAGCATTACCGGGCACCTGTATATTACAGGGCAGCGCAAACAGGAATAGCGACTATATAGAGCAGGGCGAAATTCGAGAAAGACCGCTACAGTCGACGGCGATAAATAAGCTTACGATTATGGCTGACGGATTGGATGTCTTAATCATTTCTAACGCCCCCAGCGGAGTTTTCGAGGCGGTGCAAAAAGAAACAGGCGAGAATGTATCAGGTCCTATTCTGGGGGCGGATACATTCTCGACGACCGTTCCAGGGATTTACGAGATCAAGATCAAGGCGTGGCCTTATTTGGATTTCGTCCGCACGATAATAGCGGTGTAAATAATGGCATTCTCAATCAACAGTCCACTGCCTCGGCTCCGATCTGCCGCCCTTGCGCGTATCGATGCGGCAGCGAGCGCCGCGCGATCAAGGCACATCACTAATACACCAGGACAGGAGATCGTGTACTCGGCCAAGCTAGCCGCCGCCACGACCTACATAGCAGCAGGCTACCCACTTGACACAACCCAGTACATATGGATCAGAGAGGAGGCGACTGCCGCAGGCCTTCCTCCGCAAGCCATTGCCGACGCCATCATCGCCGCATCAAAGCGGTGCGCTATCGCCCTGGCAAAAATCGAAGGAGCGCGAGCGAGCGCAAAAAAATCCATTGCGGATGCTGGCACAGCGGCGGCAATTTACGCAACCGAAAGCGATTTTATGGAAAGACTAAGAAACCAGCAATAACCAGCAAAATTCTAGTTACAATGCGTTCGTAACATATTGATTGATAGTAACAATATAAGTATAAATAGTTACAATTAAATAGCTATATATTATTAATTTGTATACATTAAGCAATACACTCTTAATCCATGGGTCCAGGGTTCGAATCCCTGACGTCCCACCAATAAATCAAAGGCTTAGCTGATTTTCACTAGGCCTTTTTTATTGCATGTAGTAAATTTGTCACATCCTGCTAGAGTTTCCC
>Ga0208393_100034_pt1 | contig 111638 bp, 103 predicted proteins | sample LakWasMet46_HOW7_2_FD_183884 | JGI IMG/M metagenome (GOLD analysis project Ga0208393, IMG submission 183884) | Freshwater sediment methanotrophic microbial communities from Lake Washington under simulated oxygen tension - Sediment Metagenome... | ecosystem: Environmental > Aquatic > Freshwater...
CGCCGATTTGATCGGTTGACAACGCGGCCACCTGATCCGTAGTCAACGCCTTGGCCTGTGCGGTAGTCAGCGCCACGACCTGATCGGTGCTTAGGGCTTGGATTTGGTCTGTTGATAAACCCGCAATCTGCGCAGTCGTCAAGGATGCCAGGTCGCGGGTTTCCATTGCGCCGATTTGATCGGTAGTCAGCGCCCCCAGATCGGCTAATTCCAGCGCCTTGGCCTGCGCAGTAGTCAATGCCACGACCTGATCGGTGCTCAAGGCCTGGATTTGGTCGGTGGTCAATGCAACAATTTGCGCGGTGGTCAGTGCGGCGACTTGTGCCGTGCTCAAGCCGCTCTGAATTTGATCGGTAGTCAACGCGGAGACTTGCGCAGTCGTTAAGGATGCCAGATCACGGGTTTCCATCGCGCCGATTTGATCGGTCGACAAAGCGGCCACTTGATCCGTGGTCAACGCCTTGGCCTGTGCGGTGGTCAGCGCCACGACCTGATCGGTGCTTAGGGCTTGGATTTGGTCGGTGGTCAATGAGACGACTTGAGCCGTCGTTAAGGATGCCAGATCGCGGGTTTCCATTGCGCCGATTTGATCGGTCGATAGCGCGGCCAGATCAGCTGTGCTCAAGGCCTTGACCTGTGCGGTAGTCAGAGCCACGATCTGATCGGTGCTCAGGGCTTGGGCTTGATCGGTGGTCAATGCGCCAATTTGCGCGGTGGTCAGTGCGGCGACTTGCGCCGTGCTCAGGCCGCTTTGAACTTGATCGGTGGTCAACGCGGAGACTTGCGCGGTCGTTAAGGACGCCAGATCGCTGGTTTCCATTGCGCCGATTTGATCGGTCGACAGCGCGGCCAATTGATTCGTGGTCAACGCCTTGGCCTGTGCGGTAGTCAGCGCCACGACCTGATCGGTGCTTAGGGCTTGGATTTGGTCGGTGGTCAATGAGACGACCTGAGCCGTCGTCAAGGATGCCAGATCGCGGGTTTCCATTGCGCCGATTTGATCGGTGGTCAGCGCGGCCAGATCAGCTGTGCTCAAGGCCTTGACCTGTGCGGTAGTCAGGGCCACGACCTGATCGGTGCTCAGGGCCTGGGCTTGAGCGGTGGTCAATGCGCCAATTTGCGCAGTGGTCAGTGCGGCGACTTGCGCCGTACTCAGGCCGCTCTGAATTTGATCGGTAGTCAACGCGGAGACTTGCGCGGTCGTTAAGGATGCCAGATCGCGGGTTTCCATTGCGCCGATTTGATCGGTTGACAACGCGGCCACTTGATCCGTAGTCAACGCCTTGGCCTGTGCGGTAGTCAGCGCCACGACCTGATCGGTGCTTAGGGCTTGGATTTGGTCTGTTGATAAACCCGCAATCTGCGCAGTCTTCAAGGATGCCAAGTCGCTAGTCTCCATTGCGGCAATTTGATCGGTGGACAACGCCCTCAGATCGGCTATTTCTAGCGCCGCGGCCTGAGCTGTAGTCAATGCCACGACCTGATCGGTGTTCAAGGCCTGAATTTGATCGGTGGTCAATGCAACAATTTGCGCGGTGGTCAGGGCAGCGACTTGTGCCGTGCTCAGGCCGCTCTGAATCTGATCGGTGGTCAACGCGGAGACTTGCGCGGTCGTTAAGGATGCCAGATCGCGAGTTTCCATTGCGCCGATTTGATCGGTCGACAGCGCGGCCAGATCAGCCGTGTTCAAAGCCTTGACCTGCGCGGTGGTCAGCGCCACGATCTGATCGGTGCTCAGGGCTTGGGCTTGATCGGTGGTCAATGCGCCAATTTGCGCGGTGGTTAGTGCGGCGACTTGCGCCGTGCTCAGGCCGCTTTGGACTTGGTCGGTGGTCAACGCGGAGACTTGCGCGGTCGTTAAGGACGCCAGATCTCGGGTTTCCATAGCGCCGATTTGATCGGTCGACAGCGCGGTCAATTGGTCCGTGGTTAACGCCTTGGCCTGCGCGGTAGTCAGCGCTACAATCTGATCGGTGCTTAGGGCTTGGATTTGATCGGTGGTCAAAGCTGCTATCTGCGCGGTTGTTAAGGATGCCAGATCGCGGGTTTCCATTGCGGCGATTTGATCGGTCGACAGTGCGGCCAGATCGCGGGTTTCGATCGCTTTAACCTGTGCGGTAGTCAGCGCTACAATCTGATCGGTGCTTAGGGCTTGGACTTGATCGGTGGTCATCGCGGCAATTTGCATCGAGGTAAGCGCTTGGACCTGATTGGAGGCTAACGACTGTAAACTATATGTAGCTATGGCTTCAATCTGACCTGAACTCAGCACAACGAGATCTCTGGTTTCGATCGCGGTGATTTGGTCGCTTGTAATCGCTTGAATTTGTGCTGTTGACATTGCTTTAAAGTCAGCAGTACTCAGTCCCTGGATTTGGGTGGTTGTCAGTGCTGAAATTTGCCCTGCTGACATTCCGGTGACTATTGAGACCATAATTTTCCCCTTGATTTTTATGTAATTGTTAGAGCTAGCGCTGACCACTGCCCCGTAAAAAACTAATATTTCTAGCTTGTTTATCGGAAGCCTAATCAAAAACTTTAATAATTATTCTTGTATCTATTTAAAAAAAAGGGTAAATCGCTTGAAAAAAACAATTAATAATTTAAATATCAATTGGTTATATTAATCTAATCTTTTCTTTTTAACTTATTTTAGATTTAAGGCTCGACATCCATTCAGTCTTTCAGCTGCGCTCAGCGTCGCTTTCGGACCACTTCCGGCATAGCGCCTTGTTTCTCCGCCACGGCCAGGACTCTTCGACCCGTCGGAATCATCATACGGCTTAATTGACGACTTTTAACCCAAACCAAAATACGAAAACTCAGCAGCAAAAACACGATTATTGAATAAAACAAAGGTTCGGCCAGATTACCTTTGAGTTGCCAGAAATAATGAACAATTGCGGCGACCGCGGCAATATAGATAAAACGATGCAGTTTTTTCCAAGTTCTACCCATACGCTTTTTAGCCCGTTTAGGCGAGGTCAGCGCTAATAAAAAAATAATGGCATAAGCCGGCAGCCCAAACCAAATATAGGGACTTTCAACAATATCGATACCGACCATACGCCAGATCATGGCATGATCGACAAGCAAATAGGCCAAGACATGCAAGGTCGCATAAAAAAAAGCGTACAACCCGAATATTTGCCGATAATCTGTCATGCCGCGCCATTTTGTAACGGTTTGAATCGGCGTAATAGCCAGGGTCAAACACAAAAAGCGCAATGACCAATCGCCCAGGCGGATATGCAGCGCTTGAATGGAATTTGAGCCTAAATTATCGAAAGCAATATCAATAAACAGCCATAACAAAGGTATTAAACAACCGGCAATAGTTAATGACCGCAAATTGTTAATTCGTAGAACCATTAGAAAAAATGCCGTAAGTCCATATTGCTATACATTGATGCGACTTGCTCGCCATAGCCGTTAAATAATTCAGTTTGCCGACGCGGGGTAAAAAAACCGCTGCCTAATTGGCGTTCACTGTTTTGACTCCAACGCGGATGGGCAACCGCCGGATTGACATTAGAGTAAAAGCCGTATTCATTAGGCGCGAATTTATTCCAGGTTGTGTTTGGCGCTCGCTTTAATAATTCAATTTTCACAATAGCTTTAATGCTTTTAAAGCCGTATTTCCAAGGCACGACCAATCGCAATGGCGCACCGTTTTGCTTTGGCAGCATATCGCCATACATTCCGACCGCCAATATTGTCAAAGGATGCATGGCTTCATCCATCCGCAAGGCTTCGACATACGGCCATTCCAGCATCGCGTTATTAAGCTGTTTGGGCATGACTTCCGGTTGATGAACAGCGGTAAACTTTACAAAATTGGCCGTCGATAAAGGCTTAACCGTTTTTAATAAACTTCCCAGCGAAAAACCAACCCAGGGCACGACCATTGACCAGGCTTCGACGCAACGAAAACGATAAATATGCTCCTGAAGCGTCTGCTGCCGCAAAATATCTTCCAAATAATAACGACCCGGTTTTTCCACCTCGCCGCTTATCTCTACAGACCAGAGATCGGTACGTAACTTTTGCGCCAGATGCGTCGTATCTTTTTTATTGAATGCGAACTCGTAATAGTTTGTGTAATTTTTAATGAGTTGAGCGGGCGTAGGCGTTAAAAACTCAGCGGAAAAATCGCCTTTGGGCAAGTTCGTCCAAGCCGATTGATTGTTATCGGCCGCGGCCGGCGCAATGCCCGCACTGGCCGCCATTGTCGCAAGCATGGCTTTAATGATTTTTCGCCGTTCCCTAAAAATCAAGGGATCGGTAATTTCACTGGAAGGAATATCTGTTGTTCTCTTAATTATCATCGCCAAACTCACCAAGCGGTAATCAACGCAGCATATTTATTTTCGGCCTCTCGGAATCCAGGACAATAATCGCCGTATTTTAATTTCAGTAATAAATGCCAGCGAAAATAGTTGTATAAAATTTTCCGCTTCAATTAAATCCAGGCCGATATGTTCAGGAACCCGTTCTTTTCGCGTCCCAAAAATCCGATCCCAAATAGACAAGACAATGCCATAGTTACTGTCGTGTTCCGTGCGTAATGTGGAATGATGCGTTCGGTGTAGTGACGGCGTGATAATGATTTGCGAAATAGCCTCCTCATTGGGCACGCGGAGATTGGCATGATGAAAGAAGATGAAAAATAGCTCGATAATCTCGATGGAAAGCACCAAATAGGCGTCGACACCGATGACTACGACGAATACGGACTTGTAAATAATTTCCAGCAATAAATCGAAAACGTGAAAACGAAATCCCGTGGAAACATTAAAACTTTTATCGCTATGATGTACCTTATGAAATCGCCATAGAAACTCGAATTTATGACTTGCCACATGCCAAATGTAAATTGCAAAGTCGAAGAAAGCAAAAGCCGATAGCCATTTGACTACGCCGTTATCCAAGCCGGACAATAAGCCGTAAGATGAAAATTGCTGCGCGACCAGGAATAATGACGATGCTCTTAATGCCGTCAAGATCAAGTTATTAATTAAAAAGGCAGTGGTATTGGTAACGAATGATTCTTTATTGATTTTATTAGAAAAGCTACGATACGGCTTAATCTTTTCGAAGATTAACAAGACAATAAAAGCGAATATGGCAAGGCCGAATAACTCTTCATTAAAAAGCAAGCCATCGCTACTACTGGAGGCATTTTCAGTTGCGCTCATAAACATACCTTCATCTTTTACACCCTTTCATAACAGTTTGTTTATTTGTTGGTCATGGCGCTGAGTAAATCGTTCAATTCCTTAATTTCATTACTCGCGGTGATCTGTTCGGTTATATCGTACTGCACCCCAAGATAATAAATAACCCGTTGTTTTCTATCTAATAATGGCGTTATTTTCAAGCGATTATGGAACAAGGTGCCGTCTTTTTTATAATTACGTAACGTTACTTCAACGGCTTGATGATTTTCCATTGCTTTAGCGATCTGATTGCGAGCCGGTTGATCTCTATCATCGCCTTGAAGAAAACGGCAATTATGCCCGATGATGTCTTCTTGACTATAACCGGTTAAACGTTCGAAGGCTTTATTGGCATATATAATGGGCGAGTCTTCTAAATCCGGATCCGCTAAAGTCACGCCGTTAACACATTCATCTAAAATAGCGGAAAGCACTTGCGGAATAAGCCCGCTATCTTTTTCAACAATAAAAGGCATGATTAAACTCCAATGTTTATGATAATTACGAATCTACTCGATATTAATTGCTTTCAAGTGCAATTAAATTTTTGATATTTTCAACCGTATTTTCTGCGCCATCTTCAATGGCGGAACGTATCAGCTTTTCAAAGGGGCGCATAAAAACTTCGATTTCTAATAAGTCGAAGCGAAACGTCAGGCGCGTTGCTTGTGTTTGCTGACTGCTTGCCAATAAATAACTGTGTTTATAGGGTTCGGTCAGACCTTTAAAGATAAGCTTTACAGAAGGTTGATAATCTGTAATTTCAAAAATAGATTCGACTGCGGCTCCGTTGTCTTTACGGGTTTGTTTCGCTTTAGCGCCGACAAAAACCTCTTTACCATCCAAGGGCTCGAATTCAACAACTTCCACAGACCATTTAGGATAGTTGTCATAAAAATGCTCGCCAATATAAGAAAAAACCTCGTGAATCGGTTTATCGATCTCAATGCTTGCTTCACCCGTAACCGGCTTTGATAAATCAAATGGAAACTTAATTTGCATTGTCAAATCATTCCTTGCCGAGCGTATCGCTCAACTGTATTGTTATTTCATTTCAATTTACCAGTCTAAAAATGAATTACAAATTTTATAACTATTAATTACGCACTTTTAATCCATTCGGCAAAACCCGATACGACCTCTCAATCGGGCGACGCCGTCTCAGCCGTTATCTCTTGGCCGTCAGAACGGCATAACTGCCCAACCGACTCAAGCACCCTGTTCAGTGCGCTCTCAAAGTCAGTTAATAATTCGGGTCCATATTCCCCTGGTTTATTAAGCGTCTGTTCCAGCGCTTCTATGCCTATTTTCAAGTCCGACATGGCAAGATTGGCCGCCACGCCTTTCATGGCATGGAGAAATCTTAAAGCCGAATCGACATCGCCCGCTTGTAAAAAAGCATCCAGACGGACCTGCGCATCGCTAAAGCCTTCATGAAATTTCAACAGCAAGTCATGTAACAGTCGCTCGTTTCCCACAACATTTTTTAAACCTTGCTGCATATCGATGCAGGGCAAATAGTCCGGTAGTGCTGCCGCTTTTGGCTGGGTTGCTATCGTCAAGCAGGGGACCGGTGTCTTCCGCACTTTCGGCTTGATAAAATCAATCAAGCTTGCCAATAACTCATCAACGTCTATCGGCTTTGTCACATACCCGTTCATACCTATGTGTAAACACTTTTCCCTCACATCGTTCATGGCATGGGCCGTCATCGCGATAATCGGCAAATCATCGAATTGCGGCTCAGATCGTATAATACGGGTTGCCTCATAGCCATCCATGACCGGCATTTCCAAGTCCATTAATACCGCATCAAAATAGCTTGCTCGAATCTTTTGCACGGCGTCCCGGCCATCCTCGGCAATAGTGACTTCAAAACATTCCTGTTCCAGTGTTTCTTTGGCAATCTGCTGATTAATCTGATTATCTTCCACCAGCAGCAGTTTTGCGCCTTTAATTTGATGCAACTTTTCCTGCCCCTCCACTGGTCGGCGGGCTTGCGAGGCCGAATAACGGTCAAAATCATTTTGCTTAAACGCTTCAACAACCGCGTTGCGCAGCGCCGACGCATGCACCGGCTTAATAAGAAAGCCATCCAGATTAAGATCTTTTGCTCGCTGCGCAATATCCTCTCTGCTATGCACGGTTACGATGATGATGTGCGGAATGCAGGCAACTTCAAGATTATTTTTAATATGCCGGGCGACAGAAATGCCGTCCATTTTAGGTAAACTCCAGTCCATCAGCACCAGCCGATAAGGCTCTTCAATGCAGGCGTTTTCCAACAGGTGAATAGCTTCCTCCCCGGTACTGACCGGCGTCACTTGGAAAAAAAGGCTTTCCAAATGCAAGCATAAAAGATTTCGCGATGCCTCGTTGCTATCCACCACTAATGCTTTTAGGCCGCGAAAGGCATCGCGCGATGCCGCTCGTTTTTGACCCAGCTCATAGGATTGTCCAAAGATGGCGGTAAAAATAAAAGTACTGCCCTTGCCTATTTCACTGTTTACATGAATGGCGCCCCCCATCATGTCCACTATCCGCTTGCAAATGGCCAGACCCAGCCCGGTTCCCCCGTATTTGCGGGTGGTAGATTTATCGGCTTGATTAAAGGATTGAAATAACCCGCCTATTTGCTCTGCGGTCAAGCCGATGCCGGTATCCTTAACAGAAAATTCCAGCTTAATTTGATCGGCTCTTTTTGCTTGTTCGCCGCCTCCCGCTAACGCGACGTTAATATCGATATCACCGCCGTGGCTGGTAAATTTTACTGCGTTGTTGACTAAGTTAAGCAATACCTGCCCCAGCCTTAACGGATCGCCTATCAAATCCGAAGGCACATCGTCAGCGGTAATAAAGCGTATCTGCAAGCCTTTTTCTTCCGCTTTGTCGTTCATTACACTGGAAAGATCATTCAACACGCCATCCAAGTTAAATGCGATAGACTCCAGCTCCAGCTTCCCGGCTTCGATTTTGGAAAAATCTAAAATATCATTAATGATGCCGAGTAAGGCGCGTGAAGAAATTTGCACCTTAGTCAAATAATCCTTTTGTTTTGCCGTCAGATCCGTCTGTAAGGCTAAGCGGGTCATACCGATAATGGCATTCATCGGCGTTCGAATTTCGTGACTCATCATCGAAAGAAACTCTGATTTGCTTTTATCGGCTGCAATCGCCTGATCTCGCGCCTCGGCCAATTCGGAGGTGCGGTTTATTACTTTTTGCTCTAACGTCCGACTGTATTCTTCAAGCTTATCGTAGGAAATTTTCAGGTTCCGGGCCATTTGAGAAAACGCAGTCGTTAGCGCCCCGATTTCGCCATCAGGAGGGATTTTTTGGACATTGTCGCTGACCGCAAAATTACCTTGGGCCAATTCATTTGCCAATCGGGTCAGATGCATCAGCGGCCTGGATAAACGCTCGGATACGAACAATACGATACACGCGCCAATCAGGATAAAAATGGCCGCAGTGATTAATAACCGCGTTATCATTTCGCCGATTTGCCTAATACTCTCCATTCGGGAATTAACAATCTCCTGATTAAGAAGATCCAGGGAAAAACCCAGCCGGAGCACGCCCCAAGGCTTGGCACTCACTTGAATCGGCATGATAAATTCCATAAAGGACTCACCGTTGCTGACATACTCATTAACCGCGGCCGTCTTTTGGTCCGCAGCAAACAAGTCCTCTGTTTCGGATAAAATCGCCATTTCCAACTGCGGCTTTAGCGTGTGAATATACGCTCTCCCCGAGGCCTGCATTAATATGATGTAATGAAGCTCTTTATTTTCCTGCACTGCGTTTCTTAACTGGTCGGCAACCAGAGAGAGGTTGACGGAAGCGATGCCATTCTTAACCTGCCCGGATAAATTACCGGATAGAATCTGCCCTCTATCGATTAGTCGTCCTTTCATCAGTGCAATGCGCTTATCCAATTCCTTTTCGAACACATCTTTTTGAAACTCAATCTGAACAAAGGTTAACAGCATCAACAAGGCGATAATTAAACCCACCATCGTGACTAACAGCTTTCTGAAAATACTTCGTTTAACCATTTTGTTTAAACTCAAGATTGTGTTTGGGAAGTTAATTTGGCTTACAGAGGCTTACTCTACCGGCATTATAAATCCAACTTTAAAAGCAACCTGATTAATTACACCGTTTCGGTTATTCTGTTAGCTATTTAATACACGGAGTTTTTATCTTGTTTTTTCTTCGTACGCTACGTGATTTTATGCTTTAAACCCGGCAAACCGAAATGACAAAACCACTTTTATTGTGCTTCGAACCGATCGCAGATTCGAATGCCGAGATATTGATTCTAGGCAGCATGCCGGGGCAGGCCTCTTTGGCGGCGGGCCGATATTATGCGAATCGGCGCAATGCCTTCTGGAAAATCATGGCGCAATTGCTCGGCTTTGATCCTGACGCTGCCTATGAAGATAGGCTTAACGAGCTTAAGTGGGCCCGCATCGCCTTATGGGATGTGTTGCAGTCCTGTACGCGGGTCGGCAGCTTGGACGCAAGAATTGACAACGGCTCCATCACTGTAAATGACTTTCAGAACTTCTTTGGTACGCATGACAAGATCCGTGCGGTGTTCTTCAACGGGGCAAAGGCGGAGTCGGCGTACCGGCAGTATGTTTTGCCTGCCCTCAGCACTATTCCGATCAGCTACGTGCGTCTCCCATCAACCAGCCCGGCGCATGCCTCGCTTTCCTATGAACAAAAGCTTCATGCATGGAAAACGGCGTTGAACGCTGTCGACCGGAATAAGCCTGTTTGAGCGACAGCGCGAGGATGATCTTATCCCCGGCCGACGCTATTTTTTTTTGAAATAAAACACCTGCTTATTGGATTCTTTTATCAATTGAATAATTTGATGCCCGGTCTGGTCGGCGTAAACGCCAAAATCCAAGTGCGCAGCCGGATCGGTTGCGATCACCTTGACGACATCGCCGCTGGTCATGTCCATCAAGGCTTTTTTCAGGCGCAGCAAGGGTAATGGACAATTCAAACCGCTGGCATCTACTTCCAGGTTAAATTCGATCATAGCTTTATTTTAAGTTGTCTCAACTAAGTTTGGTACGCTTATAATATCATCCTCTTTTAAATCCAAGAATCATCGTAACTAAATGGATTATTTCCCTGTATTTTTAAAGCTTAAAGACCAGCCTTGCCTGGTTGTCGGGGCGGGCGAAATCGCCGCCCGAAAAATTGAATTGTTGGCCCGAGCCGGTGCAAAAATCACCGTGATAGCCAGGGAGATAAGTCCCACCGTATTAAGCCTGCAAGCGACGCATAACTTAACGCTGCTGCAAAAATCATTCTCCCCTGCCGATCTTGGCGAATTCAGGCTTGTGGTATCGGCAACCGATAATACGGAGACCAATTGCCTGGTTGCCGAAACGGCGACGAAACAAAATATCCCTGTCAATGTGGTCGATAATCCCGAGCTGTGCAGCTTCATTTTTCCGGCCATTATCGACCGCTCGCCGATTATTGCCGCGGTATCGTCAGGAGGAGCCGCACCGGTGTTGGCCCGATTACTCAGGGCCAAAATAGAAACGGTGATTCCTCCCGCCTATGGCCGCCTTGCCGGCATGGCCGACCAGTTCAGGGATAAAGTCAAACAGCATATTCAGCAACCCGCGCAACGCCGGATCTTCTGGGAAAATGTCTTGCAGGGTTCTGTCGCGGAGCTGGTCTTCTCCGGCAAGGAACAGGAGGCCGAACAGCAATTGGAACAGACCTTACGGGGGCAAAAAGAAAACACCAACCTCGGCGAAGTCTATCTGGTTGGCGCAGGCCCAGGAGCGCCTGACTTGTTGACTTTCCGCGCGCTACGGTTGATGCAACAGGCCGATGTCGTTGTCTATGACCGGCTGGTTTCGCCTGAAATTCTCGATTTGGCCCGCCGCGATGCCGAAAAGATTTATGTCGGCAAACAACGGCAATACCATGCGCTGCCCCAGGAATCCATCAATACCCTGCTCGCTGATTTGGCCAAAGCGGGAAAACGTGTAGTGCGCTTAAAAGGCGGCGATCCGTTCATATTCGGCCGCGGCGGCGAAGAAATTGAAACCTTGATGCAGCAAGGCATTAATTTCCAGGTCGTTCCCGGCATTACCGCCGCGTCCGGCTGTGCGACCTACTCGGGCATCCCGCTGACCCATCGGGATCATGCCCAATCCTGCACCTTTGTCACCGGCCACCTGAAGGATGATTCCGTCAATTTAAACTGGACGCAACTTGCCGCGCCTAATCAAACCATCGTCATCTATATGGGGCTGGCGGGTCTGGAAAAAATATGCCAGTCTTTAATTGCGCACGGCAGCCCCAAAGATTTACCTATTGCCCTTGTGCAACAAGGCACTACGTCTAATCAACGGGTCATTACCGGCACCTTGGAAACATTACCGGGCAAGGTCGCCAATCAGGACATCAAGCCGCCCACTTTGATTATTATCGGCACAGTCGTAACGCTGCATGACAAGTTGAACTGGTTTCAAACCCGCCGACTTGATTAACGATTGCGAGTCATGCCTGAACTTAAAGACCGATTAGACTATTCAGTTATCATTCATGGCCGCTATCGATAATATATCTCAAGGAAAATAAATAAAACAATTGAATTTTTCCGTCAAATTCCCTATGCTTTCACGGTTTGACTTTTAATCGAACTGTTATTTTTTCAAAAATAAACAACAGTTCTTTTTTTACTACCCAGAGGAGAGATCAACATGAAAAAAACACTAGGTACAGTAGCCGGTATCGCTTTACTCGCTTTAAGCGGACAAGTATTTGCTGACGAAGCCGGCGATGTGGGCAAGAAAATTTATGAACGCGCTTTTGGTCGCGGATGCGGCACTTGCCACGACATCGCTTCAAACCCACAGTTAGCTACTTTGATTAAAGGCGGTCAACTGGACAGAGCGAAATTCGAAACTGTTCTTAAAGAAGGCAAAGGCGGCATGCCTAAAGCCATCGCTGAAATCATGAAAAACCCAGCCGTTGTTAAAGCGGGATACGGCGAAGATCAAGCGGTTGATGCTCTGTACAAATATCTGGGCGGCAACTAAAACCGGATCGACAGACCATAAAAAAGCCGCCCCAGTATATACCGGGGCGGCTTTTTTTATGCCCGAAAAACCGAAAATCAATCCTTACCCAAATAACTTGTTTGGCTTTCCTTATACGGCAAGCGGTTGCGATTTTTAATCCAGATACCTGCAACTGCCGCCAACATCAACCCGCAAGAAGCAATCGTTAAATAAATCAGGCGTTTTAATTGGGACATTTCCTGCATGAGCTGCTCATTGGAAACAACGGTTTTTGCCTTCTTGGCGGGCTCTGAATAGGTGCGAAGAACTTTAAGATCATTCTTCAAGTCTTCTATAGTACCTATCGAGCTGGACACGGAACCCACCCGAAGGCTCTCTTCCAAGGCGTTTAATTTACTTTCAATTGAACCGCTGACCAAGCCGACAAGTTGTCCTTTCAGGGCGTTAACTTCCGCCGATACTACCGGATTGATTTCAGCCGCATAGGTCTCGGTAGCCGCATAGGTCTCGGTAGCCGTAGCGTTTTTATAGCGCGTTAAAAAACTATCGGTTGGGAACAAGACAAAGCCCCCTATCAAAACGACAACCATCAAGGAACAGACTATAGTCAACAAAAACCTGTTAACTTTCATTAATGCATGATGCGAAGGTATTCTTTGCAGAACTGTCGAGGCATTGCCCGGCAATCCCTCCACTACTGAATTTATCTTATCTTTATCGCTCATTAATTACTTCCTCTCGAACCAGGAATCTATGGCAACCAACCATCCTGACCGAACAATTATTATTTTTATAACAAAACCATGTCGGCAGTAGCGCTACCTGACTCGCGATTATACAAGTTTAATGAGCAAATTCTGCATTTAATTTAAAATACAAAGGCGACATAAAGACTGCAAAGCTTATGCCGCCCTACCGCATTAGCGCAATCGCTTGGCAGCGGCTATTCTCATTCTTAGCGCGTTCAGCTTGATAAAGCCCTCGGCATCTTTTTGATTATACGCGCCGCCATCGTCTTCAAAGGTCGCAATGCTTTCATCAAACAAGCTGTCGGTATCGGAAGCGCGACCAACAACGACTACATTGCCTTTATAAAGCTTCAGTCTGACTTTGCCGTTAACGTTCGCCTGAGACGCATCTATCATGGTTTGCATCATTTCCCGCTCAGGACTCCACCAGTAACCGTTATAAACTAAAGAAGCATAGCGCGGCATCAGCTCATCCTTTAAATGCGCCACTTCCCTGTCCAGCGTTAAGGATTCAATCGCACGATGCGCTTTGAGCATCACCGTACCGGCCGGCGTTTCGTAACAGCCGCGCGATTTCATACCGACATAGCGATTTTCCACAATATCCAATCGACCGATACCATTAGCGCCTGCAATTTTGTTTAATTGCTCCATCACTGTCGCAGGCGTGCAAGGCACTTCATCAATGGCGACAATATCGCCCCGACAGTAAGTCAACTCAATATAAGTCGGTTTGTCGGGTGCGGATTCAGGCGAAACCGTCCAGCGCCACATGTCCTCTTCAGGTTCGGCCCACGGATCTTCCAGAATTCGGCCTTCATAAGAGATATGCAGTAAATTGGCATCCATCGAATAAGGCGAGGCTTTGCCTTTTTTCATTTCCACCGGGATATTATGTTTTTCGGCATAAGCCAGCAAGGTTTGACGAGAGGTTAAATCCCATTCCCGCCAAGGCGCAATAATTTGTATATCGGGACGCAATGCGTAAGCGCCCAGCTCAAAGCGCACTTGATCGTTACCTTTGCCTGTCGCGCCGTGAGAAATGGCATTCGCACCGGTTTCATTGGCGATGTCAATCAAGCGTTTGGCGATTAAAGGACGGGCAATTGAGGTGCCCAACAGATATTCGCCTTCGTAAATGGTATTGGCGCGGAACATCGGAAAAACATAATCGCGCGCAAAGTCTTCGCGCAAATCTTCAATGTAAATATCTTTAATGCCCATCGCTTGCGCTTTGGCTCGCGCAGGCTCCACTTCTTCGCCCTGCCCCAAATCAGCTGTAAAAGTAACCACTTCACAGTCATAAACATCCTGTAACCACTTAAGAATAACGGAAGTATCCAGACCTCCGGAATAAGCCAAGACAACTTTATTGATTTCCGACATAACACCTACACCCTGAGTTAAAAATGTTGCAAATTATACCTGAAAATACAGGTTTCGGCAGTAACACAGGCCTGATTAAAACCAAGGGGAGTTCATTGCCGCCGGTGCGAAAAAAATTGCATGAACAATCTGCGCTTTATTTCGAATGATTGCTCCAGCAATAGTCTGACAAACTTGCCTACCGGAACAGGTTTACTTTTGATGTAGCCTTGGCAAGCATCGCAGTCTTTATCCTGCAAGAATGCCAATTGCTCGACCGTCTCCACGCCTTCCGCAATGCTGGCCCGATTCTAACCGAACCGCTTAGCCTCCTCCAGTACGGATAACTCCGCCATCGTATTAATGTTGCTGAATATTTCCGGCTCGCTACTAAAATCCACCCGAACCGAGTTCTGCCGCGCCAGCCAAACCTCGACTTTGCGTTGGCCATCCGCTAGATACTCTTGCAGGCTGGTTTGCAATGCGGTTTTCATCGCCAAGAAAACCGGATGCAACCTTGTCCCATCAAAACCGACGGCAACATCGGCATTATGTTCCGCACGGGTTAATAACAGTTTCTGTAGATGCTCCGTTTTAATTAACGGCGAATCGCAAGGAATAACCACCAAGACATCCGCATCGGCATGAATCGTTGCCGCTAATATGCCCGCCAAAGGACCATCAAAATTATCGTTTTGGTCGCTAATAACCGGACAGCCGAATTGCCGGTATTGGTCAATATTACGATTGGCATTAATAAATACATAGTCCACAACAGGAGCCAGCGCGGCAATGGCGTAACTGACCATCGGGCGGCCTTTAAAACTCACCAGTCCTTTATCTTGATTATTCATGCGCCGGGCGCGGCCTCCGGCAAGAATCACGCCCGCTACTTTTGTTTGACTGTTCATAATGGTAAGCTTTGAATATCGTGGGTAATGGTCAAAATCGTTCAACCGAACAGCTATTCTCGCAAGCCTGTTGTTTATTGCAAGCTACGCAACCTTTTTCACTTTACTGAACCTTATGGGAATAAAAAATCATCAATGAAAATTAAATACACCCCCGCCATTCTCGGTTTTGCGTTAGTTGTGGTTATTTCAGGCTGCGCCACAGAGCCGGAAAAACCGATTGAACAAGCCGTCGAGCCTGCGCCGTTTGTCAGCGACTACCCTACCCGCGACCGCGTTGAATATGTTTTAAATTGCGTTGCGCAACACGGCGGCCTGACCTATATCAGCCAATATGCCTGCGGCTGTAAAATCGACAAAATTGCTGAAAAGCTGAATTTCACCGAATACGAAGCCGCGAAAACATTCACTTATCTAACTAAAGGCCAAACCGGCGATGCCGCAGCGGCCATGCGCGACCCGGCTCAATCCAAAGACTTGAGAAAGCGGCTTAAAGAAGCGGAGCAATATGCGGAAAAAACCTGCTTTGTGAAATAGTAAAGACTGCTTTACGACGGGCATGGACAGTTTTTATTCCATGCAAAATCTGCATAGCGGTTATGCCGAGACGATAAAAAGGGTGACCTCGGTCACCCTTAATATTCAGCCAAAAAGCAGATCAAAAAATATCATCAATACGCCTCCATGCGTGAACAGTGTATTACCTAAAAACGGATAAATCTTTTTAACACACCGCGTTTAAAAAATATCCATTATAAATAGGTACATAACCGACACTTTCAAAACACTTACATTTTTTGTCAATTTTATAGCATTTTTACAGCCAAAATATCTTGTGCTATGCTACCCGGCACACTTAAATATGCAACAGTCAGGAACAGCCGTTGTTTTAATCAGGATGGATTCTCCATATTGAGACGACCATGACAGAATCAGGCTCTACGCAATCAACCGTGCAAGAAATAATCGCCGCACTCAAAGACAAGCCCGGCGCACTTTTACCTATTCTTCATGGCATACAAGATGCTATGGGGTATATTCCGGCCGAAAGCGTTCCCGACATTGCAACAGCCCTTAGCTTGTCCCGTGCCGAAGTACACGGCGTGATCAGCTTTTACCACTATTTCAGAGACACCCCGCCGGGCCAACAAACCATTCATCTTTGCCGGGCGGAATCCTGCCAATCCATGGGCGGAAAAAAACTGGAAGAGCATGTTAAAAGCAAGCTCGGTATTGATTTCCATGAAACGACCGCAGACGGCAAATTCTCTCTGGAACCTGTTTATTGTTTAGGCAACTGCGCCTGCTCACCGGCCATGCAAATCGGCAAGGACATTTACGGTCGCGTGTCAGCGGACAGTTTTGATGCGGTCATCAATAATACAGAGGCATCAGCATGAGTATGACTATTTATGTTCCGTGCGACTCCAGCGCCGTTTCATTGGGCGCAGATCGCGTTGCTACGGCTATCGCTCAGGAAGCGGCAAAACGCGGCCTTTATATTAATCTGATCCGCAACGGCTCAAGAGGCATGTACTGGCTGGAACCGCTGGTTGAAGTGTCAACCGACAAAGGCCGCGTGGCCTATGGTCCTGTTCAGCCCGGCGATGTGCCCGGCCTGTTCGATGCCGATTTCACGCAAGGCGGCGCACATGCTCTAAGCTTAGGCTTGACTGAAGAACTTGATTACTTCAAAAAACAACAGCGTCTGACCTTTGCCCGCATCGGCAAAACCGATCCTGTCAGCTTGACTGACTATATTGAAAATGACGGCTACCGCGGCTTGAAAAATGCGCTAGCCATGACCCAGGAACAAATCGTCCAAGCGGTAAGCGACGCAGGCTTGCGCGGCCGCGGCGGCGCTGCCTTTCCAACCGGCATTAAATGGAAGACGGTGCTTAACACCGCATCGCTGCAAAAATACATTATCTGCAATGCCGATGAAGGCGATTCCGGCACGTTCTCCGACCGCATGGTCATGGAAGGCGACCCTTTTGTATTGATCGAAGGCATGACGATTGCAGGTCTAGGCGTCGATGCAACCCAAGGTTATATTTATCTGCGCATAGAATACCCTCACGCTTACGAGGTTCTGAATGCCGCAATTGCAACTGCCTATGAAACCGGTTATCTGGGCGAGAACATCCAGGGCAGTGGCAAGACCTTTAACCTGGAAGTCAGACTGGGCGCAGGCGCTTATGTCTGCGGCGAAGAAACGTCACTGATGGAAAGCCTGGAAGGAAAACGCGGCTTAGTGCGTTTTAAACCGCCCTTACCCGCTATCAAAGGTTTGTTCGGCCAACCCACTGTCGTCAACAACGTCATATCCCTAGCTTCAGTGCCGGTCATCCTGGACAAAGGCGGCGATTATTACCGCGACTTCGGCATGGGACGCTCACGCGGCACTCTGCCCGTGCAATTGGCCGGCAACATCAAGCGCCCCGGCTTGGTCGAGCTGAGCTTTGGCTTAACTTTACGCGAATTACTTTACGATTTCGGAGGCGGATCAGCTTCCGGACGACCGATTCGAGCCGTCCAGGTAGGCGGCCCGCTCGGCGCTTATCTGCCCGAATCGCAATTCGACACTCCCTTGGATTACGAAGCCTTTGCCGCCATTTGGGCGGTCGTGGGACATGGCGGCATCGTCGTTTTTGACGACACAGTCAATATGGCTGAAATGGCCCGCTATAGCATGGAATTTTGTAAAATTGAATCCTGCGGCAAATGTACACCTTGCCGCATCGGTTCCACCCGTGGCGTAGAAGTCATGGACGACATTATTAACGGTCGCAACCTCGATAAAAACATCCCTTTGTTACGTGATCTTTGCGACACCTTGCTCAACGGCTCCCTCTGTGCATTAGGCGGTATGACGCCATACCCTGTACTGAGCGCTTTAAATCATTTTCCCGAAGATTTCGGGATAAATGCCAAAGCTACAGCCGCCTGATAATGATTTAGAGGAGTTTAAAATGTCGATTAATAAAGAGAAAGATTTTGGCACGCCAGCAGCTACCGGCGACAACATGGTTACGTTGGAAATTGATGGTTTTCAGGTTACAGCGCCGGCCGGAACCTCAGTCATGCGAGCGGCGGCCAGCATCGGGATCGAAATCCCAAAACTATGCGCAACCGACAGCATCGAACCGTTTGGATCTTGCCGGCTTTGCGTAGTGCAGATAGAAGGCGGCAGAGGCATGCCGGCTTCATGTACAACGCCGGTCGCGGAAGGCTTGAAAGTTGTCACCCAGAATAAAAAACTGGCCGATGTGCGTCGCGGCATCATGGAACTGTATATTTCCGATCATCCGCTGGACTGTTTGACCTGTTCAGCTAATGGCGATTGCGAACTACAGGACATGGCAGGCGTCGTTGGTTTGCGCGAAGTGCGTTATGACCCGATTGAAACGCACCTGAACGCGGTTAAAGACGAAAGCAACCCCTACTTCAGCTTCGACCCCAGCAAATGTATCGTTTGTTCGCGTTGCGTACGGGCCTGTGAAGAAACCCAAGGCACCTTTGCATTAACTATTGACGGTCGCGGCTTTGATTCCAAAGTATCGCCCAGCCAGAACCAGCCGTTCATGGATTCGGAATGCGTATCCTGCGGCGCTTGCGTCCAAGCCTGCCCAACCGCAACCCTGATGGAAAAATCGGTGATCGACAACGGCCAGCCGGAACATGCGATCGTGACGACCTGCGCTTATTGCGGCGTCGGCTGTTCATTCAGGGCGGAAATGAAAGGCGAACAAGTCATCAGGATGGTGCCGCATAAAGACGGCAAGGCCAACCACGGCCATTCCTGCGTCAAGGGCCGCTTTGCATTCGGTTACGCCACACATAAAGACCGCATCACCAAGCCGATGATCCGCGCCAGCATTAAAGACGCATGGCAGGAAGTCAGCTGGGAAGAAGCCATTAATCATGCCGCGTCGGAACTAAAACGCATCCAGGCAAAATACGGCAAAGACTCCATCGGCGGCATCACTTCTTCCCGTTGCACCAACGAAGAAGTCTACATCATGCAAAAACTGATCCGCGCCGGTTTCGGCAATAATAATGTCGATACCTGCGCACGGGTTTGCCATTCGCCGACCGGTTACGGATTGAAACAAACCTTTGGTGAGTCATCCGGCACCCAGGATTTTGACTCGGTCATGGAGGCCGATGTCATTATGGTGATCGGCGCGAATCCTACCGATGGACATCCGGTATTCGGTTCGCAAATGAAAAAACGCCTGCGTCAGGGCGCAAAGCTGATCGTGGTTGATCCGCGCGAAATCGACCTGATTAAATCGCCGCATGTCAAAGCCAGCCATCATTTAAAGCTGCGCCCCAGCACTAATGTCGCTTTGATCAATGCGCTCGGGCATGTCGTTGTTACCGAAAACCTGCTTGACGAAGCCTTTGTTAATGACCGTTGCGACGTCGCTTCTTTCGCCAAATGGAAAACTTTTGTTGCGCAGGAACATAACTCGCCGGAAGCTTCCGAGTCCGTTACCGGCGTTCCGGCCGCCGAGCTTAGAGCCGCCGCGCGGCTTTACGCCACGGCTGACAATGCGGCTATTTACTATGGCTTAGGCGTAACAGAACATAGTCAAGGCTCCACTATGGTAATCGGCATTGCCAATCTGGCCATGGCAACCGGCAATTTAGGTCACGAAGGCGCCGGCGTTAACCCATTGCGTGGACAAAATAACGTGCAAGGTTCTTGCGACATGGGTTCATTTCCCCATGAGTTCCCCGGCTACCGCCATGTCTCAGACCCTGCAACTCACCAACTGTTTGAAAAAGCCTGGAATGCCGAATTGAATGCAGAACCCGGCTTGCGTATTCCCAACATGTTCGAGGCGGCGCTGGATAAAAGTTTTATGGGACTGTACTGCGAGGGTGAGGACATTGCCCAATCCGACCCGGACATCAAACACGTTCATGCCGCCTTACGCGCGATGGAATGCGTGATCGTGCAGGATATATTCCTCAATGAAACCGCTAAATTTGCTCATGTCTTTTTACCTGGCTCGTCCTTTTTAGAAAAAAGCGGCACGTTCACCAATGCCGAGCGCCGTATTTCACCGGTGCGCAAAGTCATGTCGCCGTTAGCCGGCTATCAGGATTGGGAAGTTACCCAGATGCTGGCCAACGCGATGGGTTACCCGATGAATTACAGCCATCCGTCAGAAATCATGGATGAAATTGCGCGGCTGACGCCCAGCTTTTCCGGCGTCAGTTATGAAAAGATCGACCGCCTCGGCAGCGTGCAATGGCCTTGTAATGACGAAGCGCCGGAAGGCACGCCGATTATGCACACCGAGCATTTCCTGCGCGATAACGGCAAGGGCTTGTTCATGCTGACCGAATTTGTGCCAACAGCAGAACGCGTAACCGGCAAATACCCGCTCATCCTGACCACCGGACGTATTTTGTCGCAATACAATGTCGGCGCGCAAACACGCCGCACTGAAAATGTCGCCTGGCATTCGGAAGATCGTTTGGAAATTCATCCGCACGATGCCGAAGACCGTGGCGTGAAAACCGGCGACTGGGTAGGCATTAAAAGCCGTGCCGGAGAAACCGTGTTACGCGCCTTGGTGAGCGACCGCGTACAGCCGGGCGTTGTTTACACCACGTTCCATTTTCCTGAGTCCGGCGCTAACGTCATCACAACCGACAACTCCGATTGGGCGACCAACTGCCCGGAATACAAAGTAACGGCCGTACAAATCACCAAAGTCAGTCAACCTTCGGAATGGCAACAGGAATACCACGCATTTTCGGAAAAACAACTCGATCTTCTGGAGCAGGGAATAAGCCATGACTAACGGCAATGCCGTCCGTACTCGACCGCATGGATGCGGGAGGTAACGCAATGCAAGGAGCAATTGCCGAGCCGTTATCATTAGAATTAGGTTGGCCCAGCTATCAACAAACCACCGTTGATCGCTGGCAAGGTGGGCAGCATTCCCAGGCACAGGACTATATTGCCGAAGAAGTGCCTATTTCCTTGGTTTATAACGGGGTGCCGCATGTCGTCATGCTGGCAACACCGACCAATCTTGAAGAATTTGCTCTGGGCTTCAGCATTACCGAAGGCATTATTAAAAACCCGCGCGAGTTATTATCGGCGCGGGTTTATAACCGATCGAACGGCATCGAAGTCCAGGTAAAAATTCCGGAGCAACGTTTCCAGGGCTTGGCCGATAAAGGCCGCAATTTAACCGGTCGTACCGGTTGCGGACTATGCGGTGCGAGCACTTTAAAACAAGCCATCCGCCAACCCAATGCGGTTAACGGGACCTTGACCCTGTCTGCCGCCGAGCTGCGTTCCGCTCTAACCGACATCAAACAACACCAGAAACTAAACCAGTTAACCGGAGCCGTCCATGCTGCCGCATGGGCCGTCCCCGGACAGGGAATTCTGGATATACGGGAAGATGTAGGACGGCATAACGCGCTGGATAAATTGATCGGCTTTTTATTACGCACCGGCAAGGATTTATCCGCCGGTTTTGTCATTGTTACCAGCCGCGCCAGTTATGAAATGGTGCAAAAAACCGCCTGGGTCGGCATTACCCTGCTTGCGGCCATTTCCGCGCCTACCGGATTAGCCATACGTCTGGCTAATGAGGCAGGCCTCACCTTAATCGGTTTTGCCCGTGATGATCAGCATGTGATTTATACCCATCCGCAACGCTTAACCCATAGCAACTCTCTGTGTGATTAATAATGAAAATAGAACGACTCGTCAAAATGGCCAACGATATAGGCAATTTCTTTAACTCGGAAACCGACAAAGAAATTGCAGCGGAAGGCATAAAAAACCACATATTAAGATCATGGGACCCCAGAATGCGTAAAGCCATTATCGCCTATTGCCAAGAAGACGGTTCTGAATTAAACGATCTGGTCAAAGCCGCCATAACCAAACTTGCTGCTTAAAAACAACACCCTCATCGGTATCGACTTAAAACATATCACCACGAAGACACGAAGTTTTTAGTTTGGTTTTTCTTCGTGTTCTTCGTGTCTTCGTGGTGAATTAATCTGCTCCCCAGAATTCATACCGTTACGGACGGCGTGCGCAACTGAACCGTTCTCCCCAATAACGATTTTTGAGGCTGGAGACCAGCACCTTCCCCGTGCGCTGGCTAGGCGCGTGAACAAACTCGTCATTGCTGACATAAATACCGACATGGGAAAACGGCTTGCCGTTGGTATTAAAAAACACCAGATCGCCGGAATGAAGGTCATTTTTCGGGACTTCCGCCAACGACAGGGCCATGCCCTGAACTGTACGCGGTAACGATATGCCCTGACGCTCATAAACATGCTTAACAAACCCGCTGCAATCGAAACCTTCCTCGGGCGAACTTTTACCGTAACGATAAGGCGTACCCTGCAAGCTCAACGCATAACCGGCTATTGACGAATAATCCGCAACAGGCTGTGTTTCCGGGACGCTGGCGCAACCGTAAATAAAAACGATCGCGGCAAGTAAAACGCTTCGGGTAAAAAAACAGCGATAGTTTTTAGCGACAAACGCGTTCACAAGTTCATTACCTTTTTATGGATCCCAGTAGAAATTGCTTATAAGGATAGGCCATTGCCCGTTAAATGGCTATACGCCCTCGGGCATCAAAACAGTCATCAGGAAAAATCATTCGCCCCTCGCCAGCGACATAAACATCCAAATCACAAAGCCCGTAATCGAATTAAATTGACAACAGCGCTACTTCATTTCGACTATTAACAAGCCAACACCCATCTCTGTTCAAATAACCGAATTTGCGCCGACACAAGACCTGAATCGTCTAAAGAATAGCAATCATCCTCGCACCAAATCCTGGGTACGGATAGAATAGGCAGTTTTCACCCTCGTCATTGAGATTAGCTTTCATGAAATTTAATGCCTTTCTTGTTGTCAGTCTGGGCTTGTTCGCCTCTTGCAACAGTTATGCTACGGAAAAAACCCTTATTCGCATTGGCGTTCAGGCTTCGGGTACCGTCGATTGGGAATTGTCGGCTTTTCAGGAAAATCCTCAGACTGATTTTCAACTGGAAATACAGCATTTAGCCAATGCGGAAGCCGGCAAGATTGCTCTACAGTCCGGCGCTGTCGATATGATTGTGTCTGACTGGATCTGGGTTTCCAGCCTGCGCACCACCGGTTCCGATTTTACTTTTTATCCCTATTCGGATACCTCGGGCGCTCTGGTCGTAGCAGAAAACAGCCCTATCCATTCCATCAAAGATCTCAACGGCAAACGCTTGGGGATTGCCGGTGGCGAACTGGACAAAAACTGGCTGTTGCTACAGGCTTTGGCTCAGCAAGAACAACTGGACCTGAATGCTTCGGTGGAAAAAGTCTTCGGCGCACCGCCGCTGATCAACGAGCAAATCAAGCAAAACCGCGTCGATGCGGCTCTCACCTATTGGCATTTTGCCGCCAGGCTTGAGGCGCAAGGCTATCGCCAGATAATTGACGGACGGGGAATCCTAAAAGGTTTAGGTGTGCAAGAGGCTGTTCCCAGCCTGGGTTATGTTTTTAAAGAAAGTTGGGCGAACGGCCACAAACAAGCGCTTACCAATTTCTTCAAAGCCGGCAAGCAAGCTAAAACCCAACTGTGTACATCGGATGCGGCTTGGCAAAAAATAATCCCTTTAACCAAGGTAGATGATTTACCTACCCAAACCAAACTTCGCCAGCGTTATTGCGAGGGCAATATTGAGCATTGGGGAAAGCAGGAACAACAAGCGGCGGGGCGTATTTATACGATACTCCACACCCTGAGCAACAAGCAGTTAACCGGCAATGCCGATGCCCTGCAACCCGGTACATTCTGGTCAGCTGAATAACAAAGATTCGTTTTGATTCATCTTAAGCGTTTTTTATCGACCTTGTCATTGCTGGTTTTTTTAGGCATTTGGCAAGGTTTGGCTGTGTATTTAAACAGCAACACCCTGCCGACTCCCGAAGCGGTAGCCAAGGTTTTTTGGCTGGGCTGCGTGTCGGGGCAACTGCCTTTTCACCTCGGCGTTACCTTGCTCCGGCTGGTGGCCGGTTTTAGCGTTGCGATGCTGCTGGGCTGCGCGATCGGCATCGTGCTGGGGCGCAATAAAAAACTCGATGCGTTCTTCGATAACTGGCTGGTGATTTTCTTGAATATCCCGGCGCTGGTCACCATCATCCTGTGCTATGTCTGGTTCGGCCTGGTCGAATCGGCGGCAATACTCGCCGTGGTTATCAACAAACTACCCAATGTCATTGTCACCATCCGCGAAGGCACGCGTGCGTTGGATCAGGATTTACTGGACATGGCGCGCTGTTACCACTTCGGCAAGCGTAAAACCCTGGTTCATGTGATCTGGCCGCAACTGCATCCGTTCGTGATGGGCGCAACCCGTTCGGGCCTGGCCTTGATATGGAAAATCATTCTGGTGGTTGAACTATTAGGCCGCAGCAACGGCATGGGTTATCAACTGCATTTGTTCTTTCAACTGTTCGATGTCGCAAGTATTCTGGCTTATACCGTCGCTTTTGTTGCCGTCATCCAACTGATAGAGCTGCTGATTTTAAAACCGCTGGATAAAAAAGCGCTACGGTGGCGCAGATGACCGACATCCAAATCAATATCACCAACAAAACCTATCCGACCGCGACGCAGCCGAGTATCGCCAACCTTCAGCTGTCGCTGAATTCGAATGAATTTATTTGCCTGGTCGGCCCGTCCGGCTGCGGCAAAACCACGCTGTTAAATATTATTGCCGGTTTGGATAATGCTTACGATGGCGAAATTCTAGTTGGACAACAACACACCCATCCCAAGATCGGCTACGTCTTCCAGAACCCTCGCCTGCTGCCCTGGCGGACGGTAAGAGAAAACATTGAGCTGGCGTTGGATGACAATCAGTCGCCCGAGGTTATCGATGCCTTGCTTGAGGTCATGCAATTAACGCAAGCGCAACATGTTTATCCTGAACGGCTGTCATTAGGCATGAGCCGCCGAGTCGCCATCATCCGGGCGTTTGCCGTCGATCCTGAGGTGTTGCTGATGGATGAACCGTTTGTGTCGCTGGATGCGCCGACCGCAAGGCAAGTCAGGGAACTCTTAGTTAAACTGTGGCAGCAACGTCCGCACACGGTTTTATTTGTCACCCATGATCTGCGCGAAGCCATTGCGCTGGCCGATCGGTTGATATTTTTGTCGGCATCGCCGATGCAGGCCGTTAGCGACATCATTGTACCCATCGCTCGAAGCGAGCGCGGAAACGAGTTGGCTATTGAATCATTCAGACAGCAGTTGTTGCAAAATCATCCCGAAATTAAACAGCTATTGTGACCGTTTTTTAGCTCGGAAAACAGTTGCGGATTCGCCCAAAATACCCGATACTCTTGGGCCGTCAAGCCTTGTTATAGGGGATTCACGCAGGATATCCTGTCGATTTGTCCAGCGGGGCTTGCTGTACAAACTACCCAAGGTTACTATCATATGAAAAAAATAATTATCTTAGGATTGACGACTGCCGTTATTGCATTAGCTTCGTTTACTGCGTCGGCCGACAGTGACGCCCAATACCCAGCTGCAAATTTTCAGCCTACAGTCATTTACATCGACAAAGAGGCAGTCACATCTTCACCGAAATGTCCGGATCAAAAGCCTGTTGAAAAAGCAACCGAGTTTGACCCTAAATACCCGGCCGCCAATTTTGCACCTAAAGTCATTTATCCATAACCCGGCATTTTAGAAGGTGGGCCTTAAACCCGGCTCACCTTTTAACCGATCTACCTCCGCTTTAAAATCTCAGTCCCGGCTGGACGTTAAACACCCCTCTATTAGAGATACTTAAACAGTGATAAATCTTTTATCTTAATAAAAGTCTGTTGCGCGGCCTGCAACGCAGTGGACTGGGACTGATACTTGCTAAGTGCCTCGGCATAATCAAGATCTTGAGTGTCAGAAAGCGTTGACTTGGTATCTATTACGTATTTTTCATTTTGGGACTCTTGGCTGTCCAAAGCGTTCATCCTTGCTCCGACACTGGCTCTTGCGTTCAAAATACTTCCCAATGCGGCATCAAGATCAGCTAAAACATCGCCAAGTTGATTCTGAAATGTCTGTGCGCCGACGCCTGCCTTGACCTGACCGTTACTAAACCCGGCATCCGTTAAAAATGTGCCTGACGTGTTATTAATTTGTATGCTGGAAGTAGCGCCTGTAGCGACTGAAGCAAATTCGATTCTATTGCCATTGCTCCGCGCCTGAATGTCCGTATTAAAACCGCCAGCTGTCAGTTGAGCGTTTATCTCGGTAACAACATCTTCCACTCCAGCAAACGCCGGTTTACCACTCAAATCTATGGGTGCAGTGACCGGCCCCGGATTGGCAACCAAGTCGAATTGAACTGTAGCAGCAGAATAATCCAAGCCATATTGTAAAAACCTGTCGCCGGTAATTTCACCGGGATTGGCATTAAGCGTTGAGTTCAAACCGTCAGACAACGCCTTTAGGGTATTAAAAACACTGCGCTTGCCATTCTCGTCAGCCGCCGGACTACTCGAATCTATATTTTCGAATACATTGAAGCCTAAATCGCCATCTGCAACCTGCCGCGTAGGACTGATTTGCAAGGCCCGTTGTTGCGGACCGCCTTGATAGACATATTCGCCTGTTGCGGCGTTCTTCGCGAAAGCGGGTACCGTAGCAAGGTCGCCTGAAAAAATATATTCGCCATTGGCATTTTTGGTATTGGCTATACCGGCCATTTCTTCAAGCAACTGATCTACTTGCAACTTGATCGCCTGCCTGTCACCGCTGCTTAAAGTGCCGTTCTTAGCTTGAATGGTCAAATCTTTGGCGTTATACATTATGTTATTTGCCGCTTCCAGTGCAGATTCCTCAAGACTCAATCGTCCGCGAGTAGCGGCAATATTATTTTGATACTGCTCTGTTTTTGTAATAGATTTGTCTAAATCCAATATTCTTGCCGCTGCCGCCGGATCATCAGCGGGCGCTGATATTTTAAGCCCGGAACTTAATTGCTGTTGAACCTTAGCCAATTTGGCTTGCTGACTGTTCATCGCATTAAAGCTAAGCTGTTGCGACCACGCTGTTGAAATTCTCATTGCCATAACTCCTATCTAACTGCGCCGATCAAAGTATCAAATAAAGATCTGGCCACTGAAATGGATTGGGCGGATGCCTGATAAGCCTGCTGAAACTTTATTAAGCTAGCGGCCTCTTCATCCAAGTTCACGCCCGCCAGACTCGACATGGATTCCTTGGCCTGATTTAATAATGCTTCCTGAGCCGAAGCGCTAAACTCGGCAGCATGCGTCAATGCTCCGGCACCGGACACAATTTGACTATAGGCGCCATTAAATGAGGTAGTCCCCCCCAACAAGCTCGTTTTATTTCTAAGATCCGCCAGTTGTAGCGCGTTTCTATTATCATTGGGCATTGCCCCATTAATAATAACGGGATTACCCAATCCGTCCAGCACCGGCTGATTGGTCACCGGATCGACTTCTATATTGGTTGCTGCCGCTATTTTTCTCGGATCATCTATATTGATCCCGATTTTTTCAGCCGCACTGTAAGTCGGTCTGATTACAGATTTATCCCCGACTGATATAGTTTTACCGCCAGTCAAATCAACGGTTATATCAATGCCCGGCAAAGCAGTTACATCGATATTGCTAGGCTGATTTGCTGCAAACGACAAGGTAGAAATACCCGCCACAGTGGTGGCGGTAAGATTAATCACCTGATTATCACGAACCCTGGTCAACGTGTAGTCGACACCGCCGCCGGCATTAACATATGTCAATTTAAAGTCACTAAAATCCAGCTTCCCCGCTGCCGATGGGGTGGCATTTACATCCTGAAAACTAGCGGTAACAACTGCATTGCCGGTATTAAGCGAACTTTGAATAACCGGAATTTGTTCAGCACCGGAAAATTTAAATAAGTCCGCCCCGGCCTCACCCTTAAGATCAAAACCGTTGTTATGAAGCGCATTAACTTCCATTGCCAAACCGGCAGCAACCTGACCCAGTTTTTGCTGGGCGGGATCCAATACCTCATCCCGAAATCTTAATGAACCCGCCAACGAACCGCCACTGATCTGACTGGTTATATTGGTAGTGCCATTAGCGGTCTTAAGCCCGATTTCCAGTCGACCGGGATCAAATTCAGACTGAATGGTGGTAAAGGTTCCTACCCCGGCCTTAAGAACCAGCGCCTGTCCATTACCGATAAAAACGTTGGAACTACCGTCATTTTGCGGAACGACCGAGACATTGACTATTTCGGACAACTTTGACAGCAAAGCATCCTGTTGATCCAGTAAGTCATTGGGCTGCTTCAAGCCTTGTGTTTTGCCTAAGCCCGTTGCGATTTGTACATTAAGATCAGCGATTGATTTAGCCAAAGCGTTAATATCGTTAACCATGGCTCCCATGTCATGATTATTCTGCGCACGTATCTCTTCAAACCGACTGTTCATCGTATTGAAATTTTGTGTCAGGGTTCCTGTCTCGGACAACAGCACCTGCCTGGAAGGGATCGATGAAGGATCATTCGCCACATCATTTAAAGCATTAAAAAAACGGTTCATGGTGGGAGCCATTCCCGTACTAGGGTCAGCCATTACGTTATCAACCTGAGTAGCAAGCTGATAGTAACGATCCGAGTCTCCGAATGCGGCAAGACTGGAGTTTAATTGCTTGCTGATAAACTGATCATAACTGCGCGTAATATTGTTAACATTTACGCCCTGACCAATATATCCTTCGCCGGAAAATTGTGCTGCCTTAGTGCCCTGCTCTACCCGCTGACGACTATAACCCTCTGTATTTACATTGGAAATATTATGTTGAACAGTTTCCAATGAGCGCTGAGCAGCCAGCAGACCGGACAATGATGTTGCTAATAATCCACTCATGATAGCGTCCTGTTACAATAATTAGATGCCGGACTTATTTTGATCATTGATTCATCGCCATAATGACATCAGGCTCAAATTCAGCCATCGTATTGCCTTGATAAATACTCATTACCTTGTCGGCATATTTCGGATCGGTTGCATAACCTGCCCGTTGTAACTCATGCATATATTGTTCCGCATTGCCCGCTTTCTTTAATGCTTCGCCATAACGTGGGTTACTTTTAATAAAGTCGACATAATCCCTGAAACTTTCCTTGAATGAATCGTAGGATCTAAAGCCTGCATTAACTTTTTTAGGAATACCTTGGTCAAATTCCAGTGTAGCGACTTGCGCCTGCTTACCCTGCCAGGCTTTATCCGCTTTAATGTTAAATAAATTAAAACTATTGCTGCCATTGCCGTTCTTTATTACCGAGCGTCCCCAACCGCTTTCCAGGGCGGCTTGCGCCAAAATCACTTTGGGTTCCACGCCTAATTCCTTCGCGGCCTGTTCAGCATACGGATGCAGCCGGCGGACAAACTCTTCTGACGATTGTATCGGCAATCTCTGTTCCGCTGTTAATGCGCTGATAGGCTGCATTGCCTCACTATTGAAGGGAAATTCAGTCATTTCATCAAGCGGACTCCTATCCTGAATATAAGGAGAAACCTTAACTTGTCCCTCTGAAGAACCGACAGCAAAACGGTCAATTTTGCCATTGACCTGCCGGTTAACGGCATGAACCTGTTCAGAACCGCGCGATAAGCCGCCCGACTTGTTTAAGTAATCTTCAATATCCTGCTTCTCGTTTTTAGGCTTCGCAGGACTCAATTGCTTAACGATTAAGTCAGCCAAGCCAACGCCGGGAGAACCCGACAAATGCACAGCTAATTGCTGATCATACATCTCGTTATAAAATTCACTTTGATCGCTATCCATAGCGCCATCAGCCAGCTTGGCTGCGCGCATGCTTTTAAGTACGTTATTTAGAAAAATCGACTCAAATTGCTTGGCAACTTCTTTCAAGGCTTCCGGCGAATCTTTTCTGGCTTGGGCTTTTAATTTAGCCAGACCGTTAAAGTCAGTGTAAACATCAGCATTTTGTGTACTTAACATAACAACCTCCGCATAAGGCAGATTCGCGATAGCAATCCGCCACGGTCAACAACTTTAAATAACAATTAACTCGGCATGTAAGGAACCGGCTGATTTGAGCGCTTCAAGAATAGCCACCAAATCGCTGGGCCCCGCACCTACATTGTTGACTGCCTGGACAATTTCATTCAGGGAAACGCCGGGATTAAACACAAACATGTGATTTTTTTCTTCTGAAATCTTCACATCAGATTTCGGAGTAACCACCGTCTGACCGTTGGATCGTGCATTTGGCTGACTGACTTGAGGATCTTCGGTAATAGTAACCGTCAAACTGCCGTGAGACACCGCAGCAGGCTGCACCCTGACTTTGCCGTTAATAACGACGGTCCCGGTGCGAGAGTTGACAATAACTCGAGCAGGCGCGTCATCAGGAATAACCATCATATTTTCGACCACTGAGGCAAAGGTCACTTTTTGATTGGGATCCACAGGGGCATTAACCCTGACAGACGTCGCATCAATCGCTTTGGCGGTATTAGTACCCAATACCCTGTTAATGGACTCCGCCATGCGATTGGCGGTAGTAAAATCCGAAGTATGCAGGTTAAAAATCAACGCATCGCCTTCAGCAAAAGAGGTGTTAACGCCGCGTTCAACAGTTGCTCCGTTGGGAATACGTCCCACATTGGGATTATTGACGGTAACGCTTGAACCGTCCTGGCCTGAAGCGCTCAAGCCGCTCACCACCAGACTTCCCTGCGCGATAGCATAAACTTGTCCGTCAGCTCCTTTTAAAGGGCTCATCAATAAGGTGCCGCCCCGTAAACTTTTGGCATCGCCAAGAGAAGAGACAGTAACATCAATCGATTGACCCGGCTTGGCAAATGCAGGTAGTTCCGCCTGAATGGAGACTGCCGCGATGTTTTTTGATTTAGGATCAAGGCCGGGAGGCAAAGTCAAGCCAAGACGCGCCAACATGCTACGTAAGCTTTGCCCGGTAAATGTCGTTTTATCGCCGGATTTATCCAAGCCGACGACCAAGCCGTAACCTACCAGTTGGTTACTGCGCACGCCCTCGATGGAGGCAATATCCTTAATGCGTTCGGCATAAACCGGCCCGCTGATGGCGATGCCCAGCAGAAGCAGCAAACTAACGTTCTTATGTATGGCGTTCATATCCTTATCCTTGTTTTACAATGGGAACCATGGGCTTTGAAGAATTCTTGCCAACCAACCCATTTTGCTGGCATCCGCCATGGCACCGTCGCCTACGTACATAATGGTTACATCGGCCACTTTGTCTGAAGTAATAATATTGGATGAATTGATATCTACCGGCCTGACAATACCGGATAGCCTGATGAATTCATCACCCTGATTTAAGGTGACTCTTTTCTCGCCTCGTACGCTTAAATTGCCGTTTGGCAACAGCTCGACAACCGTAACAGAAATATTGCCGCTTAAACTATTGCTTTGATCGGCAGCGCCCGCGCCTTTAAATTCTTTTGTTGACGCCAGTTCGGTTTTAAGACTCTGCCCGGTAAAGGCGGATGCTGCAATACCAAGCATAGAGGGAGCCGAAGCCGACATCGAGGTCTCTTTTTTAGTGTTAAGATCGTCAGCCTTTGTCGCCTGAGTAGCTTCCATAAGTGTAATGGTCAGCACATCCCCGACTCTTTTTGCCGTATGATCTTCAAACAGACGCATATCGTAACCGGCCTGATAGATCGATCCGCTGCTTTGCACGGGGGGCCTTAAGTCAGCCGGCGCAACCGGGGAAAATGCAGGATCCCGTTGCGGTATGGGTGTACAAGCCTCTAGCCCGGACAGCGTGATTGCCAGAATACAGAACACCGTGCGCTTGCCGGGAGAACGGAGACGACCAATTGATTTTTGAGTGCTCATGCCATTACTCCTACACTTATAATTGCTGCGTCACAAAGGACAGCATCTGATCGGCCGTTGAAATCGCCTTGGAGTTCATCTCATAAGCCCGTTGCGCTTCAATCATATTGACCAGCTCCTCAACGACATTGACATTGGAGGTTTCCAATGAGCCTTGATTTAACGTGCCATATTCTCCTGATCCCGGCGTTCCCACAATCGGCGCGCCACTGGCGGCAGATTCCCGATAAAGGTTGTCGCCAACCGCCTGCAATCCCGTAGGGTTGATGAAATTAGCGGTCTGAATTTGCCCCAACTGCTGGGTCAATCCGGCTATTGTGGCGGATACCGTACCGTCAGTGCCGATCGTAATACTCTCTGCGGTGGCAGGCACAGTAATCCCCGCATTCAGCGGCAAGCCGCCTGAAGTAACCAGCTGACCCGTTGAATCTAATTTTAAGGATCCGTCACGGGTATAATTGGTATCACCGTTAGGCATTAAAACTTGCAGGAAGCCCCGGCCATTAATTGCCACATCCAGCGAATTACCGGTTTGCTGAACATTGCCCTGACTATGGACTTTTTCAGTTGAAACCGTCTTAACGCCGGTTCCCAGCGACGTCCCCGTTGGAGCTTGAATATTTTGCGTGGTATCTCCACCGACTTGGCGAATATTCTGATACATAAGGTCGTCAAACATTGCCCGATCTTTTTTAAAGCCGGTCGTGTTTACGTTCGCCAGGTTATTGGATATAACCGCCATTCTTGTCTGCTGGGCATCCAGACCGGTTTTAGCCACCCATAATGAGCGTTCTGTCATGATAATCTCCTTTGTGCCAATTTATTGCCTCACTTAAATCAAAAGCATGATATGTGCCATATTTTCAAAACGCCAAAACCCACTCAACCCTAAAAAAAAACCGGGCTCAGCCCGGCTTTTAAAAAAACCAATCCTTCATCATGCGTTCTATCCCATTTGCAACAGCTTGGCACTCATTGTGGCGTTTTCATCTACGCTCTTCATCACTTTGGATTGCAGCTCGAAATTTTTTGCCAACTCCATCATTTCCGTCATAGCCACATACGCATTAACATTACTGCCTTCCAAAGTCCCTGTATTCAAACTGACATCAGCACTGACCGGCAATGGCTGACCATCTTTCGTATGGAACAAGCCGTCGCCCTGCTTTTCCATATCCTTCATATCCGGATTAACCAGCTTGATCCGGTCAATCTGCACCAACGTTGTCGCGTTGCCGGAGCCCATTGGAATAATACTAATAATTCCGTCAGTGCCTATGGTCACCTTTTCTGCCGGCGGAATGGTAATCGTCCCATTTTGCCCCAACACCAGCAAACCCGCTCCGGTTTTCAATAAGCCTTCCGGCGTAATGCGCAGATCGCCGGCACGGGTATAAGCTTCTTTGCTGTCATAATCCCCCCCCTGAGCGGCAATCCATCCTTGACCGTCGATCGCTACATCCAAATCGCGCCCTGTGGTCTGCATGGCGCCGGGAGTAAAGTCGCTTCCCGGTTTTTCTATCATTGCATAAACCCGAGTGGGGTAGCCGGCCCCCGTCATGGGCCTGCTACGGAACCACTCTAAATCGGATTTGAAACCGGTCGTCTGCATATTCGCCAAATTATTGGCATTTGAATTTTGCGCTTGTAACGACTGTTTGGCGCCACTCATTGCAATATATAAACTACGGTCCATAACGACTCCCCTTTTACCTTAAAACCAAAACCTTAAAACCAAATAAAAGCAAACATCGTTCCAATCACCTCAAAATATTAAACTATGCTCGCAGGATAGTTTCCACCAAGGATTTTTCAGTGGTGATGGTTTGGGAATTAGCCTGATAAGCCTGCTGCGCAATAATCAATTTAACCAACTGCGCCGATAAATCCACGGTAGAGCTTTCCAGAGCTGATGATTGAATAGTCCCAAAATTATTATCGCCGGCCGCACCGTAAATAGGTGTTCCGGAATCTGAAGTCTTGGCCCAAGATGTATCCCCTAATTTAGCCAAGGATTGATTACTTTGAAACCTCGCCAATGCCACTTGCCCTAAAGTCTTGGAACCGCCATTACTGTATCTTGCAAACACCACCCCGGTTCCGTCAACATCAATGCCGGTTAAATTACCGGCGGGCAAACCGTCTTGACTTGAATTATTAACACTAAAAGAGGCGTTGGTCTGGGCAGTCTTTGCAAAATCTATATCAAACGCCATCTTGTCAACGCTTATACCAGGATCGATACTGGCTAAATCAATCGCCCCAAAATCCACCTTAGTCTGTTGATCGGTACCGGCAGCGGCAGCGGCAACAGCCGTGTTATAAGCAGCAACCGCAGCCTGCGCAGCCGCGGCATCTGTTTTAGCCGTAGCGGCAAGACCCGCCGCCGTACCCGCCGTAACGGCGTCAACAACAAGGGCGGCAGAAGTTGCATACGCGGCCGCCGATGCTGCGGCAGTAGCGGCGGTCGTTTTAGCGGTATCGGCAAGAGTTGCGGCAGCTGCGCCGAGAGTACTGTTAACAGTCGCCGCATCCCTAGCCAAAGTAGCTGAGGAAGCCGCTGCCGTATTGGCCGCGGTAAGCGCCGTTGCGGCAAGAGCGGGGGTATAGGCTGCGGCCGCCGCCGCAGCCGCAGCATCGGCAGCTGTAGTATCGGTCACCGCTGTATTCGCCGCCGTTACAGTCGCTGCCGTAATAATGGCCGCTGCACGGACACCCACTTCAGAGAGTATTCCTGACGAGGTGAAGGACATCGGTATGGGCAATCCGGGCCCATTGACTGTTGCAGACACTGACGATGCGCCGGCAGCATTAGGCGGCACAGCCTGCCCCCCCGTTGTAATGCCATAATCATCGAGAAATAAATAAGCATCCCAGACATTAGCCACCGGCGTTTTTACATAATAGGTTGATGCGATATGCCCATTACCTTGACTGTCATAGGTAGTGACTGATGTTGTATGGTTATAGGTTGAAGCGTCTGTAGGATCAAACGCTGTCGTTAACGGCACATTGGCAGCCCCGTTAACAGTCAATGCCAAGTTGATATTTTCGGTCGCATTGGGCAAGCCCTGAGCGGTATCGATGGTCAGCGGCCGAAACACACCGACACTAAACCCCTCATCTACAGTCGTGCCGTTAGGCGCAAAAGCCAATAAAAACTTTCCCTGACTGTTAACAACATTACCCGAATTGTCTAGCTTGAACGCACCATTGCGGGTATATGCGCTAGGCACCGAAGGGTCTACCGGCGCTGTCGGATTAGTCGGATCAGGAAGATTCACATTATCAGCCAAAACAAAAAAACCATTGCCGCTGAGCGCAAGATCAAGGCCATTTTGGGTAGGATCGATATTCCCGTCTTTAAATTGCTGCGCCACATCCGTGACTTTCACACCCGCTCCGGGCTGAGTCTTGCTAACTCCGCCGATACTGCTGGCATAGACATCCGCAAATTCCGCTCGCGATTCTTTAAATCCGACGGTTTGCGAATTGGCAATATTATTACCGGTCACCTGTAAATTTGTTGACGCGGCTTGTAAGCCGCTTAATGCTGTTGCAAAACTCATAGTACACCCCCAAGAATTTGTTTAATCTTATTAAAATCGACGCTATCTAATCCGGTCAGATTAACTTTTACCCCATTAGCGCCACTGCCCATGCTGACGCTATCAACTTTCGAATTAATGTCCGTTTCCAATACGGTATTTTTTCCATCAACATAGGCAGTTGCTTCAATCTTATACACGCCGGGGTTGGCCATAGCGCCATTCGAATTCATACCGTCCCAGGAAAAGGCTACTTTCCCCTCGCTATGCCCGCCAAGATCTAAAGTTTGCACAACTTCACCCGTAGTCGCATCGGTTACTGCAACCTTAACGCTGGTTGCGCTGCCGGTTAAATTAATATTCCCCGCTATATCGCCCCCCGCCTCCAACACCCCTTTCGCTCCCGGTGCGGATACGTACCGTCCGACCAGATTCGTTGCCTGTAATGCCTGACTGGAGTTGATTGATCCGGCAAAATCACCAAAGGATTTTTGTAAGTCCTGAATCCCGGATACCGTACCGAATTGCGCTATTTGGGTTATAAACTGACCATTTTCCATAGGCTTTGTCGGATCTTGATGGGTCATTTGCGTGGTCATCAACTTTAAAAAATCATCCTGTCCCAATGAAGTTTTTTTAGCTGCTGTCGCCGAGTCGCTTTTGGCTGTAGCGGTTAAATAACTGTAATCGCTTGTTACGCCTTGAATAGCCATTTTTATCTCCTTACTGTCCCATTTTCAAAGTCTGAAGCATCATCTGCTTTGCCGTGTTCAATACCTCTACATTATTTTGATAAGAGCGTGACGCCGACATCATATTAGCCATTTCTTCAACCGAATTAACATTCGATTTAAAGATGAAACCGTCTTTATTGGCCATAGGATGATTCGGGGAAAATTCCATAACAGGAGGTGCCGGACTCTCGACCACACCGAGCACATTCACTTTACTGGTCGCATTCTGCTTATTCATAACATTTTGTAATTCTGCCGCAAACACCGGCTGCCTGGATTTGTAAACATCAGTTTCATTACTGCCGACACTGTTCGCATTCGATATATTACTTGCGACCAGATTAAGTCTTAACGACTGAGCATTCATGCCGCTGCCGGCAATATCGAATATACTTGAAGAAGCCATGACTATTGCCCTCTCAATGCGGCCATCAGACCGGAAAATTTGTTATTAATGAACTGCAAACTGGCCTGATACTGCACCGCATTTTCAGCGTACTTAGCTTGTTCAACATGAGTCTCCACGGTATTGCCGTCTAATGACGCCTGCGAGGGATTCCGATACATGACGTTAGCGCCCAATACTTGTTGTTGCGGTGCAACATGCCCCGCATGAGTACGTTCAATAGCCACGCCTGAAGCTATGCTTTGTTTTAGAACCGACTTAAAATCCATATCGCGGGCTTTAAAGTTGGGCGTATCTGCGTTTGCTAAATTAGCCGCCAAGATCTCACCTCGTTTTTCTCGAAAAGCCAGGGCCTTAGGCTCAATGCCGAGTGCTGCGTCAAAATTAATAGCCATGATAGTTACCTCACTGATTACTTGTACAAAAATAAAAGCACAGCATATGCCAAAAACTTATAATTCATTAAAAATCAGTTAGATATTTATTTTCATCTAATCCACATTTAATTACACCTAAAACGCCCTGCATAATTCGGCAAAATATAGCCGCAAATAAATAGCAAACAAATGGGGCCAAAGGTAAGCAAAGCTATATGTCAATAAATTGACTAGCTTCTAGAAATAATCTGGCATCAATCATGCTTGATAACACACACAAGTCATAAAGCAGGCACTAACAATGATAAAAAACACCTCACTCATTTTGGCATTGGCCTTTATTCTTTTCACTACGGCTCATGCGGAACAGAGCTCGCAATCACTCGAGTCTATCGCTGAGGCCGTCAAATATTATGTAGAGCAAAATATAAACCTGCCGGGCGAATACGAAATGAGTCTAACCCCATTAGACAGCCGCCTAAGCCTACCTCAATGCGCCGAACCGCTGGCGGTATTCACAACAACTGATTTAATTAAGGCCGGCAGGACAACCATAGGCGTGCGTTGTAATGCGGAAAAGAAATGGTCAATTTTTACTTCCGTCATTATCAAGACTTATCAAATGGTTGTCGTCTTGTCTCAACCGGTACAACGCGGCGAAATCATTACACGACAACATCTTGCTATCGAAAAAAGAGAGGTATCTACACTCAGAGAAAACTTTGTAACTCAATTGGAACAAATTGAAAACAAACAGGCCATGCGCCAACTAAGCACCGGAACTATTCTTAGCTTGAGATATATTGTTGAACCCAAACTTATCAAAAGAGGAGATACAGTTGTTATTAGTACAACAAAACCGGATTTTTCTATAAGAATGAGCGGAATAGCTATGATGGATGGCACTAAAGAACAACTTATCAGTGTTAAAAATCAGAACTCGGGACGCCTTATTAATGCAACAGTTATCGAACCGGGATTGGTCTCTGTTAATTACTAAACTCATACAAACCCGCCCAATAAACAGTTAAAGTTTTTCAACGCACTGCCGATAAATACCTCAAATGAAAAAGATATTGAGGAATTTGACATGGCTATCGAAATAACCGGCAGAACAAATAGTCCAACGCCCATTAAAACCAGCCCAAAAACTGAAGTCTATGGCGAAAAGGAAGCTGTCGTTACAAACGCAGAAAAAATCGACAGCATTGCACTTACAAGCACAACGCAAGAAATAAAAAAAGCCTTTGGCTCATCACCTGCTTCGCCTATAGATATTGGTAGAGTTAACTCCGTTAAAAAAGCGATTGCTGACGGAAGTTATCAGGTCAATGCTGATAAAGTTGCACAAAAATTGATTCAATTTGAACAGTTAATGCCCACAAAAAATAGCACATAGTTATGATAAGAAAAACATTTCCGATTACAGAACAGTTAATCTTCAACGCTTTAACATTGGCGCAACAACTTCACCAGGAACTCTCACATGAAGCCGACGCCTTAAAAAAAACGCCCCAAGCTGAGCTGATCAACAATATTGCCGCCAATAAAAAGCAGCTGGTTGCGCAGCTAGAGCAGTTCAACACACAAGTCTCCCAAGTCTTGGCAACTGAAAAGCTACCCAACGACCAGGAAAGTATCAGGGAATATTTTAAACGGGCTGAATCGGCCGGCTTATTAGTAGACCAAGCAATTAGCACTTGGGCGCAGCTCATGATTACCTGCGCAGAATGCAGAAATCTGAATGAACAAAACGGCGCCAGCATTGATCTTTTATCGCGCCACACCAAACGCTCGTTGGATATTTTAAAAGGCAAGCCAACATTTACAAATACATACGGCTCTGACGGTTCAACCCAAAGTGACCGATATAGTCGCACCCTGATTTCGGTATAATCACTTATCAGTGCAAATCGACATTCACCATATTCTTCGCGCCTACGCCAACCTCATTCTTGAAGTTCAACAAAAAAACCTGACTGCCCTACCATTGCAGAATCCGAAATACGGACACTCCAGCCAAACAAGATAAAAATTTACAATGAAAACAACATTATAAAGAAAAATACCCCTCATTTTGAGCACAACCTCAGACATGACAGAAATTCTTACCCCTTCAGGGTAAGGTCGACGTTGCTCGCCTACATGACACACACGCTACTGAATTTAATGAACGACAAACTGCCTACTTCGGCAAAAACTATCTTCGGCGCCTGATATCAACGTCATGAGGCGCTTACCACTTTGCACCAGCCTCCAAGGGGAAATTTACTCTATTTTATGCAACAAGGATGACTCATACTAAAAAAATCAAGTCGTTAATCCTTTCAAGGCTAAATTTGGATGAGTTTTTGCTCATCATAAGAATTACTGCTTTTCACTTACCTATTGGACATTATAAATATTGGCCAATTCTTTTTTTGGAGGACTGGACTTTAATATTACGGAAATTTTCACATCTTGCGCATTGATTTTAAGATTCTTTCAAATCTCAAATTTTTTTGTAATTGAGGGAGTGAAAAAGATGCTTTTCACTCCCGCTTACTTAAAATATATAACATTCAATTAGTAGCAACAAACTTAAAAGCGCAATTTTCTCAGCTAAAATATCAGCTTTAGATTAGTTATTAGTCTGCTGCCGGTTCATACTGACAAAGGCTTTGCCTTCTTCATAAAGCTCTTTAAAGTGTACTTTAGCTTTTTCAATATTAAAATCAAGAAAGGTACCGCCTGACTCAAAATGACCAACAAAAATTTTGCCAACAGCATAAGTTGAAGCCGAACCAATTAATGCAATACTAATCATACCTGAAGTTTGGCCGATAATAGGCACCACTTTAAACCAGCTACCAAAAGGTATCGCGGCAGTAACGGCAACCGAGCTTCCAACTAATGAACTAAGCAGCGATTTAACGATATTTTTTGAAAAAGGAACGTCATAGTCCTTTGCAATGGTATTTAACATTTTTAGTTGTATTGCTGTTAATGCTGCAATATCGACTAATGGGACAGGTATAAATCCAACGGCCACGGACGCCATAGTGTAGTTTTTAACGGACTCATGAGCCTTTGTAAGCCGTTCAATGCGCGTTTCTAAAGGATCTTTCGAAGATTCAGTGCTTTCAACTTCAACTTCAACTGTTTTTCCAGCATTAGTTTCTTTTCCAGTATTTGCTGTTTTTACAATTGTTTCCATTTTTATTCTCCAATAGATATTGTTTTTGGATAAACATCAAAAGTAGCATTCAAAAATCCTTTTTTATTTAACTCAACAAATTCCATTTGTTCACTTAGTTTTTAGATAATCACATATTCAGAGCTTTAATCAAAATAATATTACCAATATTTACAGTAAAGAAAATAATAGACACATCAAATATAAACTTAAAAAAACCAAGAAATAGTCACCAGCAAGTAGTTATTTTGTTTGCTCATAAGCACGTGTTTTTGGATCCGAAACAAGCAATAAAAGTATACCTATCACAGGACTTAAAAGCAATGAAGAAAAAAGATACCCCCAAAATCCCATCTTTCTATTTATGCCTAATAAGGCAATTAAAAAACAGGCTAAAATATTAATAATCATTATTTTTTGCATAATTATATTGACCTGACTTAATTAGATTTTCAGACTAAGCATCGACATTTAATTTATTTTTCTGCGACGTTATTCTAGACATTCTAATTTTCAATTTTATGGGAGTGTTCAGATAATTAATTAGTTACATAATTTTAGCCAACAAAAAACGTTAACGTTTTATGAAAACTTAATATTTCGATATAAAACAGACTCCGGCCTTAATAACCCCACGCCCCTCATTAATAATGAAATATGCCCTATGCAAGCATTTATCATCATAAATCCCCATCCACCCCCATCAACGAAACAGTTTTTTGCGACCAACTAGTTACCGTTAATTAGACAAATTATCGCCATAACCACCTTTGGAACGGGTAACTTTATCCAACGATACAGGGCAACCTGTTATATTAATTCCATTTGATATTTCTTCGACTGTGCTATTAGGACAATTATCCTTATAATCAACAACCAGATCGTGATCAGCATCGACAGGACAACCTCTAGATAGCCCCGCCGACTCAACGCCACTAGATATTTCTAGCCCTGTATTATTGGGGCACGTATCATACCTATTAATAACACCGTCATTATCGCGATCTATCTCGTTACAAACCTCAGCACTGGCTGCCACATTACCATTAACATTATTACTATTTTTTTCAATTTTATATCTATTTTGATAAAACTGTTCAAAATAAAATAACTTGCTCAGTAATTCGCCGCTTTCGGAAAACCGATATTTACCAGCAACACCTTGACAAGAATCCATATAACGCAAAGCATAAGCAATTCCAATGGGTACCGCAGTCTTGGCAAGATTGATAGCATGAGCTAACAACATAATATTGTCATAACCCAACGCCGCCAGATAATCAGGTTCAATATCATTTCCATACTCTTGCTTAAAAGCCGCTATAAACTCTTTATTTTCCGGCAATAAGTTATTAAATAGCGTAGGGATAATAGTTTTCTCATCCCTCCAATCTTTTACACCCTGCAAAAAATCAGCACTAGCTAAAGATTCCCCACCAACAAAAGGCGCCATAATCCCCATATCACGGATCTTTTGGTAAACTTTCGATGCAGTAATACTATCAGTTGAGACAAAGACAATATCAAAATCGCCCGTTTTCTTTAACTCACTAATCAATAATTCCAAGTCCAGTCTATCTTTATAAAAAGAACGACTAAAAACAATTTCCACATCTTCTTTATCAATAATAGCAGCAGAAAAATTATCGGATAATTCGATTGAATAATCCTCCCTATCATAAAAAACAGCTATTTTTTTATAGCCTTTCTCCGTAACATACTGAGCTAATTGCTCCCCCATCTCACGATTACTTGGAATAGTGCGAAATATATATTTAAAGTAATTATTTATTAATCTATGACTTGCTGCACTTGGCGCAAAAAAAACAACTCCGGTATTGTCGTAAACCGGCGCTGATAATATCGCCAACTTTGAAGTATAATGTCCGATAACCGCAATAATATCGGGATTGCTTGCAAATGAATTGGCAATATGAAGTGCAATACGTTGATATATTCTTGCTGGCAATCTTGAATTTAAAAGCATTTCTTCTTCGGTATTAATAATAATATTTAACGGACGACCTAATACGCCACCTTCATTATTAATTTCCTTAATAGCCAGTTTAATACCTTTTATAAAAAAGTCGTCTTTATAAGGCCACGATATACCAATTAGAATTTCATGCTTGTTTTCAATTGCAAGCTCGGCTCGCTCATGCTTTATTTCTTGATAAGATTCATCAAGACAACCACTAAGAAATAGTGCAACCAAGCCATAAATAAAGAAAATTATTTTATTACTTAACATTATTAATTGATTTTTTAGTATCCCTTGGCACATTGCTATCAATTAAGGAGTTTAAAGGGGCTGACGATGGAGCAACGTTATAATCATTACCTAAAATAATTGGCAAGCCTTCTTTTCCTGAGCCTATTATTACAATTTTAGCATTGTTAGATTTAGCCAACTCCAAGGTAGCCTGCACCCCTTGCCATTTAATAAGATCAGGCGAAAGGGTTTGTATTACAATATTTTGATAATCTGTAATTCCTTGCGCTTCAATACGTTTTCGTTCTGCTTCTTTTTTTTCTTTTTCTAATATATGAATATATGCCTTTTCAAGCTGCTGCTGCACCAGTTTATTTTCTATTGCCGCACGAATAGAATCCGGCAAAATAATCGAACGTATGACAATACCCTTAGCCGTAATATATTTTTTCTCAAGCTCTTCTGTAGCCTCAACAATAACCCTGGTTAATATATCTTCTTTATTAGCGTAAATATCTTCAGGGTCATAAATGCTTAATAGCGTTCTTAAAACTGATTCAACCTCCGGAATAATGATAGCATTAATGTAGTCCGGACCTACTTGCTGATGCAGCATGCCAAGCATTTCATAATCCGGTTGAAAGCGTATAGCAAGACTGAGTCGAATAGGCAAACCTTTATTAGTTATAATATCAAATTCATGCAAAATAGTCTGAATGCGGACATTGTACACATATAGAGTATCCCAGGGGAAAATAACATGAATGCCTTCAGGATAAGTTTCATCGGTTACTGTTCCAAAAAAGCGTTTATATAATACACCGGCCTCACCTGAGTTGACAGTTATAACAATCTCTGGAAAAAAATAAGAAAATCCTAAAATAAAAACCAACATCCCCACAACAAGAAATGGGATAACTTCTCGTATCCAACCCCTAAAAATAACTAAAAAATTTAGAAAAAAACCGAATATTTTTTTAAAGAAAGCCAATAAATTATCAAGCATAAATAAAGGAAAATGTAGTGTTATTTATCATCGTAATATGCAATTAAACCTTAGATTTATTAAAAATAATTCAAAACAAAACCACCCTAATAATCCTTATTTTTTATTGTGTTACTATTATGGTGCAATGCCTTTTAAAATAGCCATCATGTATAACTATAGTAATATTTTTATTCAAAAAAACTAAATAGTTAAAATATCAGACCATATCCGTTATTAGCGTTAAATTTTTATCGATCCAGAAAAAATCATGAAATAAATTAATATTAATCAAACAATCACATCAATTTTTCCATCTAAAAACACCCATATATTCATCCTCATCTATATCTACAATCATTAGCCACCCCGATGCGTTTAATTTCAGAGCAAAAATCATACGTCAAAAAATTATAGATTAACCTTGACGGCTAATTAGCCGATGCTTTTAAACCTTAATCAGGAACAAACTAAATAATATTTTAAAGGCTTGTCATTATAAGTTATCATTCTAGCAACAAATCAAAGATCGCAAAATGTTTTTCTCCTCTTTATGCGACATAACAGTTCGATAATTATTTTTTATTAACAAACACTTTACTATAATAAGGAAAAACAGATGCCAGCCACTCAAAACCCATTAAAGACCTTAATTAACAAAGCACTACCTCCTGACGCAGAATACCCTAAAAACCCTAATTTTTTAGATACAGAGCGACATCTAAAACTACCTGATTACACACCTGATGCACCTTTATGGAAAGCTCCTGAATCATTGCTATGTAGCATTGATAATCTGCCTTATCTGGCCTTGATGCCAATTGCACAAAGATTATTTTTATGGAGCTTTATCTATGGCGTTTGCCCAAAACGCTATCTTGAAATTGGAACGGCCGAAGGCGGTTCTGCGATGATTGTAATGAGCGCTATAAAAGCACTCGGTTTTAATGATTTTCAAGGCGTTTGTATTGACCCAAAATTTGATACCTCGCCCGAAGTTAGGCAAGCCTTACAAGAAAACTTCACCTTTTTTGAGGAAAAAAGCTCACTTGAAGCAATGAAAAAAGCAAAGGCTCAAGTTAAGGGTTTTTTTGATGTGCTGCTAGTCGATGGCGATCATACGTACGATTATGCCTTAGCCGATATTATTTTAGCCATTCCGTTTGTACAACCAGGCGGTTATATTTTGGTAGACGATGCCGCCTATTTTCAAGTTCGCGATGCCGTTCAATACGCTGTAGAGCGCTTTAATTTGATTGATGCAGGCTTTATGTGCCGCCATATTGTCCGTTATGAAGCTCATCATGAAATCACAAAAGAAGGCCAATGGAAAAATGAACAGCCCTTTATGTCAGGCTTACACGTACTTCGCAAGCCATTGTAAATTAATATCATAAGCAAGTGCAGATATGCCCTATCATCGCCCTAATAAATCTGAGTAGAATAATGCAAGCTTGGTTACGACAATTAAAAAACAAATATCGTTGGTCTAATAAAATCAGGGTATCTAGATCATCGGTTTTTATTTGCGCGGGCGATTTATTTAAAACCCATATTCGCATTCATGGCAGGAATAGCCTTATTATTGGCGAGAACACCCATATAGCCAAAATTGATATAAAGATCACTGGCGAGGACAACCGACTCACAATAGGCCATAGTTGTTATATTGAAAACGATCTAGAGGCTAAACCCGCACCTTTTGAGGATTAACCACACATGGCTGTTCATAAAAAAACGATTGATATTAAAGGTAAGAACAATGAAATCGAAATAGCCTCAGGGGCTATTATCTACGACCTAAGCCTTGTCGTGCGAGGTAACTTCAACAAACTTTATCTCGGCAAAGGCAGCTATACCATAACAATTGAGTTAATGGGCGACAATAACAGCATCACCATTGGCGATGGCAGTATTATTTATAACTCCTTCATAACAGCCCAAGATGGAAAGAACATTGTAATTGGCAAAGACTGCTTATTTGCCAATCCTACCGATATTCGCACCACCGATCATCATCCCATTTTTGACTTACAAGGGCAGCGCGTCAATCAAAGCCGGGATGTGATTATTGAGGATAGAGTTTGGCTTGCAAGAAACGTGAATGTTCTTAAAGGCGCTCACATTGAACCCGATGTTGTGATTGGGGTGGGCGCCGTGGTCACAGGCCGCATTCCGGCAAACTCTGTCGCTGCGGGCGTTCCTGCACGGGTAGTGCGTAGCGGGACCACTTGGCGTGATTGTTAGATGAAGTTATATCATTTTCTAAGCAGCGAATCCGACGCCCCGAGAAAGTTAATTTTGTTCATGGCCGCTATTTCAGGTTCAGCCAATGCTTTATTATTAGCGATTATTAATCTCGCCACCGAACAAGTCTTCAACAGAGAATTAGAAGCTCGTTTATTTATCGCCTACATCATTTGCCTGCTGTTATTTTTTTATACTCAGCGTATTGCCTTTATCAAAGCCATTAGCTCTGTCGAACGAGCTTTACATCAGGTTAAATTACGTATTGCCGATAAAATTCGTCAAGTTGAGCTGCGATTTATTGAAGAACATCCTGACATGGGCGATTACACCGCACTTACTCAGGATTCCACGCTTATTTCCCAAGCCGCGATGAAAATAGTCATCGCAGCACAATCCTTACTCGTCTTACTTTTCAGTAGCATTTATCTTGCATGGTTATCGCCTTTCAGCTTCCTGTTAACGCTGATTATGATTGCTATAGGCGTTGTGGTTTTTTTCAGTCATTTCCAAAAAACCGGCGAAGAGCTATATGCCGCCGAACAAAAAGAAAGCGAGTTTGTAAATCGCTTTTCAGCAATGCAATATGGATTTAAAGAACTGCAAGTCAATCGCCATGAAAGCGATGACATGTTTGCTCATTTAAGCGAGTCGGTTATTGATGCTCGAAATCTTAAAGTTAGCGCCAACACCCGACTCTTTTTTGATGCCATGTTAGGCAATTTTGTTTTTTATTTATTATTGCTAGTCGTTGTTTCCTTGTTTCCATTAATAATCCCATCAAGCAGTGAAGATACACATAAAATAGTTGCTACTATTTTATTTATATTTGGGCCTGTAGGGATGTTTACAGGCTCTCTTAGCACAATTATAAAAACAGAATCGGCAATTAAAAGCCTCTATTTACTGGAAGAGCGATTGGATACATCAACCCAAACCAAATCAAATCAAGATACCGAAAAATATAAGTATTTCAAACAAATACGTTTAGATAATTTAAAATTTCATTATAACGACCCAAACGGCCGAACGCTGTTTATATCCGGGCCGCATAATTTGACCATTCAGCGCCATGAAATGTTATTTATTATTGGCGGCAATGGCAGTGGAAAATCAACTTTTTTGAAATTAATGATGACCTTATATCATCCTGAACAAGGCGATATTTATGTCGATAATGAAAAAATTAATATGGAAAGCTATAACGATTATCGCGCGCTTTTTTCGGTGGTATTAACCGACTTTTATTTGTTTGATAGAATTTATGGCTTATCCGACATTGATGAAAACGAGGTAAACCAATGGCTACAACGAATGCAACTTGATAAAAAAACCCGGTACGAAAATCAAAAATTCACCAACATTGATTTATCTACCGGCCAAAGAAAACGATTAGCTTTTATTATTGCAGTGCTTAAAAAACGCCCTATTTGTATTTTTGACGAACTTGCTGCCGATCAAGACCCTGAATTTAGACATCATTTTTATGAAAAAATTTTACCCTCGCTCAAAGCGGAAGGTCGTTTGATTATTGTGGTTTCTCATGATGATAAATATTTCCATGTAGCTGATCGTGTTATTAAATTGCAGGATGGACATATTGTTTCCGTCACTGGAAAAACAAACTTTCAATCATAAATAGCGATGAAATTAGTTAGTTTTCTTAACAAAGAAACAAAGGCGCCAGGGCTGATTATCGTGACAATGGCCGGCCTTTCAGGAATAGCAAACGGCATAATTTTAATGGTTATCAATATTGCTGCTGATAATGTAACCGATAAACAAACGGTGCTTTACCTGCTTGTTTTTCTGCTGATAGCCTTTTTAGTCTATGTATTCACTCTAAATTATGCTTTAACTCAGGCGTTGATCGCCGTTGGCGATGCTTTACAAAAGGTTAAAATTCGGGTATCTGACAAAGTACGTCTTACAGGACTACGCTTTATTGAAGAAAACCGGGGGATTGGCGCCTACTCAGCCTTAATTCAAGATACCAATATGATTGCAGAAGGCGTTGTTCAAAGTGTATATTCAATACAAAGTAGCTTGATGCTATCTGTCACCGGTCTGTATTTAACAGCTATGTCACCCGCTGCTTTTGTTGCCATTGCGGCATTAGTCATCTGTGTAATGCCGGTTTATTCAAAGAAGTTTAATAAAACGGCTGATGAGATGAAAAAGTCCTCTCAAAAAGAAGCTGATTTCTTAAGTTACTTTAATTCAATTTTACAAGGCTTTAAGGAGTTGAAACTTAACCAACGCGAAAACGACGATCTTTTCGCGCAGTTGAGTCGCGTTGCCGTTGAGATGCAGGACATTACGACCAAGTCAAATATGAGTTTTATTTTTGATATGATTTTTTCAAGCAGCATTCTTTATGTCTTGTTATTGGTGACCGTTTTTATTGTCCCCGAATTTGTCCCAACGCATAGCGACGTGATTCATAGCATCACTTCAAGTATTATTTTTATTATGGGGCCTTTAGTCATGTTAGCGACAGGTATCCCTGTCTTTGCTAAAACAGAGGATTCAATCAGCAGACTATATGAACTTGAGGCCAAAATAGATGCTGCTAACCTGGCTTCTTCTCATGCCGTTAATGACTACCCGGCGTTTACTCAATTTAAAACATTAGCAATGAAAGATGTGCTATTTCATTATCAAGATAAGGCAGGGCAAATTTTATTTACCTCCGGCCCACATACATTTAACTTACACCAAGGAGAGTTATTATTCATTGTAGGCGGTAACGGCAGTGGCAAATCTACTTTTTTAAAGCTGCTGACCGGATTATATCAGCCTGAGTGCGGCTTTCTTTATCTTAATGATGAAGCGGTTGAAGCCGAGCAATATCCAGCTTACAGAGAATTATTTTCAATTGTTTTTACCGATTTTCATTTATTTGACCGCGTATACGGCCTACCTGATTTAGATGAAACTGAAGTTAAATTTTGGCTAAAAGAAATGCAACTTGAAAAAAAGACTCGGTTTAGCAACTACACCTTTAGCAACATGAATCTTTCTACAGGCCAGAAAAAACGTCTCGCTTTTATTGTAGCAGTGCTAAGGAAACACCCTATTTGTATTTTTGATGAATTGGCCGCCGATCAAGACCCCCAATTTAGAAAATATTTCTATGAAAAAGTATTGCAAGATTTAAAAGCGCAAGGCAGGACGATAATTGTTGTGTCTCATGATGAACAGTATTTTAACTGCGCCGACAGAGTATTAAAGCTAGAAGATGGAAAAATTATGAACCCTGTAATTTAAATCGTAATATGACTATCAACTTGAGTATCAAGATATTAATTTTTTAAGTATTAAAATCACTCACAAATTGACAAGTTAAATAATGCAGAATTATCTTTACCTCTACCATTATCTCCTGTAAATTATAATAAAATATGGAATTTAATATTTTTACTAAAACGCGAATTCTTAATTGGCGCTGAGATAATTATTCAATTAAAATCGCAAGCGACCTGAAATAAAGCGCCATAAAAATATTATGACAGTGATTTGATTATTCATTGTAGCATTAGCTACATAAACAGCGTTTATCAATTAATTTTACCTAAAATTTCGAAGTTCATTTTCGGTAATTAGCTTGGTATATAAAATTATTTTACAATAAGCTATACAAGCAATAAAGCTGATTAAGCTATTTAAGCTATTTAAATTCGATAATAAAACAGTAGGTTAATTACTCGCAAGACAAGTTCGTCTCCATACGAATAAATAGATGCCCAGCCTTCAAGTAATGCCGATTTTCACTTACGTTTATACAATAACCTATTGAAAAATGATCACCGGAAATTTAGTATTTAACTTTAAAAAAATCAATACAATATTCTTGCTATACCCCTGAAAATCTATATTAGCGACTTAAAATTATAATGACTAAACAAGACTTAAATTCTGCAACACAATTGACCGATAAAAACTCAGATTACGAAGCGATTGCTGTTGTCGGTATGGGCTGTCGTTATCCCGGAGGAGCGAACGACCCTTATCAATTTTGGGAAAATATAAAAAAGGGGCTTGATTGTTTAGAACCTACGCCTGAAAGTCGCTGGAATACGGATGCCTATTTTACTAAGGTTAAGAATAAAAAAGGTAAAATGAATACCCGATGGGGCGGGTATATCGATGGCGTGGATGAGTTTGACCCGTTATTTTTCGGTATTTCACCTAGAGAGGCTGATTATATTGACCCTCAACAACGCAAATTGTTGGAAGTTAGTTGGGAAGCAATAGAAGACAGTGGCTTTAAAGCCTCTAATTTGAGTGGCAAGTCGGTAGGCGTTTATATCGGCGGCTTTACCGTTGATTATAAAATCCTGCAATTTACTAACCCCGACTTTAATAACATCGATGCCCATACCGCAACGGGGGTGATGATGACGATGCTATCAAATCGGATTTCGTATATTTATAACTTTAAAGGCCCCAGTTTAACGGTTGATACCGCTTGTAGCTCATCATTAGTCAGCGTTGATTTAGCTTGCCGCAGTTTACAACAAGGCGACAGCGAAATCGCTTTAGCGGGAGGAGTACTAATGACCTTAGCTCCGCAGTACACCGTGTCTGAAACCCAGGGTGGATTTTTATCGCCAACAGGGTCTTCTCATGCTTTGGCCGACACCGCAAACGGTTATGTGCGTTCTGAGGGGGTTGGCGTTTTAGTATTAAAAAAACTATCCCAAGCCGAGGCCGATGGTGATCATATCCATGCCGTTATTTTAGGCAGCGCGGTTAACCAAGATGGGCGAACCAATGGAATTACTGTGCCTAGTTCTGATGCACAGTTTAATTTAATGGAAAAAGTCTATCGCCGCGCCAAGGTTTCTCCCGGAAAAGTTCAATACATTGAAATTCATGGCACAGGAACTCCGGTAGGCGACCCCGTTGAAGCGCAATCGGTCGGGCGTCTTATGAGTATCGATCGTAAACCAGAAGATAAATGCTATATCGGCTCAGTTAAAACCAATATCGGCCATACCGAAGCCGCCGCTGGCTCCGCCGGCTTGATTAAAACCATTATGGCATTGAAACATCAGCAGATCCCGCCACATTTGCATTTTTCTAATCCAAATCCTGACATTGCTTTTGATCAATATCCTTATTCGATTCCAACCGAATTAACTCCGTGGCCTAAACATGAAGGCTTAGCTTTAGCCGGTGTTAACTCCTTTGGTTTTGGCGGGACTAATGCACATGTCGTTTTGAGAGAATATCATCCTAAAGCTATAGCTGAAGTTCCTCTTAATGTTGAACAGCCTAAAATACTGGTGATTACTAATAGTGATAAGGATTCCTTAATTCGCCAAGCCCAAGCCTATTATCAGCGAATTCAAGAAATTGATGAAATTGAGCTTTATCATTTAGCTTATAGTAGTGCCTGTCTTCGTGAACAACACCCTCATAGGGCGTTGTTTATTTATAGGGATAAGGCACAATTGTTAGAACGCTTAGAGGCTTATATTGATGGGCAAGCCATTCAAGGAGCTTATCTTGAGCAGTTGAAAAACAATGATTTAAAACTGGTATGGATTCTAACGGGAATGGGGCCTCAATGGTGGGCAATGGGGCATGAGCTTTATAAATCCGAACCTATTTATCGGGATACACTGGATAAAATTGACCATGAATTTTCAAAATGGGTGGATTGGTCATTAAAAGAGGAGATGTTTGCCAGCGAAGAAAATTCGAAAATGGCCGAGACTTGGTTAGCGCAAACTGCTAACTTTGCAGTACAGGTAGCATTAGCAGAGCTGTGGAAGTCTTATGGCATCAAACCTGACGCAATTGTCGGACATAGTACCGGCGAGGTTGCGGCCTTTTATTTGGCCGGAGTTTATCGCTTGGAGGATGCGGTTAAAATCGTGGTGCATCGAAGCCGCTTGCAGCATTTAACCCGAGGAATGGGGAAAATGCTAGCGGTGGGTTTATCAGAACAAGATGTTGCCTCGTATTTAGCCCCTTATCAAGATAAAGTTTCAATCGGTGCTGTTAATAGCCCAGGTGCAGTGACATTAACAGGCGACAGCCAAGCCTTGGAAAGCATCGCCGAAAAATTAAAAACTAACGAAGTTTTTAATAAATTCTTGCATGTGGAAGTGCCTTATCATAGCGTGATCATGGAAAAAATTAAGGACGAATTATTAGAGTCCCTAGACAATATCACCCCACAAGCAGCAACAATTACTTTATATTCAACCGTAAGCGGTCAGAAAATCACCGGAACCGAAGGCGATGCTTATTACTGGTGGCGAAATGTCAGAGAGCCTGTCGCCTTTGCAAAAGCCGTTGCCAATATTTTTAATGATGGCTATCACTATTTTCTTGAGGTCGGTCCGCATCCGGTACTTGCCGCCTCCATCTCCGAAATCTCAGAAAGCTTAAACAATGAACAACGTATTTTTTACTCGATTCGACGTAAATATCCTGAGCAGGAAGATTTTTACGGCTCGTTAGCCAGTCTTTGCGGATTAGGTTTCAAGCTAGATTGGAACACTCTGTATCCAAACGGAAATTTTGTCAGAATGCCGCGTTATCAATGGCGACGGGATAGACACTGGTATGAAACGCCGTTTTATCGAAGTTTGCGCCAAGGTAAAAGCGTACATCCATTGCTAGGCGGCGTCAGTTCGCAACAACAAAATCTTTGGGATAGCGATGTTAGCTTAGAAAAATATCCGTATCTTAATGACCATGTGATTCAAGACAGCTGCCTATTTCCAGCCGCCGGCTATGTGGAAATGATTTACGGGGCTTTGTATCAACACTGGGGCGATGGTTTTTATAGTATTGATGACTTTAAAATAGATAAAGGGGTATTTTTAACTGAGGATAAAAACCCACCGCTAAAACTGTCAATTAACGAATCTAATTCCCAATTTAAAATTATCAGCACAAGCGTTACGATGTCCACTACTGATGGAAGCGCGCATCCGATTGTTCTGGAAGAAAAACATATTAGCGGCTTTATCCGTAGCCGTGCTTCGTCAAAACTACATACAGCTATTGATCTTGAGCAAGAGCGCGCAAATAGTTACAAATCCATTGACAAAACAACCTGTTATCATCTGCTAGGGCAATTTAACTATCAATATGGGCCACGCTTTCAGGGAATTGAGCAAGCCTTCTTAGCCAATAATCAAGTTTTGGCAAAAATCACTCTCCCACCTGAACAAGGGCTTGACAGCTCAGGTTATCATTTACACCCATCGTTACTGGACTCATGTTTACAAACTTTAATTTTAAATGAAATTGAGGGGCTCTCAGACAAAAAGCAGTTTGTTGTACGTCTACCCATTGCTATTAAAGAAATCAACCTTAACCCGAATATAGGTAATGAGTTTTGGTGCTTAACTAAAATTGTAGAACGTGATGAAGAAAAAATTGTTGGTGATTTAACCCTGTGCAATCAACAAGGTGAAGTTATCGGCCATTTAACCGGCTTCAATGCTCAAGCGGTTGATACGGTTGCCGGAGGCATGAATGTCAGCACCATTGACAGCTGGCTATATCAACCTGAATGGTTGCTACAAACAAGCAACGAACTTAAGGCGCTAGATCTTAAACAAGCCTATTTGATCTTTGCAGACCAAGGTGGCACGGCTCAATTGTTAGCTGAAAAATTACGAGCCCAAGGTTGTAAAGCTTGCCTGGTAAGCATGGGTAATACTTATACAATCAGCGATGATTTTACTCAGGCGACGCTTGAGTTTAATAATATTTCCCATCTACGCCTCTGTTTACAGAGCTTTTACCAGCAATATGGCGAAAATAGCGGTTTAGTTCATTGTCTTGGCTTAGATGCTACACCGTCATTTGATGAAATTGACATCCGAGAGTTTGAGCATCTTAAAACAATGCGCCTGCACTCCTTGCTATTCATTGCCAAGGTCGTCGCCGAAACAGAAATTAAAACCAAGCTGTGGGTGTTAACCTGTCATGGACATGCGGTAACAGAAGATGACAGCAAAAAATTAAACTTACTCTCGGCTTCAATCGTTGGCATTTGCCGTGTATTGGCACAACATGAGTTGTGTGATAATTGGGGGGGACATATTGATTTAGCCGATATTGATATTGATGCCCTGCTCGCCGAATTAGCCTTAAACAGCGAAGAAGAAATCAGTTATCGCCAACAACAACGCTATGTCAGCCGCTTATCATCGCCTACTCAATTAAAACCACCCTTCCCTGTTAGGCTACAAGCGAATGGCTGTTATTTAGTCACAGGTGGTTTTGGAGCGATCGGGCGATTAGTGTGCCGATGGTTAATCAATAAAGGCGCAAGACGTTTATTATTGATTACCCGCAGCACCCTCCCAAAACGCGAAAGTTGGAAATTAATAGACAAGCAACACAGGCTTTATGATCGCATAAAGTTTATTAGCGAGCTGGAAGCGATGGGAGCTGAAGTTATATTGGCCGATATTGATGTCAGCCGCGAGCGTGAGTTACGTTATTATTTTGATAGCTTTGAACAACAAGGCTACCCGCCTATTCGTGGGGTTTTCTTTTGTAGCGGTATTGTCAAGGACACTTTAATTTCCGGCATCGAAACTAAAGATTTTGATGAGGTTTACGATACAAAAGCCATTGGAGCGTTAACCTTACATCAATGTTTAAAAAATGCACCTTTAGATTATTTTGTGCTGTTTTCATCAATTGCCGCTCAAGTTACCACAGCCGGGCAAGTCAATTATGCGTCCGCTAATAGCTTTTTAGATGCTTTGGCGCATTATCGCTGTAGCCAGGGTTTGCAAGCACTGAGCATTAACTGGGGACCTTGGGCAATTGGCATGATTAAAGAGCTAGGCTTGGGCGAACATTATAAAAATCAACGCGGAATGCCGCCAATTTTGCCTGAAGCCGGCATTAAAGTTTTAGAGCGTATTCTAGAATTACCCAATCCTCAAATCTCAGTCTGCGATGCTAATTGGGGTAAAGTGCTCGATTGGTATCCTATAAAACCTAATTTGTTTAAAAATTTAGTCAATGATGATGACATTGATGAGCGCTCAGACGACTTTTTATCGACGTATTTACAATGTGAAACCAATAAAAGAGCCGAATTGATTGAAGTAGAGTTTAAAACTTTAGTCTCCAATATTTTACGTACCAGCGCTGACAATTTTGCTGTTAGCGATACATTGGTCTCATTAGGTATCGATTCGATTATGTCCGCGGAATTAAATATCCGCCTATTAGGGCATTTTGGCGAACGCCTGAGCGTGGTTAAATTGCTTGGAAGTCTTAATATTGCCCAATTGGCCGCTGAACTAAACGAAAAAATCGCAGTATTGGCGGAAGCCAAAGCGAATGATCAACCTCATGCTGAAACAGCTAAAGCGGATAAGCACTGTGCTTGCTCTAATAGTGCCTGCGGCAATTTAGAGATTGAGGATGAATATCCACTGTCATTCGGACAAAAAGCCATTTGGTTCACCCATCAATTAAATCCACAAAGCGCCGCCTATAATATCGGCGGCGTAATGCACATTCCTGCCAGTTTAAATTTGGAAGTTTTAGAAAAGGCCATTAATGGCGTAATTCAAAGACACCAAGGTTTGCGGGCTAATTTTCATGTTGTTGATGGTGAGCCGGTACAGCGTATTTATGCCAACCGGCCCTATAAACTTATGCTGGTTAATGTTGAAGGCAAAGACTGGGAAGACATTCGCCAACAAGTTATTAACGACAATAAACAACCATTTGATTTGGAAGCCGACTCGTTACTACGGATTCGCTTATATCGCCAAGCTGAAAATAGCTATTATTTTGCTATCACGATTTATCATATAGTCTCCGATGCCTGGTCTAACTATATGTTTTTAAATGAAATGCAGGCTTTGTATGCGCGTTATCTCAATGAGGACGATGTCAGCATTAAGCCACCGGAAACCAGTTACCGTGATTTTGTTGAATGGGAATCACGGATGATTAATAGCATTCGCGGTTCAGGCTTATATAAATTCTGGCGTAATCGCTTGCCTGCCAATATTCCACAACTTGCTTTGCCGACCGATAAAAAACGCCCGATGGTAATGACCAATAACGGAGCGTCATATAATTTTGTGATTAATGCCGAATTGACTAAACAATTGCAAACCTTGGCAAAAAGTGAAGGCGCGACCATGTTTATGACATTGTTAAACCTTTATTTTATATTGATGCATAAATACAGTCAGCAAAACGATATTATTATAGGCAGTCCGGTTGCCGGGCGCACTCAAGCTAATTTTGCCGACATTTACGGTTATTTTGTTAATCCTTTACCGTTGTGGGTCAACTTTGACAGACAGCCAAATTTTGTTGAATTACTAAAACAAGTCCGAGAAACAACGCTAATGGGCCTGGAAAATCAGGAATTCCCATTTTCGTTATTAGTCGACAGACTGGAAATGAAGCACGATCCTAGTCGCTCGGCGATATTCCAAGTCATGTTTGTATTATTAAACCACCAAGTTGATAGCAGCCATATTGATGAAAACAATGTGGCGCATTATGAAGGCTTTCCTATGCGTTTATTACAAATGCCGGAGGAAGAAGGCCAGTTCGATATTACTTTATCGGTTTATGAAGAAAAAGGTGTTTATTATGCAACCTTTAAATACAACACCGATTTGTTCATTGAAGCTACGATTGCCCGAATGGCTGGGCATTTCCTAGAGTTAGCCAAGCAAGCGATTGCAGAGCCTGCCAGCGCGGTATCAACCTATCATTTGCTAACCGCTCAAGAGCGGGTACAGTTATTGAAACACTATTCAGGGCTTGAACAACAAAACCATCAAGAATCGCCGCTACTTCATCAACGCATTCAAAGTCTTGCTGAGCAGATTGGCAACCATCCCGCTGTGCGTATGGATTTTGAAGAGGGGTACAGCGAAACCTTAAGTTATGAACAACTAAATACCAGCGCAAATCAAATCAGTCATTATTTGTTAGCACAAGGGATAACTCAAGGCAATGTAATCGCTTTATATCTATCTAAATCACCTCAATTAATCTCGTCATTACTAGCCTGTTTAAAAATCGGCGCCAGCTATTTGATATTAGATCCTGAATTACCTAAAGAGCGTTTAAAACAAATGCTTGAAACATCAAGTGCGCGCTGTATGTTAAAAGCGAGTGCCGAAACCGATAGCAGCAGCTTTGAAATTCAAACCCACGCTCTAGCCGGAATCGATAGCGAAAATGCGGACAGCGATAATCCAAATATTACGATTGACCGCCATCAAGGCGTTTATATTGTATTCACCTCAGGTTCGACTGGCTTGCCTAAAGGGGTGTTAGTTACCCATCACAACATCGCGTCTATGGCCGATGCCTGGCAAACTCAATACCAACTTGAGAAAACCCAAGTGCATTTACAAATGGCAAATATTGGTTTTGATGTGTTTTGCGGTGACTGGATTCGCGCTTTAAGCAATGGTAAAACCTTGCAACTGTGTCCGCGTAACACCCTGTTAAATATGCCGCTGTTGTTACAAACCATCGAAAATAATCAAGTTGATTTTGCTGAGTTTGTGCCCACGGTAATCCGCAAATTAGTCAATTATGTACAGCAAAAAGGCAAAACCTTAGCGATGCAAACCATTGTCGTGGCCTCTGAACGTTGGACAGTCGAAGACTATCAATGTTTGCGCGCCGTTACTTCCGCTAAAATCATAAATTCTTACGGTATTTCTGAAACCACTATAGATAGCAGTTATTTTGAAGTCACCCCGGCGTCCATTGCAAAGCTAACCGACTTAAGCGATTGTATTCCGATTGGGAGACCATTTAACAATAATTGTCTTTATGTGTTAGATGATGTCTTAAATCCTGTCCCTGTCGGAGTTATTGGCGAGTTATATATCGGTGGCGATGGGGTATCTTTAGGCTATGTCAACGATAGTCAGCAAACACAAACTGTGTTTATTGAACATACATTTGAGGGACAGCCTAGCCAGCGTCTTTATAAAACCGGAGATTTAGTGAAATGGGACGAACATGGCGTGTTGCATTTTCAAGGTCGTAGGGACAGCCAAATTAAAATTCGTGGTAATCGCATCGAATTAAGCGAAATTGAAAATGTATTATCGTCCTGTGACGGCATTGAAGAGGCTATCGTCCTGATTCAGAACAACCCGAATCAGGAGCCGTGTTTATCGGCTTATTATAAAGTCTTAGCAGGAGCGAGTGTTGATGATAAACAGCTTCAGCACACGCTTGCAGAACGTTTACCTAGTTACATGATACCGTCGTTTTTTCAACAAATTGACAAACTGCCGGAACTTGAAAATGGCAAAATCGACATGAATGCACTGCCAAAACCGCAGTGGTCGCAAACTCAAAGCAGTTTTCATGCCCCGGAAACCCTCTATGAAATCAAGATGGCGGAAATCTGGGCAAAAATGCTCGGAACACAATCGATTGGACTTTATGACGATTTTTTTGATTTAGGCGGAAACTCCTTGTACCTGATTGAGTTGATGGTACAAATTCAAGAAGTTTTTAATATAAAAATTACCGTTAACCAGCTATTTAAGCTTACGACTTTAGCAGGAATGGCGAAAACCGTTGAAGACGTTGTAACAGGCAAAATAGAAGGTGCATTGCCTTATATTTGCTATAACAACAATCAGTCTGATAATCACTTGTTCAGCTTTCCACCCGCAGGCGGCTATAGCATTGTTTATCGAACATTGGCCCAATACTTACCTAACAAGCAACTGACTTCATTTAATTATTTGACCGCTGAAAATAAAATCTACCTGTATGTCGAGTTAATCTTAAAACTACAGCCGCACGGTAAAATTAATTTATTCGGTTATTCCTTAGGCGGCAATCTTGCTTTCGAAGTCGCCGCAGAGCTTGAAAGACGAGGACATAGCGTTAATCATGTCATTATTATGGATTCTTACCGAATCACCGATGATTTGACTATTTCAGAGCAAATCATCAACGATTTTAGAGAAGAACTGCGCGAACATTTCAAAAAACATACAGGTTCCGACACAGTAGAAGAACATACCATGGTGCAGGCGAATAATTATATTGATTTTAGTTATCAACAAAAAAACCTGCATCCCGTCAATGCCGAGGTGCATTATATTGTTGAAGACAATAATGACGATCCTTACAGAATTAATAAACTTAAAAGTTGGGAGGGTAGCTCAAAAACCCAAGCGCACCGATATATAGGCAAAGGCCGACACGAAGACATGTTATTAGGCGACTATGCTAAAGCGCATGCCGATATTATTAACAATATTTTAAACGGCTAAGCCACAATAATAAACGAGGGAATATCGGGATATTACTCAATATGAAAACAGCAAGAAAAAGCATCATTATCATTGGCGGCGGCTTAGGTGGACTGTCGACCGGTTGTTATGCACAAATGAATGGCTATGATAGCGAAATTTTTGAAATGCACGAAATTCCCGGAGGTTGCTGTACCGCTTGGGTAAGACGTAAAAAATATACTTTCGATTGTTGTATTAGCTGGTTGTTAGGCAGCGGCCCTGGAAATGAAATGCACCAAATCTGGTTGGAGCTAGGCGCGATTCAAGGAAAAGAAATCAGGAATTTCGAAATTTTTAACACAGTTGAGCATCCAGATGGACGCAAAATTCATTTTTATTCTAATCCCGACACACTGCAACGCCATTTACTGGAAAATTTCCCAGATGACATAAAAGTTATTAAAGAATTTTGTCATGGGATACGTGAATTTCAAAAGTGTATAACCGTGTATCCATTTTTAAAACCGGTGGGATTAATGAGCTTTTGGCAGCGTACATTGATGATGGCCAGATTCATTCCCTATTACAATGTAATTCGCAAATCCATTTCGATTTTAATGAGCGATTTTTCCGCCCAATGTAAAGACCCATTTTTAAAAGAAGCGTTTAATTATATTTTCTTTGAGAGAATGCCTAATTTTCCAGTGTTACCTTTTTATTTTAACCTTGCAAGTCACGCCAATCAGTCCGCAGGTGTCCCTGAACACGGCTCATTAGGGTTGGCGAAATCAATAGAAGACCGTTACCAACAATTAAATGGCAAAATATATTACAACAAAAAAGTTGAAACGATCTTAATCGAAAACGATACCGCAGTAGGCATTGAACTCACTGATGGCACACAGCATTTTGCCGATATTGTTGTTTCTGCCTGCGATGGTTATACCAGTTTTCAAAAAATGTTAAAGGGGCAGTATTTAACCGAGACTTATAGGCGTCTTTACACGGAAACCATTAATCAAAAAGAAATGATTTTTCCGGGCTATTTTATTTTGTTTTTGGCGTTAAATAAAAAGTTTCCTGACTTTGATCGTTGCAGTTCACATTTACTTCTGGAAGATGAAGCCGCACACTTAATTGGCATAACTCATCCAAGTATTAATGTTCAACTGCGTAGCGATATTTACCCCGAGCTTTCCCCAGAAGAAACATCAATTCTTTATATTACTTATTTTTGCGATATAAGCCCGTGGCGAAAACTAAATCAGGGACTTCCAGAAACCAGTGCGGTAAAACAAGGGGACAATATTTGCTATACCAAACCGGTGAAAAAAACACAGGAATACCGCGCGGCTAAAAAAACAGTGTCGAGATTTTTAATTGATTATCTGGACAAAAAGCATCCGGGACTAAAACAGTCGATTGACTGTATCGACACCTCAACGCCCCTGACCCAAGTCAGATATACCGGAAATTACAATGGAACCGTATTAGGCTGGCAACCGTTTGTAGAAGGCGGGGAAACCTTAGAAGAAGAAATAAACACTCATGGCCCAGGCTTGCCGGGTTTAAAAAACTTCTATCTTTCGGGAGTATGGGCAACAACCGGTGGTTTGATTCGCGCCGCCGCCGCAGGTCGGCATGTCGCTCAATTTATTTGCGCTGATGACGGTAAAGAATTTGTCGCCTCTATACCAGAAGAGAATTAATTTCTTTGTCCACGGCAAAACACAAAATGCACGGAAAGCTTGTAGCTCGGGTTAAACCCTACTAGGGTATATAAATTTGCCCCCTAAATTTAAACAAAATTATATTTTTTATGACCGACACTAAAAAAACAGCCATTATTATAGGGGCTGGTATCTCAGGTTTATCAACCGGCTGTTACCTGCAAATGAACGGCTATGAGACAAAAATTTTAGAAATGTATACCATGCCTGGCGGGTGCTGTACTGCTTGGGATATTAAAGGTTATCGCTGTGACTACTGCATCGGCTGGATGCCGGGCTGTGGCGATTTAAGCGAAGATTTAAGTCAAATTTGGCGCGAACTAGGAGCGCTGCAAAACCGTTCTATTATTCATAACGATATTTTTAACAGTGTGGTTTGTGACGATGGTACGCGGGTTAATTTTTATGTTGATCCCGACAGACTACAGCAGCATTTACTTGAAATTTCGCCAGTCGACAAACGAGTAATCGAGGAATTTTGTTCCGGATTAAGGCAGTTTATTAAATTTGTAGATGTTTCTGCCAAAATGATTTTGAAACCGGAGGGTTTATTAACGCTTCCGGAAAAAATCATGCAGTCTATACGTCTGTTACCTTTCATGCGTTTATTTATGAAAACGGGCGGCATTCAAATGGTCGACTTTGCTGATAAGTTTCAGTCTAAAGCGATAGCACAAGCAATGAACTGTATTTTTTATACCCGCTATGACGGTTTATCGTTATTGCCATTTTTAAATAATCTCGCTTTTTCTTCACGCCGATTATCGGGGGCTCCAGAAGGCGGGTCTTTAGCGTTATCCGCCTCTATTGCAAAACGTTATCAAGATTTGGGCGGTGAAATTATTTATAATCAAAAAGTTAGTAAAGTTTTAGTGGAGGATAAGCAAGCCATCGGCGTGCATAATTCAGAAGGCGTTGAATACCTTGCCGACTATGTTGTTTCGGCAATGGATGGTTATCAAACGCTAATGAGTTTGTTAGAAGACAAATACACAACTCCCAATTTAAAAGATCTTTACAAAGCGGCAATAGAAACACCTGAAGGTTTAATGTTTCAAGGTGTTCTATCGGTATTTCTAGGGGTGAATTTAGATTTAAAAGATGAAATACACAACACCACCTATTTTTTCACCAGCGAAGAAATAGAAGCTTTACCCGGCGTTGGAGACAGTAGTTTTTCAATCCAAATCCGTAGTAATTTATTCCCAAGTATCGCTCCAGCTGGAAAGTCGGTGGTATTGGTAACGTGTTTATGCGACCACCGAGCGTGGGAAAAACTGGATGCTCTGGAGAATGGCAATAAAACGCTGCCGAAAAAACACACGGCCCGTAAACGCTCCAAAGCTTATCAAGAGGCAAAAAAAGTAGTCGCAGCTATTTTCACCAACCGTTTCAAGCAAATCTATCCCGATGCTGCCGATAAAATTGAGGTTACCGATGTTTCTACCCCATTAACAGTGGTGCGTTATACCGGCTCAATGGGAGGCGCATTATTAGGTTGGGTTCCTTTTGCAAAACAAGTGGAGCCATTTGAAGAAGATCTTAAAAAATATGGTCCGGTTTTACCCGAGCTTAAAAACTTTTATATGGCGGGGCAATGGGTACAAGGTGGCGGATTAATTACCACGGCATCATCAGGTCGCCATGCAGCACAATATGTTTGTAACAATGATGGACGTAAATTTGTTGCTTTTGAGCCTTGATTGCAAAATTGTACTCTGGCTACAAAAAAATTGAATACATGAACCTAATAAACACAGTTGAACCGAGTAGAAGCCGTTTGTATTGAGCTAATCGAAGCATAAGCGCCCTCTACTCGCAACCACTAAGCAGCTGATTATTTTTTTAGTTATATAATTGGATTTAAAAATGCACCAACGACTGTTAAGTTATCTTGTTGTTTTATTAATGTTTTCAATTAACTTTACCCTTTGTAATTGGGCAATTAAAAACTCGTTAGATTACGGCGCGGTGACATTTAGTACAATTTTGCTATTTATAGCAATTTTTATTTTGTTAGAACGTTTAATGCCGTACAAAAAAGATTGGCACCCAACCATTCCTGAATGGAAAAGAGATGGACTGTATTTTATTTTGGTTATACTTGCGGGGGCTATAGGACAAGGTTTGGTTTATGAAATTGCATTTTATTTTGCCAAGCCTTTAGGCGCTATGCCATTGTGGTCCGAGATATTTTTAGCATTATTGATTGCAACTTTTGGCGGCTATTGCTTCCACAGACTTGGACATAGTGTGCCTTTTTTTTGGAGGATTCATGGAATACACCATGTTCCCAATAAAGTTAATCTAGCTAATAATAGCGTTGTGCATTCATTTGATGTAATCGGCTCAACCTTTTGCTCTCAATTACCCTTATTATTAATTGGATTTTCAGAAGAAGCCATGTTCATTGCTGGAATGTTTACGGCAATACAAGGCTATTTTATTCATGCAAACATTAATGTCAGCTTAGGGTGGCTAAGCTATATTATTGCCTGCCCCGAATCTCATCGTCTTCATCACAGCGTTGTTTATGAAGAAGCCGGTCATTATGGTGCTGACATTGTGTTATGGGATTTAATTTTCAAGTCATTTACTTGGCAAGATAAAAAAGCGCCTAAAGTCGTTGGCGTTGAAGATAGTCTCTCTTTTCCGCCAACAGAATCTGTGCTTGAAAATGCTATTCACCCCTTTCGCCCTTCTTATCGCAGAAGTATTACAAAATAGGTTATCTAATGTACTCTCTTCGTATTATCCCACTGAGTAGCAAAATTTTTTATGGTATCGGACAAATTTCAGAAGGAATGACCACCATTTCCTTTAATCTGTTTATATTATTTTTTTACACTCAATTATTAGGGATTCCTGGCTATTACACGGGTATTTCTTTATTCATTGCATTAATTTTTGATGCTTTCTCCGATCTTTGGGTGGGTATTATGTCAGACCAATGGCATTCTAAATGGGGACGACGGCATCCCTTTATGTTATTTTCAGCCATTCCTTTAGCTGTCTGTTTTTACTTGCTATTTTCGCCGCCTGATTTTTTAAGGGGCTCCGACATAATGTTAGCGCTATGGCTCACCATTCTAGCGATGCTGACACGTTTGTGGATGACTTTTTTTCAAGTCCCTTATCTTTCTTTCGGAGCAGAGTTAAGCAAGAATACTAAAGAGCGAACTAAGATTGTCGGCTATCGCTATGCTTTTTCAAATATTGGTGTCATTATTGCCCTGGTAATAGGCTTTCAACTTTTTTTTATCCCGACAGAAGAATTTACCAACGGGCAAATGAATCCAGCCGTTTATTCGCCTTTTGCGCTTTGCCTTAGTCTATTAATGACTGTTAGCATTCTTATTTCGGTGTTTGGTACGCATAAAGAAATCCCCTATTTAATAAAAACAACGCCCGCACAAAAGAATAATCATTCAATTTCACAAGCTTTTAAGCATAATGCCGGTAAAATAACCATTGCCTTAAAAAACAACTCATTTCGTTGGCTTTTATTTAGTTTAATTGTTTCTTATATAATGGTTGGGATTATTAATAATCTTAATTTTTTTATAGTCACTTTCTTTTGGGAATTAAACACCGATGAAATTGCGATAGTTTCCAGTGCTATTTTTTTAGGAATACTGGCAGGCGTTTTTTTTACACCGTTATTACATAGCCATTTTGATAAAAAACATGCAGTATTTTATGGGGTTATTGGCTGGATAGGTTCTTTAATATTACCAACAAGTTTACGCTTATTAGGCTGGTTTCCGGAAAATGGTAGCAGTGAAATATTTTGGATTCTAATCCTATTTAGAATTTTAGAAGGCTTATTTCTTGTGCAAGCGGCGGTTAGCTTCGGTTCCATGCTAGCTGATATTACAGATGAACATGCTTTAGCGACAGGAAAGCGCGAGGAAGGTATCTTTTTTGGAGCCAGCTCTTTCGCCAGTAAATGCTCTGATGGTCTAGGTACATTAGCCGCCGGTGTGGTTCTTGATTTAATTCATTTTCCAACGGGCGCCAATATTCAAGCTACCGATATTAAAGCAGATGTGCTTTTTCAACTGGGTTTATTTTATGGTCCTTTCATCATTATTTTTGCCGCAGTCGCCTTATGGTTTTGTAGCCACTATGATTTAAGCAGTGAAAGACACGCTTTAATATTACAACAATTGGCAGATAAACGCATTTAATATGGGTTATTAAATGTCACCGACTTGCGCTATCGCTGACAATAAAATTAACCAATAAGCCTAAAAGGTTTATCAGCTTGTCTTTACACGGAAACTCTATTTAATTAAATATTCTGCGTTCATTTTAAGCTGACCATTAAATATGATATTTATTAAAAACACTAAATCCATATAAATACTGCTTATTTTTCTTTTTCATTTAACATGGCAATCGTCTGGCTAGACCGTTCCATTTTACTTATATGCCATATAATAAATAAATGATTTATAATTGCCGTTTCAATACAATTATCTTCTTTCTGCACAATCGATTTAATCATTTATTTACATTTTTTTATAAAAATAATGAACTCCGAAAATTTAGTATTTAATTACTAAAATATATAATATATGTCCAGTTACAAAAATATTGATAATCAATCAGCAGAATTTATACTTGAAGCCAAATTTGGGGTAGAACATTCTAACAAAATCGTACCTCAAAATCCGCGTCCCGGAGAACCTGTTACCTTACATATCAGTGTAGGCCCGCAAATATTGGCAGATAATCTTTTTGTTATCTATTCAATAAATGGTGATCCTATTATTTATACTATGAAAGGTAATAAAAACTATTATAGTTGCATTAAAGGGACTTTAGTTGAAGCAACATTATCAGATGTTAGTTGGAATGCTGAAGCTTGGGGTTATTTACATCATTTTTGCGCAACCCTACCCGCGTTTCCCGAAGGAACCCGTGTTTCTTATTTTATTTTCGCTTGGTCAGAAACTGAACAACGCGCTTATTTTGCGGATAGCTCTGCGGCTAGCAAACATGATGAAATTGAAAGTTTTTCTAATTATTCAGCCGACTTGGAAAACTTAGAAAGCTATGAAAGGGAAACAGTCATTGAGACCGGTGCTGCAACGCGTTTTGTTTATCATGTTGATAAGGCCACCACCCCCGCATGGGCACATGATGCAATTTTCTATCAAGTATTTTTAGATCGTTTTCACCCAAACCCTGGCGAATCTTTTCCAGAATATGGAGTCGATAAAGAATTAGCCTTTACCGATGTACTAGGTGGAACCTTAGCAGGCCTACGCCATAAATTAGCCTATCTGCACGAGCTTGGAGTAACCGCACTATGGTTATCACCCTGTTACCCAAGTGACAGTCATCATGGTTACGACGTCAGTGATTATCGTGCAGTTAATCCTCGCTTGGGGACAATGGAGGAAATGAAGGCTATTGTTTCCGAAATTCACGCGCTAGGAATGCACATCATTATTGACTTTGTACCTAACCATACCTCCAGTAATCAAGCCTTTTTTCAACAGGCTATCAGCGACGAAAACAGCACCTATCGCGACTGGTTTTATTTTATTAACTGGCCAGACCATTACGAGGCATTTTTTGCAGTCCAGACTTTACCCAAAATCAATACTAATTGCCCAGCGGCACGCGAATATCTAATTGAAAGTGCGCGTTTTTGGCTGGAGGAAGTCAATATAGACGGTTTTCGAATGGATCACGCCCAAGGAGTTTCATCGACCTTTTGGAGTGATTATCGGGCAATTATCAAAGCCACTTCGCCCAATGCGTTAACAATTGGTGAAATTACCGAAACTTCGCCTTTTTTATCACAATATCAAGGACGCTTAGACGGCGTTTTAGATTTTATTTGGGTACATGAAGTCCGCAATTTTTTTATATTCGACTCGATAGACGCACCAAGTTTTGAACATTTTTTAAAGGCGCACGATTTATTTTTTCCGGATAAAGACTTTTTATTACCGACATTTCTTGATAATCATGACATGAATCGCTTTTTGTGGACGGCTAAGGGTGATATTCGGCGGCTAAAATTGGCGGCTTTGTGTCAATTTACCCAAACAGCACCACCCATTATTTATTACGGTACTGAAGTTGGAATGCTTCAAGAATGGGATGTGCATCAAGGTGATGTCGATGTTCATGAGGCATCGCGTGTTCCAATGATCTGGGGTGATGGGCAAAATAAAGACTTGCTGGAATTTTACCGTACTCTAGCTCATTTTCGCCGCAAGCATCCTGCAAGTTATAAGGGCACTCGAATTACCTTGTTAGTTGCCCCTGGAGGATTATTGGTTTATGCCCGCCAGTATGAAGGGGAAACCGTGATTACTGTCTTAAATAACGCCGATTCTGCTAATACCTTACTGATACCTTTGAAAAAATTAGAACACGCTGTCTTTAACTCTTTTACCAATTTAAATGGCGATAAAATCAAGATTAATCATCAAGAAATCGAATTGAGTTTATCTGCCCGTGAAGGTGTTTTACTAGTCGGCCAGCATTGTTAACTTGGCAAATATCTCCTTTTAAAATGCGCCGCAAAAGCGCAAAAGTATGTTTTTCCCCATATTTCGCCTTAGTCTAAATATGAAGCAATAAATTTTATATCAACAAAAACAACTATGTGCATTTTAAATGAATATTAGCAAGTTACCCGAAATAGACCTCTCATCGAAAAAATACGTTCTTGATCCTGATAGCTTCTTTAAATATTACCGGGAATATGCGCCTGTGTTTTATATGGAAAAATACAGCTGTTGGTTAATTAGTCGACATGCTGATGTTAAAAAGGCATTAAATGATCCCGCATTTACCCGTAATATTAATTACTCTAACAATATAAATTTTAAAGAAATAGCGCAGCAGTGGAATGATGCTGGAATTGGTTTTTTTATCGATATATTGACTAATGAAAACGCTCATCTTCGTAATCGTCAATTAATTAACAATGCATTTAAGCCTAAGAAAATTGATTTAATGACTAAGACGATAGATGATGTAGTCGAGCATTATTTTCAACGAGTGACTAAAGGCGGCGTAGTTGATTTGGCTAAACATGTTATTGCTCCTATTCCCTGCGCATTAATTAGAGAAATCCTTGGCATACAGCTTAGTAGCGAAGAGGAAGAAGAAAAATTTCGCCTCTCGGCAATATCGATTGTTTCCGGTTTATTTAACCCTCATGCACAACCAGAACTACGCCTTAAAGCAATTAATTCGTCGCTCTACTTAAAAGATCTTTTGCTGGCAGAAATCGCAAAACGGCATAAAGACCCGCAACAGGATATGTTAACCGATTTTATTCATGCGATAGAGAATACTCCAGGTTGTAGCGAAATAGATGTTGTCAAATTGGTGTTAATATTGCTATTTGCAGCAACAGATACCACCGTTTATTCGACGATATATGCGACTAAAGATCTCTTTGAACATCCGGAACAATTGATGCTATTAAGGGAGGATAGACGTTTAATGACAAATGCGATTAAAGAGTTATTACGCTTTCATTCAGCAGGTAGTTTTTTTCCAAAATATGCTCAACAAGACGCTCTTTACCACGATCAAACCATTAAAAAAGGCGAAGCCGTTTTTATTTCAATCGCTAGCGCCAATAAAGACGAACGCGTTTTTACAAACCCTGAGCTGCTTGATATTACTCGGGATACGCAAGAAACGCTTTCTTTTGGTTATGGGCGGCATTATTGTCTTGGAACACACTTAGCATTAACCGTCATGAGTACTGTTTTTAACAAACTTTTAGACTACTTGCCCTCTAATGCCCATCTTATTTCAGAAAATATAATAGGGGAAGAAAACAGCGGTCGTTGTATTATTGTCCATTTACCTATGGATACAAAACTATAACTCCCTTTTTAATTCTTAACACTTCAGGTAAATATTTGTGAGCTCAATAATCTATTCATTTTCAGTCAAGACATGTGATTTGCAAGATAAAAGTCTTGCCGACTATAAAAATAAAGTGCTGTTAATAGTCAATACGGCAAGCAAATGCGGCTTTACAGCGCAGTATGAAGAATTGCAAAGCCTTTATGAAAAATATGGCCACGATCGATTTGAAATCTTAGCTTTTCCTTGCAATCAATTTGCAGGGCAAGAGCCGGGGAACAACGAAGAAATCGCTAGTTTTTGTCAGTTAAATTATAAAGTTACATTTCCTGTTTTTTCAAAAATTGATGTTAATGGAAAAAACGCCGCACCTTTATTCGCTTATTTAAAATCCCAATGTCCGGGTGTTTTAGGGATAGGTGCAATAAAATGGAATTTCACTAAATTTTTAGTAGATAAAAATGGTACGGTTATCAAACGTTACGCACCCATGACTCCACCGAGTAAAATTGCCCAAGACATCGAAAAATACATAGGGAATACTTAATGCTTAATGAAAAATGGGTCGTTGTCGAGCACTGTCCGGGTATCCCTGATGTCGATAAAGTTTATAAAAAGGTAGAGGAGGAAATTCGCCCGCTTAAAGATGATGAGATGTTGTTTAAAACCTTATATGTTACCGTTGACCTATATCAAAACGGCATTGCCTTAGACACACCATTAAATAATTGCATGGGAGCCGATTCAATTATGGAAGTAATTGAAGCGGGACCTCAAGCCAAGCTTAAAGTCGGCGACATTGTTCAAGGCTTTGGCGGCTGGCAAAAATACGTTATTCATAATGGCAATGAAGTACTATGGCAAACAGGAACATTTCCAATGATGTTTCCACCCTACCGAAAGTTAAACCCTGAGATATATCCCAAGCTCTTTCCTTTTTCAATCGCTTTAGGTGCGTTAGGCGGCCCAGGAATGGCAGCGTGGGGAACAGTCTCTAAAGTGCTAAATATAGAAAAAGGCCAAACTTTAGTAATCAGCGGCGCATCGGGTGCTGTCGGTGAAATTGCAGGCCAGCTTGCCAAACTTCAAGGGGCTAGAGTAATTGGGATTGTCGGCAGTGATGAAAAAATTGAGCATATTAAAAGCTTAGGCTTTGATGAGGGCATTAATTATAAAAAAGCCAATGACGTTGACAAGATGACCCAAGCTTTACAAGAAGCGGCTCCTAATGGAATCGACCGCTATTTTGATAATATTGGCGGTTATATTACCGATTCGGTATTTCCTTTATTAAATGTCTACGCAATTGTGGCTATTTGCTGGCAGCTTGCAACACAACTCGAAATAGAACCTAAAACAGGGCCTCGATTATTTCCTTTAATCATGTTTCCAAGAGCCACTATCAGAGGAATTTTTGCACTGGAATGGTTTACTGAAGACAATTGGAATCAATTAGCCAGCGTTGTTGGCGGCTATATCAAAGAAGGCAAAATAAAATATCACGAAGTCCATTATGAGGGCTTTGATAATATCCTTAAGGCCTATTCAACTTTATATAAAGGAACTGAAAAAACAAGAGGCAAAGTTATTGTAAAAATCTGAGCTATGGAGTGAAAAAATATTTTTCACTCCATATTTTAAAACTAGCGCACCGGTATAGTTAATGTTGGGGAGGAAAAGCTGGTTTGTCCTGCCTGCAAATTAAATAACAGTGTTAATAGCATGAAAGTTGATTTAGATATTAAGTCGTTATCGGCAATATAAAACCAGTAACCACGATAATTGACCGCAAGAAAAGCATTATTGGGATAATATTCACTGACCTTTACATTGAAATATTCTCCGGCCGGCGAATTCGCCCAATTAAACATTGAACCATTTTTTGCCTTAGTAATGTTAACTATGCCTTCATCAATATGTTCTTTAGGAGTTTCAATTACTTGAGACAAATAATACATAAGACTAGAAACAGATCGAGTACGCATTGTTATCTTATTGACATCTGTATTAATAAAATTAGTACCGATTTCAACATAAAACCTGTCCTCATTTGTTGACTTCAAATTCAATAAACTAGTGATTTTATTCTTAAGATCTTGGCTTTCTTTAGATATCTCAAAGAACATAACCAGTTTTTTTTCATCAAAAACACTTGGCCCAATATTAATCTCGCCTTTTAATTGAAATTCCTTCAGCAAACTTAATAAATATTCAAATTTTCCTAATTCAGGCTCTATTTTAGGAGTCGGTCCTGAGGCGTTTGGCGCATTCGAAATATTATTTATACGTTCTATACATAAACCAAAAAGTCGGTCAATATCCCATCCTGATTGCGATAGAACCAATAATGATTCCAATGGGATTGGCGATAAAACACTTTTTAAATAATCTACTCCCTGCAAGGGCTGATAAGCAATAATAGGAATGTCACTATAAGTAACCCCTAGTGAAGGACTTAAACTACCCGTAGCAGGCCCCAAATCAACTGCTGAATTAATACCAGCAGTTCCAATTAAACTTAGCGATGCCGTTATACTATTTATTGTTAAAAAATAAGGCTCATCGTTATATTTCAAACGAACCAAATTAAGTAGCATTTCTTGACTTAGCGTATTAACAATAGATTGATTATATGCGGGATGCGTATTGGCTAGCCCATTAGGGCCAAATTGTGATTGGCACCCTGATAATAGTACAGCTGAAATATAAAGAAAAATATAGTGTTTACGCATAATTATACTCTTATTAAAATACTAAAAATCTACGGAGGGGGTCTGTTTAATTGTACAACATTCCGATAATTGATAACCGCATTTAATACTCAGCCTTACCAACTATCACTTTGTTTAAATAACACGTTAACCGACATGAACTGCCGGTATCCATGACTTCTCGGCAACGGTTCCTGCGCTGCTCTATCACCTGAACGCTTGCAGTCGCATTCCGGCAATCCCCGACAGGACATTCTCGTTAAACTGATAGGTGTTAAGTCCCCAGAGAACAAATGAATTAAATACCCATCTATGGTAGAATTAGTTTTCTTTTTGCCCCGATAGCTCAGCAGGATAGAGCGGTCCCCTCCTAAGGGACAGGCCGGTGGTTCAAATCCGCCTCGGGGCACCACTTAACTCTTACACACTATCCGCGAAAATAGACTTCAGCTATTCCATCAAAACGCCAACATTGCTGCAATCAACTTGGCCACTGTTCTTGACGCGTTTTTTATTTAACTCCCGCTACGCCCTTTTCACAAAGCTGTAAGACCTTAGTCGACAGCAACCTTTTATTGAGACACTAATTAATATGCCATTTACCACCCTCGGTTTATCTGATCCACTGCTGCGCGCCATCGCCGACGCAGGTTATACCACGCCCTCCCCGATCCAGTCGCAAGCCATTCCTGCCGTTTTAGGCGGCCATGATGTGCTGGCTGCCGCCCAAACCGGAACAGGCAAAACCGCCGGATTCACCCTGCCCATCCTGCACCGTCTATCGCAAAAAGCTTATACCAATAACCGGCCGGTGAGAGTATTGATACTAACGCCAACTCGAGAGTTAGCCGCGCAAATTGGCGAATCGGTCAGCAAGTATGGGGCGCATTTGCACCCCCGTTTAAAGTCCGAAGTCGTATTTGGCGGTGTAAAAATCAACCCGCAGATGATGCGTTTAAGAGGCGGCGTAGATATATTAGTCGCCACGCCCGGACGCTTGCTGGATCTGGTCGGTCAAAATGCAGTAAAACTCGATCAAGTCGAAACATTGATACTTGATGAAGCCGACCGCATGCTGGACATGGGCTTTATCCGGGATATTCGTAAAATTATCGCCTTCCTGCCGAAAAAACGCCAAAACTTACTGTTTTCAGCAACCTTTTCCGAAGACATTCGTAAGCTCACCACCGGACTTCTGGTTAATCCGGTAAAAATCGAAGTCGCTCCGCGCAACACCGCTGCAGAACTGGTTGAGCAAATCGCTTATCTGGTTAACAAAGCCAACAAAACCGAACTGCTTTGCCACTTGATAAAAGAACATAATTGGCAGCAGGTGTTGGTATTCACAACCACAAAACACGGCGCTAACCGACTCACCGAAAAACTCAACAAGGTTGACATCAAGGCCGCCGCGATACATGGCAACAAAAGCCAGGGTGCCAGAACCAGTGCATTGTCAGGTTTTAAAGCCGGTGAAATCAGAGTGCTGGTAGCAACCGATGTGGCAGCGCGCGGCATTGATATTAACCTGTTACCTCATGTAGTCAATTTTGAATTACCGAGAGCACCGGAAGATTACGTTCATAGAATCGGCCGCACCGGACGTGCAGGCGAGGAAGGCCAAGCCATATCGCTGGTCTCCCATGATGAATACAGTTTTTTGCGTTTGGTTGAAAAACTGATCGGTAAAGAAATTAAACGCGAACAAATTGTCGGCTTTGAGGCCTCCGCAGTTGCTCCGCCAATGCCGCCGGAACCACCCCGAGGCCCGCGCCCTGCCAGAAACCCAAATCAGGCCCGCAAGCCCAGCGCTAATCAGCCCAGAAACAAGCCTAGAGCAAAAAGCGTTTAGCTTTTCAGGTCGGATTACGTTGAGCTAAACCTCATTCGCACCAACTTAAGCAGATTGATTAATTCTCCACAAAGACACGAAGAAAAACCAAGGCAATAACTTCGTGCTCTTCGTGTCTTCGTGGTGATATGTTCTTAAATTAATGCCTCTGAGGTTACCCGTCCCCTCATCCCCATTGGGATTTACGGACATTAAAATTGCGACCCTTTATTTTGCCGTTTCTCAAGCAAGCCAGGGCTTTATCAACACTGTCGCGCTTGATAGCCACGTAAGCATGGACATCAAAAATATCAATTTTGCCTACTTCACTGCCTGCGATTCCGGCATCACCGGTTAAAGCGCCCAGTATATCACCAGGACGCACCTTATTTTTGCGCCCGCCATCTATCCACAAGGTCACCATCGGCGGCTCGAAACGCTGCTCGCGGCTCATTTGAAAAGGCGCCACTTCGTCCCATTTGGCGGGAGTATTTTGATACTCCTCAATCGCTTTAACCCGGTTTAATTCCTGCTCCGTGCATAAACTTAACGCCAAGCCTTTTTTACCGGCGCGACCGGTACGCCCGATTCTGTGTACGTAGATTTCGGGGTCCCACGGCAAGTCATAATTAATCACCGCCTGCATATCCTTGATATCCAGACCCCGCGCAGCGACGTCGGTGGCAACCAGAACGGAACAGCTCTTATTGGAAAACCGCACCAATACCTGGTCCCGATCCTTTTGCTCCAAATCGCCATGCAGCGCCTGGACGGTAAAACCGCTATTTTCAAGCGAACTCGCCACATCCTGACAATCTCTTTTGGTATTGCAAAACACCACGGTCGATTCAGGCCGATAGTACGATAAAAGATAACCCAGAGCGTTCGTCCTTTTCGACTTTTCCACCTGATAAAAACGCTGTTCAATATCGCTGTCGTGATGGCTGGTTTCAATACTGACGGAAACCGGCTTAAACTGGAATTTCTGGCTTATTTCCCGAATAGGGTCGGTATAAGTTGCTGAAAAAAGCAGCGTTTGCCGATGCGTCGGCGCATATGAAACCACATCAGTAATGGCCTCTTCAAAGCCCATGTCCAGCATCCGGTCGGCCTCATCCAACACCAGCACCTTGAGGTTGCTCAAACGTAAACTGCGTTTACCCAGGTGTTCCTGCAACCGTCCCGGCGTACCGACCACCACATGAACGCCATGCTCCAGCGAAGCCCGCTGCGGCCCAAAAGGCACGCCGCCACACAAGGTCAACACCTTGATATTTTGCGTAAATCGGGCCAAGCGCCGAATCTCCTTGCAGACCTGGTCGGCAAGCTCCCGAGTTGGACAAACAACCATCGCCTGGACTCTAAAACTGTTCAGGTCCAACTTGGATAACAAGCCGATACCAAACGCGGCGGTTTTACCGCTGCCGGTTTTAGCCTGCGCAATCACGTCCCTGCCCTCAAGAATATGCGGCAGACTCTCTGCTTGAATGGGCGTTAAGTGGGTATAACCCAGGGATTCGATGTTTTCAAGCAAGGCGGGTTTTAAAGCTAGGGATGAAAATTTGGCAGTACTCACTAAGGACTCTTTTATATTGACGTGAATGGCGGCGAAGTGCCGTAATTCAATTGCTTATGATACCAGATACTGGCTTTGATTAACGCACCACGAAGAACACGAAAAATAAACTTCGTGTTCTTCGTGGCTTCGTGGTGATATTTCTTAATTTGATGCTTACGTGAGTGGAAAAACGCTGCCCACTCTACTTTTCCGACACATTAATAAACCCGTGCAAGCCGCGTTTGGACTTAACAGCCAACCAGCCCTTCAATTGTTTTAATTCTTCGGTTTCTTCCAAACCATCCAGACTTTGTTTGTTCTTTAACAGGCGAAATGCCGCCGACAACACTTTATAGCGCTCGCCGGTAATCCCTGCGCGTCTTAAACCTACAGTGTTTAACTTGTAATGCCGGGCCGGGCGTCCGCCAATCAGCATAAAGGGAATAACATCCATATTAAGACCGGTTGTGCCCTGCACTATCGCGTACGAGCCGATTCTGCAAAACTGATGCGCAACCACCGCACCGCCGATGAAAACATTATTGCCAACTTCAACATGACCGCCAATCGCGACATTATTGGCAAAGATGGTGTTATTCCCGACCGTGCAATCGTGCGCGACATGACTGTTATTCATAAAGAAACAACCTGAGCCGATACGCGTTTCGCCATTTTCCTTAGAGGCTCGATGTGCCGTAAAGCCCTCTCTAAAGACATTGTTATCGCCGCAAATCAGCCAGGAAACCGTTTCGGCGTTAAAGCCGGTGTCTTGCGGCAATCCGCCCAATACGGCGTGCGGATGTAAAATATTGCCGTCACCCATTTTTACATGGCTATGCACCACGGCATGAGCGCCCACCTGACAGTTAGCACCCAATTGGGCGCCTGTTTCAATAACGGCAAAAGGCCCTACCGTAATATTGTCTCCCAGCGATACATCCTCTGCTATATAGGCGGTCGGGTGAATATTTTGAGCCATCTTTTATCCTCTTGGATGATATTTTGAGTGTAATTCTTTGAGTCTTTCGCGGGCGATATGGGTATAAATTTGCGTGGTCGATAAATCCGAATGCCCGAGCAATAACTGCACGACCCGCAAATCTGCACCGTGGTTTAACAAATGGGTAGCGAACGCGTGCCTTAAGGTATGCGGCGACAACTCCTTGTTAATTTGAGCTTTTTTCGCGTGACGTTTGATAATATGCCAAAAAGCCTGCCTTGTCATGCTGTCCGCCCGGTTGGTGACAAACAGGTAATCGCATTGCCGCTCACCAAGAATAGTCTTTCTGGCCCGGACCATATATTCTTCCAGCCAGCCCATGGCTACTTCGCCAACCGGCACCAAGCGTTCTTTGTTGCCTTTGCCGATAATCCTGACCACGCCTTGCCGAAAGCTGATCTGCTCAAACTTTAAATTGACCAATTCCGAGACCCTAAGCCCGGTGGCATAGAGCATTTCCAGCATGGTTCTATCCCTGAAACCTAGAGCATTGCTGACTTCAGGCGCGTCCAGCAACAACTCGACATCTAATTCAGATAACGATTTGGGCAACAATTGGCCGATATAGGGCGATTCTATCAACGCGGTCGGGTCGACTGTAATGCTGTTTTCCCGAATGTAATAACCGTAGAAGCGGCGCAAACTGGACAGAATACGTGCAGTAGACCTCTTGCCTATGCCTTCTTTATGGCGCTCCTCAAGAAAGCCTGACAACTGCCCCCTGTCCACTTCCAGCATCGGCTTATCCTTCAGCCATTTGGCAAAAATCCTCAAATCGCTGCCGTAAGCCGAAAGTGTATTTTCGCTCAAGCCCTGCTCTACCCAAACTGCATCGAGAAATTGGTCGATTAAAACGGTTGCATTCATTTCTTATGGCTGGCTTCAAATGCCAGTAATTTGTATTTTATTGCCATTAAATCACCTTCGGTTTGCCCGCAATAACCGCCCATGCCGGAAACGGAAACCACCCGGTGGCAGGGAATAAATAAAGCATAAGGATTATCCCTGCACGCGTTGCCGACTGCTCGCGCCGATGATCCTATTTTCTTGGCCAATGCAGAATAAGTCATAGTTTCGCCAAAAGGTATCTGGCAAAGCGCAGTCCAGACCTGGTTTCTGTAAATACTGCCTTGTTTTAGCAGCTTGATGTTAATAAGTTTATCGGGATTCTGCCAATAGAGGTTTAATTCGTGTTCTGCTGGCGAGCTCAAACTAGCACCCGGCTCCCAGTCTGTTTTAATAACCACGCCTTGTTGGCTAGTTAAAACAAACTGTCCAGCGGGAGTCTGAAGCCATACGACATCCTCGTCTCCCGAGCAATTTTCCACCCACTCTATTATAAATGGCATTAAACAAGTCCTGACTGATGTTAATTATTGGGCAAGAAGACAAGTAATGAAGAAATTTACAATCCTAAGTGTAAATATGCAACCAGACTACCTCACTTTGTCAGATTTCATGATTACATATCCGGATTGTTATTCCAGTATGGATTCCTGCTCCCGGCGGATATGACGAGCTCACGCATAATCTGACAAAATAAAACTAAATCATTAGCCATAAAAAAAGGCAGCTTAAGCTGCCTTTTTTTATTTCATGCAAATCAGCTTGATTAAAGTTTTTCTTTAATACGAGCCGCTTTACCGGTCAGGTCACGCAAGTAATACAACTTGGCACGACGTACATCGCCGCGACGCTTAACGTTGATCTCGCTAATAATAGGACTGTGAGTTTGAAAAACACGCTCAACGCCGGTACCGTGAGAAATTTTTCTTACTGTGAAAGCTGAGTTTAATCCGCGATTACGTTTTGCAATTACGATACCTTCAAAAGCCTGAATTCTTTCACGCTCGCCTTCTTTTACCTTAACTTGTACAACAACTGTGTCGCCTGGACCAAAGTCAGGAATCTGTTTCAGTTGTTCCGCTTCCAATTCATCAATAATATTGCTCATTACCACACCTTAATTTAAACCAACTCCACAATAAATTCTCTAAGCAAATTTTCCTGCTCTGTACTCAAATTCTTTTTTTCCAACAAATCCGGTCGTCTCTGCCAGGTTCTTCCCAAAGCCTGCTTCATTCGCCAGCGGTCTATATCCGCATGATTGCCGCCTAATAAAACCTCCGGCACCGAACGTCCTTCAATCTGTTCAGGCCTGGTAAAGTGAGGACAATCCAGCAAACCATCGCTGTGAGAGTCCTGCTGGGCTGATTCTTCATCACCAAGCACCCCCGGCAACAACCGCGTTACCGCATCAATGATTACTAATGCCGCAAGCTCGCCGCCACTGATAACATAGTCACCGATAGACCATTCTTCGTCGCAATCCAACTCGACAAAGCGTTCATCAATACCCTCATAACGCCCCGCAACCAAAATCAATTGCGATACTTTACAAGCTTCGGCTAACAAAGCCTGAGTAATCGGCTTGCCTTGCGGGCTCAAATAGACCACTTTGGTGATCTCAGCGCACGCCTGTTTGGCACCGCTAACCGCATCATGTAACGGCTGATACTTCATAACCATGCCAGGGCCACCGCCATAAGGACGATCGTCAACAGTTCTATGTCTGTCGCGGGTATAATCCCGAGGGGTCCATACCGATAAACTGACTATCTTGCGTTCGATTGCTCTCCCGGTTACACCGTAACCCGCAGCAGCTGTCACCATTTCCGGAAATAATGTTACAACGTCAAAACGCATGCTGTTAATTAAAACTCAGGGTCCCAATCGACAACAATTTTACCGGCATTCAGATCAACGTTGATTATCGTTTGTCCCTGTAAAAACGGAATGACCCGCTCTCGCTCTCCCTGGACAATGACCACATCATTAGCACCAGTTTCCAGAAGGCTATCAACCACACCTAACTGAACGCCATCAATGGTTTCAACATTTAAACCAATCAAATCGGACCAGTAATATTCACCTTTAGCCGCTTTGGGCAGCTGATCCTGGGTTATAAAAATATCCCAGCCCATCAGGCTTGCTGCTTGATCCCTATCATCAACACCGGTCAACTGAGCGACTATCGTCTTACCCTGTAGTTGTCCGTCAACAACATTAACTGTTTTTGTCTCGTCGCCTTTTTTCAACAACCAAGGAGAATAGGTTAAAATATTTTCCCTCGGATCAGTGAAGGAAAATACCTTAACCCATCCTTTTATGCCAAAAACGCCGGAAATCTTTCCAACGCTTATATGCTGTTGCTCTGACAACTCAGTTTATGCCGCCGCTTTACGTGCGTCTTTAATCAATTTCGCAACGCGATCAGAAGGCTGTGCGCCATTGGCTTTCCAATGATCAACGCGATCACAATCTAAACGCAATTTTTCTTCATTGCCGCGCGCCAAGGGGTTAAAAAAACCAAGACGTTCAATATAACGACCGTCACGGCCGCTTCTGCTATCGGTTACAACAACGTGATAGAAAGGACGATTTTTCGCGCCACCTCTAGAAAGACGAATGGTTACCATCTAAGTTCCTCAAAAACATTTAGTCAAAATTTAATCGACTTATTCTACTCGATTTTATCTATAAGTAAAGAACAACACACACCCTATCAAATTCATTCACTTTAGCCATCAAATAAGCCATTATTAACGCAACAATAATTACCTTCTCATGCCGCCCATGCCGCGCACATTATTTTTTATGCCGCGCATCATATTCGTCATATTGCCCGCTTTGAAGCGTTTCATCATCTTCTGCATCATCATAAATTGCTTCAAGATGCGATTAACATCCGATAACTGCTGCCCGCAACCGTCAGCAATACGCTTCTTCCGGTTACCTTTAATCAAATCAGGATAACGCCTTTCTTTCATAGTCATGGAATTAATCACCGCAATCTGACGCGATAATTCTTTGTCATTAACTTTATCTTTCATTTCCTGCGGGATACTGCTCATACCGGGCAATTTATCCAGCATAGAGCCGACTCCGCCCATATTTTGCATTTGCTGCAATTGCTCACGAAAATCTTCCAGATCAAAAGCTTTGCCTTTTTGCAGTTTTTTGACAAGTTTCTCGGCCTTTTCCTTGTCAACTTTTTGCTCGATCTCTTCAATCAAGCCCAACACATCGCCCATACCCAAAATACGGGATGCGATACGGTCGGGATAGAAGGGCTCCAAAGCATCGGTTTTCTCACCCATCCCGATAAACTTAATCGGCTTGCCGGTAATGTGACGTATAGACAACGCCGCACCGCCTCGCGCATCGCCATCCGCCTTGGTCAGGATAATCCCGGTCAACGGCAAGGCATCATTAAAAGCTTTTGCAGTAATCGCGGCATCCTGCCCGGTCATGCTGTCAACAACAAACAAGGTCTCGACAGGATTGATTGCCGCATGCAATTCTTTAATCTCGCCCATCATTTCATCATCAACATGAAGACGACCGGCGGTATCGATAATAATTACATCAAGAAATTTTTTCTTCGCCGCTTCAATAGCATTTTTAGCAATATCAACCGGTTTTTGTGAAATATCACTTTCAAAAAACTCTAAAGAAAGCTCATCTGCAAGCATCTGCAACTGCTTAATAGCCGCAGGACGATAAACGTCGGCACTGACTACGCCGACTTTTTTCTTTTGATTTTCTTTTAGCCAGCGACCTAATTTAGCCACCGTTGTGGTTTTACCCGCCCCCTGCAAACCGGCCATTAAAATGATCGCCGGAGGCACGGCATTAAGATTCAGCTTTTCGTTTGCCTCGCCCATCACGGCAACCAGCTCAGCCTGAACCAGTTTAATCAGTGACTGACCCGGCGAAAGACTGGCCTGAACCTCCTGTCCTAATGCGCCTATTTTGATACGCTCAATAAAATCGGTAACCACCGGCAAAGCGACATCAGCCTCAAGTAAAGCCATGCGCACTTCGCGCAGAGTGTCCTTGATATTGTCTTCAGTCAAGCGCCCCTGACCTTTAATTTTTTTAAGCGTGCTACTTAATCGATCGGTTAAATTATCAAACATATCAGTGTCTTTATTAAATCTGAAGGAAACCATTCACTAACACAAATGCGTTAGGACTATTTAACGGGATATATTAACATAGCCATCAAGGCCTTTGCATTAAACTCAAGGGAATTTGTGGCGCGCCGAACAAGCGACTTATCACCTCATGTGAAAGCTGACACTACCTACCCTCATCCATGCAGACAATAAGTCCGCACGTTATCTATTGATCACAAACCGATAAAACGCCCCCAATGAACACCACCCTCGCTACCTTTTCAATTTGTACTTATCTGGCCAGCACACTGCTTATTGCTCGAGACACTCATCAGAACAAGAGACAGCACGCTCCGCTTTATTTGGCATGGACAGCGACATGCATACACCTTTTATATACCGCTATCGCTTTCCAACAAAACAACAGCTTCAACTTTAGCTTTATCAGCACCGCATCCCTGGTTTCGTTGATTGTAGCCCTGCTACTGCTCATGGCCACGCTAACTAAACCTGTCGAAAAACTAGGCATCGTCATTTTTCCCATTGCCGCCATCATGCTGACGCTGGAACTGAATCTACCCGAGAAACCCCATCTACTGCATACCCACAATTGGCAGATGAGCGTCCATATCTTAACCTCGATTATCGCCTTCAGCCTGTTAAACATTGCCGCCCTGCAAGCCGTGTTGCTCGCCATTCAAGACCAGCAACTTAAAAGCCATCCGCCCAAACGCTTGATCCAGTCATTGCCTTCCTTGCAAACCATGGAATCATTGTTATTTCAAATGCTTGGCACAGGGCTTTTTTTCCTGACCATTTCATTGGTCAGCGGCTTTATTTTCATTGAAGATTTATTTGCTCAGCATTTAGTACACAAGACTGTTCTGTCGATTATCGCCTGGATTATTTTTTCCGGTTTATTGATAGGCCGATTACGTTACGGATGGCGAGGAAAAACCGCAGTCCGCTGGACCTTGACGGGATTTATTTTATTGCTGCTGGCTTATTTTGGCAGCAAGCTGGTACTTGAATTGATTTTAAAGAAAACCTGATAAAAAAGTTCGACTCCAACCTATTCCTTAACTTTACCAACTTAATCATTCCACAAACTATCTAGTTTAAATTTATCATTTTATGCGCACAAACAAATTCGCTCCGAGCTTGCCACACTAACCTCTCTTTATTTACTTACTTACTTGCTTGCTTGCTTGCTTGATAATTCTAATAAACTCGTTTACGCACGCACATCAATTCGCCCCAAACCCGCCGCATCAGAAGCCGAAGCAATTAGCGTTAAGGCCGACTCCCCCTGAGCCCTTTCAATATCCCGAGCCATTCTAATGACAGCCACCTCCACATTTTGCTTTACTGACACTTCTTTCACAAGGTCCGCCACCAAGCCAGGTTTACCGGTAGCAACCACTGAACCCACCATAAAAACCTCCAAAAACCAGACTACAAAAACTATCGACCTTTAGTCAAAAAAACCTCACCCCAACAGGAAAAAAACTGCCGCTTATTTAAAAAAATTAGTCCACCTCCCGTCAAAAAACCGACTATCCCATGCAATATAAAATTAACACCTTTATTTTCAACCAATTATAAATACAATCACTCTTGGCACAAAAATAGCTTATTAGTTTTCGACAACTATTTTATTTTTAACCAGGAGATAACCATGTCCAGCATAATTAACACAAATATTGCCGCACTCACCGCACAGCGCAACTTAAACAAAACCAGTGTAGAACTATCAACTTCAATGGAGCGTTTATCATCAGGTTTGAGAGTCAACTCAGCAAAAGACGATGCGGCGGGCCTGGCAATTAGCAATAAAATGACCTCACAGATACGCGGCATGACTGTTGCCACCAGAAATGCGAATGACGGTATTTCCTTGGCGCAAACAGCTGAATCAGCAATGGGCACCATGACCGACACCATGCAACGGATGCGTGATTTAGCCGTACAATCAGCTAACGATGCCGGTGTAACAGCAAAGGATAGGGAAAAAATTCAAACTGAATTCAAGCAGCTTAATGATGAGTTAGCTAGAATTATTTCCAATACCGAATTTAACGGCAAAAAGATCATCAACGGTTCTTTGTCAGGAGGCCTAGTTATCCAAGTCGGCGCCAACACCACTGCTGATAACCACATATCCATCGACATTCCCAATTTATCAACCACTATCGCTAACGTTACCGCTGCCAGCATAGGTAGTAACGCCGGAGTAGGTGGTGCTTCGGTAGCAATTGATGCCCTGGATGCAGCCATTGCTTCTATTGATACTTCAAGAGCTGCATTGGGTGCGGTGCAAAATCGATTCACGACTACCATTGGTAACTTACAATCCTCTATCGAAAACCAATCTGCCGCCCGCTCCCGAATCACCGATACTGATTTTGCGATGGAAACCGCCGCTTTAAGCCGCGGCCAGATTCTACAGCAAGCGGGAACTGCGATGTTAGCGCAGGCTAACCAATCCACCCAGTCTGTTTTGAAATTACTACAATAACGCCTATACTATAAAGCTTACGCACAATCAGATATAACATATTGAAATAAATAATTTTTTATTATGTACCAAATATGCACCCAGTGGAGCCTGAAACAATCCTTGATGTATAGTTTCGCCCGCAGTCCACATATTTCATGAGCCGCATAGGGATTACTTGCAACACACTCAGTGCTTATTGAGCATAAACTCTTATGAATAACACAGACACTGCTTAGCGCATCAATGCATAGGCAGTGTGTATTTGGCAACTTTATACTGATTATCATGACCACAGCCATTTTTACTCAAACATCTGTCGCAGGTTCACTAAAAACCAATGCCTTCGGCGACCGATATTTGTACAACCTCTGTCGTAGTAACTTTGACCAGGTTGGCGCACAAGCTATATTCGATTCTGAGTTTGGTAAATCACTACTGCTGGAGGACACACTTAACATCGTCATCGGTAGCGATTCCGGCTTGTTAGCCAAATATGTCCAACAACAAGGCATACCGACTGGCTCGCGGTTTATTTTTATTGAGCCTGACTCTGTTCTGGAGGAATTGCAACAACACCAATTGCTAGACGACCTCCAACCGGAAATTGTTTTTACCACCGCCGAATTTTGGGAAAAACATGCAAATACATTCAAAATAAAAGAATACTCTTACATCAATGGCATTAAATCATTTAACGCCATCTGTGCTCAACAAGGAGTCCTTGATGATTATGCCGAGCTAAGTTGGACTATCAACGAAACCCTGAACATACTACATAATCGCCACAACGTGGTGATTGGCTGCCAGTTATTCATCGTCCGCCAGCTCGAAAATATTGCCGAAAACATCTTACCGGTAACTTTACTGGCCAATGCCTATCAAGGCAAAACCGTCATCATTCTGGCAGGCGGGCCATCATTAACCACGGTATTTCCCTGGCTACAGGACAATCGTCACAAATTAGTAGTTTTTGCTATTTCACGTATTTCCAGACAACTTATTACCGCCGGCATTAAGCCGGATTTTGTGTTTTCCGTAGACCCGCAAGACGGAAACATAGATGTCAGCAGAGAAATGTTTTTATTCAGTGATGAGACGATTTTTATACATTCTTACCACGTACAACCCGCGCTACTCAACCAATGGCAAGGACAAAGCCTTTACATGGGATCCAGAATACCGTGGAAATCCGACCTCAATATTGACAACGTGATTGGCGCAGGCCCGACGGTTACCAACTCGGCATTATCAATGGCGCATTATTTTGGCTTTAATAAAATATTATTAGCTGGTTTTGATGTGTGCTATACGAAAGAAGGAATTACCCATGCAATCGGCAGCGATGAACAACTGACCGGACCAAAGTACGACTTTATACCCTTACAGGTTGAAACCTATTGCGGTGAATTCAGGCCTACCAGCCACGCCTACTCATTAATATTATCAATCCTAGAGCAACAGGCCAGGATCATTACCGCTGATAACCGAACAATCATCAACCTCGCACCCACTGCGGCAAAAATTGAAAATATCACCCATACTCCGCCCTCAGAAATGCTGCTGCCTGAATTACAAGTCAATGAGATAAGCAGCATAAAACAGCTCATTCCCCCGCTAAGCCATGACGTGCTGGATAAGCATTACCAAGCAGTGATTAACGAATTAGAGAAAGCCGCTTTTCAAATGCACGCCATTGCCAAATTAGCTAAAAAGGCATTAGAGATCAATAATCGCATGTATAGCTCGGAGGGTAGAATTGAAAATTACAAGGACAAACGCGAGCTAGACGGCATTGAAAAACAGCTCAAGAGAAAATACCGGCACCACAGTCAACTGGTAAAAAAGTTTGCAGTGCGACATTTTATAAAAATAACCTCGCCGCATGACACCGACGATTGCAACGCGGAAAAAGCCCAAAAACTAGGCAGCATCTATTATAAAGCCTACCTATCCGGGGCTAACCACTTGTCAACCCTGATTAATGCCGCCATAGTCCGCACTAAAACCAGGCAAGAAGAACTAAAAGAAGCCCCGGATTTTGCTTTGCTACTTGAGCAATGGGATAGAGACAAAAGCTATCGCAGAGCAAAATCATGGCTAAAAAAGCACCCGTCTACGCACTACCCGGAACAAACCGCCATGGCGTTACAATCCATGCAAGACCAGTTCGATCAAGTACTGACCAACCAAAATACCGTGTTCAAGGCCAATATTGCCAAACATTCCACCTTGTCACTATTAAAAAGCAAAATAAAACTATTGTTTAAACACAAAAAGACCGACGAATTAATAAACCTGAAAACCGGCTTTATCAACGACCCTAGCCACGACAACAAAGAACCTTTTCTGTTGCTGATTGATGCTTATCTCGCTGAACTGGAAAATAATGTAGAAACAGCCCTAATCAATTACGACAACATCATCAACTTAGGGCAATCACCGGTACTTGAAGAAACATTACTTCGGATAACCTCGATCAGCCTTGAGCAACAAGATCAACAAAACGCCTTCTTGGCGCTGGATTGCCTTGCCAATCTGTCTCCTGTTTACCTACCTTACAAAGCAGAACTAGCCCGAATTATCGGCGACCATCTGTTGGCTATTGACAGCTACAATGCCTACATCGCTTTTTTTCCTGAAGATACGTTAAGCAAACTAAAATTAACCGCTCTCTATATCGATATCAAGGTTTATGAGGCGGCGGAATTAATGCTGGAGCATATTTTACAATCGACTCCTGACCTGGAATCGGCAATCGCTTTGAAAAATCAACTTACCCAAATAAAAAAACTGACTACTGAGTAACGCGAAGAATTGTCGAATTACGCTGACCTGAGTTTTGCACATGAAGAAGTCACAGCTATCCATCTGCCGGGGGGGGCATTGATAAAATATCGACTCACCACCTATCAGTTTACTTATGCGCTAACTAAAAATTGAATATAAATACTATTACCACATTAAAATCAATGTGTTAAATTTAAGTCTTGGTTTTCGGCTAGATTTATAGTTGATGAGGTATTAGTCATGAGCTCAGTTAAACGATTAGCGGAACAAGTACAAGACAGGCTTAACGATGCGCTGCCCCAGCTACGCAAGACAGTCGCGGGTAAGTTAGTTGTCGGCACAATGATTGAAAAAACAAACGCCGAACACGGTTGAATTGGCTAACTTATTGCTTTTGGATACCGAACGCCAGGATATGCGCAAACAGTGGCTACGCCACTTGTTAAAGAATCCCTTGCTGGATTGTGCAACCCTGATAGAGCCTTTTGCGCGGCAAGAGTTGGTGAGGCCGGAAAATTCGGACAAACGATTCCGCTGAGCCTGGATCAAACCGATCTGTGCGACGCTATGGCTTTGCTCATGATTGGCTTACGCATTGGCGACCCGCGTTACCCTTAGCGTGGTGCGCTGCAACCGGCGCGGCCAACATCGGCTTTGAACAGCAAGAGAAACTGTTGGGACTCGTCCTGTCCTGGCTTCCAGCTGACCCGAAGATCATGTTATTAGCCGACCGTTTTTATCCTTCGAGTCCTCTGTTCGAATGGCGGCAGCGTCATGATTGGCAGCATCAATTGCGTTTGAAGGATAATTTACGCGTTGATACGGGCGTGAGTAATGCATCGACGATCGGCGAATTAGCGGAAGGCGTGACCCAACGGTATCTACCTAAGGTGCGTTTGTTTGAGCAAAATGCGGCATGACTCACATCGGTATTATTCATGAAGCCACGCATCCGGAGCCTTGGATTATCGCCATGAACTGTCCGCCATCGCGTGGCAAAGTACTGGATTACAGTGAGCGTTGGAAAATAGAACCGATGTTTTCCGACTTTAAAAGTCGCGGTTTCAAGCTGGAAGACTCCAAACCAAGGTTAGCCGAGCGCTTGGAGCGCAGGGGTTTGGTGATGGTGCTTGCCGTGTACTGGTGTGTTTGCATGGAGCGCGCTGAGCTACTGAATCATCCCACGCCACTTGAAAAAAACGCAAGAGCAGACCAACGCTGAACATTGGAGTGTTAAAAAACTCTACCGCAGTTTAGTTTCTTTGTTTAAGCGCGGATTGCGCCGCCTCATGCGATGTCTGCAAAATGACCTGCCCTTGCCGACATTTTGTGAGGTTATGAGAAACTGATAGGCGGTAAGGACCAATACCTCATCAACTATAAAACTAGCTAAAAACCAAGGCTTAAATTTAACACATTGATTTCAATGTGTTAATAATATTCATATTAAATTTTTAGGTAGCGTACAAGTAAACCGCTAGGCGTTAAGCATACAGCGGTTTGATGGGGGCATGTATCCGGCAAGCTGACCGCCGTCATGTTTTTTTTGAATCATTTAAGAGTTAGCTTTTAATTCACATTTTACAGGACGTTATCCCTATAGTGTTACCGATTAGAGCAAGGAGAATGAATGACGCCAATTAGGCTTGATAGGCCTGAATGACTTTTCTGTCATGTGCAAGCGAGGACGCTTGCTTTTGTAGCGCGTCTTTTTGGCTTTGTACCACCGCCTCAAATTGCCTGTCTGTCGTTTGCATCTGAACCATCATAGCTACAGCTGCCTTACGCTCAAAAGGCGACAACGATAATGTACATAGCTGCTCTAACACTGCCCTTCGATCAACCAACAAGCTATTCAAGCCCTCCCAATCCTCTGACTCAATAGCAATCGCAATAAGCTCGACAAAATTCTCAAGCCGCACCACTAATTCAGAAGCAACAACCATAAGTCTATTACCGGTAAGCCTCAGGAATAGCATTCCAGGCTTGCTGAATTTCCCGCATCAGTAACTGCACCTCATCCAGTATTTCAATACTGTTTTGAGCACTGGCATCAAACAACCTAGCATCAATGTATTCATACAAGCTCAATAAATTTCTCGCTATATCACCGCCTTTTTCAGTGTCAATTCCATCTATCAGACCACCTACGATAGAAGATGCCTTAGAAATATGTATGCTTTTTTCCTGAAAATCGCCCTGCTCTATACCGCCTTTTGCCGCATTGACTCGCATTAAAAAGCCACTCATTAGCATCTGTATTAATTTATGCGGCGAGGCATCATCCATCACTGATTCGGTGTGAACAGCCGCATATTTATTCACATTTTTTCTATACGCCACGGATGTCATCTATCATTCCCCTACATTCTTGAAAGTTGATCAGTCAAAAACGAGCCTGTTATTTGAAACTGGCCCACAGCCTTATCCATAGCAACAAACTGCTTTAATAAAACTGACTGCATATTATCCAAACGGAGCTGGACGCGATCATGTTGATCACTGTAGCCTTTTAACTGCTTATTCAACGAGGTTTGACGGGTATCCAAAGGACCGCCAGATTGCAAATACGTCCCCACCTTAGCATTCAACCGACTACCCACCCCATTAGTGGATAAAAATAAATCACTTACCGCTGATAAATTGCTAGACAAGGCTGCATCGAGCTTGGTGCTATCCATCGTCATCACACCATTTTTATCTATATCAATACCGATGGTTTTCAAAGTATTAAAACTACTACTGCCTGAACTTACAGGACTGCTGGTCAACTGACGCAAATCATGTCTTATAAGACGCAGTGTCGAATCACCCAACAGCGCACCGTTCTTCCCTCCATCAGTACCGGCAAACTTGCCTAGGCTGTCAGTCGCGCTAGCCATCGTATTATAAGCTGATACAAAATCGCCAATAGTTTTCTTAATCGCCTCATTATCCAACTTAATATCCAGCGTTACATCCGTGCCCACCGCTGCCGATTGTAAATTCAGAGTCACGCCTTGCAACACATCTGTAATGACATTGCTGCTACGGGTGGCGCTCTGCCCATCAATCAGAATATTGGCATCTATTGCCGCCACCCCCGTATAGTTTGCCGGCGTAGAAGTATCGAGCCGACTCAATCCTGCGTCACCGACCACTCCCACGGTAAATCCATTAGCCAACCCTGTGTCTTTGGCAGTCAATACCAATTTCGATACCGTACCGGTATTGGTTGCATTGTTCACGCTGATAATACTAGCGACTACGCCATTATTGTCTGCCGAACCATTAATGGCATCCCGAATACCGGCCAAGGTATTATTGGTAGCATCAATATCTACCGAAAAAGGCGTTTTAGCGCCCACCGAAAACGTCATAGTACCGGTGCCTACAACCTCAGTAGCTCCGGAAAACTCAGCTGCCGCTATAGATCTTTGAGTCGTAGCCAAGTTCGTCACTTGCAAGGTATGCGAACCTGCTACCGAACCAGTGCCCGCTGTGACTTTTAAAACAGCTTCATTGCTGGATGTAGCCGCATAAGTTTGAAACAGGTTTACATCATTAATTTTTCGCACAGCAGTCTGAAATGTCGACAATGCACTCTTGAGACTACCTAGGCCACTCAACTGCGCATTCGCCGTAGTTTGTTGCCGCGAAATCGAATTAAACTGCGCTTGGCCTTCAGCAGCAACCAACTGCTTAACAATGCCGTTGATATCCATACCACTGCCAATTCCGGTCGACGATGTAATGGCCATGACCTTCTCCTATCCTTTAATTGCTCAACACGTTACGCCCTATCTTGAAGCATAGCTCCCTGCCCACCATCAAGCTCTTGCATCCTTTTGATGTATGTCATCATATCCTCAGTAGGAATTTGCTGCACCACATCACCGCTCTTGCTATCAATAATCTTTACTACGACTTTTTTAGTCGAATCGTCAACATGGAACTCCAAGTCGCGATTAGTTTCCTGAAAAATTGCGTTCCCCTTCGCCGCCGCTTCTTTCACCGCTGCCAAAGACGCCTCTTGGGCTTGGGCATCGAGTTTTAAATCGGCAGCTTGCTCTTTTAAACCATCTTTAGCCCCCCCTATCGGCTGTTGCACCGTAGCGATAGAAGCCTCTTTTAAGTCACTTTGCTTATTACTAAGAATGGTTAAGGGAGAGAGCTTAGATACATTAGTAATTTCACTGTTCATGACACCAACCTACTCTATATGCTGTATGCTCAAAAGGGAGGCAAAGCCTCCCCTGTTCTGTCTAAAAAGGCTATCTAAGTAAACTAAGTACCGATTGCCCAGACTGATTGGCCTGCGCCAACATTGCCGTACCCGCTTGTTGCAATATCTGATTACGACTCAAACTGGCAGTTTCTTGGGCAAAATCAGTATCGGTAATCCGTGAACGGGCAGCCGATTGATTTTCGATAGAAGACGATAAGTTACCAATAGTCGTAGTGAACCGATTTTGCACCGCGCCCAATGATGCTCTTGCGGTATCGATAGAAGCAATGGCTGCATCCAGGGCATCAATCGCTGCCGAAGCACCGCCCACCGTCGCATTACTACCTATACTGGCAGCAGTAACGCTAGCGATAGTCCCAGATGCATTGGCAATATCAACAGATATATGGTTGTCGGCAGCAGTACCAGCACCTACCTGAATAACTAATCCACCCGACAATGAACCATTGATAATCTTCTTACCGTTAAACTCGGTATTCTTAACAATCCGCGTCAACTCATCGTTTAATTGTTGAAACTCGGTCTGGAGCTTTTCCCTATCCTTTGATGTTACGCCGGCATCGTTAGCTGATTGTACGGCTAAATCACGCATCCGCTGCATAGTATCAGTCATAGTCCCCAACGCCGAATCGGCGGTTTGCGCCAAGGAAATACCGTCATTAGCATTTCTCGTGGCAACCGTCATGCCACGTATCTGCGAAGTCATTTTGTTGGCAATCGCCATACCCGCAGCATCGTCTTTTGACGAATTAATTCGCAAACCGGACGATAAACGCTCCATCGAAGTCGATAACATGCCACTGGTTTTTTGTAAATGGCCTTGAGCACTAAGTGCACCTATGTTTGTGTTAATTGTCATAGCCATGATCTTATCCCCTTAAAATACCCAATAATGCAGTTCTAAAAAGCTGCCGTTGTAATCTCATAATAGTTATCGACATATTGATAAATTACTTTAATTTATTTTTTCAACATTGTTAGACCTACTTGCTAGAATTTATTTTTTCATCGCCAACACGTCCTGAAGACTGGTTATCTCGGGATGCGGTAAGACGCAGGCTCTACCGCCAGGCGGAATACAACTAATTACGCTCTTACCGGCGCACAAGCCGACCACCATCGCCATAGACTCACAACCAACCACCACATCGCTGCCGACAATTTCTTCCAGCAGCGTATCTACCCCGCCCATTGCAATAGGCCACTCAAACTCACGCTGAACCCAGCTATATTTTTCCGCCCGCTCCGAGGGATGTGGCCGAATCAAGATACGCTTAATCGGTTTACCTAAAACCGAACAGTTCGAAAGAAAATAACGTAACGCCTCGTCCTCCACATAACCCAAAAAATGCGCATTACCATGTTGCAACAGCGCATGCTCACTGACGGGTTCGCAGACATAGAGAATAGTAATCGAATCCTGTTGATGCGAATTGCGCGTTTCGATTGCCGCCATTTCCCGCCGAATATCCTGTAAATATGGGTTATCCACCCATGTAACCGGAAGCCCCGGAAAAACCTCTTTTGCCATTGACTCAGCTATCCGATCCCCAACCCAGATTTCATCCGGTAACAAGGTTATACCTGCTCGGGTAAATCGCTCGCGGTAGTTAACCCAATGATCAAGGAATGCAATAGAATGCTTGCCCAATGATCGCGCCAATTTTATCGCGTTAATCTCAATATCTGACTGCCAGCTGGTACCGCAAAGAATCGATGCCGATTGACGAACCGCATCACCGAGAGGTGTTGTTGCAATGGAACCCAACTTACGCTCAAAGATCTTGCGTGCCGGGCCTTCCAATACATAAAAGCACTCCAGACCTGACTCCCGTACATAGCTACTGAGAACCTCAGCCCCCCCCGCATCGTGACAAACCACCGCAATCACGAGTTCATACCCTTTTAAATTCAGCCCGTAAAATGCCGTATTCAAGCATATCAACCCTGCAACCTTCAAGAAAAAAATGTTGGCGTCGAGTACCCTCAAGAATCATGCCCATCACTTTAGCAAGCTTTTTCATTCCATCATTGGTTGCCGCTGTTCCGCAATATATGCGTTCCAGATTCAGCTTATTAAACCCGTGATCTAACAATCTTCTGCCCGCCAGTAATCCAACCCCTTTCCCCCAATGCCGTTTATCGCCTAATAATATTGCAAATTCCGCAGTGCGGTTGATTGTCGAGATGTCTTGCAAACTTATATTGCCGATATGACCGTCATCAACATGGCAAATCGCCCAAACGACGCGATCATCCCGATTTAATGCATCCACATACCCCTTAAAGTAGCTTCTCGTCTTAAAAAATTTCCCATGAGAGTTATATCGACAAACCTCTTGATCTTCAAACCAACTGGGGTAAGCTCCATCCAGATCAGCTTCTGTAAGAGACCGAACGAAATAATCTTTGCTAAGTTCATAAATCATTTTAGGCTACCCATTTGATCCCACACCTTCCGAAACGCTTGCCCAATTAAATCCACATCGCCATCCGCCAGCTCATGCATACACATGGCAAAGCCCAAATAGGTAAACGCGTGCAGCTCCTCCGCCACCGGACAAATACCTTTCTGATAACTCACGTCACGCCGGCAAATATCAGACGTCCAGGGAAATCCTTTTGAGCCGTACGCTATTTTTTGCTGATACATGGGCAACAGATGAATATTGGTATAGCCGCCAGCCAAACCTTTTATCCCCTCAGCCTCAAGAGCTTCAATAATGCGGGCGCGCGATACACCAAGCTGCTCAACATCCAACACCATCGGATAAACGTAATAGGCATGCGTACATCCCTCTTTAACAATTGGCGTGCGCAGACCCGGCAACCCGCGCAGTTCTTGACTGAGGCGTTCGGCTGCGCGTTGGCGGCCGGCAACAAAACCGTCCAACTTGTTCAGCTGCTCGATACCTATAGCGCACTCTATTTCCCCGAGCCTAAAATTATGGCCCACCATATTACATAAGTCTGCGTTCCCCTTGTTGCCCACAACCGCTTCTGCATGGTTACGAATCAAGCGTAGCCGATCGGCATACTCATCGTCATTGGTAACGAGAATTCCCCCCTCGCCGGTATGAATATGTTTGTGATAATTCAGGCTATACCCCCCCACATGAGCCAGCGTGCCTGTCACTTTGCCCTTGTAATAAGTGCCGGGAGCTTGAGCCGAATCGGTTATGACTTTGAGTCCGTGACGCTCGGCAATCGCCATCAATGCATCCATGTCGGCAGAATGACCAAAAATATCTACTGCCATGATCGCCTTAGTATAGGGAGTAATATTAGCTTCCACCGAAGCCGGATCAAGATTAAACGTATCCGACTCGATGTCGGCGAACACCGGAATGGCGTTCCAGTGCAAAATAGCCGTTGCGCTGGCGCACATCGTCCAAGGCGTGACAATAACCTCATCGCCGGGCTCTATGCCAATCGCACCGACAGCCGCAATCAAGCCCGAAGTCCAAGAATTGACTGTGACTGCGTGTTTGACACCAAAGTAAGCCTCGCACTGGCGCTCAAACGCTTGCACCTTGGGACCGCCATAGAAATCCGGACTCCAGCAACCCAGGAACTGGGATAACACTCCGCTTTCGATGACCTGTCTAGCCGCTTCAACTTCCTCAGCACCGATTGGGTTGTAGCGTTTGAAAGTGGTTTGGATGGTTTTAGGGCCGCCAAACAGCGCGAGTTTCGAATTACTCATATGGGTCGTCCTTTCCTGTTATAGCTCTTGTACATTTTGTCTGGCATTCAGCTTGATTTGCTCGCAGACACATTGTGCGGCCAGTGCCGATTCACCCGTGCAGGCCAGCGAATCGTCTTGTTTAACGGCACGGTAAATATTATCGACCGCGTTGAGCATAGCGCCTGGATATTGCCCCGCTCGGCGAACACCCGCTTCAAGCGTACGATAACCTTTGAATGTCTCGCTATCTACGGCACTGCGCTCGCGCCAAAACAGTCCGCCTTCTTCCATGGTCAACATGCCCTGAGCAAAGACCAGCTGAAGCTCAAAGATGGCATAATCCTCAGCGTGGCCGCAAGCAAGCAGCACGGGTATGCCTTGAGGCCCTTCCAGCCAAACCGGCACGGTTGGGTCATTAGCAAAAAAATCATCGATGGGTTTGCCGACTTTAATAATATCCATCGGACCAACCAGCAAGTGCAAAAGATCCAGCATATGTGAGCCGTTGTTCGTTATGCCCTTATTGTAATAGCCAACGACTGACCGCAACGCCCCCCATCGCCCCGCTTGCATATCCGTTTGAAGCTTTAAAACCTCGGCATCCCAGCGGCGCGTATAGTTTACCGCCAGCGGAATATTCAATTGCGCACATTCATCGACCAGCCTTTGGGTTTCTGCGACCGATGTTGTCAGCGGTTTTTCGCAAAAAATCAGCTTAGGCCGGAAACACAAAGCCGTTTCCAAATCATGAGCATGACAAACCGTCGGCGAACAGATGCTGATCACATCAAACCGATTGCCGGAGCCTAATGCCTCCTCAATGGAGCGAAAACCGGCGTGTACGCCCCAAGCCGCCATGAATTCGCTACGCCGCTTGTCGTCAGGCTCAACGCAGGCAAGCAAATCAAAGCGTCCATCTCGGCTGTATGCCCCCGCATGGGTATACGGCAAATATCCCGCCGGGCGTCCCAAATCAAAGCCGCCGGCGATGTTGCCGCAGCCTACGATCAGGACACGCAAAGGCGTTAAGCCTGCGCTTGACGCACTCATTTAATCAGCTCCCATCCCAGCGCGGTTCCCTTTTTGACAGCGTGCTTCACTGACTTGCCGAGCAGTTGTTCCAGGTACTTGGTCGGCAAGCCCAAGCCCGGCCGGATTGCGCGCACATTGTCACGCGTCAACACATCGTCGGCCTTCAGATCTTGCACAATATACAGTGAGCGGCGGAACTGGAGAGATTTCCGCTCGGCCTCAGTCGGGCCGTAACTCACTTGCCCCAGCGCCTGCCATGCACGTTCGGTTTCCAACACCAACTGCGCCATCTCATCGGGCTCCATCGAAAACGTGCTATCCACGCCGCCCTCGGCACGGTTGAGGGTAAAGTGCTTTTCAATGACGGTCGCGCCCACCGCGACACTAGCCACCGACACGCCAATCCCCATCGTATGATCGGACAGCCCCACTTCGCAACCGAACAGCTCGCGCATATGGGGAATGGTCAAGATATTGGTATTTTCGGGCGTGGCAGGATAAGTGCTGGTGCATTTAAGCAGGACCAAGTCCTTGCAGCCGGCGCCCCGTGCCGCGCGCACCGTTTCATCGAGTTCGGCGACGGTCGCCATACCGGTTGAAATGATCAGCGGTTTTCCGGTAGCCGCCGCGCGGCGGATCAACGGCAGATCGGTGTTTTCGAAAGAGGCGATTTTGTAACACGGCGCATCCAGGCTTTCGAGAAAAGCCACCGCCGTGTCGTCGAACGGCGTACTGAACGCAATAATTCCCCGCTCACGCGCCCTGTCGAAAATGGGTTTATGCCACTCCCACGGCGTGTAGGCTTCACCATAGAGCTTGTATAAAGACGAGCCCGCCCACAGACTCTTGGCATCGCTGATATAAAACTCGCGCTCGTCCAGATCCAGCGTCATCGTGTCCGGTGTGTAAGTCTGGATTTTCAGCGCATGCGCGCCGGTTTGGGCGGCCGCGTCCACGATCTCCAGCGCTCGTTCAAGCGATTGGTTATGGTTGCCCGACATCTCGGCGATGATAAAGGGAGCATGGCCCCGCCCGATTGATCTCCCGGCAATCTTGACTACATTATTCATGCTATTGAAGCTTCTTAAAATAGGAAGTGGACTCAACCTCATACCCGGAGGATAGGAACAGTTGATGTGAACGTTCGTTACCGCCAAGCACGTCGGCACGGAGGACATTTATGTCCCGGCGATTTTGGGCGAACCATATCTCCGCACTGCGCAACAGGTCGCGTCCGCAACCGGTGATGCCGGGCACCAAATAAATGGAGACCTCCGCCTGATGGTTCTGAATATCGAAGCGCACAACGCCAATCGGAACGCCGTCACGTTGACCGATGAGCAGCACCCTGTTCGGATCGTTCAACAGCGATGCAAACCAGCAGCTGTGATCTTCCCAGTTGATGAAATCGGAATTCCGTGAAACCGCCCTGATCGCCGAATCATTGCGCCAAGCAAACAAGCGCTCCGAATCGTCCGCCATTGCAGTCCGCAGCACAATGCCGCCATACCCCATACCGGCAACGACGCGCAACACGCCCCGACCATCCACGGCCTGCATGGCATTACGCGAGATCAGTTGCCTCAGGCAACTATTTTCGATCAAGGCGCTAATATGATGCCCGATGACAAGATCATGTTTTAAATCAGGGGCGTACACCAATCCTTCTGCCGCGGCATCAGCAACCTGCCGACGCTGATTTTCAGCCGTTCCGATGGCTATCGTCGGCACGCCGAGACAGCAACGCTCCCACGTTGCGCCGCCGCCTGCGCCAATCGACAAGTCAGCAGCCGCCATCAACTCAGCCATCCGGTTCGTTTGTACATGACACGTAAAATGATCGCGAAGACAGATAGCCTCGATTGCTTCACGGCATGGGTGCTGCGCACCGATGACTACATTCACGTGCATATCCGCAACGCCCATATCAATCAGCGCCTGAATGGCTCGGCCGGTATAGTTATCCGCATCCACACCGCCGAAAAAGACCAGGATGCGTTGAACCGCGCTTTTGCGGGGCGCGACCTGTTCGCGGAGTTGCCGGAACTCTTCACGCAGCAATACGTAACGGGGGCCAAGCATCAGTCGGCAATGATCGGGCGCTTTGCCCGCATACCGAGAGTTCATATCCGCATAGAAGTTCTGGTCGAGCAGTATGTCGCAGTCATGCTGACGATCGGCAATGTCGTCAATCGCCAGGATTTTCCGGGCGGATTGCCGAAGCCTGGACTCCCAGCGGGAATCCAGGGCATAGTGATCTACGATAAGCCAATCCCAAGCCCTATCGGACAATGCCGTAATACAAGCCTTGGCATCCTGCGCCTGACTGCAACCCAGCCAGCGCGCATGAGACAGTTCATCTAAGTCCGCATCATCTTCAGCGCTATCGAGCCGAGCCAACTCATAGCCCTTTGCTTCCAACAGATTAGCCAAGTATTCCGGCAGATAACGGCTGACAAAACGAATCTGAGCTCCGCGCTGCGTTAATTCATCCGCCAGCGTCAAGCAGCGCATGAAGTGTCCGGTACCGATCTGAACGGAAGCATCGACACGGAAAGCTATCTTCATGCTTATCTAAGCCTTTTGCAGCAAGAACCAAGTGCCATCATCCCCAACAAAAGCCGGATCGCGGCGATAGCAAAAGCCGTAATCCACCAGCTTCAAATCAGGGTATTTATCCAGCATTTCACCGGCAAAATCCCTTTTGAACAAACGATCCGCATGCCCCCGATAGGGAATCGCTACCGGTGTCGGATTGTAATATTCGGCTATCAAGATCAGCCGATTGGATGCCTGGTACAATTTTTCGTAAACGCTATCCAACATGTCCGGATTGATATGGATCAGCACGCCTTTGATCAAGGCGAGATCGACTTTCCCGGCTACCGGATATTCGAAGATGGAGCCTTCAAATACATGGCTTTCCCCAACCAGGTTCTTAAGCTGCGTTGCCGCATCGTGGTTGATTTCGACCGCTTGCAGCTGGATGTCCGGGTAAAGCAGTTGCAGCGCCTTCAAGTTCATGCCTATGTTCGCGCCAAACTCAAGACAGGATGTGACCGGGCCCGCCTGTTTAAGCGCCTTCGAGAAAAAATTCAGTTTGGATGCCAAAAGATGCGGGCTGTTGTTTCGACCGATATAGTCGGCGCCGAACTCACCTGCCCAGAATTCCTCCTGCGGAGTTTTAAATTTTTCAGCCATCTTTATCTCCGGCAATTAGTTTCGTATAAGGTCTTTAGGCAGGGCGATTCGCGCCATTGAACGCCGCAACCATCAATTCGGCCCGCTGCCAATCCTCGGCATTATCAATATCCACGACGCGCCAACCGGGAATCACCAGCCCCATCCCGTGCTGATGAATGTTTTTCCCCTCAAGCCAAGCCTGTGCTCGCCCCCAATAAAATTGTCCGGCATCGTAATACGCCGGTTCAAGGTCTTGGGTTCGCGTCGAGGCATATTGACTATAAAACGGTTCCATCAGCCCGTTCGGCAATTGCCGTAGCGCGCGCTGGATCGCTGAAGGGTAGCCGGCGACAGGAAAAACATAATCCGCATCATGCGTATCCAGCATCTGCAATGCGGCCACCAAGTCGCCACATTGCATAAACGGCACTGCGGGATAAATACAGCAGACTTGATCGACTTGCCAACCCAGCGCTTGGCAAGCGTCAACAGCATGAGCAACGACGGGTACGGTAGGCGTGTAATCGTCCGCCAGTTCCGCCGGCCGTACAAAAGGAACTTCCGCTCCCCACGCCTTTGCCAGCGCTGAAATTTCAACATCATCGGTGGTCACGACAATATGCTCGAACAGCCCTGACGCCTTGGCAACCTCAATGGCCCCGGCAATCATCGGCTTTCCGCAGAAATCCTTGATATTCTTACGGGGGATGCGTTTACTGCCGCCTCTGGCAGGAATAATGGCAATATTCATAAGCTCATCGCTCTCCTCAACGCATTAACCACCTGGTCTTGCTCAGTTGCCGTCAATGCCGGAAACATCGGCAAACTGATAATTTCCGCATAATACCGTTCAGCTTCAGGGCAATAGCCGGGTTTGAAACCCAGTCGTTGGTAATAGGGCTGAAGATATATCGGGATGTAATGCAAATTAACGCCTATCCCCGCCGATCTGAGCGCGTCAAAAACATCCCGATGCGTCTTACCGATTTGTTCAAACTTTAAACGAATGATGTAGAGGTGGAAGGCGGAATAACAGTCCGGATGTTGAAACGGGATCGCCATCGGCAAATCGCTGAACATTTCATCATATCGCCGGGCGATTGCATGACGAAGGGTGACGAATTCATCGAGCCGCCGCATTTGGCTAAGCCCCAATGCGGCGTGTATGTCAGTCATGCGATAGTTGAAACCAAGATCAATCTGCTGGTAGAACCAAAGCTGTTCAGATGGGCGGGAAATCATGTCAGCTGCATCACTGGTGATGCCATGGCTGCGCAGCAATTTCATGCGTTTGGCCAAGCATGCGTCATTAGTCAGCGCCATGCCGCCTTCGCCGGCAGTGATGATCTTGACCGGATGAAAGCTGAACACGGTTATATCGCTGTAACGACCATTGCCGATGGTTTCCCCTCGATATTTGCCGCCGATGGCATGCGAGGCATCCTCAATAATTTTAAAGCCGTATTGCTTGCTTAATCGATAAATAGCTTCCATATCGCAGGATTGACCGCATAAATGCACCGGAATCACAACTTTCGGAAGACAACCGTTGATTTCCGCCTGTGCCAATTTATCGCTTAAGCATTCCACGCTCATATTGTAAGTCTGCGGATCGATGTCGACAAAATCGATCTGCGCGCCGCAATACAAGGCGCAATTGGCGCTGGCTACAAAGGTAATGGGGCTGGTCCAGACACGGTCCCCCTTACCCAACCCCAGCGCCAGACAGGCGATATGCAGTGCCGAGGTGGCGCTATTCACAGCAAGCGCGTATTGCGCGCCGCAATAATGAGCCACCGAACTTTCAAAACCGGGTACCGCCGGGCCTTGCGTCAAAAAATCCGAACGCAACACATCCACCACGGCCTGGATGTCGGCCTCGCTAATGGTTTGGCGTCCGTAAGGAATCATAAGCCGCCCGTTTAACCTAAGTGAGCCCGCACTAAAGCGCGCAAGTCATCCACCGTCAAAAACTGCCCGTTACTGCCGCTGTTGTAGCAAAAGCCCGGAGCCACTGCCTGCGCGCCGGTTTTTACGCAATACTCTTCGATGGAATAACGCCCTCCTGCCGGCAAAATCGCATAATACCGGCCCATGTCCACCGTATTAACGCTATCGCTGGAGGTAATCATTTCCTCGTGAATTTTCTCGCCGGGACGCAGGCCGATGATTTTTTGCTCGCAGTCCGCATCAATCGCCAAAGCGACATCGGTAATATGGTAAGAAGGAATTTTCGGCACCAACACTTCCCCGCCCCAGGCATGTTCAATTGCCCATAACACCATGTCCACGCCTTCCTGCAAGCTGATGTTAAAGCGCGTCATGGCCGGATCGGTAATCGGCAACACGCCGGTCTTACGCTGTTCCAGAAAAAACGGTATTACCGAACCGCGGCTGCCCATCACATTACCGTATCGCACCACGCTAAAACGAATGTCCCGCTCGCCTTTGATATTATTGGCCGCCACAAACAACTTGTCCGAACAAAGCTTGGTCGCGCCATATAGGTTGATCGGCGCCGCCGCTTTGTCTGTAGACAGCGCCACGACACATTTGACTTGACTATCCAGGCAGGCTTCAATGAGATTTTGCGCGCCCAGCACGTTGGTTTTAATGCATTCAAAGGGATTGTACTCAGCAGCGGGCACTTGTTTCAGCGCCGCCGCATGCACCACGATGTCTACCCCTTCAAGCGCCCTGCGCAAGCGGGCCTGGTCGCGAATATCGCCGATAAAATAGCGCATGCAGGGTTTATCGAACTGCTGTTGCATTTCAAATTGCTTAAGTTCGTCACGCGAATAGATAATCAGTTTTTGCGGTTTGTAATTTTCAAGGATTGTCTTAGTGCAATGCTTGCCAAAGGAACCCGTCCCGCCCGTGATCAAAATAGATTTGTTATCAAACATTATTCTTCCTTTACTTGAATATATATCCCAACAACTTGAATATGAACGCACATATTTACCAAAATGTAGAACCCCGGCTTTTTCGTTTAACAGTTTAGCATCTAAAATCAACTGCGTTTATCAGCCGAATTTATTTGTTCGCGCTTCCCGCTTTTTTCGCAATATCATGGAATCAGGCGTTAATCGCTGCTCGAAACTAATTTTCAATAACCCGCACCCGTTGGGTCACGCCGCACACCAACGTATAGGGTATGGTATCGGCCCATAGCGCAATTTCTTCAACCGGCAAGCCTTCCCCCCACAAGGTCACCGGATCGCCGGGTTTGGCATCGGCCCCAGCCTCCAGGTCAACGGTAATCATATCCATTGAAACCCGGCCGATCAGCGGGACGCGTCGACCATTGACCAGGACCGGCGTTCCGACCTTGGCATAACGGGGATAACCGTCGCCATAACCTATCGCGACAACGCCCAGTGTTGTAGGTTTTTCCGCTGTCCAACTGCCGCCATAGCCGACCGTCTCCCCGGCATCTATCCGCTTGACCGCGATCAACCGAGAATGCAGCGCCATAACCGGCCTTAGCCCATGCTGCAAACCTGTCAAACCGGGAAAGGGGGAAATGCCGTACAACATAACGCCGGGACGAACCCAATCGCTCAATGATTGCTTCCAACCCAATATTCCCGCGGAATTGGCCAGGCTACGCTGGCCGGAAAAACCGGCAACCGTCTCATTAAACAAGCTGATTTGCGTTAGCGTTTTAGCGTCATTAAGCTCATCGGCGCTGGCAAAATGCGTCATCAGATTAATCGGCTGCTTGACCGCGGCGCACTCGGTTAAGCGCCGATAGGCCGAACCGAACTCTTTTGCCTTAAACCCTAAGCGGTTCATGCCGGTATCGAGTTTTAACCAAACCGCACAAGCTCCCGTTACGGCATGGGTTTCAAAAATCTCCAGTTGAGCCAGAGAATGCACCACCGCATCCAATTGATAAAGCAATAATTCAGCCAATTCCTCGCAGCAGGTGAAGCCTTCTAACACGGCAATCCTGTTTTTGAATCCGGCCTTACGCAAGCGTATGCCTTCATCAACTCTGGCGACGGCAAAAGCATCGGCCTGCTGCAAGACTTCGGCAATGCGCAGCATGCCATGACCGTAACCATTGGCCTTGATGACCGCCATAACCTTAGCGTCCGGCGCGTAGCGGCGCACCACGGATAAGTTATGTTGAACCGAATCCAGATTAAGCACCGCATAGGCTGCCGGAGTCATTCATAATCCTCGCCGTGATAGGTTCCCGCGAAATTCTCAAAACGGGTAAACTGCCCCAAAAAGGTGAGCCTGACGGTTCCGAGCGGGCCGTTACGCTGCTTGCCGATGATGACCTCGGCGATGCCTTTGTCCGGGCTATCTTCGTTATACACTTCGTCCCGGTACACGAACACGATCAAATCGGCGTCCTGCTCGATAGCGCCCGACTCGCGCAAGTCGGACATCATCGGCCGCTTATTGGGCCGTTGTTCAAGATTACGGTTGAGCTGAGATAGGGCCACCACCGGGACATTCAACTCCTTGGCCAAGGCCTTTAAGCCCCTGGAAATATCGGAAATCTGCTGCACCCGGTTATCGCCGCTGGAAGGCGACTGCATCAACTGTAAATAATCCAATACGATCAAGCCCAGCTGGCCGTGTTCGCGCGCCAAACGCCGGGCTCTTGAACGCACTTCGGTCGGCGTTAACGCCGGGGTATCGTCGATGAATAATTTGGTTTCGGCCAATAAATTAATGGCCGAGGTCAAGCGCGGCCACTCATCATCCTCCAGCTTGCCGGTCCTGATTCGATGCTGGTCGATACGGCCCAGCGACGACATCATCCTCATCGCCAACGAGTCGCCCGGCATTTCCATACTGAATACCGCAACCGGCTTATCGCCTTTAATCGCAATATTCTCGGCCATATTCATCGCGATAGTGGTTTTACCCATCGAAGGCCGCCCGGCCACGATAATCAAATCGGCGGGCTGCAAGCCGGAGGTTAATTCGTCAAAATCGGTAAACCCTGTCGCCGCGCCGGTGATATTGCCTTCCTGCTCGAACAGCGTTTCAATCTTATCGACGGCGCGCGCCAGCAGCGACTTAATGGTTGAAAAACCGCCCTGCCCCCGCTGCCGTTGTTCGGCGATTTTGAATACCTCGCGCTCAGCGTTTTCAAGCAGGTCGGCGGTCTCGCGGCCTTCGGTATTGAATGCGGAATCCGAAATCTCGGTGCCGACATGTATCAACTGGCGCAGCACCGACCGGTCTCTGACGATATTGGCGTAAGTGACAATATTCGCGGCGCTGGGCGTGTCTTTGGCCAACATGCCTAAATAAGACAGCCCCCCGGAATTTTCCAGCTCGCCTATCGCTTCCAGCGCTTCCGATATGGTAATCACATCGAAAGGAATCTGCTTTTCAGCGAGTTGTTCAATGGTCTTGAAAATAAGCCGGTGATCCCGTCGATAAAAATCGCTTTCGACCACCTTGTCCGACACGGAATCCCAGGTTTGATTATCCAGCATCAATCCGCCCAAAACCGATTGTTCGGCCTGAATAGAGTTGGGAGGAATTTTTAAAGAATCCAGCGAATAATCACGATCAAACGAATAATTTTCAGACATAACTCACAGAGATAAAGACATTAATCATAAAAAACAGGGAGGATACAACACAAGGGGAACAACGTGAGGAACAGTGTTTAGCATCCGTATTGGCCACAATCCGTATACAGACGAATTATTACAGTTTAATCAATATGCTATGAACATTTTCCGAACAACTTTAACGCCGTGACATACTAAGTGGAGTACCGTGTAAGATTATAAACTAACTTACGCCCGCTCATCTCGATACTCTATCAACAAAGCAATAATTCCTGATAAATCAATATCCTTTATTTCGACCCGCACCGATCAACCTGTAAGAACCGCAACTGACCGCACTATGACCATTGGACCGGTCGCTCTATTCAAGAATCTCCAGCGATAGTAGAATCAAACCTCGCCCGATTGAAAGTGGAATGCGGACTTTTTTGTCTCGCGTTATTACCCTTTAGCTACTAACTGGCTGATTTTCCATGCCATAAGCTTTAAATCCGGAATCAAAATGAATATTTTTTTATATCGCCATATAGCCAGATTAGTGCGACAGTTTTTTTTAATGTCTACAATCATCTTGCTTTGTTACTCAGGCCACGCGTCGGCTCAGTCAACTGAAGTTCAAGAATTGGAGTTGGAAATTGAAGCCCTTAAAAAACGGGTGCAAGAATTACAATCGACTAACTGCGTCAAAGCCCCCGGCCCAAAAAAAAGAAAAGTCACCGGTAATCCATGGCGTGCATTAGAAGTCAATCTATCGAAAGCCGATGTCATTTCACTGCTCGGAAAACCCGGTAAAATTGATAAGTGGAAAACAGGCGAAGCATGGTATTTTCCGAATTCTAAAGGCGGCGAAGTTGATTTCGACGCAAATGATAAAGTAACCGGTTGGCTGGAGCCATAAAGCTGTAGACCTTCCCTGCATGCAAATTCGACACGGGAAACCGCTTTGTCGTTTTATGTCGATGCCAGAAAACCTTTGCCGGAACCTTCCGTCTGCGCTGATTTACCCACTGTCAGGCCTTCCGCGTTAGAGGGTATTAAGCTGGCTGTTTATCGGGATAATGATGATACAAGGCGTCCGCAAAGCTGAGCTGGCGCGCCGTTTAGGTTGGAAAGGCCCGCAGGTTGATCGGCTGTTTGATCTTGAGCATGCCTCCCGCTTAGATCAGCTGGAAGCCGCAGCCAAGGCGCTGGGGAAACATATTGATGTGACGCTGGCTTGATAGATGTCGGGCAACGAAAAGATGTTGTCCGATCTACGTGGCTAGGTTTAGCAGTGTAAACAACAAAAAGACCTGCGCGAATTTGAAGAAAATTTTACTTTTCCCAGTGATGAAGCATAAGCTACGAATTTTAAAAAGAGATAAACCATGGCAACCCTAGAATTAGACGATGAAACGGCTGTCCTACTTAATGAATTGGCAGAGCATAAGCATATTAGCCCGGCGCAATTATTAAAAAACCTGGCGCTAATCTATCGCAACACCCGACAAACCCATCATACCGAGCAGCCTGAATTACTAACCAACTTTGCCGGGATACTAAAAAACTCCCCCTCATTCAGCGGCAACCCATTAGAGATTCAACAGGCGATGCGTGATGAATGGTCTTAGCTATCTGCTTGATACCAATGCCATCATCGGCTTGCTTAAAGGCAATGACGAAGCTATCTCTATTTTAAGCGACATCAGTCTGGCTGCTTGCGGGTTTAGCGCCATCACTCGGATGGAATTGTTGAGTTATCCGGATTTGACTATAGATGAAGAGCAGGCCATCAACCGTCTATTGGATCGGATGACGCATTTAGCGATTAGTCCGTTGATTGAAGATTTAACGATAAATTTAGGCATCAACACCGCGTCAAATTGCCCGATGCCATAATCGCCGCCACGGCCACTGCGCATGGCATTAAATTATTAACGCTGGACAGAAAGCTTGCGGTGAAGTTGTAAGGTCAGTTTGTGTTGGTTGGACAAATAGCCTTATCGTTTGCCCAACAGTGACCACGCGATAATGTTGGGCAGAAAAGCGTTGCCCAACCTACCCGGCTGTTATTTACATCGGCTATTATATGTCTCCAAGTCGCTAGCCGAAATTTCGGAAAAAAGAACAAGCTGATAGTGCCGCTCTTCAACAATCTTAACGTCTCCATCCTCAACCGTAAGCTCGAAAAGAGCAATTTTGTCGTCATTCATAAACTGAGCGGATACAGCACGACAAATAAGTGTAGGAAACTTTTCGGCACAGCAAGCAATATCTTGTTGTGTTTGAACGACGCCATGCCTGTCGTTTCCACCCTTTGCCTGCACAGGAATAACAAATTGCCGTCCGTATTTGTCGAGACCAACGTAAACTTCATCAATCTCAATCTGCCCAATGTCTCTCACTGTAGTACGCAAATGATTTTGAAGAGAGTATGTGGTTATCCCAAGAAAAATGTCTATCAATCGATTATATCGAACCTTGGCAAGCAGCGCTTGTTCATCGGTTTGAGCATAGGCAGCTATGATTTCCGGTGTTGTATCGGGAACCTTAATAGTAACAAGACTTTCGTTCGGAACAATGCGATTTGCCTTTGCCAGCCGAAAACGATATTTCGCTCTTCCGGCTCCCTCTATAATCCACTCCAGGCCAGTCGATGCGGTCGCACATATATACTCAGGTAAATCCTTTCTATAGCGAAATGAGTACAACACATCACCGATGTTTTTCGGTAACTTAATACCGAGTTCAATTGCAGTTTCTTCGAATTCTTCACGGGTAAAATCGAATGAACAATTATCGGCGGAATGATGCTGCTCAAAGATTCGTTCAATAATGGCATCGTAACGGTTCTTTTGTTTCTTACGCACTGACAGATTCCCTCTTACTATTGTTAACGAAAGGCTTGCGAGTTCTCTGTCCGATAACGGTTGCCGAGACATGAAAGTATTTAGCCGCCGTACTCATATCGAAAGACAGTAATTCATCGCGCCCCTGTCCAGGCATAAGCTTAACTTTTGGTTTTTTGGGAGTTAGCCCAAGAGCTTGAACTATTTGTTTTGCCACCGCCCTCCCGAGTAGCGGCGGAACACTATTGCCAATTTGTCGAAAACCATGCCACTTCGTTATATGGAATCGGAACCAATCGGGATAAGAATGCAGCCGCGCAGCTTCACGTACAGTAATAACCCGTGGAAAAAATGGGTGAATAGGACGAGGGGAAGTAAACGCCCCCCTTGCGCTGTCGGTGCCTGCCCTTAGCGTATTGCATACGCCATCTGGATGAAGTTTGTGAAAACGACTAACCGGTTCCGTTTTTCCGTGTTCGGTTTCAGTGAACCGCTTTCGAGAGAGTTCCGTATGTTCTGTTCGGAGACTCGCAGATAGCATATGAGGATCGAACTCGCGCCGATAACTTAAATCACCGGAATCGGCAGTAAGACCCCGCAATCGGCGGGCGTATGTGCTCTTAGTTTCGAATTGGATTGAGACCGAATCGTTATTACGTAATTCCTCGAAACTCTCTGCATTGGGCAAGTCTCCAATTGCTTCAATAACGCTAACTTTTCTAATGGATTCAGGATAAACAGGTGCTGGCTCTCCTTTCAATGCACCAATCAAAAACAAGCGCCGACGATCCTGAGGAACACCGTAATCGGCAGCGTTTAAGACTTTGTAAGGTAAAAGAACATCGTACCCTACTTGGCCCAATGCCACTATTAACTCAGCCAAGAATTGTTTATGCCCCCCTATAGTTAGCCCCTTGACGTTTTCAAATACACAATATCTAGGCCGTAACTCACTAACGAGGCGCACATAGTGGAAAACTAGCTGATTGCGAGGATCGTCGAGAACGCGTTTTCCAATCATTGAAAAACCTTGGCAAGGAGCACCGCCAAAAACGCAATCGATCACTTTATCGTCCAGTTTTGCCCTTCGTCGTATCTCGTTGCCTGTAAGATCGGCAACACTGGCACAAATAGCAACTGAATTTGGAAAGTTATACTCGTGGATTGCACAGTGAATCGGATCGATCTCAACCGCTGCCACAACATCGAACCCTGCCTGTTCAAAGCCAAGCGACAACCCTCCAGCCCCAGCAAAGAGATCAATACCAATCGGGCGTCTATTCTGATTCGATGAATTCATACAACCTTGTTTTCAATAATTTTAAATTTTTTAATTGGCATTGCCACACTACTAAGACTCTCCAACCATTACGCTCAAGGTTGTGAAAGTTTTCTAAGTCGCGTTCATAATTCCGAGCTATTTTCGCAGCCCAAAAATCTTGTCTGCTTTTGGGGAGTCTACCGTATTTACAACCTTCGTGCCCATGCCAAAAGCATCCTCGCACATCTATGACTTTTCGCCGCCCAATCATTACGATGTCTGGCTTTCCGGGTAATCCTTTAACATGTAATCGGTATCGATATCCCATAGAAAAGATTAACCGTCTTACAAGCATTTCCGGGGCGGTGTGCTTAGAGCGCACCTTAGACATGATTTCACTACGCTTTTCTTTCGTGCGAGTGTCAGCCATATTATTTTGAGTATTCAGTTTCTCAAAGAGGATATTTAAAAACAATATTTTAGCTTGCCAGGATTTTTCCCGAAAGCTAAAACGAACACATCCTAATTTTAGCAACGAAAAATGACTTTGCGATGATTCCCAAGCACCTGCTTGGGAATCCAGGCTTGGAAACTCCAGCAAGTAGAAAGTAACCCGGATGGAGCTTGCGGAATCCGGGTTAAACGAATCTCAATCCCGGTAGATGCGTGCCTTAAAGTCTAACGTGTCATGATCTCAAATATCCGGTTTGTGGGCTACGCAATGAAGCCTAACAAATTCACTACGAATATTTCATTTTTATTTTCAACATGTTATAGATTAATTAGCCACAAAAGGATTTATAATCATTAGTTGACCATCGATTTCCTGACCGTGCTGCATATCTTCCGAATATAAAACGCTACAGCCAAATTGAAGCGCTGAACTGACGATCATGCTGTCGTACAGGGAAAAACCGAATCGTTCCGCAATATCCAGACCCCGTTCATGGGTATCGACAGTCACCGCTTGGGTTTGACATACGGCGCGTACCGTTCCCAACATATCGCGTATTTCGGCATAGCTCATCCCAAGTTTTCGCGATGCGACCGAGGCAAATTGATTGAGCACCTGAACGCTGATGATGCCGCCCGAAGCCATAATAGTTTCGGCTCGATCCGCTTTGCGGTTATCTTCGGACAGCAAATACAACAGAACGTTGGTATCGAAAAACGGTCTATCGGTTTTCATGGGCTTCCAAGCGGTCGAACTTGAAGTCGGCGGGCAAACGCCCCCGATATTTGCGCAACCGGGCTAACAACTCTTGCGAACTGGGCTTTTTCTCAAGTTCGAAAATCCGCTCTCCGGCAATATGAATCTCGATGTCATCGCCCTCTTTAAGCTGAAGCACTTCGACCACCGGCGCAGGCAACCTTACGGCCAAGCTATTACCCCATTTTGCAACTTGCATGACAGACGCCTATAAAAGATATACGATTTTTATTGTATATCCATGCTGATGACCACCTAATGCTTCTTTGTGCGGCCAACAAGATAGGCTGTAGTTCTACTTTTTAAGTTATTTTCCGTATGGTTCCTATCACATCCCTGTGTTCTCGGCAACTGCTCCTGCGTTGCTCTACCTCCTGCATCCTTGCAGTCGTGGATCCCGGCAATCCATGCCGGGATGACATGCTGTATAGATGCCTATACGGGGTGTTTCTCATTACCTCGCACCGCGTGGGAACGCAGTTGATGCGCGCTGCGCTTTGTGAAAGCCCGTATAACGCAGGCCGCAAAGGTTGCCATGAAGCCTGTGTGAAGCAGGAAAACAACTTGCCGAACCCAGCACTACCTACCCGCTAAATCACCCTGCACATATTTATGCAGAATGGAGCTAATCAAGGTTTGATAGGGAATACCCTCTTTGATTGCCTCGGTTTTGATGCGCTGCAAGTCGTTTTCTAACAGCCTTAGATTGATTGATTTCCTTTTGCTCAGCTTCGTTTTAACCGAGGCTTTTAGTTGCTCCATTTCCAACGCCAAATTAGGCACGCTGACCATGGGCTGATTTTCCATGGCTTCCAGCAATTCTAATTCCTCTTCGGTGTAATCATTAGTCTTCATGTTTTATCCTGCGATTGAACTGAGTGTGCATTGTGTTTACGGCTAGGAATAATGCTTTTCAAAAAATAGCTGCCTTCGTCTTCCACAAAAGGTACGTAATGAACATAGCCATTGATTTCCACCAGTAATATTTTCTGATTTGGATATTTTTCAGGATTGTGGTGCGGCACGATATTTAAAATTCTGTCGTCATTAATGGCGTTTTCTACCGCTTCAAAACAAACGTTGCGGCTTTGCTTGAGTGCGGCATTTTTCTCTTTACTCCATTCGATTCTTTTTGTTTTCAAGGCACTAATCCCAAAAATCAAGATAGTTTAGTATAGGCTCTGTATAGACAAAATCAACTGGTAATAGGGTCTTAGTCAGACGCTGAACTATTTTTTTAGACACTATGCCGTCTTTGCTTTTGTTCCTTTAAGCTGAGCGGGGTTTGCAACCCCGCCTCTAACATTTTTTCGATGCCTGAAGTGGTCGCACCTAACGTTTCAGACGGAGCGACGAGGGTCACTCAACGCCCTCATATCCGCCTTCCCCGTCAGGAATACTCCTTCGGCAGTGTCCCGTGATTGTCAATGAAGGTTTTGTTTTCCAATCTACGGCTGAATTTTAAACGTTTCAGTATAAGTGTCGCCTTTAGTGCAAACATCCCTCTTGGTCGGCGTTTCGCAAGAGGTATCGGTTACGTCGACTTTTAAATCACCGGCTTTGTCCGGCACGAAATAGAACCTGAAATTAGGATCGGTGCTAATCGCAATATCGGTTTTCGCGGTTAAAACCGGTTTGCCGTTAAACGACACTTTAACGTCCTTAACAAAATGCGCTTTTTTAATAAAGCGCGTGACTTGATCCATTTGCATGCCGGTAATGTTGGGATGGCTGATCATTAACTGCACCGAAGTTGGCTCGCCGACTTTAACATCGCCCTCCAGTCTGAATTTCATTTTGCCTAAGCGAGCCATCGCTTCATCCAGATTGGCGCCGACCGGAGCGGAACAGCCGCCGCTGGCTTTGACGAATTTCTTAGTCATGGTCAATTTGCCGTCGTTCATTTGCGCTATCGCGCGAATATTGCTGTTGCTGTTAACCCGTATCCGCATCGCAATGTCGGCTTTGCCGCTGTCCGGGGTAAACTCGAAGTCGCCGACAAAGGGATAAGGGTTGTTGTCGACCAGCATCAGGATTCTTTTGATGTAGCGGTCTTTGCTTTGCTTGATTTTGCTGGTGACTTTGAGCGGTACTAATGCAGGGTCTTCGGCGCGTACCGGCGCTTCCAGTTCAATCACGTTATCGGATTCCTCAATCGCTTGCCCGGCAAAGTATTCAGGCTTTAAAACGTTATTCCAAATCTTTTCATCTTCAGCGGCGATAGCGGCAATCGGTAATAATGCGATTATCAAGATTGCCTGTAATAGTTTTGAGTATTTCATTGGTTTTTCCTGTTTTGTTTTAGCTTTGCTGGGTGTTAACAATTACTCCCATCTTACTCTAAAACCGCTTAACTTTAGAATGGGCTATAAAATCAAGTAAATTACGCATTTGCTGCTCGTTCATGGGCGAGCCCCGTGCCAGCTGGGTTCTTATACGCGCCGCCTTTTCTTGCAGGGTTAAAGTACAAGGCACTTGATATAAACCGTTTCGCCGCACTTCATGGATCAGATATTCGGCAGGATTGAGCCGTGGAGAGTAGCTCGGTGTATGCC